>Ga0210123_1001741_pt1 | contig 10734 bp, 9 predicted proteins | sample Muzzi_PWB_D2_FD_185535 | JGI IMG/M metagenome (GOLD analysis project Ga0210123, IMG submission 185535) | Wetland microbial communities from San Francisco Bay, California, USA, that impact long-term carbon sequestration - Muzzi_PWB_D2 (SPAdes) | ecosystem: Environmental > Aquatic > Marine >... | reverse complement strand
ATAATGCTGTCCTACACTTCTCACGCCACTGTGGTGGAATGGATCAAGCTGGCGGCGTATTTCGGGATGTTTTTCCTGGTGCTCAACACCGCAACCTCCAAACAAAAGATCGACATTTTGGTCTATACGATTATTTTTATCGGCCTTTTTCAAGCAATGTATGCCATTTATCAGGTGTTCAGTATAACCCCCAAGGTGTGGTGGTGGAAAAGCCGTGTTGGGGGCGCTCGGTTTGCCTCGGGGACGTTTATCGTATCCAATCATTTTGCCGGCTACATGGAGATGGTACTGTGTCTGGCCTTTGGTTTTCTGATCGCCCAGAAGAGACAGATCCGCCGTCTGCGGTCCGGCTTGAACGGGAACCGGAAATTTTTGCAAAAGTGTGTGACCTGGTTTGCCCCGGAATCCGCCCGGCCGAAAATGATCTTTTTCTTTTTTACGGCCGTTCTCATCGGGGTGGCGCTTCTTTTATCCGCATCGCGGGGCGGCATTCTTTCCCTGGGGGTGACCCTACTCTTGATGGCGGTGTTGTTTTTTTCAAAACAGCGCTACAGAACCTATGGCGGGCTGGCCCTTTGCCTGTGTGTGGCCATCCTGGCTTACGGGCTCCACGTGGGGATTGAACCGACCCTTAAAAAGTTTGAAAACCCGAAAAATCTATACGGCCGCCTCCATATCACGCGCACCATCCTCCCCATGATCGGAGACTACCCCTACCTGGGTGTGGGACTGGGCAATTTTCGCTACGTGTATCCCCGGTACATCGATGATTATGACCGGGTTCTTGCCAGCAGCTATGCCCACAACGACTGGGTCGAGGCCGGGATTGAAACCGGATTTTTGGGATTGCTCCTCATCCTGCTCGCTTTTACGATCTATATTGTCCAAATGATTCGCATCTGGCGTGAGCGGAGAAATCTTCACGCCCTGGGCATCGGCGCCGGGGTTCTGGCCGGGCTCTTGTCCATCGGCATGCACAGCTATTTTGATTTCAACATGCACATCCCCGCCAATCCCATCACCCTGGCCGCCTTATTGGCCCTGGGTTATGTTGCGGTGCACCGGCAAAGAAACGTACACGGCGAGTCTTTTTTTTATCAAAAACGGGACATCCCGCTGACCCGATTGCGGCGGGTTGTCATTCTGGGCCTGGTTGTGGTGGTTCTTGGCATCAGCGCTGGGTGGACCGGGAAGCATTTCCTGGCCGAGGCCGCATGCCCGACGGAATGGAACTCCACCCTGAATTTGAATTATACGGCCGGGCTTTCCGGCATTGAAAAGGCCATCTCCCTGAATGCCGCCAATTACGCATACCACAACAAACGGGCCGTGCACTTTATGTCGTTGAAAGCAGAAGACAAGCAAGAAGAAAAGGCGTACGCCCTCGAGACTCGAAAGAGCCTTGAGCAGGCCGTGCGGCGAAATCCTGCCATGGGGATCCTGTGGCATAACTTAGGGAGAAACTATTCCCGTGCCACATATGACATGTTCGAATATGTGAACACGTGGCTGCCCCTGGCGGACGTGTGCTTTGACATGGCGGTTAACTGCGCGCCCAGGGACGAATACCTGCTGCTGAATGCGGGTCGATACTGGGTGTGGCGGGCTCGTATGCTTCCGGAAAAGGGGAAAGAGGAAATAGGAAATAGGAGAGAGGATAGAGAAAAGAGGAAAGAAAAGGGCGAGACCCTGTTTCAAGAACAAGGCATCCATAAATTCCAAACGTATTTTCAACGATTGCTCTTCATCAATCCTGATTACTGGAAAGAGGTTGTTCAACTCACCCGGGTCTATTTTTCGGATGATGCGGTGGTGGTGGGCATCATCCCAGAGAAAAATAAGGTTCTAGAGAGCCGGGTATTGGGATTTTTGGCCAAAACCGGGCCCGCTTTATCTGTAGAAGATTCGGGGCAGTCTGACACCCAGCGATATCACACGGTCGCCACCGGTGAGACACTCTACAGTATCAGTCGCCGCTTTGGTGTGACCGTAAAAAAAATACTGCTTCTGAACAATCTGGACCGAGACGCAGTGGTTTATCCGGGGCAGAGTTTGAGGATTGGCAACTAGTTTATGGATCATCTCCCGATTAGTTGTAGTCAATTAGGGTAAAATAAGTGGGTCATCTCCAATTGAGCAGTTGTGATTTAAAGGATTCAAGGATTCAAGGGTTCGAGGGTTCGAGTGAAATGCTTTAAAAACCACTGAAGGCTCCAAGGGGTCGAGGGTCCAAGGCTTCCCCGATGGCGGGATCTTCGTTTCACTACGACAAGTGAAAAGCAAAAAAGAAACAAATCCTCTGCGAACTCTGCGTCTCTGCGGTGAATAAACTTTATCCAAGTTCTATTTAACATTAAATATGATGGAGGTAATTATGAAAACATTTAATAAATGGTCATGTTGTCTGGCAGTCGTTTTTGTACTGTCAATCCTGTGTTTAATTGCGAATCCCGTGTCTGCAGCCAAAGTGTCGGACAGTAAAAATGCCGGAGACACGACAGGCAGCCTTACCCAAGTCCAACAGCAGAATCAAAACCGCTTCGAACAAAGTGTGGGCGATCCCCAGGGACCCCCGGACAACCCGGGACCGGGATGTTACAAAAAGATCCATGGCAAGGATGACAAAACCATGTATCAGTATTTTAAAAACGGACACCCGGAAAATCCGAGTGAATGGGAATATGTCGGGCCGAGTTGTGAACCTTATGGGCAATAACAAGGCCGGAGGGGCTTAAATGAAATTTTCAATGAGAGTTTTACTTGTTTTTGCCGTGTTTTTGATGATCACTGCCTGCTCCACCGGAAAAGACGTGGTGCGGGTGATTGAGGTTAACAACGGAGAATCCAAAGAGCTCAGCAAAACAGAGCTGGCCGAACTTGCCAAGATCAAGGCTGAAAAGAAGAGTGAAAAGAATGGCCAGGGGCTTAACCATGTGATCAAGGGCACCCAGAACTTTTCCGTCCCCCAATACCTGGCCGCCCGCCCGGATGCCAACAACCCCATTGCCCGGGACTACCGGGTTGGCGGGTATGATATCCTCGATATCACGGTGTATGAAGAAACCGATCTGTCAACCCGTGGTGTTCGAATCAGTGCCGACGGTTTCATCTCGTTTCCTCTGATCGGCCGGATAAAGGTGGAGGGGTTGACCACTTCCGAGATCGAAAAAATCATATCCAATAAGCTTGCACAGGGCCAGTTTATCATTGACGCGCAGGTTTCTGTGATGGTCGCCGACTACCGGAGCAAGCAGTTCATGGTTCTTGGCCCGGTCACGAACCCGGGTTCCTATCCACTCAAGGCCCAGGAACGGGTGATTGACGCAATTTCCAGTGCCGGAGGAATGGTTTTTGGACAGGACTCCAACCAGATGATGATCATCCGCACCGAGAATCCCGACACCGAAAAGGAAAGAAAGATCGTCATTCGCATCGATCTTTCGGCGCTGCTCCACGATGGCGACCAGCAGTCCAACCTCCTGCTGACGGAAAGGGATCTTTTGTATATTCCCAAAGTCGAACCGTTTTATATCATCGGTGAGGTACAAAATCCCGGATCATTTCCCTACAACAAAAAGGAGATCACCCTGGTGGAGGCCATCAGCATAGCCGGTGGTTTCAACGAGTGGGCCATACGGAACCGGACCCATATCGTACGCATGGACGACGGGATCGAAAAAATCATCGAAGTCAAAGTGGACGCCATCACCAAGTCGGGTCAAAAAAATCAGGATGTGCTGATACGGCCCGGCGACATTATTGTGGTGCCGGATTAATTGGTTAGTGAACAGTGAATAGTGAACCCCGGTTAAATACGCTCCGCTTGTCTTCTTCGAAGAATTAAACTGGGCAAGCAGGAAAGAGGAAATAGGAAAGAGAAATTAGAATACAGGGATCTCTGATAAATAGGAATTTCGCTACGCTCAACTTGCCAGTTAAAGAAAATATTCAAGCCAAACTAAGACCTTTGAAAAATGTTTAATTTTGCCTGCCTAGTTAAATCTGTATTTAATATTTAACCGGGGTTCAAGGCCAAGAAAGACGAAAATTTTAACCACCCCAGTACGATCTACCGGACCTACGCGGCGGGCAGGCATACATTTAGGTATTTCGAGGATTAAAATTTGAGTCTGACCCCAGAGAAATAAGCTTCGCATTTCACAGGGCAGGCGCTGGAATTGGGCAAAAGGGAGCGTTTTTCAAAGGTCTCAAAAAAAAAACGGACAATTCATATGGAAGAATACAGAGAAAAAACAATAGACCTTCGGGATTATTATCGCGTTTTCCTGAAACGGCGCTGGGTCATCATTACGGTGTTTACGGTGGTGGTTCTTTTCGCAGCGATCAAAACCTTTACGGCGACCCCTATTTACCAGGCCACCGCACAAATCGTGATTGAGAAAGAGAACCCCAACCTGGTATCCATTGAGGAAGTCATGGCCGTTGATTCCACGGGGACCGATTACTATCAGACCCAGTACAAAATCATCCAAAGCCGGACGGTTACCCGTGAAGTGATCCGCCGGCTGGACCTGAAAAACAGCCCGGAGTTCTTGCCCCCGCCCTCAGATAACATTCTATCCAGGATGAAGGTCGGGATTCAAGATGCGCTGAGCAGCACCAAGGATTGGATGATCTCCCTTTTGAAAACAGGTGATCACACAGACGGGTCTACTGAATTGGCGGACGGTGACGCTTCTTTTGATTCCGAACTGGTTTCCGCGTTTATCGAACGAATCGAGGTGAGCCCCATCGAAAGCAGCCGGCTGGTGGATGTGAGTGTCCAGGCAAAGGATCCGGTCATGTCTGCCCGTATGACCAATGAACTGGTCAATGCGTATATCGGCCAGAATCTGGAGATCAAGCTTACGGCAGCCAAAAATGCGGCACAGTGGCTGGGGGAACGGATTAATGATATGCGGAAAAAGGTCGAAACCGCGGAAAAGGCGCTGTTGCATTACAAGGAAACGCAGAATATTATCACTGATTTTTCCAGTGACGCCGAGAATATTACCGCTCAGAAACTCGCAGAACTCAACACCCAGCTGATCGAGGCGGAGTCCCAGCGGGTAGAGGCCGAGACGCGCTATCGACAGGCCGTCTCCATTGAAAACACCCCGGACATGCTGGACTCGATTCCCGAAGTGTTGAGCAATGAATTGATCATTGAAGTCAAAAAGATGGAAGTTGTGCTTTTCAACCGCATGTCCGAGCTTTCCAAAAAGTACGGTCGGAATCACCCGAAGATGGTGGCCATTGAATCGGAGCTGGCGGAACTTAAAAAACGAAAGCGGCTGGAGGCCCAGCGCGTGGTCAATTCCCTGAAGAACAAATACAAAATGGCCCTTGCCAGGGAAGAATCCCTGAAAGCAGCCCTTGCCAGGCAGAAGGCCGAGAGCCTGAGTCTGAACAAGAAGGCGGTTCAGTACGGCGTGCTCCAGCGCGAAGCGGAAAGCTCGCGGCACATGTATGACATGCTCATCAAAAGGTTCAAAGAAACCTCTCTGACCGAGGAAATGAAGACCGGCAACATCCGGATCATCGACACGGCGGAAACGCCCCAATTCCCGGTGAAGCCCAATAAAAAACGGAACCTCCTGCTCGCCGTGATTCTGGGCCTGTTCACGGGGTTCGGGCTGGCGTTGTTCCTGGAATATCTGGACAACACCATCAAGCTGCCGGATGAAATCAAAGAGGACCTGAACATTCCGTATCTTGGAGCGGTGCCGGCCTTTTCTCAGAATGGAATTCCGCACCATATTCCATCGGATCTTGTGACGATACATTCTCCCAAGTCGCCTGTCAGTGAATCGTATCGCGGCATTCGCACGGGCATCCTGTTTTCATCGGCTGACAAATCCCCACAGGTGATTATGGTGACCAGCGTCAGTCCTTTGGAGGGAAAAACCACATCGGCGGCAAATCTGTCCGTAATCCTTGCAAACGCCGAATCCAGAGTGCTGCTTATCGATGCCGACATGCGACGGCCCAGGATTCACAAGGTTTTTGAGGTGGATCGCAAAATTGGATTGTCCAGTGTCCTTGTGGGAACTGAGTCCCTTAAAGACGCCATTGTTTCCTCACGGGTGGACGGCCTGGATATATTGCCGGTGGGCCATATCCCTCCAAATCCATCCGAAATTATCGGTTCCCAAAAGATGGAAAAGCTTTTAGATGCGTTAAGAAAAAAATACTCGCGGATTATTATCGACAGCCCCCCAATGTTGGCGGTAACCGATGCCGTGGTGTTGTCTCAGATGGTGGACGGCGTGCTGCTGGTCATCCGTTCCGGTGAAACTCCCCGCACGGCCATACAAAACAGTCTGGCACGTCTGCAAACCGTGAAGGCCAAAATCCTGGGTGCTATCTTAAATTCGGTGGGCGTGGGCCGGGACAGCTATTACTACTACCAGTATTCCCATTATTACTACGGCGAAGACCCGGAAAGGATAAAGAAGAAATCGCGCAGAAAACGAAATAGAGCGTCGTCGATAAATACGTGAACACTGAAAACGCTTTCAACGACCTGATGCCGGGTTGGAAGAGGATAGAGGATAGAGGAAAGAGCGGAGCTCAAGCCAATGATAAACATAATAAAAAAAATGTTTGAAGCCAGCCCTGGGGAATCGACCATCGTTTTGAAAGAAAAATGCTCACAGTGCGGGGGTGACGTATCCATTGAACTTACCCCTACGTCAGGGGGATTTGGATTGCAGGGCGGTGCTCTTTTCAAGTGTTCTCCTGACGCGTATGTTGCAAAATGTCTTGCGTGTTGCACATCGAGCCTTACCGTGGAATAGAAAAAGGTTAAAGGCAAAAAGACCCAGCCTGTGGACGTATGATAAAAAGAAAGCGTTATTTGTATCGGAGAGAGCGAAATGATCATCAAAAATGATAAATTTGAACTTGAAATATCCGAAGGAACGGGTGTCTATTTTGGTTCCAAAGCATCCGGACAACATTTCAAAAAATGGAAAGACTTAAAGGAGGAGGATAAAAAAGAGATAAAAATGATTCTAAATATAGTAGAAAACCTATTGAAAACATCTGAAAAAACATTTCTGACAGACTAAAGATAAATAGAATAAAGATGACATTCTAAGATAATCTGTTATAGATCCGATTATAAAAAGGCAGGGCTTGAAATAAGTTCGGTCTTTTTTTTTACTGCTTTCTCAAAATTTAATGCAAAGGTTAAAAGGTCAGTGCCGTTAACGCCACTATCGATATCGAAATCTCCTTCATATGGAGGTGCGCTTACACAATTGGTTCGGCCAAAGTCTGCAGCAACACCGCCAAAGGCGGGCAAGCCAAGGTAATTGCTCAATTTAGGTTTTGGTAAGGCGAGTCTGAGGAGAACCGCGATTCTATAAAACAAGAGAGATATCTGAAATCATAAAATGGTAAGATGCTCTTGAATAGCATGCCCAAATAGTGTTTAACAGGATAAACAGGGATGGCAAAATCGTCCTTACAAGGCCGTCTTCCTGAAATAATAGGATGAGAATTGGACTTTTATAAGTATCTTAAAAAAATCTCTTTAAAGTGTTGGGTGGCTCTTACCATAGCTGTTTTCGTTGCCATACTGTTTTTTGGTTTAAGACCCAGAGGGTATCATTTTTCAAATGATGTTACATGGCTTTCAAAGTCACCCGGCATTCGATTTAAAGGATACGGCATCGCTTATACGGAACCCTTTAAGGTAATGAAAAAAGCCGGCGATATCAATGCGAATGGTTTTTCTATAGAAGTTGCTTTGAAACCATCGATTTATCATGAAAACAGGTTTAATTTTCTGTTTTCGATTCACAATGGAGATGATGGGAAACAATTGGTCTTCGGGCAATATGGTTCATCTTTGATTGTAATGAACGGAGATGATTATGATTACAGCAGAAAAACAAAAAGAATAACCATAAAATTGTCTAAAGATTTGGCGATAGCGCAATTTGTAACCGTCACTACCGGAAAAGATGGCACCAGTATCTATCTGGACGGCCGACTGATCAGCACACAAAGGGGTTTGACACTGAAAATACCTGAAGGAGAAAATGCCAGACTTTTATTGGGCAATTCTGTTTACGGCAAAAATAGCTGGCAAGGCGATGTAGTGGGTTTGACGGTTTATTGGCATCCGCTTTCAGAACAAGATGTGGAAACGCACTTCGAACACTGGTTTAAAGATAGAAGTTTTTTATTCTCTGAAAAATATAAACCCGATATGCTGTATGTGTTTGATGAAAAAAACGGCGAAGTGGTGATGAACCGTGCCGGCAAAAACATTGATTTTCACATACCGTCGAAGATGAAGATATTTAAAAATAAGATTCTATCTTTTTCATGGAGCTCGTTAACGTTCAACGCAGAATTTTTTGAAGATGTCATGATCAATTTAATAGGCTTTATCCCCCTTGGTTTTTTTCTGAAGGCAACGTTTGTAAAAGCTGGCGGCAGCTATGAAAGGCATGGTATTTTGATAACGGTTGTTCTTTGTTTTTTCGTAAGCCTTTTCATTGAAATTTACCAGGCCTGGATACCCTCTCGGAGTTCGGATGTTCTGGATTTGGCTTTAAATACATTGGGGGGAGGGGTGGGGGCCTACTGCGGTTGGAGGCGGGAAGGGAAAGCGAAGGACGATGGACGATGGACGATGGACGACTGAGGACAGAAAATTAGAAAAGAGAAAAGAGAAAAGAGGAAAGAGATTAAAGGCGGAGGGCTCAGGGCAAAAGGTACACAAGGATATAGGAAATAGTATAGAGGAAAGAGGATAAATCAGAGGTCAGAGGACCGAGGTCGGAGGTCCGGGGTCGGGGCTAATCTGCATCTATTACGGCTTTTACGGCTGTTTTGATTTCATTGAGTGTCTTGGGTGAGACATCGCCGATTTTTGTTAGAAATCTTTTTGTCGATATAGACCTTATTTGAAAACAATCAATGGCGGAAGTTTTTTTAAGATTATTGAGTACATTTGGATCTATTTTGACCATCCAAACAGCGCCATAGAAATTCTTCTTCCATTCGGTTACAGGTACAATTACTCTGAGGGGTAATATTCCAATTGCATCGTCGTTTATTATTACAGCAGGGCGTTTTTTCTTGATTTCGGCTCCAACAGTGGGGCTCAAGTTAATTTCCCATATTTGTCCCTGCTTCATAGAAAATCCTCCCCATCTAAATCGGTAAAGGCAACGAAATCTTTATCTTTTGCATAATCAGAAAGTAGCTCCTGGGCCTTTTGTGTCATCAATGTTTTTTTTTCTCTTGTTTCCAATTCGCTAATGAACAGACTAAGTGCCTCCCGTATGATGCTGCTTTGGTCTGAAAACCCCCATTTTCGGTAGTTTTCAAGGAACTGTTTTTGTTCGTTGGTAATTGAGATTTTTTTTTGAATAAGTGTTCCCATGACTATTCCTTTCTATTAACATAATTGATCGTAAACAAACCGGGAGAAATGTTATCAGTGTTTAAGGTTTTGGATCTAATTTTAGCCCCTAAAAAATATCCTATATAGGGTCTAATGTCAAGAAAAAACAGGGATCAGGTTTCAGCGGTCGGAGATCGGAAGTCGGAGGCAGAACGAAGGACGAAGGATGAGGGACGACGGATGGCGGAGGGCAGAGGACCCCGGTTAAATTCGCTGCGCTCCTTTTCTTCGAAAAATTTAACTGGGCAAGCAGAGGGCGGAAAGCAGGATAGAGAAAAGAGAATAGAGGAAAGAGGAAATAGAAAGAAAGAAGACGGAGGACAGAGGACGGAGGACTGAAGGCAGAAATTAGGAAAGAGAAAAGAGGAAATAGATTAAAGGCGAAGGGCTCAGGGCAAAAAGCACACAAGGATATAGGAAATAGTATAGAGGAAAGAGGGAATAGGGAAATATTATTTTGAATGTCAAATTTTGAGTTTTGAATTGGAAAAACCAACCAAAAAATCTCTTAATTCAAAATTAAGCATTAAAAATTCAAAATTCACGAGGCAGAGATCAGTCCACCACAAAGATCGACGGACAAAACATCAAGGGCCAGAGAAAACGGATAAAAGGCAAAGCTTGTATAAAATAAAAAAAACGATTATTCTGTGTGAGAATCTGTGTGGGAAAAATTTTCCAAAATCTGCTAAAATATAAAAATATCAGATGTAATGAAAAAATATAAACAGATGACCGGGAAAAGCTGATATGAAAAAAGTCCTTATTGAAGATTTGCGTTTCTTTACAGAAGAATATGTCTTGGCCGAACAATTTAGGCATGCATCCGGAGGGTGGTGGCAAACTCCGCTTCTGGCCAGTGCGCCCATTGATCAGCGGTTTGATATCTTGCCTAAAATTGCCATCGATGACCACCTGCATCCTCATGATCTTTTAAAATCAGCCAGGACAGTTGTCGCATTTTTTATCCCCTTTAAGCCCGAACTAATAAGAGAGAATAGGGAAGGGGACCGGCCCTGTAGAAACTGGGGCGTTGCTTACGTGGAGACCAACGATCTTATCAATGGTTTAAGCCAGGCATTGGAGCGTTTTTTAAACGAAAAAGGGTTTAAGTCGGCCCTTACACCGGCCACGCATAACTTTAATGAAGAGAAATTAATGGCCCGATGGTCTCATAAGCATCTGGCCCATCTTTCGAATTTAGGCCGTTTCGGGACCCACAATATGCTCATTACTCCTGTGGGATGCACAGGTCGCCTCGGGAGTCTGGTAACAGAGGCCGATTTAGGGGACAATGCGGTTATAGA
>Ga0210123_1001740_pt1 | contig 10734 bp, 9 predicted proteins | sample Muzzi_PWB_D2_FD_185535 | JGI IMG/M metagenome (GOLD analysis project Ga0210123, IMG submission 185535) | Wetland microbial communities from San Francisco Bay, California, USA, that impact long-term carbon sequestration - Muzzi_PWB_D2 (SPAdes) | ecosystem: Environmental > Aquatic > Marine >... | reverse complement strand
CCATTTACTGAATTAGAATCGATAATCAAAGGAATTTTATAAATACTCATTTCAAGATAAACCAAGATGAACCAAGATAAATGTATTTTAATATTTATTTTAATTTGTATAATTATACAATTTTTTAAATCTGTATTCTTATTTATTTTACGTTTATCTTATGTTCATCTTGTTTAAGAAGCTTCGACTACTTTTACATCGTCAACTTTGCCATTTCGAATTGATACATATCCTAATTTTTTTGACCAATTAAATAAAAGAACATTAGCATTAGTTGAATTTGAAACAGAGAATGAATAATTAACTGAAACGGCAGATGATCCGGAATTTCCATCTTTTGGCCACGCAAAATACATAAATAAGCCGCGTTCAAGCCAATCATTGTAATTTTCGCAGCCACCAGGATTAAAGTAATTACCAGAATAAAGCTGAGTTTCCATGTATCTTTGTTTAAGATAATCTCTTGGTGATGAGAAAGAAGGATCTGATTCCGGACTTGGTTTTTGTTCACCATTATACAATACATAAAATCGATTCAGACTTAGCTCACCATTAGTAAAAGTAGCATTTGATCGAATTCTAAATTTAGAAACAGGTCTAGTTGTATTATTTGCTCCAACACTAATATCTTGAAAAGCTACAGCCAATGCTTGAGTATTTGGCGATACATTAAATCGTTTAAATTGATTGCTTGCACCAGTATCAACATCTTGAATTTGACACTGAATTTCATCCTGATCAACTAAGTAGTCCATATCTACACCATTCATATTAGGTCCTTCACAAACGGCAACTTCAAGAAAACAATCCACAACATTAACTATGAAATCAGTAGTAACAGTTTTATCAACATATCCAGATTCAATTAAATATTCTTGCCAATTAGATGAATCTTGAGTATTTAAAACTAGTTCCCAATCCCCAACAGGGTAAGCTTTATCAGATCTCCAAATTGGAAGAGCTAGAGGTTGCCATATAACTTCAAGAGAAGATCTTTGATTTGAAATATTATCCTTTGTACCATATTGGTATCTAGATATGACAGTTCCAGATACTGTTGAGAAAATAGCGGCTAATGCTCTTACTGCTAGGGCTGTGCCATCTGTTCTAACTAATTTGCATGAAGTTGCATTTGTCACTTCTGTTACTAAATAACTTTCATTAGCTGCATATGGAGCAACAGCGCCTGTTACAATTTCATCACCGGGTTTCAATAAATTAGGTAGTTTATTAGCAACAGCAGGAGTAAAAGTAGCAACTCCTGTTGCAGCTATAGATAATGTATCACCAGCAGCAAAACCTAAATCTGTTTCAGGATCATAATCAACCGCCGAATATACTCCACCGTCTTTTGAATAATATCCATCTGAAGCTATTAAATTTTGTCTCTCATTAAATGAAGCTTGCATCCATTGACTTGCTGCTTGACCACTATCTAATTGCGATTGAGATTTATAAATTCTTTGACATAGTGCATCAACCTGAGGAAAATTTTCACTAATTCGAGATAATGATTTTCCATTTAATCTTAAATCGGCTCCAGTAAAAAGATTCCCAACACAGTTCATAGCCGGAGCGATATCGTCGACCATGTCAATAGGATTTCCTCCGGAGTCCTGAATTCTTAGTCTCATCCTAACATATGATCGTGATGGAATCCACCTTGTAGAACCAGATGTACTCCATTTTAAAGAAAGATCACCATTTCCAAATGCTGTAGCTCCAGTATAAGATCTTTGTATTTGTACTTGATCGTAATCTAATCTAGCTAATCCTTGATTTAATGAAGGTAAATCATCTTCTGATTGAGGTAAATCAAAAATTGTTTGGTGTTTCATCATCTTTACGTTGTCTTTATATTATTAAGTCTATTAATATACTTATAAAATTAAAACTATTTTTTATAAAAGAAATATTAATATTATTATACTATTTAAGTTAAACTTACTTTGCTATTTATTAATATTTAAGTTTAACTTGCTTTGATATATTCATCTTGAAATGATTGACATTGTAAATATTAAATATCCTAAATTTTTATCTGGAACTCCTTTTAAACCAAAAAGATCACAAAGCTTTAGTGATCTAGAAAAAAGATCAAAAAAACGGAATAGTCTTCCAAAAATTTTACAAATAAAATATCCATTCAGATCAAATGGATCTCCAGCTCCTATACCATTTGATTTAACAGATGAAAAAGGACAATTGGTTAGATTATCAGATAAACAACTAGGTACAATTGATGTTCCCATTAGAAATGAATTAGGACAAATTATAAGATATGAGAAAAAACCATTTAACTTCGGTAAGGCACTTGAAATACTAAAAAATAGTATTCCTCAAAATATCCAATTAATTCAGAATATAGTAAATGAAACTAAACAAAATGGAAAAATTGATATACCAAAAGAACAAGAAATAAGCTTAACTCTAGCTATAGAAACACTTTTAAAAAATGTCGATTCGATCACTGATGAACAATTAGAAATGATTACAGATGGATTAAACTTAATAACAGTTAGTGATTCTCCTAGAAAGGAAGGAATCCCCGCTATCTATGATAGATATGTAGATAAAACAGTATTACATGGAGATAATGAAAGAGGCGCATTACACTTTTATATATTAGCACAAGTTTCTAAAAACCGATGGGAAGCTAGAGAAGGGCGTAGTTTTAGGAAGCCTGTTATAGGAATAAAAAATAAACCTATAACCGTTGCCACTATTTTAACTAATATAAACAATAGAGGTGAAGTTTTAGATTTAAAAAAAGGAAAAATGTATACAACTATACCTAAAAGTAAAATTCCTTTATCTCTCGGAGCAGAGAAAAAAGAACTTGAAGGAGAAATAATGGGTCATCGTCAAAATCTGGAAGAAGCTATGAATAATTTAAATTACTTTAATGATTTACCAGAAGAAGAAAAGAAACTTTTCTTAGAACAAAATCCTAATTTTATTGAATCTAATCAAAAAAGAATAAGAGATTCAAATAATGCAATAGAGATATTAAAAAAGAAATAAAAGGAGATCTTTTGTTTATTGTGAAGTCTTTTTGTGTAATATAGTATAACCATTAAATCTAAGATTAGCTGGCGTTTTTTCTGTTAGATCTACACATAAAAAATCATGTGTATCATTCATCATTTTTCTAATATTATTAAGATGGCTTGATTTCATGTTGCATTTTCGGGCTACATTTGAAACACTATCTAAATCACTCATACCTTTAAGCCACAAACACCATATATTAGAACATCTTCGTGCAATTGGAGGAATGTTAAAGGCATCCTGAGCTGCTAAAACTACTGAAGTATTACAATGGCTGCTTATAGCTCCAAATAATCTTGATAATTTTTTTTTATCATCTTGATTCATATGTTTAAAATCTAAATCTTCTAAAATTACTAAATTTTTCTCAGAGGGATCAATATCTTCTTTACTAGGTAATTCATCTAACATTATACAACTATCTCCTAAATTGTCATATTCAGTAGTATAATCTTCTAAAAAATGACAAATATAAATTTTATCAAATTCTGGATTAGCATGTAATATCATATTCTTAATTATACTAGTTTTACCTGAATTTGGAGGACCAAATAAAATTGCTCGCCAAGGATGTGGAAAACTCATTAAATTGCGTGATCTCTTCTTATCCCAATGTTCTGTGAATTTAGCTTTTTCAGGACACTGAAAAATAATGATTTTCTTAGGTATTGAATGCTTTTTCTTCATTCTTACGTTTATCTTGTGTATATAATTAAATTTTATATTATTATTAAAAAAAATAAGTCATTAGTTTATCTTATATAATATAATTACAAAAATTTATAGTCCTAATGTCTGTTAAAAAGCAAGCTTATATAATAAATCCTGATTCAGGCAGATCTTTAAGAGTTGGGGGAAAGATTTATAGAAAATTAGTTAAAGAAGGAAAAATAAAAAATGAAGAATTTCATAAAACACCCGACAATGAAGTTGTAAGGGTTATTAATGCTGAAAAACCAAGAGAAATTAATTCGTTGATAAAAGATGATTATCTTAATAAGAAATCAGAAAAACTTATAGATACAATTCTTGAAAAATATGAAAAAACTCTATTAAATATTCATTCTGATAAATTAGAAAATAAAATTAAAGAATTAATACAAAAAGAATGTGAAAATCAACATAAAGATCAACATAATAATTCAGAATCTGAATTTGAATTTGAAAAAGATGATCTTTATGTTGATCAAGATGAATCTGAAGAAAGCAATGAGGAATATTCAGATTCTCAAGAAGATTGTAAAAGTAAATATAGTTATTATTCAGATGAATAAACCTGAAGTATTATATAATAAAGTTCTAAATAACATAATTTATCCTAAACTAGGAAAAGGAGTTACTAATGAATTACAATTAACCAAGTTGGGAAAAAAATTAATTGGAGATAGTTTTTTAGGTGTTTATGCGGCAAATGATAATTTACCTAAATTATATAAAGATGGTCAATGTTTTATTATGAATCTCGATAATAAAAGACAACCTGGTTCTCATTGGATTGCTGGATATTATGAAAACCCTATTCTTGGAATTTATGATTCTTTCGGTCGAGAAACGGCTAAAATCTTACCAATTCTATATAATAAACATTTTTATAAAATTGTAGATTCGGATTATGATGCTGAACAAAAAATAGATGAGGACGACTGCGGACAGAGATCTCTGTCGTTCTTATATATAGCGAAGACATTAGGATTAAGAAAAGCTCTAACTATTTAATAACATAATGATTAAGGTAAACATAAGGTAATTTTTCTATCTCCTTTTTTTTCTTTTATATTGCTCTTTACGTTGATTTATAGCTTCAGCTATCTGTTTAATTACAAATGGCGCTATAGATCTTAAATTTCCTCCTTTACATTGATCTTTATGTTGTTTCATTAACATTGAACGGGGTCGTAGAGGTTTTTTATAATAACGTCCTCCTTTTTGTCTTCTTTTTTTATTTAATTTTTTCTTAATTTGTTTTATAACATCGGATTTTAAAAATTGTCCCGGAGAAGGTTTTATCCGTTGAATTAGAGCATCTAATTCCATATCAGACATAATACCCGAGCCCTTTAATCCAGGCAGTTTTGTAAAAGTTTCAACATCGAATAACCCAATATCTTCTCCAATCGTCTTGGCTTTAATTGCAGCTATTACAATATTTTTTTGTAGATCGGAAGCATCTGTAGCATCTCTAATTCGTTTAATAAAAATATTATCAGCATCACGAATATCTTTTTTTGTTTTAGCATTATGATAGTCTATATCGTGTTTTTTAGCAGCTGAATCTATTTGAGAAATACCCTTATCACCTCTTTGTAATCGTTTGACTATCTGGGTCCCGGGTCCGGCAAAATTCGCCTTGGTGAACCCGTAGGGAGTATTGAGAAATACGTGTTTTTCTCCTTTGAAACCGGGTCGAGCATTTGGGTTATCTGATAGTTTTGAAGAAATAAAGTCAGTTACTTTATTTCCTAATTCAGAAGAATAAGCATCAATAGCTTTAGATCCTAAAGATTGTGCTGCTGATAAACCAGGGACATAATCTTTAACTTTTTCAAATATAGAACTCGCTATATCTAAAACTCCAGATCCATGCATCATCATATAAGCATTATCTTGCATACTATTAATACCTAAAAATACTAATGGTTTCGTCCCTTTTGGAATTAATGGATTTAGGCTACTTGTCGATTGATAAGCATAACTAAAGTTCATTGTATTTTGTTTTATGTATATTGTTTATCTTGTATATTATATTTAACCATTTTTATAATTATTTTGTTTTAAAAAAAGAAATCGTATATATCTTTTATAAATATACGTATCAAAGCAAGTTAAACTTAAATATCAAAGCAAGTTAAACGCAAGTTAAACTTAAATATCAAAATAAATATCAAAGCAAGTTAAACTTAAATATTAAAACGTTTATACTGTCTTATCTTACTTTACGTTAGTCTTAATGACAACAATAAATCCATTTCTTATTTTTACGTCAGCGTCATCCAATGATGCTGATATTACAACTCTTCAAAATACAGTCTATTATAAAAATGGATCAAAACCATTAACAGGCAATCTTAACTGTAATGGTAATATAGTATTAAATGTAAACAATTTACAATTGGATGAATTAGCAGTAGCCCCTTCTGTGATATCTGGAAATATAAGCATTTATTCTAAAACAAATAAAAAACTCTATATGCAAGATGATACCAAAACGGAAACGCTAATAAGCGGAGATGTATCAGGACCGGGATCTTCAACAGATAATTCAATTGCTCGTTTTAATGGAACTACAGGTGAAGTTTTACAAAATAGTATTATAACTATATCAGATACAGGTTTGTTTTCATTAAGTGGTGCTCCTTTTATTAACAATTCAGGGACCAATAATATTTCAGCTGGTATTAACTCTTTATTAAATTTAACTTCAGGAGTAAGAAATGCTGGTTTTGGTAATTTTTCCTTAGGGTCTTTGACTAGCGGGGATGATAATACCGGCCTGGGGTATTCAGCCGGTTTTAATTACACAACGGAAAGTGATAATATTTGCATTGGATCATTGGGAGTTGTATCGGATAGTGCTACAATTAGAATAGGTGAATCAACTCATTTAAGTTTAGTTTTAGGCGGTATAATACACAATACAGGCACTAGAAACATAGCTTACGGAGACAAAGCCTTGGATTCTATAACAACAGGAACGGACAATACGGGATTGGGAGACAACACTTTAGCTGCAAATTTAACAACGAGCGAATTAACGGGTGTTGGATCTAATGTATTGAGTTCCTGCACATCAGGAACAGGAAATGTAGGGTTGGGTTTTTCGGCTCTAAATGCTTGTACAACAGGTAGTTTCAATACAGCTTTAGGGTATGGTACTTTGCTAAATCTTACAACAAGCTCGGCCCATACCGCTGTTGGTCATAATGCTTTAAACTCTATTACAACAGCCAGTTTTAATGTAGCCGTAGGTTTTAATTCCTCAAAGCTGTCTACAACGGGCGGAAATAACGTATCGGTAGGTTATTCGAGCTTGTTAAACAATATAGCAGGAGCTAATAATGTGGCCATAGGATACGCTGCTAGCAGGGATAGTACAGGGTCTAATAATGTAGCAATAGGCATGGATGCCTTGATTTCAAACATAGTTAATAATAATACGGCTGTAGGAACTTTATCTATGTTCACCAACACGACAGGGTCGGGTAATTTGGCAATTGGCTATATGAGTCTTTTTAGTAATATAACTACTAGTTTTAACACAGCGTGCGGCTACGAATCTTTAATGAACAATGTATCTTCTTTTAACAGTGGATTTGGTTATCAAGCTCTAAATGTCAACAGTTCTGGTATTTCTAATTCATCTTATGGACACAAATCTTTGGCAGCTAATACTACTGGTTCTAGAAACGTCTCAATGGGTGATTTAGCTCTTTCAACTAATGTTTCCGGCAATGATAATGTGGCAATTGGATATCAGGCTTTAAAAGCTTCTGTAGGAAATGATTGCATAGCTGTTGGAAAAGATGCTCTTCTTGTAAATGTTTCAGATGAAATGACTGCTATTGGATCTTTGGCTTTAGCTAGTAATACTTCTGGTACTCAATGCGTTGCTATCGGTTTCGAGGCTTTAACAGCAAATACCATCGGAACGACAAACACATGCGTTGGCTATCAGGCTCTTAAATCTTGCGTGAACTCTGATAATAATACAGCCATAGGAAGTTCTTCTCAACTAAACGCAGTGGGTTCGGCAAATACTTCGGTAGGGTTTGGTAGTCTACGTGATTGTACTTCTAATAATAACTGTAGTTTTGGAGCTTTGGCATTATTAGCATGCACATCTTCAAGTCATAATAGCATATTTGGATCAAACGCTTGCTTAGCATTAACAACAGGAGATGATAATTGTAGTTTTGGATCAGGGAGTTTGGATATTATTACAACTGGTTCTAGAAATATTGCTATTGGTAAAGACGCTGCTTCTTCTTTAAGCACATCGGATAGTGATAATATCATTATTGGAAATTCTGGATTTAGTAATGATAACGGTGTTATTCGAATTGGAAGTCCTGCAATACATGGGGACACCTACTTATGCAATAATCAATTTACAAATAGGCAAACAGCTTTTACTTCGCTATCTGACGCTGATCAATCACCAACAACAGCTCAATTATTAAGTTATATTTTGTATTCTACACCTGCAACAACAAATAGAACATGGACATTACCAACGGCTTCTACTTTAATTACAACTGATTTAGCGAATCCAGCAATAAAAGATTGTTTTGAATTTTGTGTTGTAAATGAAGACACAGCTAATAATATTGTAATTTCAACAGCAGAGACTACTATTGGAAGTTTAACAATTTTACCAGGAATTAGTGGAAGATTTTTAATTAGATTGGACAATGTGTCGGGAGGCGGAGCAGATGCATATACTCTAATAAGAATTGGATAAAAAAATAATATCATATAATATAATGATAAATTTAAGAAAATTATTTAATAATTTTGTAATTAGGTTTACAATAATTTGTAAATCTACATGCTGCTGTGATGAAAAAAATGTTGATGTAAAAGAATCTGTTAAAGATAGGTGATTGATATGTTTATGTAAAGATGGATTTAAATAACAGATTTAAAAAATGGACGGATAATGAAATTAAAGATTTGATAAATGAATATAATGAAAAAAAATTAGATATTAATGAAATTGCAAAATTGCATCAGAGATCTTCTTGTGGTATTTCTTATAAACTGGTCGAGCAAAAATTAGTAAAAGATCGAAATGATTGTAGAGGTTTTGACAGAAAAAATATGCGAAAGTTAAGAAAACCTAAATTAAATTATGACATGATTAGTTTATTTGAAACTATTTTTGAAATAAAATCTCTTCTAATTGATATTAAGCATATGATTGAAGACAATAATAATGATATTATATCTGATGAAGAAGTTGAAATATCTTAAATAGTTTTATTTAAGATATTAGTCAATTGAACTAATTCATCATTTATGTCTCTAATAGCACACATTTGAGCATATCTAATATTAGCGCCTTTTTCAATCATTAATTTAAATATTTCATTATGCTGTCCTTTCGAAGCTTCATTTAATCCTTTATCCCAATCATTAGCTCCTTTTTTTATTAATAGTTTAACTATATTCATATGACCAGCTCTACAGGCTCCATGTAATCCTGCATTTATATTTGATGTTTTTTTTAGTAATAATTTAACTATTTTTATATAACCATATTTGCTGCTTAAATATAAGCCATATTGCTTGCATGCTCCTTTATCAATCAATAATTCAACTATTTCTTTATAATTATTTTTAATCGTCATCTCTAAACATTTATTTAAATTTTTAGCTCCTTTTTCAATCATTAATTTAGCTATATGTTTATGTCTTCCAGCACATGATCCCCATAGAGCCCAATTAAAATCATTAGCTCCTTTTTTTATCATTAAATTAATTAATTTTTTATTATCTGTTATACAAGCAATATACAAGCCTTTATTAAGCATTAATACTGGTCTTTCGAGCGTTTTTAATGTTTTATAATTGTCATATCTACAATTATCATAAAAATCATATGTATATTTACAAATTAAAATTGTAAGATCGGTGATTAGATATTGATTAATTATATTTTCCATTTTTTAAGGTAAGATAACATGTATATCATGTTATAGAACTGTTTTTAACATGTTTGTTTATTTATTTGATGAAATATATTAAAGATATACTTATAAATATTATGGTAAATTATATAAGTGATATTGAAGCCATTTTACAACTTTTAGTAGGAATTTTATTTTTTTCTTTTTTTTTTATCCTAAAATTCAACATTTCATCATCTATAGCGAGATATATATGATGAAATTATAGATTCAGATTCAGATTCAGACTCAGAGTATTGAGTGGGGAATCACTACTGCTCACTCCCTAGGGGTTTAAGTCTATTTTTAAAGATAGTTGTATATTTTAGCATATTTTTTTTTAGTTGTGTGCACTTTTTGAAACATTATAATAAGCTCTTAGAAAGCTTAAAAGTGCTTATTATAAAAAGGTACACAATATTAATGCACAGTGTACACTTTTATTTTGTCTATTTTCTATTGAAATAAGGAGTTATATTAGGTTTAGATAAGTATTTTATATATATGTGCAGAAAAAGTGTGCACTTCTTAAAAAAATATTATAATCTAAAACATATAAAAGAAAATTTGCTTATCTATATTTTCAGCTGGAATAATTTTTCCAGAAAGTGTACACTTTTTTGTGAACTCTATTGAAATACTTATCTAAACCTAATATAACTACTCATATATAGCGAGTTATGAGTTTTAAAAAGTGTACAGTTTGTGGACATTTTTTAAAAAATGCACTTTTTTGACCAAAAAATGAAGAAAAATGCCGATATTTTGTCAAAAAAAGTGGATTTTTTCAGCAAAAAGTTGATTTTTTTTCATTTTTTTCAGCAAAAAGTGGATTTTTTTTCATTTTTTTTGTAAAAAAGTGGATTTTTTTGTAAAAAAGTTGATTTTTTTTCATTTTTTTTTTCAAAAAAATCGATGTTATTAGAGATAGTAATATGAGCTGTGCTGTTGTTTTAATGCACAGTGCGGCCTTATGGGGCGATGGCACAGAAGAGAGTATATTGAGTATAACGGACTA
>Ga0210123_1001737_pt1 | contig 10737 bp, 5 predicted proteins | sample Muzzi_PWB_D2_FD_185535 | JGI IMG/M metagenome (GOLD analysis project Ga0210123, IMG submission 185535) | Wetland microbial communities from San Francisco Bay, California, USA, that impact long-term carbon sequestration - Muzzi_PWB_D2 (SPAdes) | ecosystem: Environmental > Aquatic > Marine >... | reverse complement strand
CGTCGGAGTCGGCGATCTCGCCGAGGGTGCTCCGGAACGAGGAGACGAGGTGGTGGGGCAGCTTGCGGATGAACCCGACCGTGTCGGTGAAGATCACCGGACCCACGCCTTCGAGGTCGCCGCGCCGCAGCCGGGCGTCGAGCGTGGCGAACAAGCGGTTCGCGGTCCGCGCGCCGCCGCAGCTCGTGAGCCGGTTGAACAGGGTCGACTTGCCGGCATTGGTGTACCCCGCAAGGGCGACGATCGGTGTGCCCCGCCGTCCGCGCCGCTGGGTCTCGCGGGTGCGCTCGATCTTGCCGAGATCTCTTTCGAGGCGCCGGATGCGGTGCCGGAGCATGCGGCGGTCGGCCTCGAGCTGGGTCTCGCCCTCGCCGCCCCGGATGCCGATGCCGCCGGCCTGGCGCCCGAGATGGCGCCAGCGGCGGGTCAGGCGCGGCAGCATGTAGTTGAGCTGGGCGAGCTCCACCTGGGTGCGCGCCTCGCGGGTCCTCGCCCGCTGGCGGAAAATCTCGAGGATCAGGGCGCTGCGGTCCATGACCGCCTGTCCGAGCGCCTTCTCCAGGTTCTTGACCTGACTGGGCGAGAGGTCATCGTCGAAGACCACGAGATCGGCGCCCAGCTCACGGGCCGCACGGCCGATCTCCTGGGCTTTGCCCTTGCCGATGAAGTGCCCTGGGTCCGGCGCTCTGCGGCGCTGGGCGGCGCGCCCCACCGTCTCCGCGCCGGCGCTGTCGGCGAGCTGCTCCAGCTCGTCGAGGTGCTCCTCGACCTCGTAGCCCGGCTGCGCGGGCAGCGCCAGGCCGACGAGGAAGGCTCGGCGGGGCTGTGGGTGTTTGATCTCGTCGTGGATGTTCAATTTCGGTCGGTCCCTCCGCTATCCTAGGTAACCGTACGGCCCAAAGCGGGTCACGCAAGGGCCCAACTTCGGTCGACCGCCGGCCGAAAACCGGTCAATAGCGGGTCAGGCGCTGACCCTAAAACGGCCCCGGGTTCGGGTCAATTCCTGATCCCTTGGCCGCCTGAGACGCCGCGCCAGTCCCGACGGGCTCGCATTCCGAGCTCGCATGACATGACGTGAGACATTCGCCCGCGAAGCTCCAGATTTTCCGGGGAGAGCCATGAACCAGCCTGCCGACCAGACCACTGACCAGACCCCCGACGCGCCGGACGCCCCGAGTGGGCAGGCTGCCGGAGGGACCGCACGGCAGCTCAGCCTCCAGGCTCGGCTGCTGACGATCGCCGCTCTCGTCATCGCCGCCGGAGTCGTCTTCTGGCCGCGGGGCGACGGATCGACCGCGGCTCCCGGCGGGTTCTTGGTCGACGCGGGGGGGCGCCCGATCCCCGTGGCCTCGCGCATGGCTCCGGTGACCCTGGTCCACTTCTGGGCCACGTGGTGCCCGCCGTGCCGCACCGAGGTGCCGTCGCTCAACAGCCTCGCGGACGACTTCTCCGAGTACCGCGGCGACTTCACGATCCTCATGGTGTCGGTGGCCGACGACCAGACCAAGGTGGAGGACTTTGTCGGGGATCGGGCGAGCTCGGTGCTCTACGACCCCTCCTGGGAGGTCACGCACCGCTACGGCACGCGCCAGCTCCCCGAGACCTACCTGGTGGTTCGGGGCCAGGTGGAGGAGCGGTGGATCGGGGCGCAGGACTGGAACGATCCCGACATCCGCGAGCAGATTCTGGAGGCCATCCGTGCCCTGCGCTCCGAGGAGCAGACCGCCGAGCGCGAGAGGCCGGCCGGCTCCCAGCGGGGTTGAGACCGGTAGGGTCCGCTCGGGCGTGTCACGCCGTCTCCCGGTGCGCTGAAGCGCACCCTACGACTGGGGCGAGGGGTTGTAGAGGGAGACCCAGAGGATCGTCCGGGTCGATCGGGGCGGCGCTCCGGTGCGCCGAGGACATCCGCCCCGTCGTCACAACATCGCCCCTTGCAGGCTAGAAATGCACCACGAGCCCGACGCCGCCCATGAGGAAGATCTGGGCCTCGTTGAAGTCGACGTAGTGGCCTGAAAGCTCCACCTGCACGCCGAGGCTCGGGTTGATGGCGAACTCGCCGGTGGCGCCGAGGCTCACTCCCAGGCTGGTCTCGTCCTTGCTTTCGCCGCTCGCCACGTCGTCGCCCTGGAGCCGGTAGCCGCCCAGGGCCAGGAAGATCCCCGAGTCATAGAAGGGGTGCCGATAGCGGTACTCGCCGCCGATGGTGGCGTACACCATGTCGGCACCGGTCAGGCTGCCGAACTGGTCCGAGCTGTCGAGCCCGAGCTGACCAAGCCGCACGAACAGGTGCTCGCCGGGCTCGGTCACCATCCCGAGATCCACTTGGAAGCCGGTGTTGTCGAGATCGTCCCCCGGGCTCACGTCCTCGGACCCGCCCACGGTTCCCAGCAGGCCGACGCTGAAGTTGTACAGCTCCGGTTGGGCCTGGGCGGGCGGAGCGAACGCCAGGGCGAGCGCCAGGACGCAGGCGGCCAGGGCGGAGAACGGGAGGATGGGGGAGCTCAGGGCAGACGGGCTGTGTCGTTCCATGACGGCCTCGGTCGGGTCTCGGTCAGTTCGGGGATGGTTGTTCACCGGGTGCGCAATCTTGCGGGAGTATAGCCCGGATGTTTCACGCTTGCTCTGCTGTGACGGTGGGTCCGCCCACGCCCGCGGACTTCCGCGACGGGCATGCCCGGGCTCTCCGTGTTGGCGCCTCGTCCCGGTTCACGGAGCGTCAGGGAAAGCAGGTCGCCGTGGCTTTCGTGATCGTGTACGGTCGGCGGACCATGGGTGTCACAAGGGAGCGCCGCGCCGGCCTCGACGGCCTCGACGGCGGAACCGTCCGGGGTGGCGAGCTACCCGATCGTCCCGGTCCGGCGACGGCGGCGCACCCGGGGCGAGGTCTGCTGGCCGCCATCGGACGGTTGCTCCTGCCGGCCGCCTGCCTCGCCTGTGGCCGCGCCCTCGACCCGGCCCGCCAGCCCCTGGGCCTCTGCCTCCCGTGCCGGGGCCGGCTGCGCGGGCCGGAGGCGGGGTGCTCGGTCTGCGGCGCGCCCTTGCCCGCCGCCCGCATGCGCGCGCTTGCCGAGGGCTTCGTCTGCGGGCCTTGCCGTGCCCGCCCTCCCGCCTACGACCGGCTGATCGCCCGCTGGCGCTACGACGGGCCGATGGGTGCCGTCGTCGCGGGGCTCAAGTTCCGGCGCCTCGACTATCTGGGCAGCCACCTGGCCGAGGGGCTCCTGGAGGCGCTCCGCGCGAGCTACCTCCACGGCCCCTGTGCACCCGGCGCGGCGCCCTGGGACCTGGTGGTTCCGGTGCCCCTTCACTGGCGGCGGCGAATCCTGCGAGGCTTCAACCAGTCGGAGCGGATCGCTCGCCCGCTGGCCCGGGCGCTCGGCGTGCCCTTCGGTCAGCCGCTCCGGCGGCGGCGAGCCACCAGAGCGCAGGCGCGGCTCGCCAGGTCGGAGCGCCTGGAAAACCCGGAGGGCGCCTTCGCCGTGGGCGGCCGATGGGCGGCCGGCGCGTCGAGGGCGGGCGTGGCGGGCCGGTCGGTGCTGCTGGTCGACGACGTGGTGACGACCGGGGCGACGTTGAACGCGGCCGCCCGGACCCTGCTCGGAGCGGGTGCCGCGAACGTGACGGCGGCAGCCGTGGCGCGCACGCCGACGCCCTGGGAAGGGTGATCGGGTCGGTGGGCCGGAGCCCCGAGAGGCGCACAGGAGGGCTTGCAAGACGGACCGCTGCTGCGGTGCGGGCACCTATTGATAGATATCAAGAAAATTCGATTCGATCAATGTTCCCCCATGGTAGACTACGCGGAGCCGCCCAGCGCCTGTGGCCAGCGTTCTCGCCAACGTTTCTCGCCAACGTTTCTCGCCAACGTTTCTCGATTGACAGGCGCTTGATCGTGCGCCTATACTGAGCGATCGGTGGGAATCTACACTATGATCCTGACGAGGCTCACCCAACAGCTCTGTTTCCTGGCGGCGCTCCTGCTGCTCGCCACCCCGGCTGCTCTGTTGGCTGCTCCGGAACCGGCACCCGAGCCCGCGAGCGGGCAGGTTCCCCTCCTCGAAACGGTGTCCGCCACGGCCGCGGCCGTCGACCTCCAGGGCGCCGGCGTCATCGGTCGCGTGCTCACCGATCTCGAGCCCCTGTCGGCGGTCCGCGTCTACGCCTACCAGCTCGCCGACTTCAGCATGAAGCGGGTGGTCACCGACGAGGCGGGAGCGTTCCGCTTCGCGGATCTGCCCGCCGGCCTGTACAAGATCATCGCCCACAAATCCGGGTTCGTGCCGGCGGTCGTGATGCTCACCCGGGCGCGCGACGATTCCCTCCAGTTCCTCGAGCTGGAGCTCGCCGAGCAGTCCGAGGAAACCGCGGCGGGTGAGGATTTCTGGTCTGTCCGGGGCCGCATCCCGGCGGACGTCCTGCGCGATCTCGAAGCCCCCGAGCCCGATCTTCGCCTCGCCGCGACGCCGTTCAGCTCGAACCGCGGTGCCGAGCGTTGGGCGAGCACCCGGGGCGACCGCTTCGCCACCGAGATGGAAGCCATGACCGGCATCGACTACCTGCCGGCGGTGGGGGAGGCGGTCCTGACCGGGGGCCAGGTCGGCTTCGAGGGCGCCATGGGCGGCTACCGGGTCGGCCTGTCCGGCGACTACTGGCGGCTGGCTCCCGGCGGCGGTACCCAGGGCGGCGAAGACGTGGACGGGCTCGCTCGACACCTGACCCTGGAGGTCGAGGGGGACGACTCCGAGCTGCTGGTCTCGACGCTCTTCCAGCGCCTGGCCGGGAGCGGCGAGGAGCCGATCGACTTCCAGACCCATCGGCTGAGCTGGGACAAGGAGTTCGACAGCAGCCGGGCGCACCTGGCGACCCAGCACACCAGCCAGGTCAACTACTACGCCGACGCGTCGATCGCTCCGGTCGAGGCGCCGCGCGACTCGAAGGCGTGGGAGCTGGAAGGCTCCTACACCCTCGAGGCCACCGAGCGGGCGAGCTTCCAGGGTGGCTTGCGCTACCGGGACCGCTCGGTCGGCGTGCTCTCCGCCTCGGGCCGGGAAGCCGAGCTGTCCGCCGATCCCGACGCGCTCCGCGACGAGCGGCTCGACCTCTTCGGGCGTGCCGGAACGCGCGTGCGGCCCACCGTGCTCATTGAGTACGGCCTCTACACCACGTTGCGCGACGGCTCCCTTTCGATGACCCCGCACGGAGGCGTGGTCGTCCAGCTCGGAGACTCCTGGCAGGCGTCCGCCGTGGCGAGCGGCAAGGTGTCCCACGAGGACGCCCTCCGCAAGCGGGACTTCGTGCCCGCCTTCTACTCCGAGTCGAGCGCCTGCACCCAGGGCGAGCAGAGCTGCTACAAGATCTCCCTGTCCCGCGACGACGACCACGGCGACTCCGCCCTGTCGGTCGGCGCGATCCATCGGGAGATCGGCGAGACGCTCCGCCTGTTCTTCGACGACGATTTCTTCAACCACGTCGAGAGCCTCTACCTGGTCGAGGGAGACCAGCTTCCCGAGGTCCAGTTCGGTGTCTCGCGCCGCGTGACCCCGCAGATCCTGGCGCGCCTCGAGTCGAACGTCGGCCAGGGCGGGGGCGGGATCTTCTACGGGACCGACGACGAGCGCTACGAGAACTCCGTGCGCTTCCTGGTGACCTCCCTCGACACCCAGTTCCAGGGCACCGACACCGGCCTGTTCATCTCCTTCCACCACCTCGAGCAGGAGCTCGACCCCCTGAACGGCGGCTTGCTGGCCGACGCCGACCGGGACGGCAGCCGTCTCGAGCTGCAGCGGCTCCAGCTCATGCTCACGCAGGACCTGGGAATCCTCTTCGACCTGGCCGCCGATTGGGCCCTCAAGCTCAACATGGAGTTCAGCCGCGGCTCGGTGCTGTTCGGGTCGCCGAATGACTCGGATGAGTTGCGGCGGCGGATCCTCGGCGGTCTTGCTGTCCGCTTCTGAGACGGCCTATATACCCCCATCTCCGGCGTTGCTCGAAAGGGCGCGCTCCTCAACGTACCCTGATGTACGCCTGCGTCGCGCGCCCTTCCGAGCGCCTTGGATCTGGGGGCATCTAGGCCGTCTCAGCAGCCATGCGGACTCGGTCTGCATCGCGCATCGCCCCTCCGAGCGCCTTGGATCTGAGGGCATCCAGGCCCTCTCGTTGCCGCTCAGAGGGTGGTGGGAGCGATCGGCGGATCGGGCGCCTGGTCTCGCTACGGCAACGAGCGGTTGATCGGTGGAGCGTCTCGGGGCCTCCCGTCCATGTTCCATCGAAGGACCGTCTCCTGATTGGGACTATGGTTCTCTGATCGCTCGGGGGTGGTGTCGGCGACGGAGGCTCATTCGGGTGCCGCTTCCGGCCTCGGTTCTCCGGGCCTTCGTCCGCCTGGATTCAAACCGTTGGATATAATTCGGGCAGATGGATTTTCCGGGCCAGATGGCCCCAAAATGGGCGTTTTTCGGCGATCCAAGAAATCGGTTCGATGGCACAGATCGTGCTCTGACCGTGCCCCAAGGGAGTGAGCGGGAGTTCGCCGAAACCGATGAGCCTTTCTAGATTCCTTCGGGTGAGCGGTCCTCTGGTGATCGCTCTGCTCGCCGCGGTCGCGGTGACGGCCTTCGGCGTGGTGAGCTTCGTCCGCGCGCTGGACACGTTCCAGCCGCTCGGGTTCGAAGCTCGGCAGGCGGCCGGCGGCTGGGCGGTGGACAAGGTGTCGTACGGCGGCACCGGCCTCGAGGTGGGCGACCAGATCCTGCTCGCCAACGGTGCCGAGCCGACGATGCTGGGCCAGACCCTGCGCCGGGCGCCGACGACCGATCTTGCCGTGCTGCGCGACGGCGCCCTGGTCAGGGTTCCCTACCGGCGACCGCCCCTCGACATCGACTGGGCGTATCTCATCCTGGCCCTGATCGGGTCGGTCTACCTGCTGATCGGCGTCTACACGGTGCTCCGTGAGCGGAGCGCCGAGGGCCAACTGTTCTTCCTGTGGTGCTTGGCGTCGACCACCGTGTATCTGTTCACGCCGTCGGGCGTCCAGGACGCCACGGGGCGTCTGCTCTATGCCGCCGAGGAGATGGCGCGGAGCGTTCTGCCGCCTCTGACGCTCCACCTGTTCCTGGTCTTCCCCCGGCCCCTCGACGTGGTGGGGCCGCGGACTCGACGGCTCGGCGCGGTGTCGCTCCTCTATCTCCCTGCGCTGCTGCTGCTCGGGGTCCAGATCACCGTCATGCTGTTCGCCGGGCGGGGGATCGATGCCCGCTGGGTGGGCGAGGCGCTGCCGGTCCTCGACCGGGCCAGCGTGCTCCACCTGGTCACCTTTAGCCTGCTCGCCCTGGGGGTGTTGATCTTCCGGCTCGGTCGTCAGCGGGACTGGGAGGAGCAGCGGCAGCTCCAGTGGATCGCCCTCGGTCTGGGCGTGGGCTACGTCCCGTTCCTGCTGCTCTACGTCGCCCCATACACCTTGGGGGCCTCGCTGCCGGACGCCCTCACGGTCGTCGCGGTGGTACCGCTGGCGGTGGTGCCGCTCACCTTCTCCTGGGCGATCCTGCGCTACAAGCTCTGGGACATCGCGGTGGTGGTCCGCGAGACGGTGTCGACCACTCTGACCGTGCTCCTGGCGGGCGCGGCGTTCGCCCTCGCGCACCTGGCCGTCAATCGCGCCCTGCCGGAGGATCTCGGCCTGATGCGCGACTTCCTCTCGTTCGGCAGCGGCATCGCCATCGCCGGTCTCCTGTTGCCCACGCGGCGGCGGGTGGGCTCGGCGCTCGAGCGCTTGCAGTACGGGCGGACGATGGCCAAGCGCCGCATGCTCCAGCAGTTGGGCCGGGACCTGCTGACCGAGCGGGATCTCGAGCACCTCTGCTCGGAGCTCCTCACCGACCTGTGCGACGGGCTGGAGATCGAGGTCGCGAACCTCTATCTGCTCGACCGGCCCGGCTCGCTGGTCGCCGTGGCGCGAGGCGAGGGGGCCCCGGAACGGATCGGTCTCGACGAGCTGGGTGACGACATCTGGTCGCGGGAGGTGGAGGCGCTCACCGGGATCTCGTTCGCCTCCGGTTCGCCGGGGCCGCGGCAGCGTCTCTTCCTGGCCGGGTACCGGTACGCCTTTCCGCTCAAGGTTCGGGAGATACCGGTCGGGCTCCTGGTCGTCGGCTATCGCCTCGGCGAGATCCCGCTGTCGAGCGACGACCTGGAGCTGGTCCGCCAGCTCGCGGGCAGCGCCGCGCTGTCGATCGAGAACGCGCGTCTCCTGGACGAGCTGGAGCATCGGCTGGAGGAGGTGCTCGAGCTCCAGAGCTTCAGCACCGGCATCATCGAGTCGTCGCCCGCCGGCATCGCGGTGCTCGACCCGGAGAGCCGCATCCTCACCGCCAACGCAAGCTTCGGGGCGGTGGTCGGCCGCGAGCGTGGCACCCTGGTCGGCGTTCCGGTGGACGAGGTCCTGGAGATCGAGCCGCTGCCCGAGCCGGGCGAGGGTCTGGTGGAGGTCTCCTACACCGATCCGGATGGCTCCGAGCGCCACCTGCAGCTCTCGGTGGCGCGGTTCCAGTCGTCGAGTGTCGACGGGGTGGAGGCTTCGCTGCGGGTGCTGTTGGTCAACGACGTCAGCGAGCGGGCCGCGATGGAGAGGGCGCTTCGCGAGAAGGACCGGCTCGCCGCCCTCGGCATCCTGGCGGCCGGCGTGGCGCACGAGGTCAACACGCCGATCACCGGTATCTCCAGCTACGCCCAGATGCTGCTCGCCGAGACCGCCGAAGACGATCCCCGTTACGAGGTGCTGAAGAAGGTCGAGAAGCAGACCTTCCGTGCCGCCCGGATCGTCAACAACCTGCTCGAGTTCGCGCGCAACCGGACCGACGAGGTCCGGTCCGTCGACCTCGGGCCGCTGGTGGGCGAGAGCCTCGACCTGCTCTCCGAACGGCGGGCGAGGCGGGGTATCCGGCTCGGCCTCGACCTTCCCGCGGAGCCGGTCGTCGTCCAGGGCTCGGACGGCGAGCTCCAGCAAGTGATCACCAACCTGGCGCTCAACGCCATCGACGCCATGCCCGGAGGGGGCACCCTGGGTGTTGCGGTACGTGCCGACGGGGCCTGGGCCGAGCTGGTCGTGAGCGACACCGGAGAGGGCATCCCGGCGGGCCGGCTGGCGCGTATCTTCGAGCCGTTCTACTCCACCAAGGTGGGCAGTGGCGGCACAGGCCTCGGGCTGTCGATCAGCTATGACATCATTCGGCGGCACGGTGGTGACGTCGAGGTCACCAGCGAGCCCGGCCGGGGAACTCGGTTCACCGTCAAGCTTCCTCTCGACCGAGGCGACCGGAAGGCCGGCGAGACCAGCACGCGTCTGAGCGCCGGCAACGAGCCCGAGGGACCGGACTCCTAGCCCGATTCTTCGGCTCCTCGATCACGCGATGAGCATCCTGATCATCGACGACGAGGAGGTCCTTCAGGACGTCCTCTCCTCGCTCCTTCGCCGAGAAGGGCACGAGGTGCTCTCGGCCCGGACCGGCGAAGAGGGCATGCGTCTGCTGCGCGATGAAGACGGCATCGAGCTGGTGCTGCTCGACCTGATGCTGCCCGGCATCTCGGGGCAGGAGGTGCTCGCGCAGATCCGCCAGGAGGATCCCAACCAGGTGGTGGTCGTGGTGACCGCGTTTTCGTCGATCGAGGGCGCCATCGAGGCCATGCGCCAGGGGGCGTTCCACTACATCCCCAAGCCGTTCAAGAACGACGAGGTCTTGCTGACCGTCCGCAAGGGCCTCGACCAGCGGCGTCTGGCCGACGAGAACCGCTCGCTCAAGGCACAGCTTCGGGAGCGCTACTCCTTCGACGCGATCGTTGGCAAGTCGAAGCCGATGCAGGAGGTCTTCGAGCTCATCCAGCTCGCCGCCCCGTCCAAGTCGAACATCCTGATCCTGGGCGAAAGCGGGACCGGCAAGGAGCTCGTCGCCAAGGCGATCCACCACCACTCGCGCCGGGCCTCGGGGCCGTTCGTCACGGTCAACTCGGGATCGATGCCCGCGGACCTCCTGGAGAGCAACCTCTTCGGCCACGTCAAGGGGGCGTTCACGGGGGCGGTGACCGCCAAGAAGGGATTGTTCGAGGTCGCCAACGGCGGCTCGATCTTCTTCGACGAGATCGGCAACATCCCGATCGACACCCAGGGCAAGCTCCTGCGGGTGATCCAGGAGAGAGAGTTCATGCGCCTGGGCGGGGTCGAGACCCTGACCGCGGACACGCGAATCATCGCCGCCACGAACGCGGACCTGGAGGCCGAGGTCGCCCGGGGCGGCTTCCGCGAGGACCTCTACTACCGGCTGAACGTGATCACCATCAGCCTGCCTCCGCTGCGCGCCCGGACCGAGGACATTCCGCTCCTCGCCCGCCACTTCCTCACCCGCTACGCCCAGGAGAACGACAAGCCGATCGAGGCGATCGCCTCCGAGGCCATGAGCCTGCTCCTCGACTACCGGTGGCCGGGCAACGTGCGCGAGCTCGAGAACGTCATCGAGCGCGGCGTGGTGCTGTCGACGGGCACCGAGATCGACGTCGAGCTCCTGTCGCCCGCCGTGCGCCGGAGCGAGGGGATGGCCCACGCGGCGATCTCGGCCCAGGCGCCGAACGGAGAGATCTCCCTCAAGGAGGCGGTCAGCGAGTACGAGCGCCAGCTCATCATCCGCGCCCTCCAGGAGACCAACGGTGTCCAGAAGCACGCCGCCGAGAAGCTCAAGGTCAAGCCGACCACTC
>Ga0210123_1001735_pt1 | contig 10740 bp, 11 predicted proteins | sample Muzzi_PWB_D2_FD_185535 | JGI IMG/M metagenome (GOLD analysis project Ga0210123, IMG submission 185535) | Wetland microbial communities from San Francisco Bay, California, USA, that impact long-term carbon sequestration - Muzzi_PWB_D2 (SPAdes) | ecosystem: Environmental > Aquatic > Marine >... | reverse complement strand
CGAGAAACACTTCACTGCGACGCAGAAGAAGGACGATCAGGTTCTGAAAGAAAGGGAGAAAGCTCGGCAGAAGGCGGCGGACCACATTGCGCGTTTGCGCGCCCTCCGCCTGGCCAAAGAAGCGGCCGACAAGGAAGGCGATGGCTAGAAAAATCCAATTTTAATTTCGAACGCAGAGAGCGCGAATGGATGAAAGAAAAGAAGGCCAAACGCGCTACTGAAAAGAAGGAAGTCCGGGAGAAAAATCCAGGCAATCCCAACCGTCCGCGCCAAGCGACGGCCAAAGTCCGTTATCACCTACTGCCGAGTGACAGCGTTTTAGTACCGTCGCCCAAAGACCGAGCCCCCAGCTCCACAGCAAACCGGCTTGTCGGCAATTACAACCACGGCCAATGACGCGCTCGGCAATGCCTAGAAGCGCCCGTTGTTGAAGCTGAAAACACCAAGGACATACCATGAGCAACGAACACGACTTTTTAATCGTCTATGGCCTGCACAATTTCGTGACCCATGCCCAAATGGAAGAAAAGCACATCTTCACCATCCGCGGCATGGAAAGTCAGAAGTTGATCAACCACGCGAAGTCACTCATCGCCGGAAGCTACGGCAACGCCGCCCACATTCAAGTGGCCTGATCCTTACCCAGCCATAAACGGAAACAGAGCGATGGCGCGCAAAAAAGCTAAAGGCAAGGCTGCTGGATTTACGATGTTCAACGTCGCCTACGAAGACGGGACGATGACGTCCAATCGGCGGGTCGCGAACGAACTGCTTGATCAGTCCTTCGGTGACGATCTCCTGGACTTGGCGAGCGCCGCAATCCAGAAGCAAGACAGCGACATCGCTCAACACTCCAAACAACGCCGCGCCAAGATCAAGACCGTTACCAAGGCTTGACCAAGCGGGTGTGTGCTGCCTTGAGAGGAATGCAGGACTGCGCACAGCTATTTGACCCTACGTGGCCCTAACGTCCGCTTCGGGTCATTTCCGGCCGCCGGCCGGGAGCATGCGCCACGTCCGGTTTCGGGGGTAAGACGGTCGTGCAGACTTAGCCGTCAGGATGGCCGGAAATTGCGACGAAGCGACATTGGCGGTTTGCCGTCGGCGACTGCAGAGACCGCCAACCGCGATGCCGGTGGGGAGCCGCCCGCTGCATCGATAGCGGAAGTCGAGAATTGTCAGTCGGATCGGCCAGATATGGGGGCGACCGGCAGACGATTACTGCCCAACAACCTCGTAAAGCCGCCAGTCCTCGGGCAGGCCCTTTAGTATGTGCAGCCCGGCGCCCGCAAAGCGGATGCCGGAACCGGCTACCAGGTCTTTCACGGTCTGCGAGACGAAGACACAGCCGGGAGATGCCAATGCCGCGACCCGCGCGGCGATGTGCAAGGCGATGCCCTGTACCTGACCTTGGCGAACCTCGCACTCGCCGGTATGAAGGCCGATGCGGCAGGTTATTCCGAGCGCAGCCAGGGACTTCACGATCGCCTCGGCGCATCTGATGGCGCGGGCGGGACCGTCGAAGGAGGCGAGGAATCCGTCCCCTGCCGTGTTCACCTCTTCGCCACGAAAACGTGCCAGCTCGCTTCGGACTGCCGCATGATGAACCTCAAGCAGGTCTGCGAAGCGCAGATCGCCTTTTGCGACGGCCATCTCGGTCGATCCGACGATATCGGTGAACATCAGTGTCGAGACCCGGCTTTCGGAAATTTCCCGCGAGGAACTGCCGGTCAGAAATGCCTGGATGTGCCGGATTATCTCATCCGGCTTATCGTAGAAGGGCAAGTGATCGGCGGACTCGATCTCTACCAGCTCGGCGTGCGGGATATGGTCGGCTATGTGTCGGCTGGCGCCGACGGGAACGGCACGGTCATCCTTGGCGTGAAGGATGAGAGTCGGCGCCTGGATTGCAGGGAGCACGTGCCGGACATCGATCTCCAGGTTCATTCGTTGCAAGGCTGCCGCCGCTGATGCGCTGGCGCTCATGCGCAGGAACCGAGCCCACCATTGACGGATGATCGGATCGTCCGCCACCGAAGGAGCCCGTATTCCGATCCAGACGGGTCCACCCCAATCGGCGGCCGCTGCCTCGACGGCGGCCGCTGCCTCCTCTCGAGCCGTAAAATACGGGTAGTCGGGTGCCCTGAGGCGTCGGGCATAGCTGCCTATGGTGATGAGACCCGCGGTGCGGTCGGGGTAAGTCGCGGCAAACAGGATGCACATAGTGCCGCCTTCCGAAATCCCCAGCAACGCGGCGCGCGACGAACCGACCGCATCCAGCACGGCCCGCACGTCGTCCATCCGCTCTTCCAGGGGCGCCGCCTCGACGCTCCGGTCGGAAAGTCCCGTCCCCCGCTTGTCGAACAGGATCACTCGAGCGAACGTCGCAAGCTTCTCGAAGAAGCGGGCGACATGGAAATCCTCCCAAAAGACTTCGATGTTGGAAATCCAGCCCGGAACCACGACAAGATCGATCGGACCGTCGCCAACAACCTGGTATGCGATGCTTAAATTGCCCGAATGCGCGTAACGGGTTTCCGGCGTCATGGTATGTTCTCCGCGGCAATCTGGTCGCTCAGAGATCGCCCGTCTCAGGAAAGGCGCCGCCGGGTCCGCAGCACATGGCCGCCTGACGGAGCAGGGGCAATAATGAGCCAGAACAGCGCACAAGTCTCATAGTTTAGCGGCGTTCAGGAATATCGGCGTGGGCGTCCAAAGTTTGCTTCGGGCGGCCTGCCGCTTGCCTACGCGATCGGCGCCGCGACCGGGGCGGTGCCGGAAGCGCAGCTCACTCCGTCAGGCGCCTCGTGAACTATATGGGCGGCCAAGAGGCCCGAAGAGCGACGCCGGCGGGTCGATTACGGTCTCTCCTTGGACGCGGAAATTCTCGTTCGCCGCCTTTCCATCGTCCCGTCCCGCGTTCCTGTCGTCACTCCGCGGCCGATCGCGCAAGGCGCCGACGCACCGCTGCGCCACGTTCGTACCAGCTCTTGGTTCCGTTCACGATACGCACGACCGAGAGCATGACCGGCACTTCGACAAGAACGCCGACGACCGTGGCAAGCGCTGCCCCGGACTCGAAGCCGAATAGAACGATCGCCGTGGCGACCGCAAGCTCGAAGAAGTTACTCGCGCCGATCAGGGCCGAGGGGGCGGCGACGCAATGCGCCACTCCGAAGGCCCGGTTCAGCACGTAGGCAAGGCCGGAGTTGAAGTAGACCTGTATCAGGATCGGCACGGCGAGCAGCAGGATCACGAGCGGTTGGGCAATGATCTGCTCGCCCTGAAAACCGAAGAGCAGTACCAGAGTAACCAGGAGCGCGACCAGGGAGACCGGCCCGAGCCGCATCAATGCCCTTTGCACGGCGGACAGCCCGCCACGCGCGATCAGCCGCCGACGCACTGTCTGGGCAATGATCACCGGCACGACAATGTACAGCACGACCGAGAGGAACAAGGTCTCCCACGGTACGGTGATCGCCGACAAACCCAGCAGGAGGCCCACTATCGGTGCGAAGGCGAAGACCATGATCGCGTCGTTGACGGCGACCTGGCTGAGCGTGAAATGCGGTTCACCGCCGGACAGGCTGCTCCACACGAATACCATGGCCGTGCACGGCGCAGCGGCGAGAATGATGAGGCCGGCGATATAGGACGTAATCTGATCGGCCGGCAGATAGGGCGCAAAGAGATATCCGACGAACAACCAGCCGAGCGCCGCCATCGAGAACGGCTTTACCGCCCAGTTCACGAACAGGGTGACGCCGACGCCGCGCCAATGTTCCTTAACTTGGTGCAGCGCGCCGAAGTCGATCTTCACGAGCATCGGAATAATCATGAGCCAAATCAGCACGGCGACCGGCAGGTTGACCTGTGCGACTTCGGCCGAGCCAATGGAATGAAAGACGGTTGGAAGGAAATGGCCGAGCGCCACTCCCGCCACGATGCAAAGAGCAACCCAAAGCGTGAGGTACCGTTCGAAGATCGACATGATTTGGAACCGTCTACCGATCAGCCCACTGGGCCCGGCGCCGCGGCCAGCCTGTTCAGGAGCCGGCGCAGGGGCTCGAGGGCCAAGGAATTGAGCGAGTAACAGACCCGCGGCCGTTCGATTTCGCCCGTTATGATGCCTGCGGACTTGAGAATCCGCAGATGTTCAGAGGTCGTCGACTGCGCCAATCCGACCTCCTCGACGATGTCGCAGCCGATACAGCCTTGCCGCTCATGGAGCATCGACACGATAGCGATCCGCGCCGGATGGCCGAGCGCCTTGGCGATGGCCGCTACATCCAAGTCCTCACGAGTTTCAGGCGGGTTGCTGAACGGCGCGACAGGGGCCTGTTTCAAGCGCATGGATCACTCTATTAATCGTTATTCGACGAATTACGATATACTGCGACCGATGGCGTTCGTCAACAGGAGCGGAGACAGATAAACATGCGTCGCGGAACCTTCGAATAGGACAACGTGTGGGTAACCGCCGAGGGGTCCTCGGCGCCCGTCCTCAAAACATGGCCACCCGTGCTCCAGGCACGCGTCCAGAAAGCCTTCGAACCTCATCGTGCACACGGGGCCTCTTTCTCGCCGAATGCGTTGCCTCGTGCGTTGTGAGTCATTTGCGGCTGTCCGGCGGAGGCGCCTGCCTCGTCCGGAGTTGGGGCTATATCGGACGTTCCCCGTGCGGCCGGCCCATCGGTCGGGAATGTCGGCCGCTCGGGTAGTCTCGGACTCTCGTGTCTCCGAAGCCACGCGCCATTCAATCGTAGCTGCGAGTCTACGAGATTCGCGCGCCCTATGCCCGCTGCGGCGTACCCTGGCGCTGGCGGGTCCGCCATTCGGGGTCGATCCACACCGGCGCGTTGGAGGGCGGCAGCGGGTCGCGCCCGAGGATCAGGTCGCTCGCCTTTTCGCCGACCATGATGCTGGGCGCGTTGAGGTTGCCGTTCGGGATGGTCGGAAAGATCGAGGAATCGACGACGCGCAGGTTCTCTACGCCGATCACCCGGCACTCGGGATCGAGCACCGCCTGCGGGTCGTCGGCGCGGCCCATGCGGCAGGTGCAGGAGGGGTGGTAGGCGCTCTCCGCGTTGGCGCGCACCCAGGCGTCGATCCGATCGTCGGTCGCCACCGCCTCGCCGGGCTGGATCTCGGGCCCGCGATAGGGGTCCATCGCCGGCTGCGCCATGATCTCGCGGGTCAGGCGGATGGCGGCGCGGAAGGCCTCGCGGTCGTCCGGGTGCTGCATGTAGTTGAACAGCAGCTTCGGCTTGGCCGCCGGGTCGGGCGAGGCGATCCACACGCGGCCGCGGCTCTTCGGCTTGTTGGGGCCGACGTGGACCTGGAAGCCGTGTCCGGCGACGGCGGCGTTGCCGTCGTAGCGCATCGCCGCGGGCAGGAAGTGATACTGGATGTCGGGCCACTCGATGCCGGCCCTGGAGCGGATGAAGGCGCAGGACTCGAAATGGTTGGTCGCGCCCAGGCCGTCCTTGAACAGGATCCAGCGCGCGCCGATCAGGAACTTGTGCCACGGGTCGATTTGGCCGTTGAGCGTGATCGGCTGGGTGCAGCGGAACTGGAAATAGACCTCCAGGTGGTCCCGCAGGTTTTCCCCGACGCCCGGCAGGTCGTGCACCACCGCGACGCCAGCCGCGCGTAGCGTCTCGGCCGGGCCGATGCCGGAGAGCTGCAGGATCGTCGGCGAACCGATCGACCCGGCGGCCAGGATGACCTCGCGCCCGGCCCGTGCCGCGTGGCTCTGCCCGCCGCGCCGATAGGCGATGCCGGTCGCCCGCCGGCCGTCCATGACGACGCGCTCGGTCAGCGCGTCGGTGACGATCTTCAGGTTCGGCCGGCCGCGCGCCGGGTCGAGATAGGCCCTGGCCGTGGACCAGCGCACGCCGTCCTTGACGGTCATATGCATCGGCCCGAAGCCTTCCTGGCGGTAACCGTTGTAATCCTCCGTGTCGACGTAGCCGGCCTGCTTACCCGCCTCGACGAAAGCCCGATAGAGCGGGTTCTTCATCTCGTTGCCGTTGCAGGTGGCGAGCGGCCCGTCGCCGCCGCGGTAATCGTCGCCGCCGCCCTTCCAGCGCTCGCCCCGGCGGAAATAGGGCAGGCAGTGGCGATAGCCCCAGCCTTGCGCGCCCTGCTCTTCCCATTCGTCGAAATCGCGAGCGTGCCCGCGCACGTAGACCATGCCGTTGATCGAGGACGAGCCGCCCAGGCATTTGCCGCGCGGGCAATGCATGCGGCGGTTGTCCAGGTAAGGTTCCGGCTCCGACTCGAAGAACCAGTTGAAGCGTTTGCGGTTCATCGGAATCGACAGCGCCGTCGGCATCTCGATGAAGATGCTGCGGTCGCTGCCGCCGGCCTCGAGCAGCAGCACCGTGATCTCGGGATCCTCGCTCAGGCGGTTGGCCAGAACGCAGCCGGCCGAGCCGGCACCGACCACGATGTAGTCGAAACTCTCGTCTGCGGGCATGGCGCTCATCGCGCAGTCCTTCTCCGGCCTTCGGCGACGGGCACGTGCGACAGCGCGGCGTCGCCGAACTCGCCCGCCAGATAGGCGCGCAGGATGGCGCGCGCCTCGTGCTGCGGAATCGGCCGCTCGGCCAGCGCGCTGTTCAGCCACAGGCCGTCGATCAGGGCGCCCAGGCCGCACGCCAGGCGTTCGGCGCGCTCGTCGGGCAGCACTTGGCGCAGCGCATGCAGCAGGTTGCTGCGCAGTCGCCGCTGATAGATGTGCTGGATGCGCGCCAGCCGCGGCGCTTGCCGTACCAGCCCCCAAAAGGCCAGCCAGGCCGACACCAGCTCGGGGACGTATTGCTCGTTGGAGAAATTAGCGTCGATGACCGCCAACACGCGCTCCTCCGGCGTTTTGGCGCGGCGCAGGGCGGCGACCGCCTGCACGCGCAGGTCTTCGGTCAGGTGACGCATGGTGGCTTCCAAGAGGCCGGCGCGGTCGTCGAAGTAATGCGCCACGATCCCCGCGGTGAGGCCCGCGCGGCGGGCGATCCGGGCGAGGGTGGTGTTGGCGAAGCCGTCGTGATGGATCGAGGCGATGGTCGCCTCGATCAACTGGCGGCGGCGGATTTCCTCCATTCCGACCTTGGGCATGGGCAATCCTGCATAATTCGCGCTCCGCTCGGGCCACACGCGCCGTTGCCGGGAGCGTGGCGAAAATGATGCTTGTTTTTCATTGAACGTTCAATTAAAAAAAATCAACCCTCGCTCGAACATCGTTCCGAAGCAGGGACGGGCAGGGAGCGCCGTCGTTTTAGCCGTTGAAGAAGGCGTGAACTCCCGGTTCAATCTTCGGAACGTTGCCGTCCGAAGGTGTAACGTGGCTGTCTGGTTCGGGAGAGCCCGTGTGCAGGAGGGCGGCATCGGCGTTCGAATGCGAAGCGCCGCCGCAGACGGCGTCATTTACGCGGGGTCACTCGGAAGGCCCGGGTGTCGCGTCAACAGCAAGGAGGCACAGGGATCATGTCGTGGAAGAAATCCATAGCGCTCGGCTTAGTGTCGCTCGGCCTGATGGCCGGTCCGACGCAGGCGGCCGATCCGGCGGCCTGCAAGACCGTCAAGTTTTCCGACGTCGGCTGGACCGACATTACGGCGACGACCGCGGCGAGCACGGTGGTCCTCGAGGGGCTTGGCTACGCGCCGACTGCGCAGGTACTGTCGGTTCCGGTGACCTACGCCAGCCTGAAGAACAAGGACATCGACATTTTTCTCGGCAACTGGATGCCGACGATGGAAGGCGATCTGGCGCCCTACCGTGACGACGGCTCGGTTGAGATCCTCGGGGTCAATCTCGTGGGTGCGAAATACACTTTGGCGGTGCCCAGCTATCTCGCCGAGAGCGGACTGAAGGATTTCGCCGACATCGCGAAATTTCGCGATCAGCTGGACGGCAAGATCTACGGCATCGAGCCGGGCAACGACGGCAATCGTCTGATTCAGAAGATGATCGACGACGACGCGTTCGGCCTCAAGGGCTTCGAAGTGGTCGAGTCGTCGGAGCAGGGCATGCTGGCGCAGGTCGCCCGCTCGGTTAAGCGCAAGGAGGCGGTGGTGTTCCTCGGCTGGGAGCCGCACCCGATGAATGCCAATTTCGACATGACCTATCTGTCCGGCGGGGATGACTGGTTCGGCCCGGACTACGGCGGCGCGACGGTCTACACCAACGTGCGCAAGGGATACACCAGCGACTGCCCCAACGTCGGGCAGCTGCTCAGCAACCTCAAGTTCTCGCTCAAGATGGAGAACGAGATCATGGGCGCGATCCTCGACGACGGCAAAGAGCCGAACGACGCGGCCGCGGCCTGGTTGAAGGCGAACCCGGGCGTGCTGGACGGTTGGCTTGCCGGCGTTGCGACAATCGATGGCCAGGACGGCCTCCCGGCGGTCAAGAAGCATCTGGGACTCTAGCTCCCGCCCGTGGACAGGAGACGGCCAAGCCGGCGACGGCGGCTTGGCCGTTTACCCGTTGCCGGGCCACACCTGAATGGGGGGTGGCATGGACTGGCTGACGGATAACAAGATCCCGCTCGGCACCTGGATCAACTGGTTCGTCGATTTTCTCAACAACAATGCCGCGTGGGTCTTCAACCTCATCTCGGACGTCCTCGGCTTCATGATCGAGGGGTTGATCGACATCATGCAGTGGCTGCCGCCGCTGCTGCTCATCGCCGTGTTCGCCGCCTTCGCCTACTGGCTGCACCGTTCATGGAAACTGTCTCTTTCCGTCGTTCTCTCGCTGCTCCTGATCGTCAATCTCGGATATTGGAAGGAGACGACGGAGACCCTGGCCCTGGTAGTCTTCGCGACCGCCGTGTGCATGGTCGTCGGCGTGCCGGTCGGGATCGCGGCCGCTCACCGGACCTGGCTCTACACGGCCCTCCGCCCGGTGCTCGACTTGATGCAGACGATCCCGACCTTCGTCTACCTGATCCCGACACTGATCCTGTTCGGTCTGGGTGTGGTGCCCGGTCTGATCTCGACCGTGATTTTTGCCATTCCCGCGCCGATCCGGCTCACCCACCTCGGCATTTCGTCGGTGCCCAAACCGTTGCTCGAGGCCGGCGAGTCCTTCGGCGCGACGAAATCGCAGCTCCTCTGGAAGGTCGAGTTGCCGCATGCCATGCCGACCATCATGGCCGGCGTAACGCAGTGCATCATGCTGTCGCTCTCGATGGTGGTGATCGCGGCTCTGGTCGGTGCCGACGGGCTCGGCAAACCGGTCGTGCGCGCGCTCAATACGGTGAACATCGCCAAGGGCTTCGAAGCTGGCTTGGCGATTGTGATCGTCGCCATTCTGCTCGATCGCGTATGCAAACAGCGCGACCGCAAGAGCGAGGGGAAATAGACCGATGGCGGCAGTGGAGTTCCGCAACGTCGACGTCATTTTCGGCGACGATCCGAAGGCGGCGATTGCCCTGCTCGATAGAGGGGCGGACCGCGCGACGATCCTGACCGAAACCGGGGCGGTCATCGGCGTGGCCGACGCCTCGATCGCCATCGAAGAAGGCGAGATCTGCGTCCTCATGGGCCTGTCGGGATCGGGCAAGTCGACGCTGCTGCGCTGTGTGAACGGTCTCAACAAGGTGACTCGCGGGCAGGTCTTCGTCCGCGACCAGGACAAGCCGGTGGACGTAGCTTCCTGCGACCCGGCGACCCTGCGCCGCCTGCGGATGAATCGCATCGCCATGGTGTTTCAGCAATTCGCCCTGCTGCCGTGGCGCACCGTCGAGGAGAACGTCGGGCTCGGCCTGGAACTACGTGGTGTGACCAAGGACGAGCGCGAGAAGATCGTGGCCGACAAGCTGAAGCTGGTCGGTCTCGGCCAGTGGGCCGGCAAGTACGCGCACGAGCTCTCGGGCGGGATGCAGCAGCGCGTCGGCTTGGCGCGGGCTTTTGCCACCGATGCCGATATCCTGCTGATGGACGAACCGTTCTCGGCCCTCGATCCGCTGATTCGCAACCACCTGCAGGACGAGCTGCTCGGCCTGCAGAGCTCCCTGCGCAAGACCATCGTCTTCGTTAGCCACGACCTCGACGAAGCGCTCAAGATCGGCACGCACATTGCGATCATGGAGGGCGGCCGGATCGTGCAGTACGGCGAACCGGAAGAGATCGTCCTTAAACCGGCCAACCAGTATGTGGCCGAGTTCGTCGCCCACATGAATCCGCTCAACGTATTGCGCGGCGCTTCGCTGATGACGCCGCTGGCCGAACTCGCCCGCGACGGCGATGCGGTCCGGCTGGACCGTGAGGGCCGCGTGTCGGTCACTCTCGACGCCGCAGGCGTGCCGACCTCGGCGCGGGTGAACGGCGGGCCGGTCGAGCTGTTGCCGTACGATCCCGCCGCGGGAAAGGGCGTTCCCGATCATCTGGCGCCGGGCGAGATCGCGGTCGTCATGGCGCCGGTCGATCTGCCGATGCGCGCCGTGATCGAGCTGCGCCAGACGACCGGCCACCCGGTCGTGCTGGTCGACGATGGGCGCTTTGCCGGGGTGTGCGGCGATGCCGAGATCTATCGCGGCATCTTGCGGCAAAGCGGTATCGCGGATACCGAGGCGGCCAAGGCGTAAGCGCACGCGGCCAAGGCTTGTCAGCCCATATGACGCAACGGCGATGACGATCCGCGGCATCTTGTTCGACAAGGACGGCACTCTGCTCGACTACGCAGCGACCTGGCTGCCGGCCAACCGCTTGGCGGCGCTGGCCGCAGCGCGCGGA
>Ga0210123_1001733_pt1 | contig 10749 bp, 6 predicted proteins | sample Muzzi_PWB_D2_FD_185535 | JGI IMG/M metagenome (GOLD analysis project Ga0210123, IMG submission 185535) | Wetland microbial communities from San Francisco Bay, California, USA, that impact long-term carbon sequestration - Muzzi_PWB_D2 (SPAdes) | ecosystem: Environmental > Aquatic > Marine >... | reverse complement strand
CACGGTCATCTCGTTGATGTCGTCGGGGAGTTCGTGTCCGTCGTACCTGCCTCCCATCTCCATGGCCCGCTGAGCCACCTGGGCGAGCGTCATGCCGCGGCCGCTCGCCGAGTGGAAGACGCGACCGCCGTCGAGAACGTAGTCGGCCGCGTTACCGCCGAGATCCCGGGCTGCGATCTCTTGGATCTTCCCACGGGCGTCCACGCCCGCAGCGTGATTCGCACGCGTGTGCGCATGCGTGGTCTGACTCCCGGCCTGCTGAGAGCTCCAGGGAAGATGCCGGCTCGAGTCGCCCCACAGCACTTGGACGTCTCCCCAACCCAGCCCGAGGAGCTCGGCCGCAATCCGACCCGTGTCGGCGATCGAGTGCGTCCCGAGATTCCCGATGCCCTGATGGATGTGGAGCTTTCCGTCGGGACGAAGTACGAGGAGGCCATCGTACCCCGACGACCCGGCCGTGTACGGGCTCACGCCAATTCCGACGCCGGTGACCTTCGTGCCATTGCGTTGCCCCGAGAGCTGCCGCTTCTGCTCCCAGTTGAATTGATCCGCCCCCAACTGGATCGCCTCGCGGGCGAAGATGCTGCTGAACTCACTCTGGCGGGGGCCCATCTTGCCATTCTGATCAGGCGCGTTGAGCAGTCTGATATCCAGGCGGTCGATCCCCAGTTCTCTCGCGGCCCGATCGACCAGGGGCTCGAGCATCGCGACGATCGCGGCACCCCCCGGGGCACGCTGAGCCGAACGGGGCGGCGTGTTCGTGAAGAGCGAAACCCCCCGATACCGCATGTTCAGAGGCTGGTACATGAACGAGGCGATGTTCCCGGACGTTCCGTGGTCGCCAGCCCCCCCGTACGACCCCTGATCCTGGACGATGTACAGGTCCATGGCGCTCATCCGCCCGTCCGAGCGAAAACCCATTCTCGCCCAGGCCTGGAATCCGGGGCGGGCTCGGCCGATATACGTCTCCTCGTACCGGTTGATCCGCATCATCACCGGCCGGTTGATCTTCCTGGAGAGCAGCGCCGGGATCGCCCACTGGGGGGTGATCGTGATCTTGCTCCCGAACCCGCCACCGCAAAACTCGCCGATGAGGACGATGTCCTCGAGCTCCATGTCGAGCAGGTTGGCGAGCGCTCTGTGGGCCTGCGCCAGACTCTGTGTCGACCCGTGCATGAAGAGCCGACCGTTCTGCCAGTATGCCATCGCGCTCCGCGGCTCAAGCGGATGGTGGGTGAGAGACTGATGTGCGATCGTCTCCTCGAGAATCAGATCCGCCTCGGCGAAACCGGCGTCGATGTCACCGAGACTCCACTCATCCTGCGGCTCTCCCATCGGGAGGCTTCCTTCAGGGGCGGAGGAGAAGTCCTCCGCCGTCCACTTGAAGGAGCGCATCTGCCACTCACCGTCCACCCGTTCCCGCATGTTTCCGCCCACCCACGCGTCGGGACCGTCGGGACGCAGGCTGTCCAGTGGATCGAGTGTGAACGGAAGGGGCTCGAAATCGACCTCTATCCGCTCGATTGCCTCGGCTGCGGTGGTCTCGTCCACCGCGGCGACGGCGAGGATCGGCTCACCCTCGTAGTGGGGCTCCAACGTGAGGGGGGACTCGTTCGGGGCCTCGGCCTGCGGAACGTCATCGGGGAGGAGGACGTCGATCACGCCCTCCATCGCCAAGGCCCGGCTCGCATCGATGCGGGTCACCCGCGCGTGGGGCATCGGGCTCAAGAGCAGCTTGGCGAAGACCATCCCCTCGGCACGGAAGTCCTCGGAGTACTTGGCGCGCCCCGTGATCTTGGCGACCAGGTCGGGGGGCGCGATGTCGGTTCCGATCAGCTTCTCGGCCATGGTCTACGCCCCCCTGGAGTACTCGGCTGCCCGCATGGCCGAGTTGAGGATCTTGTTGTAGTCCGCGCATCGGCAGAGGTTGCCGGAAAGCGCGTGGGCCGCCTGCTCCCGCGTCGGGTTGGGGTTCTCGTTCACCATGGAGACCATGGACATGATGAAACCGGGAGCGCAAAAGGCGCACTGGAACCCACCCTCGTCGAGGACGGCCTGCTGGACGGGATGAAGCGTCCCATCCGCCGCCTCCAGCCCTTCGATCGTCGTGATCTCTCGGCCGCGGACCTGGTGGGTGAGCATCGAGCACGAGTAGTGCGTCACTCCGTCCACGAGCACCGTGCACGCACCGCACTCCGCACGGTCACAGCCGAGCTTGGTCCCCGTCAGACCCAGCTTGTAGCGAAGGGTCATGGCCAACGTCTCCTGCTTCAGGACGTCGACACGGCGTTGCTCGCCGTTGACGGTGAGCGTGATGAGCCTCGCCACGGAACCCTGCGCCGAGGGCAACTGGGCGACCGCGTCACTCGCGCGGAAGAGATACCCCGCGGAGTAGGCGCCGGCACCAGCGGCGATGACCCCCTTCAAGAAGGTGCGTCGAGATTGACCGCGGCCACGGCGGTCGAGGATCACTTCTACATCGTGCATCGTTACTCTCCGTTCCGGGAGAACAACCGGGCTCGGCAATGATATGGGGGAGCGTGCGTCTGCGCGAGGGACGCGCCTCCGCTCCGCTTGCTCGGTTCGACGCCCAAAATCATGTTTCACGGCCTTGTCACCCGGCCGAGACACGCAGAGGCCGGACCCGATTCGCGACGAAGCGCGGACTCGCACGGGTCGATCGTCCTGAAGACAGGAAGGAGGTGTAGGATGAGCCGTCTGGGACAGGAGCTCGCCAACCTCTTCGGCCGAGAGCTGGATCGGCTTGCCGGAGAGGTCGTCGCCTACCGGACCGACGCGGAGCTCTGGTCGACCACCGGCGCACAGAAGAACGCGCCCGGCACCCTCGCGCTGCATGTCGTGGGCAACCTTTCGGCCTTCATCGGCGGCGTTCTCGGAGGGTCGGGACACGTGCGGGACCGGGACAGGGAGTTCGGTGAGCGCGACGTCTCTCGTGACGAGATTGCCCGTCGGATCCGGGAGTGCAGGGATCTCGTGACCCCGGTCCTCGGGGACCTCGGCGACGAAACTCTGGCGGGCGGATTTCCTGCGGACCTCCCTGCCTCGATGAAGGATGCCACCACGCGAGAGTTCCTGCTTCACCTGCTCTGGCATACCGGTTGGCATCTGGGTCAGGTGTACTACCACCGCCTGGCACTCGAGCAGCTTTCTCCCGCGTGACGACCCGGTAGGACGGCGCGGGGTCGGTGGCGTGCCCTAGCTCCCGCCTGCCTCAATCTCGACGGTGTCCACGCTCTGCAGCCCGGGGTCCGCGCTCCACACCGTACGGGTATAGCGGCCCGGCGGGACTTCGGGGAAGACGTAGCGGCCGTCCTCCGCCGCTGTCACGGCGTAAGGCGCGCGCGTCACGAGGATGAAGGACAACATCCCCACGTGGATGTCGCACGTGACCTCGTACTCCCCCGGCTCCTGGAAGGTGTGGCGATACGGCTGCCCCGGCGGGGTCACCACGTTGAAGAGGACCGAGTCACTCTCGACGTACTTCACGCGGACGTTGTGGACAACGTCCTCACTGTTCCGGAACTCGACCTCCTGGCCCACACGGACCACCAGGAGATCCGGGTAGAAGCGCAACGCATACTGGTCCACGACGGGCGCTTCGGTGGGCACCACGTCGGTCGGAGTATCGGGCATGAGCGTCACTACCGACGGCAGCCCTCGAGCCGCCGGGGCCGCGGTCCCTTCGAGACTCGGCGCCGAGCCACCCTCGACGGAGGGCGTGTCCGCTGCGGGTGAGCACGCACCGAGGAAGAAGCACGTATACAGCCCGGCAACGACCAAGCGAGTCCGGGGGCCGCGGGGCAAGACACGTGAGAGGCGAGGGTCCATGGATCCTTCGCGAGACGGCTTGGACAACGAAAGGGGAACCGCCAGGCTCCCCCACGGCGGGGCGAAGGTAGAGCGGGAGGCCGAGCGGGGACAGAGGTGTTTCCGTCGCGCACGGGGCGAGGAGTCCTTAGGTTCGCCCGAAACGGAGGATCACCCCAGGTCAGCGGTTCTATCATGGTACGAAGGCCTCCAGGTTTCGGATCTCTTCCCCTCGCGCTGGCGGTAGCGCTGGTTCCGGGCGCTTGTGTCAACCCGGAACCAGGGGTCCCCCCGGACGATCGGCCGAACATCTTGCTCATCATGGCCGACGACATGGGGTTCTCCGATATCGGCTCCTACGGCAGCGAGGTCGAGACCCCTTCCCTCGATCGACTCGCCGAAGCGGGAATCCGGTTCTCTCAGTTCTACAACGCCGCTCGGTGCACGCCGACCCGCGCCTCGCTGATCACCGGTCTGTATCCTCACCAGGCCGGTCTCGGCCACATGCCCGACTTCTACGCCGACGGGATCCGCGCCCGGGCCAGCAGCCCGTCCTACCAGGACCATCTGAGCTACGAATCCCGGACCGTGGCCGAACGACTCCGGGACACGGGCTACGCCACCTACATGACGGGGAAGTGGCACCTCGGGTACATCCGTCCGCAGTGGCCGGTCGATCGTGGCTTCGACCGGTCCTTCACGACCATCGAGGGAGCGTTCAACTACTACGGGTACGGGATCCAGATGGCCGGAGAGGTCCGCGATCCCCAGATGGCGCTCGACGACCAGCCGTACTCCCCGCCGCGGGAGGGCTTCTTCACGACCGACGCCTTCACGGACTATGCCATCCAGGTTCTTCGAGAGCACGATCCCTCAGGGCCGTTCTTCATGTACGTCGCGTACAACGCGCCCCACTGGCCGCTTCAGGCACCCCCCGACGACATCGAGAAATACAGGGGCTCGTATCGGGTGGGCTGGGACCAAATCAGGACGGAGCGCTACGAACGACTGAAGGACCTGGGCCTGATCGATCCCGGTTGGGAATTGGCACCACGCCCCGAGCGGCTCCCGCCCTGGGAAGATCTGTCCCCGGCCGACCAGGACGAGTGGGACCTGGAGATGGCCATCTACGCCGCACAGATCGAGAGGATGGACGCTGGGATCGGGCGAATCCTGGCGACTCTCGAGGAGTTGGGGATGGAGGAGAACACCCTCGTCGTCTTCTTGTCGGACAACGGCGGCGCGGCCGAGGATCCCAACGGTAGTCTGGAGGGGGCGGTCCTGGGCGAGCGCGATTCGTTCGAGGGCTATGGGCTGCGTGGCGCGCACGTGAGCAGCGCGCCGTTCCGTCGGACCAAGCGGTTCACACACGAGGGAGGAATCGCCACGCCGTTCATCGCGCGTTGGCCCGCCGCGTTCCAGGCCGGCGGTGAGATCCGCCGTGATCCCGCCCATCTGATCGATCTGGCACCCACCTTCCTCGAGATCGCGGGAGTGTCGACCCCAGGCGCGGCCGACGCCGAGGCCGTGGCGCTCGAGGGCACGAGCCTTCTCCCGGCGTTCCGGGGGGAGGGCCTCACCGAGCATCCCATCTTCTGGGAGCACGAGGGAAATCGCGGCCTACGTAGGGGCCGGTGGAAGTTGGTCTCCGTGTTCCCCGACGAGTGGGAGCTCTACGACATGGAGGCCGATCGAACCGAGTCGCACGACCTCTCGGAGGAGCAGCCGGAAACCCGAGCCGACCTCATCGCCGAGTGGGAGCGGTGGGCTCTACGGGTGGGTGTCCGACCATGGGACGAGATCAGGGACCGAAACTGATGAGCACCAGCCGTCCCCCAACCGTGAGCCGATGGACCGCGTCTCCCCTGGTCGCGGGGGCCCTGATGCTGGGTTTGCTGGCGGGGTCGCCCGCGCCCGCGGCGCCCCAGAACCCGGAACGTCCCAACATCGTCCTGTTCATCGCGGACGATCTGGCGGTGGGAGACATCGGACCCTACGGGAGCCAGGTGGCCCGCACCCCCAACCTGGACCGGTTGGCCGGTGAGTCCCTCCGCTTCACGCGGGCGTTTGCCGCCTCTCCCACGTGCTCACCCTCGCGTAGCGCCCTGCTTACGGGCTTGATGCCGTTCCGGAATGGTGGCCATGCCAACCACAGCGGGGTGAGCGACGGGACCCGGTCCATCGTGCAGTACCTCGAACCGCTCGGATACCGGGTCGCCATCGCCGGCAAGCTACACATCGGACCGCAAGCCGCGTTTCCGTTCGAGAGGATCGATGGCACCAATCGGCCCGAGCCCGGTCACGAAGATGACGGCGTCCTCTGGACGGACCTGACCCTGGGCCCCGTGGACGATTGGCTCGGCGGCCTGCCCGACGATCAGCCGTTCGCTCTCGTCGTCGCCGACCACAGTCCCCACGTGATCTGGCCCGAGAGCCCCACGTACAACACCTCGGACGTCGACGTCCACGCGCTCCACATCGATACGCCGTCGTACCGGGAGTTCCGAGCCCGGTACTACACGGACGTGACGAAGATGGATGGGAACGTCGGCCTGATGTTGGAGCAGTTGGATCGGCACGGCGTGGCGGACAATACGCTGTTCGTCTTCATTGCGGACCAGGGACCCCAGTGGCCCTTCGGCAAGTGGGGCCTCTACGACTATGGAATCCAAACGCCGCTGATCGTCCGGTGGCCCGGCAATGTCTCGCGGCCCGGCGGGACGACCGATGCCCTGGCCTCCTTCGTTGACCTGGTCCCGACCCTGGTCGAGGCTGCTGGCGGGCCCGTGCCCGAAGGGCTCGACGGGGTGAGCCTGATGGACGTGATCTCGGGCGACCGCGCGGGTGAGCGGACCGAGGTCTTCGCCTCCCATACGGGAGACGGTGAAATGAACCAGGCTCCCATGCGCATGCTCCGGACCGCACGCTTCAAGTACATCCTCAACCTCGCCCCGGAAATCCTCTACACGACGCACATGGACAAGGCGGAGGGGCCGATAACGGGGGCCGGTTACTGGGACGACTGGAGGGAGCTCTCCTTCCGAGACGAGTTTGCCGCCAACGTGCTCTGGCGCTATCACAACCGACCGGCCGAGGAGCTCTACGACCTCGAAGGCGACCCCGGCGAGACCGTGAACCTCGCAGGAGACCCCGAGCACGAAGCCATCCTCGTGGAATATCGGGAACGGCTCGCGGACTGGCGCCGTCAGCAGGGAGACTTCAAGACGGGTCCCGAGGAGCCGCTCACTGCGGAGGAAAGAGCGGAGCTTGGGCGGATCGCGCCGTACATCTTCTGAGGCATCCCCGCCCACTCGCCCCCAGTTCCGCCAGCACGTTCTCCGCCTCCCGCCACCATCCTCCCGCCTTGCCTCTCGTGGACCCGCAGCCTAACGCGCTCCCCGGGCCGACACGGCGGGTCAAGGCAGGAGCTCCGCACCGGGGCGTGAACCATAGGAATGTCCAACCGGGACAATCCGAGGTGTTCCCCCACCCGACGTCGTGGTGCATTGTGTCGGGGTCCCCCTGGGCACGTCCTCCAACCGCCACGGTGAACGGACCATGTTGGACTGGCTCGACATCCTCATCGCCATTGCCTTCTTCGGGCTGGTCATCACGGTCAGCATGCTCAAGAGCCGGCGGGGGAAGGACAGCGAGGACTACTTCCTGGCGGGTCGGGGGCTGACGTGGCCCCTCATTGGCCTGTCCATCGTGGCGGCCAACATCTCCACGGAGCAGTTCGTGGGCATGGCAGGGCAAGGAGCCGGTTCGGCGGGGCTGGCGGTGAGCGCGTGGCAGCTCACCGGAGCGGTGGGGATCGTGTTCGTGGCGTTCACGCTCCTTCCCCGCTTCCTGCGGGCGGGGATCTACACCATGCCCGAGTACCTGGAGTACCGCTACAACCCCCTGGCCCGGGCCATCATGGCGGTCTTCACCATGGTCATCTATGTGGCCGTCACCAGCACGGCCGTGCTGTATTCCGGGGGCCTCACCCTGGCCACCATCTTCGACATGAACCTGGTGGCCGGGGTCTGGGCCATCGGGGTGATCGCGGCCCTGTACACGACGTGGGGCGGGCTGAAGGCGGTGGCGTGGGCCGACCTCTTCCTCGGCTCGGCCCTGATCCTGGGCGGGCTGCTGACTCTCTTCCTGGGCCTCCGTGCGGTAGGCGGGGTGGAGTCGTTCGTGGCCACCAATGCCGACAAGCTGCACATGGTTCTCCCTTCGGACCATCCCCTTCTGCCCTGGACCGGCGTACTTCTCGGGATGTGGATCCCCATCATCTACTACACGGGGCTGAACCAGTTCATCGTCCAGCGGACCCTGGCGGCGGAAAGCCTGAAGCAGGGACAGCTTGGGATCGTATTCGCCGCCGCCCTCTGGCTGGTGGTGCCCTTCGCCATCGTGGTGCCGGGCATCGTGGCGAACCAGCTCTACGGCCCCAGCCTGGCCACGGCCGACGAGGCGTACCCCATGCTGATCCGGGCCCTCATGCCCGTGGGCATCCGGGGCTTCATGTTCGCCGCGATCGCCGGGGCCGTGATCAGCTCCCTGGCGTCCATGCTGAACTCGGCCTCGACCATCTTCACCATGGATCTCTACAAGCAGCACATGAACCGGGAGGCGTCCCAGCGCACCCTGGTGGTCATGGGCCGGCTGATGACGCTCCTCTTCGTGGTGATCGGGTGCGTCCTGGCCCCGAACCTGGCTCACCCCAGGTTCCAGGGCGTGTTCAACTTCATCCAGGAATTCCAGGGCTACATCTCTCCGGGCATCCTGGCCGCCTTCCTCATGGGCTTCGCCATGCCTCGGGCGCCGGCCGCTGCGGGGGTAACGGCCCTTCTCGCGAGCGCCCCCCTGTACGGGTTCCTGCAGTGGCAGTTCGGCGAGGTCCACTTCCTGATCCGCATGCTCATCACGTTCGTGGTGGTGAGCGCCTTGATGGCCATCCTGAGGGTCCTCCGTCCCCTCCCGGAACCCCGGGTCATTCCGGTGCGGGAGGACCTCGATCTACGGGGTTCGGTCCTGGCTCGCTGGCTCGGGGGCGCGGTTGTGGCGGGCGTCGTGGCCCTGTTCGTGGTCTTCTGGTGAGTACCGACGTGGCAGGCCCGGGTACCTCCGGTAGCCCGGTGCGGGCGTGGGAAGAGACCATCACCATCCCCACCTACGGCGTGGGTGAGCCCGACCGGAACCCCATGTTCCTGGAGAAGCGGGTGTACCAGGGGAGCAGCGGGGTGGTCTATCCGCACCCGGTGATCGACCGGGTGTCGGACGAAGAGGAGGATCAGGAATACGTCGGCCTTTTCCTGGAGAACCGGTACCTCAAGATCCTGATCCTGCCGGAGCTGGGCGGCCGGATCCAGATGGCCCTGGACAAGACGAACGGGTACCACTTCGTCTACTACAATCGGGTCATCAAGCCGGCCCTGGTGGGTTTGACGGGGCCGTGGATCTCCGGCGGCGTCGAGTTCAACTGGCCCCAGCACCATCGGCCCAGCACCTTCGACCCGGTGGATTACCGGATCCAGGAGCACGGGGACGGCAGGCGCACCGTCTGGTGCTCGGAGATCGAGCGGATGTTCCGGACCAAGGGAATGGTGGGATTCACCCTGCGTCCGGGAACGGCCTTCCTGGAGCTCGAGGTGCAGCTGTCCAACCGGAGCAGTGAGCCCCAGACGTTCCTCTGGTGGGCCAACCCGGCGGTCCACGCCAACGACGACTACCAGTCCATCTTCCCGCCGGATGTCCACGCCGTCATGGACCACGGCAGGCGCGACGTCTCGGACTTCCCCATCGCCACGGGCACCTACTACAAGGTGGATTACGCTCCGGGCACCGACATCTCCCGCTACCGCAATATCCCGGTCCCGACGTCGTACATGGCGTTCCGCTCGGACTTCGACTTCCTGGGTTGTTACGACCACGGCCGAAACGCGGGGATGATGCACGTGGCCAACCATCACGTTGTGCCCGGCAAGAAGCAGTGGACCTGGGGCTACGGCGACTTCGGGCAGGCGTGGGACCGAGAGCTCACGGACGAGGACGGTCCGTACGTGGAGTTGATGGGCGGGGCGTTCACGGACAACCAGCCCGACTTCTCATGGATCATGCCGGGGGAGGAGAAGCGCTTCACCCAGGTGTTCATGCCGTACAAGGAGATCGGGGGCGCCAGGAACGCGAACCGCGACGCCGTCATCAACCTGGAGGTGGAGGACGGAACCGCCGAGATCGGGGTCTACGTGACCCGACCGAGGGAGGTGGAGATCCGGCTGCGGGCGGGTGCCGATGTGGCCTACCGGGAGACGGCGTCCCTCTCTCCGGACGGGGCGTACAGCAGGCGGGTCCCCGTGGATGCCTCCAGGAGTCCTCAGGAGTTGACGCTGGAGGTGTGGGACGGGGATCGGAAGCTCATCGCCTTCACCCCCCTCCCGGACGAGCAGCCCGAGATCCCCGAGCCGGCCACCGCCGCTCCGCCCCCCGGGGACGTGCCTTCCAACGACGAGCTCTACCTCCACGGTCTCCACCTGGAGCAGTACCGGCACGCCACGTACCGGCCGGAGTCGTACTACGAGGAGGCGCTGGCTCGGGACCCCGGGGACAGCCGCTGCAACAACGCCATGGGCCTGCTTGCCTTCCGCCGGGGGAAGTTCTCGCGGGCCGAGGAGTGCTTCCGCCGGGCCATCGAGCGGATCACGCAAAGGAACCCCAACCCCTACGACGGGGAGCCGTTCTACAACCTCGGGCTCGCGCTCCGGATGCAGGGCCGCTACGACGAAGCCTTCGACGCGTTCTACAAGGCCGTATGGAGCGACGCCTGGAAAGGCGCCGGGTTCTTCGAGCTGGCCCGGATCGCCACCCGGAGAGGGGAGTTGGAGGAGGTGCTGGAGCTGGCGGACCGGGCCCTGGTGGCCAACCGCCACCTGC
>Ga0210123_1001732_pt1 | contig 10755 bp, 13 predicted proteins | sample Muzzi_PWB_D2_FD_185535 | JGI IMG/M metagenome (GOLD analysis project Ga0210123, IMG submission 185535) | Wetland microbial communities from San Francisco Bay, California, USA, that impact long-term carbon sequestration - Muzzi_PWB_D2 (SPAdes) | ecosystem: Environmental > Aquatic > Marine >... | reverse complement strand
CATCAAGTCGATTACCGATTTCGGTATCTTTATCGGCCTCGACGGTGACATCGATGGTCTGGTCCACATGTCCGATATTTCATGGGATGTGACCGGTGAAGACGCGATCCGCAACTACAAGAAAGGCGATACCATCGAAGCGGTTGTGCTCTCGATCGACCCAGAGCGCGAACGTATATCACTGGGTATCAAACAGCTTGAGCAGGATCCGGTGTCCACATTCATTGCAGCCAATAAAAAAGGTTCTATAGTCAAGGGTAAGGTTATATCCGTCGACGCCAAGGCCGCGATTGTTGAACTGGGCGAAGGCGTAGAAGGCACCTTACGTGCATCCGAACTGTCACGCGATCGCGTGGAAGACGCCAGCATGGTGTTGAAGGTCGGAGATGAAGTCGAAGCCAAGTTTATCGGCGTAGATCGCAAGAGCAGGGCGTTGAGTCTGTCGATCAAGGCCAAAGACTACGATGACGAAGCCGAAGCAATGAAGGATTACAACAGTTCACAGCAACCCACCGCGACTACCTTCGGTGATTTGCTCAAAGAGCAGCTGGATAACGAGTAATCCTGACTGCAGTTGAATGAATAACGGTTTAACTAACACTACGGCAATTGAGGATGATTTCTACATGACTGATGAAGATATGGAAAGGTCAATGATGAAATCCGAGTTGATCGAGCGGATCGCGCGCAAGCAAAATCACCTTGCCTACAAGGATGTCGAGCTTGCGGTGAAAAGTCTGCTTGAGCAAATGAGCAATGCGCTGTCGAGTGGTGAGCGTATCGAGATCAGGGGGTTCGGCAGTTTTTCACTGCACTTCCGTCCCCCGCGCTCGGGACGGAATCCGAAGACAGGCGATTCAGTTTCATTGCCGGGAAAATACGTTCCGCACTTCAAACCCGGCAAGGAACTCAGAGAACGAGTCAATGACTCATTAAAGAAGGGATAATCTGTTCACATTCATTGTCAACATTACAAAACCCCGGAAACAATATCCGGGGTTTTGATTTCTGAATTACGGACAGGCGTCAGCTGACTTTTCAGCTTTTGTACTCGCAGCTGAATACAGGGCGAATATATCCGGGGGAAATTATCCGGTAGTCGCATAACCGGGGTATCGCTTTGATTGAGTTTTCCGAAATTCCGGGATGGGGTCTTGCCTTGCTGCCGCCTGTTATTCTGGCCGCATGGTTTTTTTCCAGGCGACAGAAACGCGAACATACGCTGAAAAAACGATTCTCCACCGAATATTTCAAGGGTCTTAACTATCTGCTCAATGACGAGCAGGGCAAGGCGCTGGATATATTTGTCAGACTGGTCGAATCCGACTGGGAAACGATTGACACGCATTTCGCACTCGGCAGAATATTCAGAAAAAATGGTGAAATCGACAAGGCCATTAATATACATCAGGGTCTGATCACAAGGCCGTCGTTACCGGAAAGATACCGCAAGGAGGTGTTGCTCGAACTCGGCTACGATTACCTGGGCGCCGGCTGGTTCGACCGGGCCGAGGGCCTGTTCAAGGAAGTATTGAACTACGACCCCAAGTCCGAAAAAGCGCTGCGTAATCTGATCCTGATATACCAGCAGGAAAAAGACTGGCGTAAGGCCATCGATACCGCCGTGATCCTTTTCGGCGAAGATCCAGCGAACATGGGTCCGATGATTTCCCAGTATTATTGTGAACTCGCGGACATCGCGCAAAACCGCAATGATCTCAACCAGGTCGAACATAATGCTAACCAGGCCCTGCGTTATGATGCCCTGTCCGTACGTGCGTCCATTCTGCTGGCGGAGCTTGCGATGAATGCGGGCGATTGCAAAAAAGCCATCCGTCTGTTCGAAGGCATCGAGAAACAGGATGCGGAATTCCTGCCGCTAGTGATCGACCGGCTGATCGAATGCCACGATCGAATAGGCGCAAGCATGGAGCTGCTGAAGTACCTGAACGGGCTCAACCGTCGTCAGCAGCAGCTGCCTTTGGTCGAAGCGCATGCACGCGTGATCGAAAGCCATGAAGGCGCTGCCGCCGCGCTCGAATTCGTAACCGCGAACCTGCGAAGGGCGCCGAGCCTGCAGACCGTTAGCAGTGTAATGGAATACCTGTCCGAGCAGGGCGGCGAAAATACCGCCAGTATGCTGGCGGACCTGAAAACAGCGGTTGCCAGCATACGCAAGGTAGACTGCCGTCACCGGTGTCGCAAGTGCGGTTTCAGGTCCAATACCCTGTACTGGATGTGCCCGAGCTGTCATAGCTGGGCTTCGGTCAAGCCATGTTGTCTGAGTGAGCCGGCATGACCGGTAACGAACCGCGAATTATCGTCGCGCTGGATTATCCTGACCAGCACAGCACTATGCAACTGGTCGAGCGATTGCAGCCTGAGCTGTGCCGGCTCAAGGTCGGCAAGGAACTGTTCACACGTTGTGGTCCTGAGCTGGTTACGCAACTCGTCAAGCGTGGATTCGACGTTTTTCTGGACCTGAAATACCACGATATTCCGAACACGGTCGCGCGCGCGTGTCAGGCTGCGGCCGATCTCGGCGTTTGGATGCTGAACGTGCACGCGCTCGGCGGCCCGGCGATGCTGGCGGCGGCGCGTGAAGCCCTGTCCGGCAAGGACGTGCCCTGTCTGATCGCGGTCACGATTCTCACCAGCAGCAGTGCAACGGACCTGGCCGCGGTCGGCATCCATCGATCGCCACGGGAAATGGTGTTGAAACTGGCCGCACTGTCGCAGCAGGCGGGTCTCGATGGCGTGGTGTGTTCGGCGCAGGAAGCAGCGATGCTCAGACAACAACACGGCGATGGCTTTGTGCTGGTCACGCCTGGCATACGTCCCGCGAATGCGAGCCTGGATGACCAGTCACGAGTGATGACACCTGCCGAGGCCATGAAACAGGGGGCGAACTATCTCGTAATCGGGCGACCGGTAACAAGAGCCAGGGATCCGTTTCAGATTCTGACTACAATAAATTCAGAAATTTCTGAATTGTAAACAGACAGGCGCGGGAATATAGTCTGTAATTCCCACCAACACACAAGGATGAAACTAATAATGAAAATCATCAACTCCCTTCTTTTTATCGTTTTTCTGACGATTTCATCACTCTGCTATGCAGGCACGGTCAATATCAATACAGCGGATGCCGAGGCCATCGCGGCCGAAATAAAAGGCATTGGTATGGTCAAAGCCGAAGCAATTGTTGCTTACCGTGCCGAACACGGCCCGTTCACGTCCATCGATGAGCTAACCAATGTCAAGGGCATTGGTGTACGGTTAATTGAGCAGAATAAGGAAAAACTGTCGGTCAAGTAAGCCGGCGAGACCGGGCTGCCGCGTGGCAGTCCGGCATTTTCCCGCAACATCGCGCTTAATGCATGAAATTTGCAGCGTTGAAATACAGCATCAGAGCAGCTTCATTTCAGGGCCATTCGGCCCAAAACGTAGATAGCTGCCGCTGTCATACCAGTCACCGAGAACGATACGCTTCGCCACAGTGTCATCTAGTTTGAATTCGTGAATGCCGGGGCGGTGGGTGTGGCCGTGTATCAGTAACTTCGCACCCTGTTCGCGCATGAAAGCCTTAACGGCCTGCTGGTTGACATCCATGATGTATTCCGATTTTTCGGCGACCGCCTGCTTGCTGGTGTCACGCAGCGATGCCGCGAGCGCCAGTCGCTGTTCGACAGGTTTAGACATCACATCGGCGATCCACGCGGGGTTACGCACCATGGCCCTGAATTTCTGGTATTCGAAGTCATCGGTGCAGAGCAGGTCGCCGTGCATTAGCAACACACGTTCGCCGTGCAGGTTTTCAACTGTTGGGTCGGGGATGATATCGAAATGACAGCGCTGTGCGAGATCTTCGCCAATCAGGAAGTCACGGTTGCCGTGCATGAAGCGGACAGACGTACCTGCCATGTGCAGCCGGACCAGGGCGCCAAACACCGGTTGCAGACCGGTTGCCGGGCCGTCGTCGCCGATCCAGTATTCGAGAAAATCGCCGAGGATATACAGCGTGTCTGCGCCGACGGCGATATCATCGACGAAATCGCCAAACAGATCGATGATTTGCGGCCGCTCTGCTGCGAGGTGCAGATCCGATATGAACAGAATTTCTTCCGTCATCGATCAGACCGCTGTTATTCGTCTTCCCTGGCGCTATTGATCACCACGGCCTGTTCTGGCACGTCGCCGTGACTGCCGCGATTGGTGGTGCCGACCTGGGCGATGGCGTCGATTACATCCATGCCGTCGGTCACCTTGCCGAAAACGCAGTAACCCCAGCCCTGAATGTTCGGCCCGCTATAGTTCAGAAACGCATTGTCCTTATGGTTGATAAAGAACTGAGAGGAGGCGGAATGGGGATCCTGCGTACGCGCCATCGCGACAGTTCCGCGCTCGTTAGGCAGGCCGTTGTCGGCCTCGTTCTTGATAGGATCCTGCGCCATTTTCTGTATCATCTGGTCATTGAAGCCGCCACCCTGGATCATGAAGCCCTTGATCACGCGGTGAAAAATCGTGCCGTCATAAAAACCGTCACGCACGTATTTCAGGAAGTTTTCGACAGTGGCGGGCGCCTTTTCGGCATCGAGCTCGATGCGGATATCGCCCATGGAGGTTTCGAGTGTTACGCTAGTCATTACTCAGTCCCATGTTGGTAAGCTGACGAGACTACAGCAAGCAAATGCACTGATCAAGCTTACCGCGGGCGTTTTCTCAGCGTCGTGCAGCGGAAAACTCAGCCGCCGACCGGCATCACCCCATTTTTAATGTCGGCTTTCCGGCGTAGCGCTTGTGCAATACGCTTTCGCCTGTTTGACGGCCTACAGGCTAATAGTTATGCTGATGAACGTGCAGAGCAAAGCCACCGACAGGACCAGGTAACAGTCGTTGCCGCATTTGCGTTCGTCATTCAGCGTTGCCCGAAAATTTTCGTAGTCTGAGATATTTCTGTAAATCATTTCGCTTCTCCCAAGTAATGTTCAGGTTCATTCTAGGGTGGGCGACGGGCCGTAGTTGAGAGGCTGGTCACATTTGAGGCAGATGTGGTGCGTCAATGGCTGAAATGTGAGTGTATTCATATTTCATCAAGAATTGGCGGATGTCTTCGGCATTGATGACGGTTGTCAGGTCGTGATCCGGAGGCATGAGCCATTGCTCTCGAAGATCAGCCGTTTGCCTGGATCAATAGGCTATGCACTCAAATGCACGTCCGGCTTCGAAAAAGATATTTTTATATTTAGAGTGTTCCAGCGGTTAAATCGGGCTTATTCAAAAACAGGATAAGATCGTGGTTCGCTGCGCTCTCGCGATCTATCCTTATTCGTTATGTTTCCTGCAACTCAGTATAAAGTCATCGAAAAATAGCATCTCGTTAACTCCGATCAATATATTCCACTTCATGCTGGATTTAGAATTGTCCGTAAACTCTTCAGGTAGTCCTTAAGATTTGAGCGCGCTTTTCTTCCTGGTCTTTGAAAGGTTCATTGTTCGACCTGTAACCAGCCTGAATGTGATTTCAATAAAAAAGGCTACTACTGCCATTGCGAACAGAAACCAAAGCTGTCCGGGTGTACTGTTTGCGGTCTGCCAGATCAGACTCCCTAATGCACCAAGGCAAAGTACGACTCCGATTAACGAGAGTGAGCGCTTACTCCGTGTGTCGCCTGCCAGAACCACGTTAGCGCCATTAACCGCTGCAAAAATCAAGAGGAAGCCAGCACTGCCCATCATCGACATACTGGAGATGTCGGTCAGATTGGCGATTAACAAGGTAACTCCTGATGTGATCAACAGCCCCTCAATTGGTCTTCCCCATGCCTTTGTTTCCAATGTGCCTGGAAGCTCCCCGTCTTTAGCAATGACATAACTCAATCTGGCTGCACCGTAAACAGTGGCATTTATGGCCGAAGCCGTTGAAAGCATGGCTGCGATGGCAATCAAGATGAAACCTGTTTGCCCCAGTGATGGCCTGGCTGCCTCAGCCAGTGCATAGTCTTTGGCATTTACAATTTTGTCGACAGGCAGACTTCCGGTTGTAACTATGGCAACAAGGATATAAAGAATGATCACAAAAGCAACGCTTGAATAGAAAGCGCGAGGCAATGTTTTAGATGCATCCCGCACATCCTGCGCAGTATTGGCAATCAACTCGAATCCCTCATACGCAAGGAAAATGATCATCCCGCCTGCAATCAGATGCAGGGGCGATGACCATGTCGACGGCGCCAGCCTGGTGCCGTCAATACCCCAGATACCAACCCCAATAAACAGGGACAGAATCACCAGTTTAAGTAGCACAATCCAGTCTTCTGCCTCGCCAATCAGTCTGGCGTTCAACAGGTTAAGCCCGGTAATGCCGACGATGCTGCCAGTGATCAGAATGTGTTTCCATAAAGGCTGTGAGGCTGGGGAAAAGAAAGATGCGCCATAGCTTCCAAAAGCATAGGAATAGACCGATAGCATGACCATGTAACTTATCCACAGCAAGATGTTTGCGGTCCCCGTCAGCAGGCCTGGCCCAAATGCCCGATCCAGGAATGCAACTGTTCCTCCTTGACTCTGATATGTGACGGAGAGTCGTGCGTACGAATAGGATGTAACGAGTGCAACGATACCCGCAATCAAGAAGGCTAATGGTGCTCCTCCGCCAGTTAGCTCCACTGACAGGCCAAGTACAGCAAAGATTCCGCCCCCGACCATGCCGCCAATCCCAATCGCTGTTACTTCCCAGTAGCCGAGATGTCCTTTTGTGGACTTGCTCATGACGTTTCAACCATTTCTATCTGTTCAGATTGTTTTGAGCACATAACGTGTGAGTTGTGTGGCAGGTGCGTTTTTGCGCCTGTCGCACACGAACGATTGATAGTTACTCGAGACATGTATGATCACATAGAAAACATGGCATCCAGATCATGTTTTGAATATGCTTTAAATGCCAGCATTGTATCCGTTTTTGTGACACCATCCACTTTAACGAGTTTGCTTGTAACTAGCTCAGCAAGTTCGTCATTTGTTTTGACACGCACCATAGCAACCAGGTCATACTTACCAGTTACGGAGTACACCTCAGAAATACCCGGTATGTCGGCTAATTGTTCAGCCACCTCATAAACTTTGTTTCTTTTAACATTTATTAGAATGATTGATGTGACCATATTAGGTATTCCTATGTTTAATTGCTGTGGATGCAATTCCCCACAGCTTGCCACGAGAGAAAAATGTTGTTTCGATGGTAATCATGAAAAAAACATGGGTCAGAGAGTATTACTTGCTAATATCAGAAACAATTGCTTTCTGACCCATGTTTTCGCAGATTGTTTCGAGCACAGAACGCCCGGTGACCTGCCGGAATCCCAAAGCAAAGCGGTGGGATTTTCGGTCAGGTCGACTGGCTGGTTCGGCTTTCCGGTCATTCTGTGATTTGCCTGTTCCGCCAGTCAGCGGTTCACGTCCACGACCACACGGCCCCTCACCTCGCCGTTGAGTAGCATCGACGCGAGGGGCAGCACGTCTGTCAGGCTGACTTCTTTGCTGATCGTGATCAACTTCGTGACATCGATATCGCTGCCCAGGCGTTGCCATGCTTCGAGTCGCTCAGGCCGGGGACACATCACGCTGTCAATTCCAGCGAGGGTCACGCCGCGTAGAATGAACGGCGCGACGGTTGCCGGAAAATCCATGCCGCCCGCCAGCCCGCAGGCCGTGACGACACCCCCGTATTTTGTCGTCGCGCAAACATTCGCCAGCGTGTGGCTGCCGACGACATCCACCGCACCGGCCCAGCGCTCCTTGCCGAGAGGCTTGCCGGGCGTCGCGAACGTCGCACGATCTAGTATCTCCACCGCACCCAGGTTCTTGAGGTATTCGGTCTCCGCCGGTCTGCCGCTCACCGCGACGACGGTGTAACCAAGCCGCGTGAGAACCGCCGTCGCCACGCTGCCAACACCGCCCGCCGCGCCGGTCACTAGAATCTCCCCGTCTGTTGGCTTGACGCCATGCCGCTCCAGCGCCAGCACGCAAAGCATCGCGGTATAGCCTGCGGTGCCAATGGCCATTGCTTGCTGCGGCGTGAACTGCTTTGGTAGCGGCACCAGCCAGTTCCCGTTCAGGCGCGCCTTCTGCGCTAGACCGCCCCAATGCGTTTCTCCGACCCCCCAGCCATTGAGAATTACCGCGTCGCCCGCCTTGTAATCGGGGTGCGTCGAGTGCTCCACTGTGCCGGCCAGATCGATGCCGGGCACCATCGGAAACTTGCGCACAACCGGCCCCTTGCCAGTGATCGCCAGTGCGTCTTTGTAGTTGAGCGTCGAATGGCTCACCCGCACGGTTACATCGCCATCGGGCAATTGCTCTTCGGTGAGGTCCGCAAGTGAGGTGCGGCAGCCTGTTTCGTCTTTCTGAATAAGGATGCCTTTGAACATGGTATTTGTGTTTGTTCAATTAAGCTAAATGGACCGGTCGCATGATGTCGCCGAACGCCGCAAATAACAGGCCCGAGCGAAGCAAGGATCTGAATCAATTTGCCTTGTTGAACGAAGCCGCTAACGCGGCAGATCCATAATCTCTTTACCATCTGATGTTCAGGTGGTCGTGTCAACCACCGACGGTAACGCTAAAGAGGTTACAACCATGAACAGCAAAGAACAAGCACGCTTTAATAAGCTCTACCAGCAACATCTAAATAATTGGGTTCAGATGAAACTTACTTCACTTCTGATTGCAGCCCTGGCCTCCCCATCTTGGGGTAAAAGTAATCTTTATACTAACAAGAAGGTGAATCTGATCAAGCAGAAAGTTTCAACTGACACCAATTATCCTCGATAGTTTATTGTGTATCTAACCCTGGTTACCACTAATTTCTAATATAACAGCCCGCTAATACGCGCGCTTTTCCGGTGAATACACGGACGTGGACCGGACGGTGACATATCAAAAGAAAACAGGTAACCTGTCATATATTGTTATTTTAGGCATTCGCCTGTGATATACACCTGTAGAAAACGGAGTCGGTTATGAGCAATTCGGTTGGTTGGTTCGAGATATACGTCGAAGATATGGATCGCGCGAAGGCTTTCTATGAGACGGTTTTCGATGTGCAACTCACAAAACTGGAAGGCGTTGACATAGAAATGCTGGCATTTCCTATGCAGCCGGAAGCCTCCGGCGCACCCGGCGCCCTGGTCAGAATGCCCGGCTTCGCTTCAGGCGCGAATAGTGTGATCGTTTACTTTAGCTGCGCCGATTGCGGGGTAGAGGCTGCAACAGCCAGAGAAGCGGGCGGCAGGATTGACAGAGAAAAGATGTCTATCGGACAATACGGTTTCATAGCACTTGTTGTTGATACGGAAGGTAATATGGTTGGTTTGCATTCGATGCAGTAGTGGATTGAGTTCCATCAAGTTGATGGAACTATTTTTATTAGCTAATAGGTGTGCATGGGGAAATTTAATCCCTCCATACTGTTCTTGAATCCAGAACCGGATAGTATTTTTGTTATCACCGCATACGATCTTCGAGGTAAGCCGCTAATCGCTTATAAACGCCGTAATCGGTGAAAAAGGAAATGAAACAAACAAAATTCCCTCCAGGCTGGGGCGAAAAGCGTGTTTACGAGGTTCTGGCTCATTATGAATCACAGACTGACGAAGAAGCCGTAGCCGAGGATGAAGCGGCTTTTGAAGCAGCAGGCAAACGTTCTTGGTAATTCCGACTGAACTTGTCCCGAAGGTTCGTGAACTCGTCGCAATACACAAGGTTGTCTGAGTCAGTAGAAACAATGATCTCGGTGAAAAGATACAAATACCCCATAACTTTCTAATTGCTGGTAGCTGGGAGTTGCTCAGCGGAATTCCAGTTTGAAGATATATGTGGTCGAGCTACCTGAACGCATAGCTCCGTACAACGCTACATTTTTCTGGCTATCCTTATAGTAAATATTGTGTCACCCGAATTCATGTTACCCGCTCTGTGGGTAGTAGTTGATTAACTTTTTGACCCAAATTCGTTAATGTTTAATGAAAAACTTTTATTGTCAGTAGCAATTAGCCCAACGCCTTGCGCATATTTGTAAGTCACATTTTCAAGAATTACTTCTTGATTAATAATATTTACAATGTAACCGCTTTCAGATAAGTTAATTATTGTGATCCGTTTTTCTGCTTTTCGAATAAATTCTGTTGTCTTTTGATCATATACAAATACAAAACCTTCTAGACGACATACAGGTCCTTCTGCTACCTGGACCTCTCCTAAAAAATGACGCCTAATAGAATTTTCGTAAAGCGCCCTATACATGATATGTACCTTTTGACCCTTTTCGATAAGCATAATTTTCACCCTATGGATTTTGTTGGCAGTCACGGCGAAGACGCACGCTCTTTTCGCGCTTAGTGCTTGATCCGTTATGGGACAAAATATCGATATTCATTAATAGCCGTTAAAGAAGCAACGAGCATTGAGACCTTCGCTCAATACTGCTCATGGGCGCGAGCCTGTTCAAAGTTATTATTGACTAAACCCCACATCACATCTTCAGTATTCATACACAATAATTCTCTTTTGGGATGCCTAAACAGCCTGTCGAAAAACTCATTTCAGGCCACAAGTCTTCTGTATGGCTGATTTCAGCTGCGCCATTATTATCATAGTACTTTGTGACTTCTTCTTTCTGTGATTAATGAACCCTGTTCGATCGGAAAAGGGGACGGATTTAATTTCAATAACATATTTGGTGGAAATAATGTATCT
>Ga0210123_1001731_pt1 | contig 10758 bp, 8 predicted proteins | sample Muzzi_PWB_D2_FD_185535 | JGI IMG/M metagenome (GOLD analysis project Ga0210123, IMG submission 185535) | Wetland microbial communities from San Francisco Bay, California, USA, that impact long-term carbon sequestration - Muzzi_PWB_D2 (SPAdes) | ecosystem: Environmental > Aquatic > Marine >... | reverse complement strand
CCGCAGGCCCGACAATATTTCCGCATACGGTGTCGCGGCATACCAGCTGGCGACCGCATCGCCGTGGATAGCGGCGCCCGCGATTATCGCTTCGGGCGTCATCGAAAAATGGATATACACGGCCAGGAGTTCGACGCCGGCGATCGGGAACAGCGAAGCCAGTGTGACGATGCCGAAACCGGACAGCGAGGAACTGCCCTTGCCCGCTGACGAGGCAATGCCGACCCCCAGCGCAAGCACCAGCGGCACCGTCACCGGGCCGGTCGTCACCGCGCCGCAGTCCCAGGCCAGGCCGATGATGCTGGATAATTCCGCATGCTGCTGGATGTACCAGGTCAGCAACAGGGTCGGTGCCAGCGTCAGGTAGATGAACGGTTTCAGGCTCCAGCCGTACAGAAAACGGGTTGTGCCCAGCACCGCCGCCAGTCCGACTCCGATGCCGACGACCAGCACCAGCTGCTCGGCGCGCTGATTCAGCAATACATACAGGTAGGGCGCCGTGTGCACGCTGACCAGCTGCCCAGCCGCTTTCAGCGCGCCGATAGCGGGTTCGGCGTATGTCACACCGATGCCCAGCGCGAACGCAACCGCCAGCACCACCGTAAGCGGCGACTTCGCCGGCAGCGTTGTGCCCAGCGCCTTGCCGAACGGCATGAGTCCGACCTTGAGTCCTTCCATGAACAGTACCAGACCGACGATAACCGCGCACAGGCCGGCGCTGATGATGCCGGCATCGAAGACCTGCTGCTTGAGTATCAGCAACTGGAACAGCATCAGGTACAGCGACAGCGGCAGCACGGCCTTGAGCTGCTCCAGCACCCTCAGCGTGAGATAGGGCCTGACCAGCCGGTAGACATCGAGCGGCCGCACACTGAGCTGCTGCGCCGGCGCGCATACCGTGTTGCCGTTTGCATCGGCCGTGGCTTTGGGAACCAGATCGTTAAACGACAGACGGTCCTGGTGCGCCCTGACCTCGCCCAGAAAGGCGCCGAAACGGATCCGGTCAGTCACGGTCCGGGATCACGGGCGTATCGCGCTGTTTCAATCGAATAGGCAACTTGTTCCGCACCCGCCTGTTTTTAACGAGGCTCATAATCAATGTTAAGCGTTTGATTTCTTTATTATTACCGCGGTGCTGAACATCATGCCCGACCACCACCACGGCGGCGTTTCCGATGCGCCGGGGCCTGCTCTCGATCGTCGTCTCGTCCGCGCACGATTAACGGCAAGCTGATTGAATCGAATCGAGCACATACAAGCGCCGATAAATTAAATCGAACAGTGAGACCTTCAACGGTGTGACGACAGCGATTTCGACTCCCGGACGCATCAGCAGCTCAGTGAGTAACTGCTGCAAGCCGCCGCATGAGTGCGTTCCGGGTCTGCGCCAGCACGGATTCTCGGCCAATCCGGGTACTATTTCAATCTCCGATCGGCTAATATGCCGCTGCTGATACCAGACCGGCAGACTATCCATGCGTCGTAGACATTGCGGTTGATCCTGTCGATAGTCTTTACGCAATCCTTCAATACCTGTTCTAATAATATCGTATCCCATTGATATTATACATGAAACATTTTTAGCATGGTTCTTGCATGTTGATTAGTGTATCGAGATGCGAACACGGCACATCCATGCCCCACATCTACCTCCGCGCATTGCCGCTGGCGTAGCCGGCATTCAGGCAGGACCCGCCGACTTACAGGGACAACCAAGACAGACATAAGCAGGTATGCAGAACCAGGCCAGACAAATATTGCTGAATTCGGATGCGGATATATTGCCGAGCCTGCCCCATGTGCTGTTGCAGCTGCTCGACGCCTGCAACAACGAAAATATTTCATTCAAGCATATCGCCGAAGTCATTCGTAATGATCCTGCGCTGCTGCTCAAGGCCATCGCCGCCGGCAACGATGTCTACGAGGGCGCCGAACCGCTCGACCGCCTGCTCTCCAGGCGCAATCTGGACACCATCAACAGTATCGCTATTACCGCATCCGTTCGGCAGTACTTCTCCAGCCACCGCGCCAGACGTTCCGTCTTTCTGCAACAGCACTGGCGACATTCGCTGCTGTGTGCGCGCATCGCCGAAGCGATCGCGATCTCGATCGATTACCACCGGCCGGACGCGGCCTATGCGGCCGGTCTGTTGCACGATATCGGCCAGCTCGTGCTGGAGCATGCGCATCGCGATGATTACATCGCCGCGTATACCGGCGGCGATGATATGACCCTGATTGAATCACAGCAGTTCGATACCAGGCATGACATCGTCGGCGCCGAATTGCTGCGCAGGCATCACGGCAGCCAGATACTGGCCGATGCGGTGCGCTATCACCACGAACCGGTCCAGCGCATTCTGGATGCGCATCCGCTGGTCAGGATCGTCAATCTCGCGAACCGGCTGAGCCACGAGTCGGCCGGCGCGATATCGGAAACCACGTTGTCCTGCGCCGACACGCTGTACTCGATCCAGAACGGGGAACTCGACGTCATCCTGAAACAGTCACGCATCGACCTGACCGGGACAGCAGCCAGGTATCAGATCGAAGCCGCAAGCGATGAAAGCGAAACCGCCGCGAACGACGAACTCAAACAGCTGCAACTGGCGGAACAGGTGCGCAATATCGCGATGATCGATGCGGTGCACCAGTCTCTGGCGCGCTGCGATGGCGAGCAGGCAATACTCGCCGCGATCAGACGGAATATTTCAATCCTGTTCGGAATCGACAACTGCATCCTGTTCCAGTACCAGCCGGGCACGGATCGCGTCCGCGCCACCGCGATCAACAGCGACGAGAACTATTTCAGCGATATCGAGATTCCGCTGGAAACCGGGCGCAGCCTGGTAACGGAAGCGCTGCTGCAGCAACAGGCGGTCAATTCATTCGAGATCAAAGCGGACGAGCTGAGTGTAATCGACCTGCAGCTCATCGGGCTGTGCGCGCACGAAGGCCTGATGTGCCTGCCGATGATCGTGAACAACGCCGCGATCGGCACCCTGGTTCTGGGCATCGATAACACGCGGCTGCCACGGCTGCAAAACCAGCAGGGCCTGCTCAAACGCTTCACCAACGTGATTGCCGCTACGCTGGGGTCGGCACGCACCGAAAATTCCGTCGTCGCGCAGAACACCGATGCAGGCAGCCTGTTACGCACTCGCATGCGCGAAGTCGCTCACGAAGCCCGTAACCCCCTGAGTATCATCAACAATTATCTCGACATTCTCGGTTTCAAGCTCGATGACGACAGTGCCGCGCAAAAAGACCTGGAAACAATCAAGATCGAGATAAGCCGCATCGGCGGCATTCTTGACAAGCTCAGAGAGCCGTCCGCAACCGGCAGCCACGAGACCTCGCTTGTCGATGTCAATGCGCTGATCGCGGACCTCAGCCATGTGTTCCAGACTTCGCTGTTCGCCGCGAATAACATCAGCATCAACCTGGACCTGGACGACAACCTGCCGCCGATCTACAGCAATGCCAATGCGCTCAGGCAGATCTATACCAATCTGGTGAAAAATGCGGTCGAGGCACTGCCAGCAAACGGCCATCTAATGGTCTACACTCAGGATCAGGTTAACGTCGATGGTAAGGCACATTTCGAGATATCCGTTGCCGACGACGGGCCAGGTATTGACCCCGACATACTGCCGAAGCTGTTCTCACCGATACAGACGAAGAAAGGTGAGAATCACGCGGGACTGGGGCTGACAATCGTAAAAAACCTGGTCAGCGAACTGCAGGGTTCCATCAGCTGCAGAAGCAGCGATGAAGGCACCGGGTTTTACATCCTGCTGCCGCGAAATCTACAGGAATAACAGCATTGACGCTGTAACCTGTAAGTATAATAACAAAAACATATACTTCCAGAACCAGCAGGTTTTGTATTTTGAGTAACGAAATGAGTATGAATGAGCAGAATATCCTCATCGTTGACGATGATCCTGTTGTCCTGAAAAGCCTCAAGGACCTGCTTTCGATCCGGGGCCTGGAGGCCGATACCGCGATTGGCGGCCAGGAAGCCATCGCCTGCCTCGAACATAAAACCTACGACCTGATTCTGCTCGACCTGCAAATGCCGTACGTCAATGGACATGACGTCATGCGCCACATCCGCAGCAGGAACATGCCGACTTCGGTGATTATCGTCAGCGGCGAGACCTCGTTCGAAGCCGCCAAGGACGCCTGCGCACAGGGCGCCTATGATTTCCTGCGCAAACCGTACGCGACCGACGAGCTGATGATAACCATCGGCAATGCGCTGAAAGAACGCCAGCTTGAAAAGCAGAACCTGCGCATGCTGGAACAGATCCGCGAATCGGAAAGGCTGCACCGCTATCTGGTCAATACGTCGCCCGATATCATCTACATTCTGGATCCCGACGGCTGTTTCAGTTTCACCAATGACCGTATCGACAGCCTGCTCGGTTACAGCAGCGGCGAGCTGATCGGCAAACACTACTCGATCCTGATCCACAAGGAGGACACCGAGCAGGCGCGCTATGTATTCAACGAACGCCGCGTCGGCGACCGCGCCTCGCGCAATATCGAGATGCGCCTGAAATGCAAGGACGAACGCACTTCCCGCTATTTCGAGAACCGCACACTGCCGATCGAACTGAGCTCGATGGGCATTTACACTTCCGACTCCAGCACCAAGAAGAACACCTATCTCGGCACCTACGGCGTCGCCCGCGACATCACCGAACGCAAGATTGCGGAAGAAACCATCAATTTCCAGGCCTACCACGACCTGCTGACGAAGCTGCCGAATCGAGCGCTGCTGCGCGACCGCCTGAGCCTGGCCATCAGCCAGGCCAAACGCGACGAGGAAATGCTGGCGGTGATGTTCCTCGACCTCGACCGCTTCAAGAACATCAATGACACGCTGGGGCACATCGTCGGTGATGAGCTGCTGCAACAGGTCAGTGCGCGACTCAAGGCCTGTATCCGCGAGGGCGACACGCTGGCCCGGTTCGGCGGGGATGAATTCACCCTGCTGCTGCCGAAAATCAGCAAGATCAAGGAGGACATAAGCCGGGTCGCAGAGAAAATCATCAACGAACTCAAGGCGCCTTTCCGTATCGACGGCAACGAACTCTATGTCAGCACCAGCATCGGCATTTCCATCTATCCGCGCGATGCCACCAACATCGACAGCCTGATCAAGTATGCCGACATTGCGATGTACCACGTCAAGGACCAGGGCAAGAACGGCTACCAGTTCTATAACAACGAAATGACCACCCCCTATTTCCAGAACCTGTCGATGGAAAGCGGTATCCGCCGGGCACTGGAAAACAACGAGTTCAGTCTGGTTTACCAGCCTCAGATCAACCTCAAAAGCGGCGAGATCACCGGTGTCGAAGCGCTGCTGCGCTGGCACCATCCCGAGCACGGCCTGGTGCCGCCGTCAGAATTCATACCGTTCGCCGAAGCGTCCAGCCTGATCGTCGACGTCGGCCAGTGGGTACTGCGCCACGCCTGCGCCGAACTCAGGCGCTGGCGGGAAGCCGGCCTGCCGGAAATACGCATGTCGATCAACATGTCGGCGCGCCAGCTGGCGGAAAAGGACATCATCAAGAACATCACGCGCACGCTGAAGGACTACAACCTTCCGGGGAGCGCGCTCGAACTCGAGATCACCGAGAATGAAATCATGGACGATATGGACAGCGTGGTCCACAAGCTGAAAGAACTGAGCGCAAGCGGTATCGCGATCGCTATCGACGATTTCGGCACCGGTTACTCATCGCTGAGTTATCTGCACAAACTGCCGATCCATACGCTGAAAATCGACCGTGCGTTCATCAAGGAAATGCTGATGAACAACGACCGGAACTCGATCATCAACACCATCGTCGCGATGGCGAAAGGACTCAACCTGAATGTGATCGCAGAAGGCGTGGAAACCCAGCAGCAGCTGGACTTCCTGCGTGAAATCGACTGTGACACGGCGCAGGGCTTCTTCTTCGGCAAACCGCTGACACCGGACGTCATCATGCAGCTGCTGATCCAGGAGCCTTACGCGCTGCCAGGCGCGGCCGGCGGCCTGCGCAGCAATCAGCACAAGCCGCACTAGTACTGTTTCATCAGCAGGCTCTTGCCCGTCATCGACGGCGCGGCCTGCAGGCCCATCAGCTGCAGCACGGTCGGCGCCACCCAGCTCAGGTCGCCGCCCGGCCGCAAATGCCAGTTGCTGCTGTCGATGATCATACAGGGTACCGGGTAGAGCGTGTGCTGGGTATGCGGCTCCTGCGTAATCGGGTCCACCATTTCGTCGCAGTTGCCATGGTCCGCGGTCAGCACCACTGAATAGCCCGATTCGATCGCGGCGTCGAGCACGCGCCCGACCTCGGTGTCGAGCGTTTCAACCGCCCTGATGACCGCGTCGCGCACCGCGGTATGACCGACCATGTCGCCATTGGCGAAATTGACCAGCATAAATCCATACTCACCGCTGTGTAACGCCTCGATAACCTTGTCGGCGACTTCGTGCGCGCTCATTTCCGGTTTCAGATCATAGGTCGCGACGTCCGGTGAGTGCACCATCACATGCTCCTCTCCCGCGAACGGTTTTTTCTTGCCGCCGTTGAAGAAGTAGGTGACGTGCGCGTATTTTTCGGTTTCAGCGCAGTGGAACTGCCTGTAACCGGCGCGGCTGACGACCGATGCGACCGTGTACTGCGGCCGCTCCGGCGCATAACCGATTGGCAGCAGAAATTCCGGGTCATATTCGGTCAGGCAGGTCACCGTGGCACCCCTGTAGTCACCGACATCGAACTGTTCGAAACTGTTCTGACTCAGCGCTGCCGCCAGCTGCCGCGGACGGTCGTTACGGAAATTGAAAAAAATCACACTGTCGCCCGACTGGATCAGCTCGCAATTCTCCAGCACGGTCGGCTTGATGAATTCGTCTGTCTTCTCTTTCGCGTAGGACGCCTCGATTGCATACAGCGCGTTCTCGGCCTTCTCGCCTTCGCCCCTGACCATCGCGCGCCAGGCGCGTTCGGTCCGGTACCAGCGATTGTCGCGATCCATCGCGTAATAACGTCCGCAGACCGTTGCGATACAGCCGCCGGCCTCATCCAGCGCCCCTTCGAGCTGTTTCAGATAGACCAGCGCCGACATCTGCGCGGTATCGCGGCCGTCGGTAATCATGTGCACGACCGGCCTTACCTGCTGCCTCGACGCCATATCGATCAGCGCCAGCAGGTGGTCGATATGGCTGTGCACACCGCCATCCGACACCAGTCCGACCAGGTGCAGCGGGCGCTGCATCGCGGCCGCATCCTCGATCGCGGCAATCAATGCCGGATTTTCGAAAAATTCGCCGTTTTCGATTTCGTCGTTGATCCGCACCAGGTCCTGGCGCATCACCGCACCGCAACCGAGCGTCATGTGGCCGACTTCCGAATTACCCATCTGCCCGTCAGGCAGACCCACGGCGCTGCCGCAGGCATCCAGCGTGGTATGGGAATGTTTCGAAAAATAATCGTCCAGCCGCGGCGTGTCCGCCTGCAGCACGGCATTGTTCAAACGGCTCGGATTGACGCCGAAGCCATCGAGAATAACGAGAAGGGTCGGCCGGCGCGGGACGTGTCTTGTTTCGGCCATCTAGCGTCTGCGGGTACGGGTATGGGCTTTCATGAGGGCGGCGATTTTACACCAAGCGCGCAGATTTTTCATGGAAGGGGGTTAGCTGGCAAGCTGCCAGTCTGTTGCGCTGTCGATATCACAGGCGTGGATTGCCCATGGCCTGCTGAGATGCGAGTAAAAGAAAGGATGAATCTCCGGTCCGCGAACAACGCAAAAGACGCAAATCAAGGATAAACAGACAAATCGATTGTATTTTCGCGTAATTCGCGTTTTTCGCGGACGACGGTTTTCGCTTCTTTTTTTTAATTCCCGACCGCATGCTGCGGGCCTGTTATTCCGGCCGTTGCCGGTTGGCTTCCTCTTCCTGCTCCAGTTCGTCGAACAGCCGCTCTGAGACCTCATCTTCGACGTCATCCCCGTGCCCGTTCGAGGCTTCGCGCCGTTTAAGAAACAGCTTCGACATCAGCAGGCCGAGTTCGAACAGCCCCCACATCGGCACCGCCAGCAGGGACTGCGAGATCACGTCAGGCGGCGTCAGCAGCATGCCGATCACGAACACGGCGACAATGATATAGGGTCGCTTTTTCGCCAGCTGCTGCGGCGTCGTGGCGCCGGCCAGCACCAGCAGGAACGTCGCGACCGGCACTTCGAAGGCGATGCCGAAGGCGAAAAAGATCGCGATCACGAAATCCAGAAACTGGCCGATATCGGTCATCACCGCGACACCTTCCGGCGCGACCGTGATGAAGAACGCGAACAGCAGCGGGAACACGACGAAGTAGGCGAAGGCGATGCCGCAGTAGAACAGCACGACGCTGGACACCAGCAGCGGTCCGGCCAGGCGTTTTTCGTGCGAATACAGGCCGGGCGCGACAAATCCCCAGATCTGGTGCAGCAGATACGGCACCGCCAGCAGCACCGCCAGCAGCAGCACCAGCTTGAACGGCACCAGAAACGGCGAGGTCACGCTGGTCGCGATCATGGACGTGCCTTCCGGCATCAGCGCCAGCAACGGTCTGGCGACCGTGCTGAATATTTCTTCCGAGAACGGGAACAGCAGCAGGAACAGGGCCAGCACCGCCAGCACCATGCGCATCAGGCGGTCGCGCAGCTCGGTCAGATGTTCGAGCAGGCTCTGCTCTTTACCGTCAACCTCGTCTGCCGTCATCGGGTCACGCGGTCGTCGGGCGTCGATTCAGCATCGGCCGGCGTTTCGGATGCCGCGTCGCTCAGATCAGCCGGCGGTGCGGCAGCGTCGTCCTGTTCGATAATCTCGTATTTGGCGGTCGCGGTTTTTTTATCCTCATCCAGCGTCAGCGGCGTATGCAGCTTCCGCTGCAGCTCGTTGATCTGGACTTCCTGGTTATGGATCAGGCGCTTGAGCTCGCTGACGTCGAATTCCTGCGAAACCTCGTCGCGCACACCCTCGACATAGCGGCGCACCTTGCCGAACCAGAAGCCGGCCGTGCGCGCGGCGCCGGGCAGGCGCTCCGGCCCGATCACCAGCAAGGCCAGAATCAGGATCAGCAGGATTTCCCAGAAACCGATTTCGAACACGGGTATCAGTACGCTATGAAAAATGAAAAGTGCAAGCTGCAATTCCGGATTTCTGCCGGGACCCGGTCGCGGTCAGAGAATGGAGCACTACTGGAACACGCGGATATACGACTAGACCTTGTCTTCTTTCTTCGTGACTTCGGCATCGATCACCCTGCCTTCGTCCTCGTCGATTTCCTTTTTCATCGCGTTGTCTTCGGCGCCTTCCTTCATAGCGCCCTTGAAGCTTTTCACGGCCGATCCCAGGTCACCTCCCAGGTTTCGCAGTTTTTTCGTGCCGAACAGCAGGATCACGATGCCCAGTACGATCAATAATTGCCAGATGCTGATACCCATAATAATTCTCTCCGGTTCTGCAAAAGCCCGTTCAGCTTTTGCGTGAAGCCTTTTCGTCGAGGCCGGATACGCCGAAGCGCCGGCCGAGTTCGTTCAATACATCATCGGGGCCGAGACCGGTGTGCGCCAGCAGTACCAGCGTATGAAACCACAGGTCAGCGGTCTCATGGACAATGCTGTCGCGGTCGCCGTCTTTTGCCGCCATCACGGTTTCGGTGGCTTCCTCGCCGATTTTTTTCAGGATCGCATCCAGGCCTTTCGCATACAGTCCTGAAACATAGGATGCGCCTGCGTCGGCCTGCTTGCGCTGCTCCAGCACCTCGGCCAGCTGCTGTAGTATCTGATCGCTCATCGTGAGTAAATATCCCCGGGATCCTTCAGCACCGGCCCGACCTCGACCCGGCGATCGCCCTGCAAACAGCGATAAAAGCAGCTTTCGCGGCCGGTGCGACACGCCATACCGCCGATCTGTTCCACTTTTAGCAGAATCACATCTTCATCACAATCGTAACGGATATCGACGATTTTCTGCGTATGCCCGGATTCCTCGCCGTTGCGCCGGAATTTGCGCCGGGAACGGAACCAGTATACCGCTTCGCCGCCGGCAAGCGTGCGTTGCAGCGAGACACGGCTGATCCATGCCGGCATCAGCACCTTGCCGCTGTGCGCATACTGCGCGATCGCCGGCACCAGCCCGTTCGCAACGAAATGGATACTATCGAACCATGTATTCGACACACTAGAGCCGCACCTCGATACCGCGCTCGGCCATGCGCATTTTCGCCTCGTGGATCGTGAATTCAGCGAAGTGGAAAATGCTGGCCGCCAGCACCGCGTCGGCGCCGCCTTCGAGCACGCCTTCGGCCAGGTGATCGAGCGTGCCGACGCCGCCGGATGCGATCACCGGCACGCTGACCGCATCGACGATCGCGCGCGTCAGCGCGAGGTCGAAACCGATTCGGGTACCGTCACGATCCATGCTGGTCAGCAGGATCTCGCCGGCGCCGAAGGCGACCATCTTGCGCGCCCAGTCGACCGCGTCCAGCCCGGTCGGCTTGCGCCCGCCGTGGGTGAAAATTTCCCAGCGATCCGGCTCGCCGTCCGCGCTGACGCGTTTGGCGTCGATCGCGACCACGATGCACTGCGAGCCGACGCGGTCGGTGGCCTCGCGCACGAAATCGGGGTTGAACACCGCCGCGGTGTTTATCGCGACCTTGTCGGCGCCGGCGTTCAGCATCGTGCGCACATCCTCAATCCTGCGGA
>Ga0210123_1001730_pt1 | contig 10762 bp, 9 predicted proteins | sample Muzzi_PWB_D2_FD_185535 | JGI IMG/M metagenome (GOLD analysis project Ga0210123, IMG submission 185535) | Wetland microbial communities from San Francisco Bay, California, USA, that impact long-term carbon sequestration - Muzzi_PWB_D2 (SPAdes) | ecosystem: Environmental > Aquatic > Marine >... | reverse complement strand
GGGAAGGCCGGGACTTCAGCCGGAACCGCCACTACGAAGCGTCTTTATACGATCCTCGGAGTGGTCGGCGTGCTCGTTGTCGGCTTCGTCGGATACTCGATCGTCTCCGGCGGCGGCCAGGGCGCCACCCAGCCGATCGAGGTCGCGGGGATGGACGATCCGGGGCAGTTGGTCGCTCTCGCCCAGGGAATGGAGATGGGCGACGAGGACGCGACGGTGACGATCGTCGAGTTTGGAGACTACCAGTGTCCCGGGTGCGCGTACTTCGCCACGACCGTCGAGCCCCAGATCGAGGCGGAGCTCGTCGAGACCGGCAAGGCTCGATTCATCTTCTACGACTTCCCGCTGGTCGGGAGCGGGCATCCTCATTCGTTCCTGGCGGCCCGCGGCGTTCACTGTGCCATGGACCAAGACCGCGGGTGGGAGTATCACAAGGCCCTCTACTCCAATCAGACGCGTTGGTCGCTGTTGGGTGATCCGACGAACCAGTTCGTTTCGTACGCGTCGGAGCTGGGGTTGGATCAGGGCATGTTCAATTCCTGCCTCCGGAGTGACCAGCACGCGGATGTGGTCTCGGCCAACCTCCGGCTCGGACAGGAGCTCGGGGTGAATGGCACCCCGACCATATTGGTCGGTGAGGGCGGCGGGGCCCCGGCCAAACGAATCGGTATGGCCAGCGACCCCTGGATCGAGATCTCCGCGGAAGTGGAGCGTATTCTGGCGGCCCAGGGTTCGACGGCCGCCACCAGCGACGGGGCGGCGGTGGAGGAAGAGGGTTCCGGGGGGTGACCGAGGTCGAAACCCGGATTCGGCTCCTCTTCGCGGACGGCGGAGGGTATCACGCGGAGGTGGTCACGCTCCCGACGGAACGTCTCGCTCGCTACGAGCGGTTGATCGACTGTCTCAGGGAGGACCCCGAGGTCCTGCTGAAGCTGCACGTGGACGTCACGCGGTTGTGCGCGGCCTACGTGGTCGGGGAGGACGGTTCGAAGGAGGGCTGATCGTCCGGTTCGGCGATCGCGAGCGATCGTTCGCGCGTCCACTGGTGAGTGACGTCCGGTGGCCAGGTCCCCCGGCCGAAGCCTTCGAGAATCTGGTCGACTTCCTCCAGTGCCCGACTCCGGGTGCCGTCGTCCAGCCAACCCTCCTGGCAAGCTTCGTCGAACTGGTCCCGATCGAGCACCGAGGGACGCCCTCGGGCCGGTAGCCAGATGTCCAGAAAGAGGTCCGTGGTACGCCAGATTCCACCCTTGTGGAAGGTCGGTGGCGTGAGAATGTTGGCGTAGAAGCCACGGAACGTCCCGTCGGCCGTATGGAACCGACCGATGTCGTGCCAGACCTCCGGGAACGTGAACCACACGACGTCGGAACGGTTCTCCAGCACGACCTCCCTGCCGATGTGGATCGGGGGCTCGACGACGAGATCGCGGGCGATCGTGACCTTCACGTCGGGGCGATCCTCGATAAGGAGTTGGTCGAAGATCTCCTTCCGATCGGGCGGTCGCAGGTAATGGATGTGAACCGTCGGTCGGCTCACCCTCCGAACGCCTCGTAGAAGCCCTGGTCCGTCCGTGCCAACTCACGGACGATCGGAGCCGGCTCGAAGCGTGGACCATGTTGCGTGAAGAGCGCCTCGAGTCGGCTCAGCACCTGGCGGGGGTGGAGGGTGTCGGCGAAACGGAGCAGGCCTCCTCGGAACGGCGGGAAGCCGGTCCCCATGATCATTGCCAGGTCCACGACTCCCGCACGCGAAACGATCCGGTCTTCGAGGACACGCGCTGCCTCGTTCACCATCACCAGCACCAGCCGGGCCCAGATCTCCTGGATTCCGTCCGTATCGCGCTTTCCGCGCGAGGGAGTGGGGAGGCCCAGCTCTTCATAGACCGATTCGTCGACCCCGGCCTCGGTGCCCTCGTCGTATCGGTAGAGACCCAGGCCGTTCTTTCGTCCGAGGCGGTCCGAGGCGGCGAGAGAGACCAGGGTCGGTGGCAGGGCGAGTCGTTCACCGAAGGCTTCGTGGAGGGAGTGCCCGGCGTGGGTCGCGATGTCGACCCCGACCTCGTCGATCAGTCGGAGGGGGCCCATGGGCATCCCGAACGCGAGGGCCGCCGCGTCTACCTCCTCGATGCGGATCCCTTCCGCGAGGAGCCAGCCCGCCTCGTTGAGGTAGGGCCCGAGGATCCGGTTGACCAGAAATCCAGGCCCATCCCGACACACCACCGGGACCTTTCCCAGCTTGACCGAAAGGGCGTGAAGCGTGGCGATCGCCTCGTCCCCGGTCCGTTCCCCGCGGACGATCTCCACGAGCGGCATGCGATGGACGGGGTTGAAGAAGTGCATGCCCGCGAACCGCTCCGGACGCTCGAGGCCCTCCGCCATGGCGTCCACGCTCAGCGATGAGGTGTTGGTCGCCAGCACGCACTCCTCGCTTACCACCTCTTCGAGTTCCCCGAGGACGGCACGCTTGACGTCCATGCGCTCGACGACGGCCTCCACGGCCACGTCCACACCCTGGAAGCCGTGATACTCGAGACCTCCCGAGATCAAGGCCATCTTCCGGTCCGCTTCGGCCCGTAGCAGCTTCTTCCGCGAGACCGCCTTCTCGAAGAGCTCTCGGGCGTGGCGAAGGCCGCGGGTCACCGACTCGTCACGCACGTCCTTCATGCGAGCCGGGAGGTCGTGGTACGCGGCGAGCTGTGCGATCCCGCCTCCCATGATGCCGGCGCCCACCACACCCAGGGACCGAACCGGCCGCGGCTCCGTTCCGGCCGTGAGGCCGGTGTCCTTCCGAGCCCGCTCCCGCGAACGAAACACATGGATCAGATTCTTCGAGACTGAGGTGACCATGAGGCCGCCCGCCGCCCGCGCCTCCGCCCGCATGCCGCGCTCCACCGAGCTCCCCAGGCGCTTCCTCAGGAGGTCGAGGATCGCGAGCGGCGCCGGGTAGTGACCCCCGGTCCGGTCCATCACCCGGCGGCGCGCCGTCCTCAGGATCACCCGTCGCCCGGGGGCTGAGTCCTCGAGCAGTCGGTCGATTAAGCCTCGCGTCTTCCGGGACGCTCCGGCCTCGAGATCGGGGGCCGCACGGGCGAACGCAGCGACCTTCTCGCGAAAGAGCGGGGTTGGAATGGCCTCGCTTCCGATGCCGATGCGCCTCGCCTTCGACGCCGAGATCCGATCACCGGTCAGGAGCATGTCCAGGGCGGCACGGAGCCCCACCAGCCGGGGGAGACGGGTGGTCCCACCCCATGCCGGAAGGATCCCGAGCTGTACCTCGGGCAGGCCCACCTCCGTGTGCTCGGAGTCCGACAGGAGTCGGAAGCGGCACGCCAGCGCGAGCTCGGTCCCGCCCCCGAGGCACACGCCGTGGATCGCGGCCACGGTGGGGATGGGGAGCTTTTCGATCTGCATGAAGACGGACTGGCCGAATCGGGACAGGGCCTCGCCTTCGGCGGGGTCTTCGATGTCCGCGATCGCATCGATGTCCGCGCCCGCGATGAACGTGCGGGGCTTGGCGCTCCAGAAGACCACCGAACGAATCGCCCCCGCGGCGACCGCCTCCTCGACTTCGGTGAGGCGGGCCGCGAGGGCGTGCATGGTCCCCTCGGTCAGGACGTTGACCGTCCGGTCCTGGTCGTCGAACGTGATCCAGGCCAGCCGGTCCCCGTCGACGTGGAGCGTGGGATTGGGCGACACCGGAGGACCGCTCATCTCGAGATCAGAGCTTGGGGCGCTCCTCCGCGTTGCTGCGGTTCAGCTCGACCACCGCACGCTCCCCGCCGACCTCTACGGGAACGTTCCAGTAGAGCTCCGTGAAGGGTAGCCCATAGCGTGCGTGCACCCACCATGTCCCACTCTGGAGTCCCTCGAACAGAATGGACCCTCCCGCCTCTTCGATGTCCGTCGTGTCGGTCTGGATTTCCCTTCCGGCCTCACGGACCTTCTCGAGGAAGACGGCGTCGACGTCGGCGAATGCGTCGGCGGCCCAGTTGTCCTTTTGAATCCGGATCTCCTGAGCTCGGGCAAGGTTGGCCTTCGAGATCGAGTCGAAATACTCGAACGCCCCGTTCATATCGCGGTCGACACGGTTGTACTCCCCCTCGAGGTCGCTGTACAGCCGGAAAAGCTCGCGGTACCGCGCCTCCGCGGGAGAGTAATCCTCCATGACCCCATTTATGGTCCCGAGCGTGTCTCGAAGCGTGCCCCAACGGGTCGAGAGAGTCTGCCACCGTTCCTGGGCCACGGCGATAGAGTCCTGGGCCTGGAGGAAGTCGTCGGGAATGGGCGGCTCGGGAGCGTCCGCGGCCGCGGCGAGTGAATCGAAGACCAAGTTCCGATCGAACGGAATGAGCTCGACCTGGACTCCGTCGAGCACCTGGGTCCGCATGGCGCCGTCCTGCTCCGGGTCGGGTACCTGGAGGGCTGCGGTGACCGCCACCTCGCCGTTGCTGCAGCCTCCCACGAGAACGGCCGTGGCCGCCACGAGAATGAAAGGGCTACGCCTCATGTTCTTGCTCCCTGATACGTTTTTGAGATCGATGGCGAAGGTACCACGCGCTTCGGAGGGCATCAAGGCCGCGGTGAGCCGGCTCCACCGGCCAGATCCGGACCCAGCACCAGCACCCTGGGCGGACCCAGCGAGGCGCCGGCTTGCTGGACGGACGCGCCGTCCAAACTCCGGATCTCGGTGGGGAGGTCACGGATGCGTCCATCCCTCAGGAGGTCGAGCGCCCCCCGGAGACCTTCGGCCTCGGGGGTGGCGTCCTCCACCAGGCGGACATTTCGAAACGTCCGGCGGTGGAACTGCAGGAAACCAGGTTCGAGAAGCTCCCCGGCCATTCGCGCCGTCGTCTCGAGGATCCGTCGCTCCCACGACCCCAGGGCGTCCGGTAGGACGGCCGCACGAACCACGAGCGCGTCGTCTCCGGTTGGAAGGGGCTGCAGCTCGATCTCCATCGAGAAGAGGCCGGGCGCCGGAGGGTCGGTCATCAGCTCGGAGCGAACCCTGTGCACGATGAACTCCACCGGTGTCCTCGGTGTCGCGGGATCGACAGGGAAGGCGGCTGAGATCCAGCCGCTCGTCACATCGCGGACGAGCCGAATCCGCTCCCCTTCGATCCAGGCTGGCCCGTCAGGGGCCGAACGGGGTTCGGCGACCCCGAAGAAAGGACGGCCGGAGGCGGACGCGCGCGGCTGGCCCGTCACGGCTCGTGCCACCTGATCGGCGTCCGCCGCCCCGGCGATGGTGAACACTGCGCCCTCGCGGGCGTAGTGCCGACTCCGGTACGTGGCCAGATCGGCGGCCGTGACGTTCGTCAGGGACGCGGACGTACCGCGGGGGTCGCGGCTCCAGGACGATGCCTGCCCCCCCAGAGCCCGATAGGCCTCGAGCTCGAACTCGCGGACCGGTGCACCCGCTTCGAAGGCCATGACGGCCTGGAGGCTCACGCGGTCCCGATCGAGGTCTCGGGGATCGAGCGTTCCCTCGAAGAGCGCATCCTCGAGCGCGTCGTACGCCGGCTCCCAATCGTCCGGAGACGTAAGCACCTGGTAGACGGTATGCCCGCGGCCGACACGGACGGTCACCTCGGCCGTGGACCCTTCGAGGCGCTGCACGACGGCGTCGCGGACGGTGTTTCCGAGGAGCCAGGCGGTGCCACCCCGATCTTCCGGGTCCTGGGCCCCTCCGGCCGGGAGCACGACCGTCAGTGCCGCGACCGTGCTCCAGGAGTGGGACATTACCCCGTATGCGCCCCATCCGCCCGTCGGAGGGGGGGTGGGCTCCGCGGCGGGAACGCGATCGACCGCGGAGCTGTCGGGTGCCACCTGCGCGGCGACCTCGCCATGGAGCGTCGCCAGAACGAGTGCCGCGCAGATCCGGGGAAGGACTCGAGCCATCACGGACGCACTTCCGCCAGGAGCGGGTTCGTTCCCGCTTGGGCCTGCAGGAAGTCGCGCACGCTCTCGGCGGTTACCGAGTCGAGCGCGGTGATGAGCTCCCGGGCCCCCGTCGCGTTTCCGTCGGCCTCCATGCGAAGCCCGACCAAAGCTGCGCGGCCAGCGGGCGACCGGGCCCCCATGAGCAGATCCGATCGAATCCGGGAAACCGCGTCGCGCACCGAGCTCTCGTCGAGGCCGGCGATCGTCTCCGAGATGGCTCCTTGAACGCGCCGGATCATCTCTTGACGATTCCGGGTGTAGGCGGCCCCGATGACGGCCAGGACCTTGGCTTCGGGAAGTTGCCACACCTGGACCTCCGCCTCGTACCTTCCGTTGGATGCCTGGAGGGCCCTGGAGACGAGGAGCGCCGAAACCTCGGTGCGTGGGTCTGACGCGTCGACGACGACACGAGCCTCGCCGTACCAGTGGCGGATCACCTGGGGTGCCGGTCGCGACGGCTGCGAGACCGCGGCCTCCGAAGGGCCGAACACCGTGCCCATCGCCGGAGCCCCGATCGACTGAAAGGCCGACAGGAGGATCTCCAGAGGCACATCGCCCGCAACGACGAGCGTCATCCGATCCGCCTGGTGCGTGCGCGACCAGAGGGCCCTGACGTCCGCCAACGTCATACGGCCGAGGGACCCCCTCGTCCCACCCAGCGGCGGAGTCGAAGGGGCCGCCTGCTCACGCAGCCGGGCCGCGATCCGCCCACCAGGGGTTTCCTGCAAACGCTGAACATCGGCTTCGAGCGCGGCGAGGGCCTGAACGAAGTCGACCCGACGATCGAACGGGTCCTGCACCGCGCTGCGAAGAACGAAGGCGAGAAAGTCCGCGTCCGACGCGGCACCGGTCACGGTGTAGGCGATCCCCCACGGCGTCCGCGCCCCTTCCACCGAGGCGCCGACCTGGGTCGCCACAGCCCGAGCGCTCTCCGTGCCCAGGGACTCGAGCACCTCGCCGGCGCCTGCCTCCGCGGGGCCCTCGCGCAGGGGTATGAACAGCCGCATCGACACCACGGGCGCGCCGGGGGTTGGGAGTCGGACGATCCGAGGACCGAGCTGAGGGGTCAGGACGGTATCGGGCGTCAGCGCATCTGCCGGGCGCGGATCGGTCTCCTGAGCCGAGAGCGTTCCCCCGAAGCTCGTGAGGATCAGGCACAGGCCCGCAAAACCGTTCCGGCCGCGGGGCCGGTGGGTCACGAGGGGTCCCTCGACGACAACGGGGCGCTCGTTGGAGCGCCCCGCACCCAGGCTGGCCGCACCCCGCAGGACGCTACGGGAACACCGCCGGGAAGACGTAGTTCATGGGGTTCTGGGCCTGACCGTTCACCCATACCTCGTAGTGGAGGTGAGGGGAGGTCGCGATTCCCGAGCTCCCGACCTGCGCGATGACCTCGCCCCGCTCGACCACCTGCCCCACCCGGACCATGATCCTGGAGGCATGCCCGTAGCGCGTGACATATCCGTAGCCGTGGGAGATCTCCACGAGCTGCCCGTAGCCCGTGGCCCAACTCGCCCTCGTCACCTTCCCCTTCGCCGCGGCCTGGATAGGCGTCCCGCGTGGAGCGGAGATGTCGATCCCTTCGTGGGGCATCACACGGTGATAGAGGGGATGCGGGCGCTCCCTGCTGAAACGGCTGCTCACGAGACCCGCCGTGGGCAAGATCGAGGGCATGGCCTGGAGCATGTCGCGGTGGGCCCGGAGCGTATCGGCGGCTTCCGCCATGCTCTCGGACAGCAGGAGGGCGCGCCGATCCAATGCTTCGAGGTCGTACGTGGCCGCGAACGCAGCTTCGCCGAGAGAAGCGTCGATGGAGAAGAGGGAGTGGGACTCCGGTCCCTTCGGGCCGGGTCCGCCCACGCCCGCGAGGAGAACATCCTCTTCCAGCGACTCGATTCCGGCGATCTGTCGTACCTCGGCATCCCTCTTCGAGAGATCCCCGAGCACATTCTCGAAGCTCGAGACCTGATCCTGGATGGTCGCCAGCTCCGCGCGAAGGAGATCGTTCTCCCGCCCGAGCCGCCGCGCCTCGAGCCGCGACACGCCTGCCAATCCGGCGACGGAAACGAAGATCGCCACGAGTGCGAGCAGGCTCACCACGCCCCCGACCAGGAGGCGGAGACGCCGCGGCGAAAAGGAATACTGCCGCACCGGGTTCTCGTCGCTCCGGACGAGCAGTACCGTCCAGCGATTTCGGGTCATCGACGCGCCTCCGCTTCGCGCGGCTTCCTCCGAGGTCCCATCGCGGGCGAAGCCGCAAAATCAGCCGGGCAAGATAGGAACCGTTCGGAAAGAGTGTCAAGCTCGCACCATTCTTCACGAGCCGGCGAGGTCGGGCCGCGGGAAGAGGGGATCCCCGTGCGTGACCGTGCGTCCCGCGAGCTCCACGACGAGGGACTCCTCGAGCGTGGGCACCGCGTCCAGGCCCAGACGGCGCACGAGCTCGTCACACTTGGCGGGGGCGACGGGCTGGAAGAGCGCCGCGAGGACCGTGAGAGCCCGGGCGAGCGTGGAGAGCGTATCGTCGAGCTCGGACGCTCTGGCCGGGTCCTTCGCCAGCGTCCACGGCTCCGTGGTCTCGACGTGTACGTTGGCTGCACGCGCGAGGTCCATCGACACCGCCAGCGCTTCATGCACGCGGAACCGGGCCATGGCCTCGCGGGCCCCGGAGAGAGCGTCGTCGATCTGTGGTCCGAGCCCCCCGTCCGCCCCGGCCGGAATTCGACCGTCCCGGTAGCGGGTGATCATGCTCAGCACGCGGCTGGCCAGGTTGCCGAAGACGTTGGCCAGCTCCTCGTACCGAGTCAGGAAGCGCTCCCCCGTGTAGGATGCGTCCTGGCCGGTGGGCATCTCTCGGAGGAGGTACCAGCGGACTGCGTCGGTCCCGAACTCCGCGCGAAGCTCGAGAGGGTCCACCACGTTGCCGAGTGACTTGGACATCTTGGTGTCACCCACGACCCACCATCCGTGCGCCAGCACCTGACGAGGAACCGGTAGGCCCACGCCCATCAGAAGCGTGGGCCAGTAGACCGCGTGGGTCGTGAGGATGTCCTTCCCCACGATGTGCACGTCGGCCGGCCACCGTGAACCGCTGGGGTCCTCGAAGCCCTGTTGACCTGGCGGGCGTGACGGATCGATGGCTCCCGAGGCGGTGAGGTAGTTGATGAGCGCGTCCACCCAGACGTAGCAGACGTGCTCGGGATCGAAGGGGAGCTCGATCCCCCAGGGCAGGCGGCTCTTGGGGCGCGAGATGGAGAGGTCGCCGAGCGGATTCTGAAGGAAGCCCAGCACCTCGTTCCTGCGGAAGTCGGGGACGATCCACTCCGGGTTCCTCTCGATGTGCGTCACCAGATCGTTCTGGAAGGCGCTCATGCGGAAGAAATAGTTCTTCTCCTCGATCCGGCGTGTCGGCCGTCCACAGTCCGGGCAGGTCCCATCGGGTCCGAGATCCTTCTCCGTCCAGTACCGCTCCTCATGGATGCAGTACCATCCCTCGTAGGCGCCTTCGTAGATGTGGCCCCGCTCGAGGAGTCTCTGCACGAAGGCGCGCACCACGGCCACGTGCTCGGGCTCGGTCGTGCGGATGAACCTGTCGAAGCTGATTTCGAGGCTTTCCCACGCGGCTCGGAATCGGCCCGCCATCTCGTCGCACAAATCGAGGGGAGCCACCCCCCGGCGGTCCGCCTCTTCCTGGATCTTCTGTCCGTGCTCGTCGGTGCCGGTCAGGAAGAGGACGTTCTCACCGTTCTGACGGTGGAACCTCGCCAGAGCATCGGCGAGGATCGTGGAGTACGCGTGTCCGATGTGGGGGTCGCCCGACGCGTAGTAGATCGGTGTCGTCAGGTACCTGTTCAACCGCTTCAACCGCCCCCCCGATCGTCCCGCGGCCGCGTCTGTCGCTCCGTGACCTCACCCTTGAGGTCCGTCAGGGTCACGGTCCGGCGTCCGCCCTCCTGGTCCCGGAGCGTCACCGTCTCCCTCCAGATGTCCACGTCGATGACGCGCTCCTCTCCCTGCGACGTATTGAGCACCTTGCCCTGACGGGGGAAGCGGCGGCGTGTCTCCACATAGGTGCGATGCTCGTACATGAGGCAACACATGAGGCGCCCGCAGCATCCCGAGATCTGGGCCGGGTTGAGTGAGAGGCCCTGGTCCTTGGCCAGTTGCAGGCTCACCGGCTTGAGCTCGGGGAGCCATGTCGAGCAGCAGAGCTCCCGTCCGCATCGGCCGACTCCACCGAGGAGGGCGGCTTCGTCCCGCACCCCGATCTGCCGTAGCTCGATGCGGGTGCGGAAGGTGCGCGCGAGATCGCGGACGAGCTCCCGAAAGTCCACGCGCCGGTCGGCGGTGAAGTAGATGATCAGCTTATTCCGATCGAACTGCCACTCGGCCTCGGTGACCTTCATGTTGAGCTTGTGCTTGCCCACGAGCTGCCGAGTCTCGCTGCGCACGCGGTCCTCATCACGCCGCAGCGAGTCCACGCGGTTCGACTCGTCCGATCGGGCCACCCGAAGCACCCGCTTCTCGGGGACCGGAGTCGAACAACCGCCCGACGACGAGCACTTGCGCTCGGCGATGATCCCGACGGCCGTCACCTCCCCGAGGTCCTCTCCCCGGTCCGCCTCCACGATGACCTGCTGACCGGGACGGAGCTCCAGCCCATCCGAGGTGAAATAGGCCCGGCGGGTACCCTTGAACCGAATTTCGGCGAACGTGGTCATCGTCGGGTGCTTCGCCTCAGACCGCGGCTTCGAGGCCGCCGGAGTCCTCGGACTCTTTGCGCCAGGCTCCTATGATTTCGAACTTCGCGTGCCGCCGTCCG
>Ga0210123_1001729_pt1 | contig 10766 bp, 8 predicted proteins | sample Muzzi_PWB_D2_FD_185535 | JGI IMG/M metagenome (GOLD analysis project Ga0210123, IMG submission 185535) | Wetland microbial communities from San Francisco Bay, California, USA, that impact long-term carbon sequestration - Muzzi_PWB_D2 (SPAdes) | ecosystem: Environmental > Aquatic > Marine >... | reverse complement strand
GCTTCGAGAAGGTCGCCACCGGCCTGATGAAGAAAACCTTCAAGAACAAGGGTGTGGCTACGGTCGAGGAATTGCGGGATCTGTGCCTTGAGGCCGAAGTGAAAATGGTCGCCTGCCAGATGACCGTCGACGTGTTCGGGTTTGACTCCAGTGAGTTTATTCCCGAAGTCACCGACTACGTCGGGGCAACATCGTTCCTGCCAGTGGCCCAAAAATCGGATGTCTGCCTGTTCATCTGAGGGGGGCCGGGATATCCCGGCAGAGTACCACCACCCGGTGGTCGGCCCGATGTGCCCCGATCCGGGTGAATCGGTGCAGAATTTTTCCCGGATTCCGCACCCCGCTTCATCCGTGCTGTATCGATCAGGGCGGGCTGAGCGCATCCCTTTGAATGACGACAAGGTCACCCGCATTGATTACGCCATCCGGCACCGCCACGCCGCCGACAACCGGCGCCGCATCACCGCGCAGCAGCTGGTTGGTTGATGGCGTCAGCCTGCCCAGGACGATTCGGGTCGCGAGCAGGACATCCGCAGCGTTCACTTCCCCGTCGCCGTTGATATCACCACTTGCACTGCCGGGTATGGAGGTGTTGCTGTTTGGATCGCTGCCGGCGTCGAGTTCGACAGCGTCATCAAATCCGTCACTGTCGGTATCCGCCAACAGCGGACTGGTTGCATAGATATTCACTTCATCACCATCCGGCAGGGTATCGCCATCGGTGTCGGCAACGAAAGGATCCGAGCCCAGGGCAAGCTCGAGCACATCTGTCAGTCCGTCATTATCATCGTCCGGGTCACAGGCATCCCCCGCCCCGTCGAGGTCATTGTCTTCCTGGCCCGGGTTGGAATCAGCCGGACAATTATCCGCAGCGTCGGGAATACCATCTGCATCGCTGTCCGGGTCTGCCAGTGATTGCAGTGCGGCCGTTGCCTGCACGAGACCGTAACCGGTAAAAAAATCCGGGCCGGCGGCATCCATGTCGATCGCGGTGTCCTGCATGGCCGCGTAGATTCCATCCGCGTCCAGGGTGTCATCAAACTGCTTCAGCAGTGCCGCCAGTCCGGCCGCATGCGGTGCGGCCGCGGAGGTGCCGAAAAAATTGGGCGAGCCGTTGCCCTCGTAATCAGAGCCGAAGAACGTGTTGTCGCCGCCATCCGGCGCCACAATCTCCGGCTTTTGCCGCAGGAGGCTCACCGGGTTGCCCGCGGTATCGAAGAGGATCTCCGTCCCGCCCTTTGCGGAGAAATATTCCCGCAAGGGCGGAGCTACGCCAAATTCAGGTGTATGACTGTAACGGGCCGCGCCGACTCCCCGTCCACCGGCAGCCATTGGATGCCCGTAACTGGTACCGCTGTAAGTGTGGAATTCCTTGATGGTCATGTTGCCGAAATAGACAAACTTGACCCTGCCCGGGAAAGGCCCGGCGAAATGTTCGATACCGATCTGGTAGCTCTTTGTCGTACCACTTGTATTTTTATATGCAAACACCTCAACCGGATCACCGCCCAGGTTGTTGTCCGAGCCCGCCGTCAGCGCCTGGCCGGCTGCAGAGTAGAGGATGATATCGATGTCAGAGGCCGAACCCGGTGCACCGCTGACTGAATAGGACGGCTGATCCCACTGGAATGCAAAAATAATCTCGGTGTTTGCCGGAATACTGACCTCCATCAGGGTATCAACCGACGGTCCCGGATCAAAGTCATGACGCGTACTGCCTGAGTAATTGCCGGGAACGCCGGAATCACGGAATACGGCCTCGTAAGACTGGTCATCCTGGTTTCCGGCCGCGGAAAAATAGGCCGCGCCCAGCGCCTTTACGCTATCTACCGCCTGGGCAATCACACCGTCCTGGAACATGGGTTCGGCAAAATATATGACATCATCATTTATGATGTCTGCGCCCGCGACCGTCGCAAGCTCGATGATTCCGTTCGCAAAGTCCGCCATCCCTCCGTAGGCCGTATGGAAGGCCTGGCTCGCGCCCGGCGCCACATCGTGTACGATCTGCATCATGGCACGGCCTTCATCGGTTCCCGACCCGCAGCCCGGCTCATCCGCAAGCACCTGTACCCCGGAAGGCAGGTCATCGCTGCCGACATCTGTCGCTGCGCCGCCACGGCAATTGTAACTGTCCGACAAGGTACCAACGGTCACACCGGTGCCATCCACGCCAAATGCGCTGCGGGCGTCATCCGCCAGCATCGCGGCATCACCCTGGCTGGTTACGGCACCGGCCATGGTCATGGCGGATGCAGCCCTGGCCAGCTTTAACGCACCCAGTTGTGATGCCTGCTCAAGTGCGGCAATGGGCAAGCGACCGGAAACCACCCTGCCCGACACCGCGGTGTTTTCCATTCCCAGCGCCTGCAGATCACGTACCAGCTGATCCACATCGCCCGCCGCCACAGCGTCGATGACGACCTTTTCACCCTGTACCCGGGCTGTTATTCGGGAGGACTGGAACCCGTGCTTCAGTACAGCGGCACCGCCGTGCTTCATGAATTCCCGGTACTCGTGATAGAGCAGGGCGAGGTCGAAGCCAACCTTGACCATCACCCCGTCCTTGCCGCTGCGGTCAGGACCCGAAAATGATTCGACGGCCAGCATCCCGATCGGGCTGGCCCTGTCTGCTATCAGGCCGTTTGAGGCAGCCGGCGTCGCCGCCAGCGCCGGGATGGCTACAGTCAGTATCAGGCCGAGAATCATCCGGGTTACTTTCATGCAGCCATAATCCAGACAGATCTGCTGCACCATCTTGCGCCGTGGCTTGTGCAATAATTTACAATGAATCATACATATAGAGTCGCCTGCCTGTACCTGCAGCACACGCTACAAGCCTAGTACCAGTATAGATAGAGATACACAGCGCAGCATTCGTCAATATTAACAGGCAGGGCAGGCTGCGACACGACAACCTGTTCAAGGCTGTCCGGCAGTTTTTCGAACACCAGAAGCATCGACAGATCCGGGGGGTTCACTCAACTCATATACAGAGAAATTCTGCCGCGACTGGCCGCTTGCACAAACTGGCACAGGGTCTGAATTGCACCAGGAATACACTGTCGCACCCCGTGGCGACGGACACCGGACCGGCGCAGCAATCAGCTGCCCAGCAGTATCGAGTCTGGCAGGGTAATTTCCATTTCGACCGGCAAGTGATCGGAGAGGGAAAAGTTCAGGGCCCTGACGTGATCGACCCGTAACGTTGGCGTGACCAGGATATGATCAATATTCTGCTGCGGCCGCCAACTGGGGAAGGTATGCATTTCATGGGTTGGCTCACGCATCAGGGTACGATTGATCAGGTAATCCATTTCCTTGCTGTCAGATCCACAGTTCAGATCGCCCATCAGGACAACGTGGCGGTATTCATTGACGATTTCACTGATGTAGTCGAACTGCATCATGCGGACTCGCCGGCTCAGAGCCAGGTGCAGGATAAGCACGACCAGTGAATCTTTCTTCGAGCCATAGCGTATGAACAATGCACCACGCCCGGGGATTCGGCCCGGCAGGCGATGCTCAACAACTTCGACAGGGGTGAAACGACTGAGGACACCGGTACTGTGACTGGCGAATCGTCCAATGCGCCGGTTGGTCTGGTCATACCAGAAGGGCATACCGGACTTCTCACTCAGGTACTGCGTCAGGTTTACATAACCACTGCGGATGCTGCCTGCATCGAGTTCCTGCAAACCGACGATATCATAACCCTTGACCAGGTGCGCCACGCGGTCAAGATTGCTGAAACGTTGCGCATGCGGCAACACGTGTTTCCAGCTGTGCGTGATGTAGTGACGATAACGTCCCGTCTTGATACCCGCCTGGACATTGTAACTGAGCAAGCGGATACATTGTCCCATATGAAGATCCATATCGACCGGGGATGCCCGAAACTCGGAAAACTGTTGCGCTGAAGTGGCTGGATCAGGCATGTAAGGGCTTCCATATCCTCATATCGGTTTGATTCTGCTCCGGCAACCAACGGGGCAATCCATGGCTACCACCAATTACAAGTATAGTCGGCAGATCCCGCTTTATCTTCAGGAGCATCTGATTGGTTCCGGATTACTTGCGCTCCTTCCCAACGAGGTAATTCACGACCTTGATTACCGCCTCATTGCCGCGCGCCATGCCCGGACTGGTACTGTACTTGCCGTTAACAATCATTGTCGGTACGCCGGTAATCGCATAACGCCGCGTCATCTGCTTGGCATTGTTTATTTTTACATTCATGGCAAACGAGTTGAAGGTATTTTTGAAATCCTCGGCAGAAACACCCATGGAAACAAAGAATCGCTGCAACGCCGCCTTATTGTCAATTTTCCTTTTTTTCTCGTGAATGGCTTCAAACAGGGCTTCATGTGTCTTGTCGAGGACCCCGAGCAGCTCCGCCGTGTAATAGGCCTTCGCCAGCAATTCCCAGCGATCGGACACAATGGCCGGCATGCGCACAAATTCCACATCATCCGGCTTGCTGGCCAGCCATTCCTCAATATAGGGTTCCAGGTGAAAACAATGCGGACAGCCGTACCAGAACAATTCCACCACTTCGATCCTGTCGCCGCTGGATGTCGGCTGTGGATTTGACAGCTCGATATAATCCTGGCCTTGCGTATAAGTTTCTGCACAGGCCGTTATTGAAACAAGCATCGGCAGCAGCAGGGTAACGATACATCTTGTTACAGTCTTCATAAACACAACTCCATGTTTAAAGTTCACCACAGGAATGCAGAGCTTACAGAAACGTATTAACGCCGTGAAAGGCGAACAGGGTGACAAACAATCCAGTCACAAACCACCAGGCCACTGGCACGCCAGGTATGGCTCGGACACCTCTGTACAAGACTGCAGGGTTCAGACAACCAATCAGTGCCCGGGTTTCATTCGAATCCCCTTGCCAGTACCCGCCCACTGGCCACGGCTGCACAGAGGACACCGGGGATTGCAGCTGTGAATAAGCACAACACGACGACAGGGTAATAACAATACGCATGGAAGCAAAAATTTCCAGTAGCATCCTGTGGCGGGTTTTCCCGGATGTCCTGGTGTCAGTAGCCGTCATGGAAAAGCCCCGTTAATGCGGATCACTGCTGGGCGGCTGATGTGGATACCCCCTGTGCTGGCTGGGGGGGCACCTGGAGCGGTATGTTCAGTGCAAACCCTGTATGTAGCTGGCTACTGCGCGGATTTCCTTGTTGGTCATACGGGCGGCGAGAATCTGCATCATCTTTTTGGCATTTTCGTTAACCCGCTTGCCCTCTGCAAAACCATGCAGCTGATTTTCTACATACTTCGCATGCTGCCCGCGCAGTGCCGGGTACAGTGCGGCAGGATTGCCTGCACCGTTCGGGCCATGACAACCCATGCAGGGTGCAACCCCGCTCTCGGCATTGCCGCTGCGATAGATCTTTTCGCCCAGAGCAACCAGCGCGGGATCGGCCGCACCCGGCTTGACTGTCTGGCTGGCGTAATAGGCGGCGACATCTTCCCGTCCCTGCGCATCCAGTACATTCGCCATCGGCTTCATGGTGGCATTTTCACGCTCTCCGGCTACGAAGAATTCCAGCTGCTTTACGAGATAGTCCGCGTGCTGTCCGGCCAGTTTCGGCCATTCCGGATTTACGCTGTTGCCATCCGGACCATGACACGCCGCACACTGTCCCGCCTTGGCCTTGCCGGCCACCGGGTCGCCTGCGGCCTGGGCCTGTCCCATGGCGATAGAGATGAGAAAAGTGGTTGTTATAACTAGCAAATTCTTCATTTCAGACCTGCTCCTGTAGCGCCCTGCCGGTATGCTGACAGGTATTGCAATGCGTCGGTAGAATGCCCGCCTGCGTGGCAGACGAAAAGGGATCTTTTTATACCCGCCTGAGCGCAAGGGGTCAATACAACAATGCAGGAACAAGCCTCTTTCAAACGGTCGCAGAGTCGCGTCTAATGCCTGGCCAGCCATGAAAAACATATACCAACAGACCACATTCATCCTTGGCACGCCCGATTCGCGCCATGCGCCGGCCGATACAGGTGCGGAAGTCGCCTTCGCAGGCCGCTCCAATGCAGGAAAATCCAGCGCACTCAATGTGATAACCGGCCAACGGTCACTGGCACGCATCAGCAAGGCCCCGGGCCGCACCCGGGAAATCAATTTTTTCCTGGTCCGCGACCTGTTAAGGCTGGTAGACCTGCCCGGCTATGGTTACGCCAAGGTCTCCAAGTCAATGAAAGACCAGTGGCAACGCAATATCGCTACCTACCTGGAAACCCGTCAGTCGCTTTGCGGCGTCATCCTGCTAATGGACGTACGCCACCCGTTCAAGGACACCGATCAGCAAGTACTCAACTGGTGCCATGCCTCCGAATTACCGACCCATGTGTTGCTCACCAAGGCCGACAAGCTGAAACGCGGCCCGGCCAAGGCCACCTTGCTGCAAGCGCGCAAGCAATTGCCACAGTGGCATCCGCAGGCCTCTGTACAGCTGTTCTCGGCCCACACCCGGCAAGGCGGCGAAGAGGTCCAGCGTGTATTGGACCAGTGGCTGGGATTGGCTGATGCATCCCCCGAGTAGTCGGCCTCCCACGGCAGCTACTAGCTAGGTGGCTGGCGGTTTAAGGCAACTCGAACATTTTTAAGATAATAGCGGCCAATAGCGGCAATTCGCTATCATATTGCTGATATTGGCAACAATACGAGGCTTTTTAATGGCGTAACCAGCAAAAAAAAGCCCCGGCAATAGGGAGATTGCCAGGGCTTCCACAAACACCCGCTTCTTAAAGAACCGGGCTGGAGGATGGATCAAACAGGGAGGGGAATGAATCCATCGTCTCCGTGATTAATGTGACTAAGCCTGAAAAAAAAGGTTCCCATAATCTTCGGCAAATATTTTCTGCCTGCCCTCAGGGCCTGCATCAGGATTATAGAACTATTTTCGCAGGAGTGCCTGCGGGCACGATATGACAATCGGTAGACTGTTCACGCCTGCAAGGCGCTCCTTACAGGTGCTGAATCAAATCGAGAAGCCCGGATGAAACGCAGCAGAATCCTGACTGTGCACTGACCGCTCAGAATTATTAGATACTGCACTCATTATATGGCAGTCTATATTTTTTATTATCTATATAATAATCCAATATCTAATTGATATAAAGCCTGAATAGGCTGCTTTAAGATATCCAGTACTCTTTCAAACTGATAACAACGATTGCTGAATTCTATTAGGTCGGGCAGCAAAATTATTTCATAGCCACGGCAACACGCAGAAATACACGGACGAATAAATGCCATAAGAGTCGTTATTCCGTGTGCTTCCGTGGCTAGAATATCCATCTTTTTCAGATTGAAGCAGAGCCAAATGAACACAACATAAGGCAAGCTAATGCGAAAAAGCACCTTGTTATGCGGCCTGTCCCGTCGAGGCGCGAATTTTTGGTCCCGTATTAAACGCCTGGGCCACACCACATGAGATTCTCTACGGCTAGTGCGCTTCGTCCCAGTTCTTGCCGGTGCCAATATCCACCACCAGCGGCACCTTCAGGTCGGCCGCACCACACATGTGATCGGTAATCGGCTCCTTGACGGCCTCCAGGTCTGTTTCTGCCACTTCAAATACCAGTTCATCGTGCACCTGCATAATCATCGTGATATCGAAGTCGGTTTGTGAACCAATCCAGCCGTGCAGCTCGATCATGGCGCGCTTGATGATGTCGGCCGCCGTACCCTGCATGGGTGCATTGATGGCGGTACGCTCTGCCGCATCCCGGCGCTGACCATTTTTCGATTTGATTTCCGGCAGGTACAGGCGCCTGCCAAACACGGTCTCGACATAGCCCTGCTCCCTCGCCTGCTCACGCGTGGCTTCCATAAAGGTATACACACCCGGATAACGCTCAAAGTACAGATCGATGTATTCCTTCGCCGCACCCCGTGCTATGCCCAGCTGCCTGGCAAGACCATAGGCCGACATGCCATAGATCAGGCCGAAGTTGATGGCCTTGGCGGAACGCCGCTGATCGGTCGTCACTTCCAGCGGCGTCACACCAAACACCTCGGCCGCCGTTGCGCGGTGCACGTCCGTGCCTTCCGAAAAGGCCTTTAATAATCCCTTGTCCGATGACAGGTGCGCCATGATGCGCAACTCGATCTGGGAATAATCGGCCGCCAGCAGCAGGCTGCCCGGCTTCGCGACAAAGGCCTGGCGGATGCGCCGGCCTTCCTCGGTGCGCACCGGGATATTCTGCAGGTTTGGATCGGATGAGGACAGCCGACCGGTCGCGGCCACGGCCTGGTGGTAGGAGGTATGTATCCGGCCCGTATCCGGACTGACCTGCAACGGCAGCTTGTCGGTGTAGGTGGATTTTAATTTACTGAACGATCGCCACTCGAGGATCAGCTTCGGCAACGGAAAATCGAGCGCCAGTTCCGCGAGCACAGACTCGGCCGTTGAGGGCATCCCCCCGGGCGTCTTGGAAATCACCGGCAATTCCAGCTTGTCGAATAACAGTTCCTGGATCTGTTTCGGCGATCCCAGGTTAAACATCTCGCCGGCCTCACGATGTGCCTCCTGTTCGATGTCTGCAATAAGTTTGGCGAGTTCCCCGCTTTGTTTCTCCAGCATGGAAATGTCGATGGCAACACCGGCCTGCTCCATGTCAGACAGTACCGTCAGCAGCGGCATCTCGACATCCATAAATATCTTTTCCAGCGACGCCTCCGCGGTCAGTTTCGGCCACATCGCCTGGTGCAAGCGCAATGAAATATCGGCATCTTCCGCCGCATAGGGTGCCGCCGTTTCTATCGGTACCTGGTTAAAGGTCAGCTGGTTTTTTCCCTTGCCGGCGACCTCCTCAAACTTGATATTGGTGTGGCCCAGGTATTTAAAGGCCACCGCGTCCAGGTTGTGACGGGTGGCGGTGCTATCCAGCACATAGGATTCCAGCATACTATCGAAGCGTATACCGGAAAGATTAATATCATGATTAGCAAGGACATTTCTGTCATATTTAAGGTTATGACCAACTTTATAGACTGCTTTACTTTCCAGAATCGGGCGTAATTGCTGCAGTACGGTCTCCCTGTCCAGCTGTTCAGGCGCCCCGATGTAATCATGCGCCAGCGGCACGTAGGCCGCCTCACCGGGCGTGACCGCAAACGACACGCCAACGATGCGTGCCGCGGTATAGTCCAGGCTGGTTGTCTCGGTATCAAAGGCCATCAGTTCGGCCTGCTGCAGCCTATCCAGCCAGGCATCAAACTGCTGCTGCGTGAGCACCGTTTCATAGTCTGTTACAGGCCCTTCTGTGCCGCCGTCAAGCGCTGCGGTTTCACTCCCGTCAGAGAGCTCATTTAGCCAGCGATTGAATTCAAGCGTTGTGTACCATTCACGCAGACTCTCCAGGTCCGGCGGTTGCACACGCAGCGTATCCGGTGCGGATTCCAGTTCCACATCACAGATGATGGCCGTCAGCCGGCGCGACATTGCCAGGGTCTCCAGATTGTCACGCAGGTTTTCGCCGACCTTACCCTTGATCTCGCCGGCATGGGCAATCACCTCGTCCAGCGAGCCAAATTCGTTCAGCCATTTGGCCGCCGTCTTCGGCCCGACATTGGGTATCCCGGGAATATTGTCCGAGCTGTCACCCGTCAGGGCGAGGAAGTCGATAATCCGCTCGGGCGGGACCCCGAATTTCTCCTTGACCCCGGCCGGATCAAGCGTGGTGCGCGACATGGTGTTGATCAGCGTGACCTGCGGCCCCACCAGCTGGGCCATATCCTTGTCCCCGGTCGAGATCACCGTCTCCATACCCAGCTCCGTGGCCCGGCGGGCCAGCGTGCCGATCACATCGTCCGCCTCCACGCCCTCGACCTGCAGCAAGGGCAGGCCCAGCGCCTGCACCATGGCATGCAGCGGCTCGACCTGTGCAGCCAGCTCTTCAGGCATGGATGGCCGGTTGGCCTTGTATTCCTTGTACATCTCGTGACGAAAGGTCTTGCCCCGGGCATCGAATACCACGGCCATGAATTCAGGCTGATACTCTGACAACAGGCTGCGCAGCATATTCATAACACCATAGGCGGCCCCCGTCTGCTTGCCCCGCGAGTCGGTCAGTTTCTGCAACTGGGGAACATGAAAGGCGCGGTAGAGATAGGATGACCCATCCACCAGCAGAAAAGGTCTGGACTGTTTTTCAGGCATGGCTGGCTGCTTGTTGTCGAATTGATATACAGGCAACATGGTATCATTAATGCAGTCGAAAACCCGTCAACACTGCCGCCTCAATCGCTACTGAGACAAGACAACACCATCCATGACCAATAAGACCCATGTAAAACACCATGGCAAGCTGCCCAGGAATGACACGCAGCTCACCCGCGAGTCCTGGAAGATTTTCCAGATCATGGCCGAGTTTGTGGAAGGCTTTGAACGCCTTGCCCATATCAAACCCTCGGTCAGCGTTTTCGGCTCGGCGCGCACCCCCATGGATCACCCGGACTACAAGCTGGCGGAAGACATTTCACGGGCACTCTCGGATGCCGGTTTCGCGGTTGTAAGCGGCGGCGGCCCAGGCATCATGGAGGCCGCCAACAAGGGTGCCTACGCTGGAAAATCGCCCAGCATCGGTCTGAACATCCAGTTGCCGAGCGAACAGTCAGGCAACCCCTACCAGGATATCGCCCTTAACTTCCGGCACTTCTTTTCCCGCAAGGTTATGTTCGTGAAGTATGCCTCGGCCTATGTGGTCTGCCCCGGCGGCTTCGGCACGCT
>Ga0210123_1001728_pt1 | contig 10766 bp, 9 predicted proteins | sample Muzzi_PWB_D2_FD_185535 | JGI IMG/M metagenome (GOLD analysis project Ga0210123, IMG submission 185535) | Wetland microbial communities from San Francisco Bay, California, USA, that impact long-term carbon sequestration - Muzzi_PWB_D2 (SPAdes) | ecosystem: Environmental > Aquatic > Marine >... | reverse complement strand
GCGCCACAGGGGCGCGGCGAACTCCGCGAAGCTCCCGCCGTGCCCCAGGTTCAGGGCGCGCAGGTCGCTGCGGGAGATGCCGAACGGCACCACCGGGAAGGTGTCCCCGGCGCCGACGACGCGGGAGACGCGCAGGTAGTCGCCGGCATCGGCCTGTCGGGCGCGGTCGAAGCTTTCCCGGGCGGCGTCGAACTCCAGGCGGCGCGACTGGGCCTGGCCCAGGTTGAACAGGGTGCGGGCGGGGGCGTCGCCCGTGTCGGCCAGCGCGCGGAACATCCGCTCGGCCTCGTCGAAGCGGCCGGCCCGGAAGTTCGCCGTCGCGACGTTGTGGGTCAGGCGCACCGCGTCGCCCCCCTCCCGGCGCGCGGCCTCGTACCAGGCGATGGCCTCGTCGTAAGCCCCGCGCCTCAGGGCGGCGTTCCCCAGGGTGAAGGCCACGCGCCAGTCGGAGGCGGCGTCGGCGCGCAGATTCGGAGCCGGGGTGCCCTCGGCCGAGGCGGCGCCGGTGCCCTCCTTCAGGGCCATCTCCAGCACTTGGCCCGGCGGCTGCGACGGGGCCAGCAGCGGGGCGCACAGCCAGGGGCCCATCAGGACGACGAGGAGCAGGAAGAGGTGCACGCGCCGCCCCCGGGCGTGGTCGCCCGCCCAGGCGAGCAGCGTCCAGGCGACGATGGTCCAGCCCAGGCCCCACCCCCCGGCCACCGGCAGGGCCACCAGGGCGATGGCGGCGGCGCCCACGAACACGGACGGCACCCGGAACGCGGCGTACTCGCCGACCTGGTGGTGGAAGGTGCGCATGGCCTTCGCGAGGCTCGGCACCAGGAGCACCACCAGGGCCGTTGCCGCGGCCATCCAGAAGACGATCGCCAGGTACCCGGCCCAGGCCAGGCCCACCCACGGGTGGGCGATCCCCACGGCGGCGCCGCGCAGGGCCCATGCCGCCGCGGCCGGGTAGCGCCCCTCGGACCAGTACATCCGGGCCCGCACGAGGTGGCCCTCCGGGGTGCCGGGGGCGACCTGAACGGCCGCCCGGGAGAGGGGCTCGGCGCGGGCGAAGTCGCCGGCCGCCACGGCCTCGTGGGCCCAGCCCGCCAGGGCCTGGGCGGAGGTCTCCAGGTTGTCCAGCCCCTCGGCGTCGCGGGCCGACACCAGGGCCGTTACGGCCGCCTGAAAGTCGGGCCCGGCGGCACCGGCGGCGTCACGCACCCGGCGCCAGGCCAAGGCGATGTCCGACAGGGCCGGCGCCGCCGACGTGGCCGCGACCGGGGTCGGCGCCGGCTTCGGGGGGACGGCGGCGACGGGACGGGACGGGGCGGGCCGGGCGGAGGGCGGGGGGGTCCGATCGGCCTTCACCGGGGCCCGGGACGGCGCCTGTGGCGCGGGCGACGCCGTCACGGCGGGCGGGGTGGCCTTCGGCGCCGCCTGGGCCGGGGCAGCGGCCGGCGCGGCGGACTTGGACCGGACGGCGGGCTCCAGGGCGGGCGCGGCGGCCTCCATGGCGGGAGGATCGGGGGCCTCGGGCGGGGCCGTCTCGGCGGCCACGGGCTCCTGCGCCGGGGGCTGGGCGGCGGGGGCCGGTTCGGACGCGGGGGCGGCGGCGGAATCCGGCGTTGGGGCGTCCATCGCCTCCACCGCAGGGGCGGGTTCGGCCGGACCCACGTCGGCGGTCTGGGCCGCGGCGGGCCCGGCCCACAGGAGGAGGGTCCACAGGACGGCCGCCGACGGACCCATGGAGCGGCCGGGGCGCCTCATCCCGCTCCCTTGCGGGCCGCGAGCAGGCGACGGAGGTTGTCGGTGTGGCGGAGCCATATGAGGACCGCCAGGGCGCAGGCGAACGGGAACAGCTCCGGTCGCCCCCGGCCGAGCCACCAGGCGAGGGCCGGCAGGACGGCGTAGGCCGCCAGGGCGCCGACGGCGGAGGTGCGGCTCAGCCGCCAGGCCGCGAGCCAAACCCCCACGGTCAGCAGGGCCGTCATGAAATGGAGCGCCATCAGAACGCCGAATCCGGTCGCAACACCCTTGCCCCCGCGAAAGCCCAGGTAGACGGGAAATACGTGGCCGAGGACCGTGGCCGCGGCCACCCAGACGGGTGCTTCCGGCGTGGGCGAGAGGGCCGCGGCGGCCCACACGGCGACGGCCCCCTTGAGCACGTCCGCCGCCAGCGTCACGGCCGCCGCCCGGCGTCCCACGACCCGGGCCACGTTGGTGGCGCCGATGTTGCCGCTGCCCCTTCGCGTCAGGTCGTCGCAGCCGACGGCCCGCGCCACCAGCAGCCCGAACGGGACGGCCCCCAGCAGATAGCCCGCCGTCACCAGGGCGATATCCAATGGACTCATCGGCCAACTCCGGAAAAACGTTGACCTAAACGGTCACGCGGCGGCCACACGCCGCCCCTGCCGCCGCGCCGGGCCGCGGGGGGTCGTTTGGGGCCGCTCAGGGCCCGGCCTGGCGGCCTTCCATGCCGCGCAGGTACACCACGCCGTACCGCGCCCCGGAGATGAGGGCCAGGACCATCGAGGCCCACAGGACCCACGTGCCGATCACGCGCACGTCGAAGACCCACCACCGCCAGGAGAGGATGAGCATGATGATGGCGGTCACCTGGCTGACCGTCTTCCACTTGCCCCACTCGTCGGCGGGCATGACGATGCCCTCCGAGGCCGCGATGGCCCTCAGGCCCGTGACCGCCATCTCGCGCCCCAGGATCACGATCACGATCCACGCCGGGGCCAGCTCCAGGGCCACCAGCATGATGAGGCCGGCGAGCATCAGGAGCTTGTCCGCCACCGGGTCCAGGAGCTTCCCTAAGGCCGTGACCTCGCCCATGCGGCGCGCCAGGTAGCCGTCCAGCAGGTCCGTCAGGGCCGCGATGAGGAAAACGAGGGCCGTCAGGAAGCGCCACAGGGGCCCGTGCTCGTGGGCCATGACGACGAACAGGGGGATCAGGGCGATCCGCCCCAGGGTGATGGCGTTGGGGACGTTGATCCTCATGAATAACGCCCCACGGCCTCGTCCCAGCGGCCCTGGGCCTTGAGGATCAGCTCGCACAACTCCCGCACCGCGCCGCGCCCGCCTTCCGCCGCCGTCACGTGGTGGGCCACCGCCTTCACCTCCGCGGCCGCCCCGGCGGGGCACGCGGCGAGGCCCGCCCGGCGGAGCACCGGCAGGTCGATCAGGTCGTCCCCCACGTAGGCGAGGGCCTCCCACGAGAGGCCCTCGGCGGCCAGGATCTCCTCGGCGGCGGCCCCCTTGTCGGCGCACCCCTGCACCACGTGGGCGAGGCGCAGCTCCTCGGCACGGCGCGCCACCACCTGGGAGGTCCGGCCGGTCACGATGCCGAGGGCGATGCCGGCCTGACGGAGCAGGGAAATCCCCAGGCCATCCATGATGTTGAAGCCCTTGGTCTCGACCCCGTTGTCGTCCAGGAAGATCGTCCCGTCCGTCATGACGCCGTCCACGTCCATCAGGAGCAGGCGAACTCCCTTGGCGCGGGCGACGGCCTCTTTGGCGAAGCGCTCCACGCAGGCCCCCGGAGATTGGCTGTCAGGCGATGCCGAGCTTGAGCAGGTCGTGCAGGTGGACCATGCCCACCGGCGCGCCCCCCTCCACCACCACGAGGCTCGTGATGGAATGACGTTCCATGCGCTCCACGGCCTCGGCCGCCAGGGCATCGGGGGCGATGGTCTTGGGCTCGGCGTGCATGATCTTGGCGGCGGGGGTGTCCAAAAAGTCCGCGCCCGACTCGAGCTGGCGCCGCAGGTCGCCGTCGCTGATCACGCCGAGCAGGCGGCCCCCTTGGTCCACGACCGTGGTGATCCCCAGGCGCTTGCGGCTGATCTCCATGATCGCCGCCCGCATCGGCGTGTCGGGGGAGACCTTGGGCATGTCGCCGCCGGTGTGCATGGCGTCCCGCACGTGCAACAGCAGGCGCTTCCCCAGGGCGCCGCCGGGGTGGGCGAGGGCGAAGTCCTCCTCCTTGAACCCCTTGCGCACGAGCAGCGCCACGGCCACCGCGTCCCCCAAGGCCAGGGCCGCGGTGGTGCTGGCCGTGGGGGCGAGCCCCATCGGGCAGGCCTCCTGGTCGACGCTCACGTCCAGCACGACGCTCGCCACGCGACCGAGGGTCGAGTCGGCCCGCCCCACCAGGGCGATGATGGGCACCGCCATGCGTTTGAGGGACGGCAGGATGGAGACGAGCTCGGAGGTCTCGCCGCTGTTCGACAGGGCGATCACGAGGTCGCCCCGGCCCACCACCCCCAGATCGCCGTGCAGGCCCTCGGCGGGGTGCAGGTAGATCGCCGGGGTGCCGGTGCTGGCCATGGTGGCGGCGATTTTGCGGGCGATGATGCCCGACTTGCCCATTCCCGTGACCACCACCTTGCCCTGCACGGTGGAGAGCAGGTCCACGGCGCGGGCGAAGGCCGCGTCGAGGCGCTCGGCCAGGGCCGCCACGGCGCGCGCCTCCACCTCGAGGACGCGGCGGCCCTCCGCGACGGTGGGGTCGTCCGGCAGCGTCACAGCTCCTTGAGCTCCGTCAGGAACGGCAGCGTCGCCTCGCGCACGGCCACGAGCGATTTCAAGAGGTCCGCCACCGCCCGCAGGGGAACCTGGTTGGGGCCGTCCGACTTGGCCGTGGCCGGGTCCGGGTGGACCTCCATGAACACCCCATCGCACCCCGCCGCCACCGCCGCGCGGGCGAGGAACGGCACGAAACGCCGGTCGCCGCCGGAAGTGGTCCCCGCCCCGCCCGGCATCTGGACGCTGTGGGTGGCGTCGAACACCACCGGGCAGTGGGTCTCACGCATCAGGGGGATGGAGCGCATGTCGGAAACCAGGTTGCGGTAGCCGAAGGTGGCGCCGCGCTCGGTGAGGATCACCTGGTCGCAGCCCGCCTCCTTCAGCTTGGCGACCGCCTGGGCCATGTCCTCGGGGGCGAGGAATTGGCCCTTTTTGACGTTCACGACACGGCCCGTGCGGCCCGCGGCCACCAGGAGGTCCGTCTGGCGGCACAGGAAGGCCGGGATCTGGAGCACGTCCAGCACCTTGCCCGCCGCGGCGGCCTCCGCCTCGCTGTGGACGTCGGAGAGCACCGGCACCCCCACCTCCTCCCGCACCCGCGCCAGCAGGGCGAGCCCCCGCTCCATGCCGGGGCCGCGGAAGGACTTTATGGAGGTCCGGTTCGCCTTGTCGTAGGACGCCTTGAAGATGAACGGCAGCCCCAGGGCCGCCGTGATCTCCTTGAGGGCGCGGGCGGTGTCGAGGACCATCGGCTCGTCCTCGATCACGCACGGGCCGGCGATGATGAAGAGCGGACCGCCGGGGGCCAGGGTCAGGGGCCCCACCCGGACCTCGCGCGTCGTCACGTCGCCCCCCGCCGGTGGGCCAGCGCCGCCTCGACGAAGCCCGCGAACACCGGGTGCGGGCTCACGGGCGAGGAGCGGAACTCGGGGTGGAACTGCACCGCCAGGTACCACGGGTGGTCGGCGCGCTCGACGATCTCCACCAGGGTGCCGTCCGGCGAGGTGCCGCTGATCACCATGCCGGCCGCCTCCAGCTTCGCGCGGTAGGCGTTGTTGACCTCGTAGCGGTGGCGGTGGCGCTCCTCCACTTCGCTGGCGCCGTAGGTCTTCTCCGCCAGGGAGCCGGGCAACAGGCGGCACGGATAGGCCCCCAGGCGCATGGTGGCGCCCTTGTCGGTCTGCTCGGCCTGGCCGGGCAGCAGGGCGATCACGGGGTCCGGGGTGTCGGGCACGAACTCGGCCGAGTGCGCCTTCGGGAGCCCCGCAAGGTTGCGGGCGGTCTCGATGACCGCGCACTGCATCCCGAGGCAGATGCCGAGGAACGGGATGCCGTGCTCCCGGGCCATGCGGATCGCCCGGATCTTGCCGTCGATACCGCGCTCGCCGAAGCCTCCCGGCACCAGGACGGCGTGCACGTCGTCGATCCCGTCCCCCGCCTCGGCGGCCAGCTCCTCGGCGTCCACCCAGCGGATGTTCACCCGGGTGCGGCTGGGGATGCCGCCGTGGGTGAGGGACTCGCACAGGCTCTTGTAGGCCTCCCGGAGCTCGATGTACTTGCCCACCAGGGCGATCGTCACCTCCTCTCGGGGGTGGTCGATGGCGTCCACCACGGCCTGCCAGCGGGTCAGGTCGGGGGGCGGGGTCTCGAGCCCCAGGCGTTTCACCAGGATGTCGTCCAGGCCCTCCGCGTGCAGCCAGAGGGGCACCTGGTAGATGTTGTCCACGTCGCGGGCGCTGATCACCGCGCGCGGCTCCAGGTTGCAGAACAGGGCGATCTTCTCCTTGACCGCCTGGGCGATGGGCTCCTCGGCGCGGCACAGGAGCACGTCGGGCTGGATGCCGATCTCGCGCAGCTTGTTGACCGAGTGCTGGCTGGGCTTGGTCTTGATCTCCCCGGCCGCCTTCACGTAGGGCACCAGGGTCACGTGGACGTAAGCCACGTTCTCGCGGCCGACGTCCAGGGGGAACTGGCGGATGGCTTCGAGAAACGGCAGCGACTCGATGTCGCCCACGGTGCCGCCGATCTCCACGATCACCACGTCGGCCCCGTTGCCCTCGGGGCCCTTGGCGCCGGCGTGGATGGCGGCGCGGATCTCGTCGGTGACGTGGGGGATCACCTGCACAGTGCCGCCCAGGTAGTCGCCCCGGCGCTCCTTGGTGATCACGTTGTGGTAGATGCGCCCGGTGGTGTAGTTGGCGTTCTTCCCCAACCGCACCGACGTGTAGCGCTCGTAATGCCCCAAATCCAGGTCGGTCTCGGCGCCGTCGTGGGTGACGTACACCTCGCCGTGCTGGTAGGGGCTCATGGTCCCCGGGTCCACGTTGACGTACGGGTCCAGCTTCTGGAACGTGACCGAGAGCCCCCGGGCCTCCATGAGGTTGCCGATGGAGGCCGCCGAGATCCCCTTCCCCAGGGAGGAAAGGACGCCGCCGGTCACGAAGATGTACTTGGGGTTAGATGCCGCCACCGATATCCGCTCCGCCTCCGCCCGCCCGCTCGCCCGCCCCCGGGGCGCCCGCCGGCGCCCCCTTCAATTTGGCCGCCACCGCCGCGAGGTCCGCGGGGGTGTCCACCCGGTGGGCGGTGTGGGGCGTGACGAGCACCCTGATGCTATAACCGGCCTGTAGGAATCTCAACTGCTCCAGCTTCTCCATCCGCTCCAGGGAGCTCTCCGGGAGCCCCGGGAAGGCCAGCAGCGCGGCCTTGCGGTAGGCGTAGATTCCGAAGTGCCGGAAAAACACCCCCGGGGCCGCCGCCAGGTGCGCCCCGGGCTCGCGCACGAAGGGGATCGGGCTCCTGGAGAAGTAGAGGGCATACCCGGCGTGGTTCCGGACCACCTTGACCACGTTGGGGTTGGAAAGGTCCGCCAGGTCGTCCAGGGCGTGGCACAGGGTGGCCACGTCGAGCCACGGGTCGTTCCGCAGCGCGTCGATCAGGGGCACGAGCATCTCCGGGTCGGAGAGGATCTCGTCGCCCTGGACGTTCACGTACAGGTCGGCGTCCACCTTCTGGGCCACCTCGGCCAGGCGGTCGGTGCCGGTGGCGTGGTCGCCCGTGGTGAGCAGGGCCTCGCCGCCGAAGCCGGTCACCGTGTCGGCGATGCGCACGTCGTCGGTGGCCACGATCACCCGGTCCACCCCGGGCACTTTGGAAGCGGCCTCGTAGGCGTGGCGGATGAGGGGCCGGCCCAACAGGTCGGCCAGGGGTTTGCCGGGAAAGCGCGTGGAGCCGTAGCGCGCCGGGAGCACCACCACGACGGGGCTGTGACGGCCGGCCATCGCGGCTACCGGATGAGCTGGCCGATGCGGGAGAAGCGCACGCTGCCGTTCTCCGGGTCCCACGACCAGTAGATCACCACTGCCTTGCCGAGCAGCTCGTCCCGGCGCACGAAGCCCCAGAAACGGGAGTCGAGGCTGTGGTCGCGGTTGTCGCCCATCATGAAGAAGGAGTCCGGCGGCACGGTGATCTGCCCCAGGTTGTCGCGCGGCTGCAGCTCCGCCGGATAGGTCAGCGGGTCGGTGTGCTGCTCGGACGGGATGGTGTAGGGCTTGCCGTTCAGGTAGACGGTCTTGTCGATCACCTCGATGGTGTCGCCCGGCAGGCCCACCACCCGCTTGATGAAGTCCTTGGTCTCGTCCTCGGGGTACTTGAAGACCACCACGTCACCCCGCCGCACGTCCCGCAGGGGCAGGATGCGGGCGTGCGTGAAGGGGATCGGGATGCCGAAGATGAACTTGTTGACCAGCAGGTGGTCGCCGATCTGGAGCGTCTCCAGCATGGAGCCCGAGGGAATCTTGTAAGCCTGCACGATGTAGGTGCGGATGACCAGGGCCAGGACCACCGCGATGGCGATGGCTTCGGCGTACTCCCGCACCTTCGAGCGGGGCGCGGCCTCCTGGCGGGTTTTCGAGAACCAGCCCATCACTCGTCGACCTTGAGCACCGCGAGAAACGCCTCCTGGGGCACCTCCACGCTCCCGACCTGCTTCATGCGGCGCTTGCCCTCCTTCTGCTTCTCGAGCAGCTTGCGCTTGCGGGTGATGTCGCCCCCGTAGCACTTGGCGGTGACGTTCTTGCGCAGGGCCTTCACCGTGGAGCGGGCCATGATCTTGCTGCCGATGGCGGCCTGGATGGCCACATCGAACATCTGGCGCGGGATCAGCTCCTTCATCTTCTCGACGATGGACCGGCCGCGCACCTGGGACTTCGCCCGATGGACGATGAACGAGAGGGCGTCCACGGCCTCGCCGTTCAAGAGGATGTCCACCTTGACCAGGTCGGCGTCGCGGTAGCCGATGGGCTCGTACTCGAACGAGGCGTAGCCTTTGGTTGCGCTCTTCAGCCGGTCGAAGAAGTCCAGGATCACCTCGTTCAGGGGCATCTCATAGCCCACCTGGACGCGGTCGGCGGTCAGGTAGCGCAGCTCCTTCTGCACGCCGCGGCGCTCCTGGCACAGGGTCATGACCGCGCCGAGATACGGCTCGGGCGTGATGATGCCGGCGTGGATGAACGGCTCCTCGATGCGGTCCACGACGCCCGCCCCCGGCAGGCCCGCCGGGTTGTCCACCTCCACCACCTTGCCGTCCGTGCGGGTGACGCGGTAGACCACGGTGGGGGCGGTGGAGACCAGGGTCAGGTCGAACTCCCGCTCCAGGCGTTCCTGAATGATCTCCATGTGCAGGAGCCCCAAAAATCCGCACCGAAAGCCGAACCCGAGGGCCAGCGAGGTCTCCGGCTCGAACACGAAGGACGCGTCGTTGAGCTGAAGCTTGCCCAAGGCCTCGCGCAGCTCCTCGAACTGGCCCGCATCGGTCGAGTAGAGCCCGCAGTAGACCATGGGGCGCACCGCCTTGAAGCCCGGCAGGGCCTTCTCGCAGGGCTTGGCGGCGTCGGTGACGGTGTCGCCCACGCGGGTGTCCCCCACCGACTTGATGGCCGCCGTCAGGTAGCCCACCTCCCCGGCCGAGAGCCGCCCGACGGACCGCATGGCGGGGGTGAACACGCCCACGTCGGTCACCTCGAACGCACGCCCCGTGTGCATCGTCCGGATCTGCTGGCCCACGTGCACCGCGCCGTCCACGATCCGCACCAGGACCACCACGCCGCGGTAGTTGTCGTAGCGGGCGTCGGTGACCAGCGCCTTCAAGGGCGCGTCCGGGTCCCCTTGGGGCGCCGGGATTCTCTGGACGATGGCGTCCAGGACCGCGTCGATGCCGATCCCCTCCTTGGCGCTGACCGGCACCGCGTCCTCGGCGGGCAGGCCGACGAGCTCCTCGATCTGGATCTGCACGCCGGTCACGTCGGCGGCCGGCAGGTCGATCTTGTTGATGACCGGGACGATCTCCAGGTTGTTCTCCACCGCCAGGTAGACGTTGGCCAGGGTCTGAGCCTCCACCCCCTGGCTCGCGTCCACCACCAGCAGCGCGCCCTCGCAGGCGGCCAGGGAGCGTGAGACCTCGTAGGTGAAGTCCACGTGGCCGGGGGTGTCGATCATGTTCAGGACGTACTCGGGGCCCCCCTGGGTACGATACTGCATGCGCACCGCGTGGGCCTTGATGGTGATGCCGCGCTCGCGCTCCAGGTCCATGGCGTCCAGGACCTGGGCCTGCATCTCGCGCGGCGCCACCGCCCCGGTCCGCTCCAGAAGGCGGTCCGCCAGGGTCGACTTGCCGTGGTCGATATGGGCGATGATGGAGAAGTTCCGGATGTGCGACTGCACGTAAGACCGCTCGGGACCTGTCGGGACCTGCGGCGCCGGGGCCCGCAAAATCGAAGCATTATAAGGGGGGTCCGCCCGATCCGGCAAGGGCGGCGGAGGGCCTGCGGAAACGCGCGGGCCGCGGCCCCGCGGGCGCTCAGGGGGTGACGACGAGGGTGTCGGAGGGGGCCGACGCGCACCCGGCGCCCGAGACCGCCACCACCCGGTAGCCGATCGCGCCGAGGCCGGCCACGTCGGCGTCCACGAAGCGCGTGCCGCTCAAGGGGGAATTCGTCAGGCGGGTGTAGGTCGGCGCGGCGTCGCCCGGGCGATCGGTGCGCTCCACGTGGTAGCCCGCCGCGGCGCCGCCGGGGGACCAGACCAGGACCACCTCGCGCCGTCCGTGGCTGGGCGAGAAGAGCCGGCCCGGGGGCGCGGGGACGGCCGCCGCCAGGGTGCCGGGCGCGCCGACCTCGAGAGTCAGGGCCCGCGTCACGCCGCCGCCCGGCGCCGCGAACGTGTACGCCGGCTCGGCGGTCATGTCGATC
>Ga0210123_1001727_pt1 | contig 10769 bp, 11 predicted proteins | sample Muzzi_PWB_D2_FD_185535 | JGI IMG/M metagenome (GOLD analysis project Ga0210123, IMG submission 185535) | Wetland microbial communities from San Francisco Bay, California, USA, that impact long-term carbon sequestration - Muzzi_PWB_D2 (SPAdes) | ecosystem: Environmental > Aquatic > Marine >... | reverse complement strand
CGAATCACGGTGAAATCTCCGCAAAGGAACGGGCCTGGCGAAATCGGCAGTCGGTGGCAAAGTCAGCATCCCGCACCAGTTTCCAGGTCTGCATGCCGGCGCCCTCGGCCGCCGCCAGTTCGGTCTGCAGACGTTCCCGCAGCTGACCGAGTTCATCGATCAGGTCCAGTTCCTTCTGCTCCCCTTCCCCCAGATAGCTTTCCGCCTTGGTCAGCAATTCGGCTGGCAGACCGAGCCGGCCGGCAATCGAAAAGGCACTGCTCCCACCCGGCATGCCGTAATGAATCCGATAGCGCGGCTCCAGGGTCTCCCGATCGAAATCGACGGCAGCGATTTCGACCCCTTCCCGGAGAGTGGCGTAGGCCTTGATCTGGTTGAGATGGGTAGTAGCCATCACTTTTGCCCCCCGCTCCCGAAGTTCATCGAGAACCGCCAGGCCCAGGGCTCCTCCTTCCACCGGATCGGTTCCGGTCCCCAGTTCATCAAGCAGAACCAGGGTATCCGACCCGGCCAGCGCCAGGATCCGTCCGATCCGCAACAGGTGCCCGGAAAAGGTCGAGAGGCTTAATTCTATGCTCTGTTCGTCCCCGATATCGGCGCAGACCCGGTCGAAAAACCCGATGCGGCTGTCCGGATCGCAGGGGACCGCCAGCCCGCTCTGCACCATCAGTGTCAACAGCCCCGCCGTTTTCAGGGCCACCGTCTTGCCCCCCGTATTGGGCCCGCTGATGATTAGGGCGTGGTACGTTTCCCCCAGCCGGAGATCGATGGGAACAACCGGATCGGTCCTTTTCGACCCATTGGCCTGCAACAGTAGCAGGGGATGCCGGGCTTGTCTGAGATCGAGCAGCGGCTCGCCGGCAAGGACCGGAACAGTCCCCGCGCAGTCCCTTGCCATCCGCCCGGCAGCACCCCTGAAATCGAGCCGGGCCAAAATCTCCTGGTTGGTCAGGAGGACCGTTCCGGCCTCCCGGACCGCCGCGGAAAGACGCGCCAGGACCCGGTCTTCCTCCCGCTTTTCCGCCCTTAACAGCGCCTGTAGCCGGTTGTTCTCCTCGAGGACCCCGACCGGTTCGACAAACAGGGTCTGGCCGCTGGCCGACTCGTCATGGACGAAACCGGGGACGTCCCGGCGATGATCGGCGCGCACCGGGACCACATAGCGCCCGTTGCGCTGGGTCACGATCCGGTCCTGGAAGACTCCCGCCAGGCGATCGGAGTTCAACATATCTTCCAGGGTTTTCCGGATGCGTTGACGAATCCGCTGCAAATCCCGACGGATACCATACAGCTCGTCGGATGCGGCGTCGAGAATCTCTCCACGGTCGTCGATGGCGCGGCGGATATCCCGGCCGAGGCTATTAAGAGGAGCCAGATCCTCGGCCAAGGCGGACAAAAGTCCTTCCCCTACCCCCTTGAAATACTGCCGGCACGCCGCGGCGGCATCTACGCTGCCGAGAACGGCCAGCAATTCCTCCGGCTCGAGGCGAACCCCCTCGACTCTGACCCGGCCGACGGCTGCGCGCAGATCCTGGCTCCCGCCCACCGGCGGCGTTCCCCGGTCCTCCAGGAGGCGGATCATTTCATCGGTTTCGGCCAGCGCCGTCTCGACCGACGTACGGCCAGGGAGCGGAAAAAGCCTTTCGGCCAACTCACGCCCCGGCGATGTACAGGTATATCCGGCCAGCAGCGCCCGGACCTTGTCGTATTCCAGAACCTGGAGCGTCTCGTCCCAAAACTGCGCGCTGATTTCAGTCATCCCTTGTTTGACAGGTTCAAGTTGCCCCAGCTAGCGGACCTGGAAAAAGCGTCGCGGCTCCCCTGGAAAGCCGATTCCCCGAGGTGAATGAACGGGGGAGCCAGGCTCGATCCTTTCAGCAGCGGTTTCAGTTCTTCCGGAAGCGGCCCACGGGAGAGGGCGAACAGCACCACGGCCAGCAACAAAATTCCTTCGAGTATTCCGAAAAAACCACCCGCCACCCGATTCAGGCCACCCAAGAATAAAAGCTTGACGAACCGGGAGAGCAGAAAGCCGAGCAGGGCAAAGAACAGCACCGTCGCCAGGAACAGGGTCAGGAAGGCGATGACCACGCATATCATGGCCGGCCAGCCGCTCCCGTCCATGAGCATTTCCGCCAGCGGGGGATGGTAACGGAAGGCGAGAAACCCCCCGGCCAGCAAGCCAACCAAAGAACAGAGTTCCTTCAGCAGTCCGCGCAGCAGGCCCTTTAGCAGAAAAGCGGCCAGGATCACCAGGATGACGATGTCGACCGGGTTCATCCGGCGTCCCCCGCGAGGCGAACGGAATTCATGCGAGCCGGGCCCGCACCATTTCGCTGACCTGCCGGCCATCGGCACGGCCGACCGTCTGGGCGGAGACGGCCTTCATGACCCGCCCCATATCCTTCATGCCCGCAGCGCCGGTTTCCGCCACGGCCGTTTCGATAAGGTCCCGAATTTCTTCCTCGGTCAACTGCGCCGGCAGAAATTCCTGCAGGACGGCCAACTCCAGCTCCTCTTTTTCGGCCAGTTCGGGCCGGCCGCCATCTCGGTAGACCTGGGCCGATTCCCGTCGCTGTTTCACCAGGGATGAGACGACCTGGATGACTTCATCATCGGTCAATTCCCGGCGGAGTTCTATTTCGCGGTTCTTGATAGCGGTCCGCAACAGCCGGATGGAACTGAGCCGTAACGGTTCTTTGGCCTTCATGGCCGCCTTCTGGGCCTCGAGGATCTGTCCCTGGAGGTTCATGGAATTCTGCCTTTCTGAACCGACACCGAAAACACAAAGAGGGCAGCCGGGGAACCGGTGCCCTAGTTCGGGAAATTTTACATGTTAATGAGGTTGCCGCAAGTTTGTAAAGAATTATTTCCCTTTTCGACTGGATTTTTCCTCAATGCCGGAACGGCCGAACCGACGACGGAGTTCCTCGAACACTTCCTCCGGTGGCAGATCGTAATAACCAAGGAGAACCAGCACATGGAAAAAGAGATCGGCCACTTCGGCGACGACCTGGCCCCTGTCTCCTCCTTTGCCCGCGACCGCGACTTCCGTGGCTTCCTCTCCGATCTTGCCGAGGATCTTGTCGAGGCCCTTGGCAAAGAGAGAGGCAACGTAGGAATTTTCCGCCGGACTTTGCTTGCGCTCCCGGATCACCCGGTAGACGGCGTCGAGGATGTCATGCTGGCTGGGTTCGTTCATGATTGACTTGCCTTTGGCAGAAGAAATCCGTCCTATCTAAAGAGTAAATTCAACATCGGCCGGTCCCGCCCGGCCAGGCGGACAACTTAATCCTTGCTGTTAAAGAAAAAGTAATCAAAAGACCCCGCCCCGCAAGATCGCCCGCCAACAACCCCATGGCTGGTTCCCTCACTCAAACATTATTCATCCGGCCGGAACGAACACTTGCCTCGGCTTCGGGCATTCGTCCCGGACAAACCCGGATGAAACCCCTCGCTCGGCGAACATGAATGGGATGAAAAACCCACTCGGAGTTTCACTGCTGAATGCCCCTTGAAAATTGACTTGTTGGCTGAGTTTTTTCAATCTTTAAACCTGTCAACAGGTCGACTTTCAACCAGTCAACGAGGGCTGATTACTTTTTTCCTTTTCACAGTTCACTTTTCACGAGTTTTACCAGGAGTTCTCAACCCTTCCCGGAATCACAACCGCACCGGAACGCCGTGCTCGCGCAGGTACTCTTTGCATTCGCCGATTGTGTATTCCCGAAAATGGAAAATGCTGGCCGCCAGGGCCGCGGAGGCGCCGCCCTCGACCAGCCCCTCGCGGATGTGCTCAAGGTTGCCGACCCCGCCCGAGGCGATCACCGGGATCGAAACAGCGTCGCTCACCGTTCGCGTCAGGCCGATGTCGTAACCGTCCTTGGTGCCATCGCAGTCCATGGAGGTGAGCAGGATCTCGCCGCTGCCGAACTCTTCCATGCGCACCGCCCATTCCACCGCGTCGATCCCTGTCGGATTACGGCCGCCATGGGTATAGACCTCCCAGCGTTGAGGATCGCTCTCGGGCACCCGGCGGGCGTCGATGGCCACCACGGTGCACTGGGAGCCGAAGCGTTCCGCCGCCTCCCTGACGAAATCGGGGCGATGAACGGCTGCGGTATTAATTGACACCTTGTCGGCGCCGGCATTGAGCAAGTTGCGGATATCGTCAATGGTGCGCACCCCGCCGCCCACCGTCAGCGGCATGAAGACCCGCTCGGCGGTCCGCCGTACGACATCGATAATGATGCCGCGATTGTCGCTCGATGCGGTGATATCCAGGAAGGTTAGTTCGTCCGCTCCCTGGGCGTCGTAGGCTTCCGCCGCCTCCACGGGATCTCCGGCATCGCGAAGTTCGACGAACTGTACCCCTTTGACCACACGACCGTCCTTGACGTCGAGGCAGGGGATGATGCGTTTGGTCAGCATGGCTCAGCCCCCTTTCGCCACCCGCACCGCCTCGCGCAGGTCGAGGGCGCCGGAATAGATCGCTTTGCCGGTGATCACCCCGGTCACCCCCTTGGCTTCGATGGCCAGCAGATTTCGGATATCCTGCAGGCTGGAGACCCCGCCGGAAGCGATGACCGGGATGGAGATCGCCTCGGCGAGCGTTCCGGTCGCCTCGATGTTCGGCCCCTGCATCATGCCGTCGCGAGCGATGTCGGTGTAGATGATCGCCTCGACCCCGAATCCTTCCATCTCCTTCGCCATCTCGGAGGCACCCTTCTCGGTTATGTCGGCCCAGCCGCGTACCGCCACCAGGCCATCCTTGGCATCGATGCCGACCACGATGCGTCCCGGAAACCTCGTGCAGGCTTCCTTGACCAACGCCGGATTCTCCTTGGCCACCGTGCCGAGGATCACCCGGTCGATGCCTAGCGCCAGGTAGGCCTCGACCGTTGCCAGGTCTCGGATGCCTCCGCCGAGCTCGGTGGGGATATCAACCGCCCGAACGATAGCCTCGATCGCCTCCCTGTTACGGGGGATCCCGGCGAAAGCCCCGTCGAGATCGACGATATGGAGCAGTTCGCCCCCCATATCCTGCCAAGCGCGGGCCTGGGAGGCAGGGTCGTCGCTGTAAACGGTATCCTTTTCCATCAGGCCCTGCTCCAGCCGGACGCAGCGCCCTTCCTTCAGATCGATGGCGGGTATGACGATCATGGTGACCTTTCAAATGTCTCACCAGGACAACAGAAAACCTGGCTCCAAATTTTGTACGGGCTTTCCATTCTTGATGTTAGTGCAAACCACAAAGCCGGCTGGGCAAACGCGTCCAGGTGCAAGGCATCCGAAATCTCGAGGAACAAGGCGCGTACCCAGCAAGTGCGTCGTTGACGAGGGATGAGGACAACACCGCAGATGGGTGCTTTTCACCAGCCAGCTAGAGGTTTCCGAAGTTCTCCAACATTTTCAGCCCGATAGACTGGCTCTTCTCCGGATGAAACTGGGTCGCCATGACATTTCGGCGGCAGATGCTGGAACAGAAAGTGATGCCGTAATCCGTATCCGTTGCGATCACGGCCGGATCGTCCGGGACCACATAATAGGAATGGACGAAATAAACGAAGCTGTCATCCTCGATTCCCGCGTAGAGCGGAGAGGGATTGCGCAGCCGGATCCGGTTCCAGCCCATGTGGGGAACTTTGAGCTCATCGTCCTCCCCGCGCATTCCGGCTGGAAACCGGACCACCCGTCCGGGGATGAGGTCGAGCCCGGCATGGCGGCCGAACTCTTCGCTTTCGGTGAAAAGGAGCTGTAATCCGAGGCAGATGCCGAGAAAGGGCCGGCCGGAGGCCACATGCTCTCTGATCGGATCGACGAATCCTCCCGCCGTCAGGTTATGCATGCAGTCCTTGAATGCACCAACCCCGGGCAAAACCAGCTTATCAGCATCGACCGCGTCCTGCGGGTCGACGCTGACCCTGGCTTTGAAGCCGAGTTGTTCGAAGGCCTTCTGCACGCTGCGCAGATTGCCCATGCCGTAGTCGATTATCGTAATCATCGCATCCCCTTAGGGAAGGAATTCGGTTATTCCAATTTCCCTTTGCTCGAAAGCACTCCTTCGATCCGGGGGTCAAATCCGCAGGCCTCGTCGAGGGCTCGTCCGAAGGCCTTGAACACGGCTTCTATAATGTGATGCAGATTGTCGCCGTAGGCCAGGTTGACGTGAAGATTGGCGCCGGCATGATTGGCAAAGGCGGTGAAGAATTCTTCGACCAGTTCGGTGTCGAACTCGCCGACCCGGGCCTTGGGCAGATCGACATTGAAGACCAGGTGCGGACGGCCTGAGAAGTCGATGATCACCGACGCCAGCGACTCGTGCATCGGCATGGTCCCCCGGCCGTAACGGCGAATCCCGGCCTTGTCCCCGAGAGCCTGCTTGAAGGCCTCGCCGAGGCAGATTCCCGTATCCTCGACGGTGTGGTGGGCGTCGATCTCCAGGTCGCCCTTGGCGGTGAGCCGCAGATCGAAAAAGCCGTGCCGGGCGATCTGTATCAGCATGTGGTCGAAAAACGGCACCCCCGTGGTGATCTCGTTCTCGCCTCGACCGTCCAGGTTCAGTTCGACACGGATGTCGGTCTCATTGGTTTTGCGTTCGAGCGTCGCGGTACGCATGGGACCTCCTGAAGCAGAGCAAATTCCGGGTTTACCAGAGAGTCACGGGGAGCACAAAGGGTAATCAATCGACCCAATCAGCCTTACGCAAAAGGCGGCCGTGAAACATGCCCAATATCCGACCAACTGCCTGGACTTCGTTGCGTTTGTTACGCTGTCGCGTGAAACCCCGCGGTTGCCTCAAACCAATGAAATTGCGCTTCCGCTATTCTCTGCGCCCTCGGTGGTGAGGCTGCTACTTTTCCAGCCGGATCGACACCGACCGGCCATGGGCTTCGAGCCCTTCGAGTTCGGCGATCAGCACGATAGGCTTGCCGAGCCGTTCCAACCCTTCGCGGGTAAAGGAAACGATGCTCGATTTTTTCACAAAATCCTCCACCGACAGCGCAGAAAAGAACCGCGCCGTCCCCCCCGTCGGGAGGGTGTGGTTGGGACCGGCCAGATAATCGCCGGCCGCTTCCGGAGTGTGGTGGCCGAGGAAAATGGCACCGGCATGTCTGATCCGGGGCAGCAGATCGAATGGATTGTCGACCGCAAGTTCCAGATGTTCTGGCGCGATACGGTTGGAAAAGTCGATGGCCTCCTCCAGATCACGGGCGATGATGATCGCGCCAAAATCTTCAATCGACTTGCGGGCGATCTCCTTTCGGGTCAGCCCTCCCAGTTGCTGTTCAACCTCCCGGCGGACCTTTTCGGCAAACCCTTCGTCGGTGGTGATCAGCACCGATGAGGCGAGTTCGTCGTGCTCGGCCTGGGAAAGCAGGTCGGCGGCGAGATGCGCCGGATTGCCGCTGCCGTCGTTGACAATCAGAATTTCGCTCGGGCCGGCGATCATGTCGATGTCGACCTGGCCGAAAACCATCTTTTTTGCCGTCGCCACGTAGATGTTTCCGGGACCGGTAATTTTGTCCACCCGGGGAATACTCTCCGTGCCGTAGGCCAGGGCCGCGACCGCCTGAGCCCCACCCACCTTGAAAATCCGGTCGACGCCGACGATCCCGGCCGCGGCCAGGACGTGGGGATTGACTTCCCCACCCGGAAACGGAACGACCATGATGACGTCCGCCACACCGGCGACCTTGGCCGGAACGGCGTTCATCAGGACCGAGGACGGATAGGCCGCCTTGCCCCCGGGAACATAAATACCGACCCGATCGAGAGGTCGAACCAACTGCCCCAGCCGGACATCTTCCTCATCGGTGGACAGCCAGGTTTCCTGCTTCTGCTTCCGATGGTAGGCGGCAATCCGTTCGGCGGCCAGCTCCAGAGCCCGGCGGGATTCGTCACTGATGGAAGCCAGCGCCCGGTCAATCTCTTTGGTTGAAACCTCCACGGTTTCGGCCGTCAGCCGCAGGCCGTCGAACCGTTCAGTCAGGTCGAAAACGGCCGCGTCCCCCCGCTGCCTGACATCGGCGATGATCTCCCGGACCGAATCCTCGACGGCTCCGGGCACCGTGCCGCCGCGTCCCTCGATACGGTCGAAAAGTTCAGCAAAATCGGGATCGGAAAATTTCAGAATGCGCATCATGGGCTGTTTCTCCCAGTCACTTGGAGATCGTCGGCCGGCTGTCGATGATCCCCTCCAGGCCCTCGATAATTTCCCGGATCCGCTCATGCTTGGTTTTCAGGCTGGCTCGGTTGACAATCAATCGACTGGTAATTTCGGCAATGGTCTCCACCTCCACCATGCCGTTGTCCCGCAGGGTGGCGCCGGTGGAGACCAGGTCGACGATTCGCTCGGACAGCCCCACCAGCGGCGCAAGTTCGATCGATCCGTACAGCTTGATCAATTCGACCTGAATCCCTTTGGAGGCAAAATAACGCTCGGTGATATTGGGGTATTTTGTCGCTACGCGGATATTGGACCATTTGGAGGGATCGTCTTCCCGGCTCAATTCCCGGGGCTCCGCCACCACCATCCGGCAATAGCCGAATTTCAAGTCCAGTGGTTCATAGAGGTCTTTTCCCTGTTCCAGAAGGGTGTCCTTGCCGACCACCCCCAGGTCGGCACATCCGTATTCGACATAAGTCGGAACATCCGTCGCCCGCACGGCCATGAACCGATACCGGTCGGCCCGGTTTTCAAAGACCAGCTTCCGGCTGTCCGTCTCCATTTCAGGACAGGTGATGCCGATCCGGCCGAACAGCTTCATGGAGTCCTGAAGAATTCGCCCCTTGGGCAGGGCGAACGTTATCGTATCACTCATTTTAACAGTCCCTAAGCCGTGACCGGCAAACCGTGAGCAGAAGAACCGGGTTCTTCCTTTTCACTTTTCACCTTTCGCTTTTTTCTGATCCCTGGTTATTCCCTGGTCCGCCGGATATCGGCGCCCAGCGCGGCCAGTTTCACCTCGAGCTGTTCATAGCCGCGATCGAGATGGTAAATCCGCCTGATTTCCGTGGTGTTTTCCGCAGCCATCCCGGCCAGCACCAGGCAGGCGCTGGCCCGCAGGTCGGTCGCCATGACCGGGGCTCCGACCAGGCGGGGCACCCCCTTGACAGTGGCGGTCCGCCCGTCAATGGATATATTCGCACCCAGTCGCTGCAATTCCGCAACGTGCATGAAACGGTTTTCGAAAACCGTTTCGGAAATGATACTAGTCCCTTCCGCAAGGGCCGCAAGGGCCATGAACTGGGCCTGCATGTCCGTAGGAAACCCGGGATAGGGCTGGGTTCGGATATCGACGGCCCGGACCCGCTCCGGCCCGATAACCCGAAGCCCCTCGGCACGAGTCTCGAATTTCGCCCCGCAACTCCCCAATTTGTTGATGACCGCTTCAAGATGTTCCGGCACCGCCCGATCGACCAGGACATCTCCGCCGGTCATGGTGGCGGCCACCAGGAAGGTGCCCGCCTCGATCCGGTCCGGCATGACCTGGTGATCCATCGGCTCCAGGGACGCCACCCCCTCAATGGTAATGGTATCGGTTCCGGCGCCGCTGATGCGCCCCCCCATCCGGTTCAAAGCGGCGGCCAGGTCGCCGATTTCCGGTTCGCAGGCCGCGTTTTCGAGGACCGTGGTGCCGCGGGCGAGGACCCCGGCCATCATCAGGTTTTCGGTTCCGCCCACGGTGGGAAAATCGAAATAAATGTTCGCGCCCCGCAGCTTCTCCGCCCGGGCTTCGACGTAACCGTGATCGAGGCGGATCTCGGCGCCCAGTGCCGCCAGTCCCTTCAGGTGCAGGTCGATGGGGCGGGCGCCGATGGCGCAACCGCCGGGCAGGCTGACCCGGGCTCGGCCGAGACGGGCCAGTACCGGGCCGAGTACCAGGACCGAAGCGCGCATGGTCCGGACCAGCTCGTAGGGAGCCTCGTGGCAGTTCAGGTGCGTAGAATCGACGGTCACCTGGTCGCCGTCCTGCTCCACCCGGGCTCCCAGCATGGTCAGCAGATTGACCGTGGTATCGATATCCCGCAGCTTGGGCACGGAGCGGAGTCGATGCCGGCCGGGAGCGAGCAGGGTGGCGAATAGAAGCGGCAGCGCCGCATTTTTGGCACCGCTGATTTGGACCTTGCCCCGCAAAGGGTGACCGCCCCGCAACAAAAGCTTATCCAAGAGGCCCCTCCTGTCGCGCGCCGGTCCACCGCCCCCCCACCACGCGGGGAATCCCACCTAAATCGTTCCGCATAAAAATATCTTCCATTCCTGCGTTGTTCAAAAGACCTTGAACCGGTTCCGCCTGTCCCTCTCCGACCTCCAGAAGAAGCCAGCCTCCCGGATTGAGAAGTTCGGGGGCCTGGTCGGCCAGAGCCCGCAGGGCATCCAGCCCGTCGGGACCGCCGTCCAAGGCCAGAACCGGTTCGTAATCCCGCACTTCGGGCATCAATTGCCCAAAATCGCCAGTCTTGACATAAGGCGGATTCGCGACTATCAGGTCGAACCGGGTTTTCGGCAGATTCCGCAGGTCGCCTTGCCGGAATTCGATCCGGTCTCCAACCCCGTTTTCCCCGGCATTCTCCCGGGCTATCGCGAGGGCTTCGGGCGACAGGTCGATTCCGACCACGGTTGCCGTTGGAAGTTCCTTGGCCACCGCCACCGCCACCGCTCCGCTGCCGGTGCCCACATCCAGAATCGAGCCGCCGGACCGAGACAGTTTCAATGCTTCCTCGACCAGGATTTCAGTATCCGGCCTGGGGATCAGGACCGCCGG
>Ga0210123_1001726_pt1 | contig 10778 bp, 10 predicted proteins | sample Muzzi_PWB_D2_FD_185535 | JGI IMG/M metagenome (GOLD analysis project Ga0210123, IMG submission 185535) | Wetland microbial communities from San Francisco Bay, California, USA, that impact long-term carbon sequestration - Muzzi_PWB_D2 (SPAdes) | ecosystem: Environmental > Aquatic > Marine >... | reverse complement strand
CATCGGCGCCGCCTGGGTCCTCAGCCGCGAAGAGCATGTGACGATCGATTTTCTGGTGACGCACCTGCCGGATTCGTTGAAGCGCATCTTCTTGATCGTCAGTTCCGTGGTCTGTGCGCTGGTTTGTTTCATCGTCTTCGTCTACGGGACCAAGGAGGTCGTCTATTCCATAGATAAGGGGGTCCTGGTCCCGGCGGAGCTCGAGATCCCGCGCGCGCTCAACCTCGCCGCCATTCCGTTCGGATGTCTGCTCCTGTGGATCCAGTTTCTCAGGCGCGCCTGGCTGGCATTCCGGAGCGGCGACCGGTCCACACCCACTTCATAGGCACCGACACGATGGACTGGCCGATCTACATGGTCTTTTTCTTCGGCGGTCTCAGCGTCCTGCTCATGGCTGGACTGCCCGTCGCCTTTGCCTTCATGTTCATCAACGTCGTGGGCGTATATCTCTTTTGGGGAGGTTCGATCGGGCTCAGTCAGCTCATCCTCAGCATCGACAGCTCCATCAATACCTTCGTCCTGATTCCGGTCCCCATGTTCATCCTCATGGGTACGGTCATGTTCCATTCCGGCGTCGCCTTCAAGATGATCGACGTCCTGGACGATTGGCTCGGACGAATCGCCGGCCGGCTGTCGCTGCTCGCGATCGGTGCGGGCGCCCTGCTGGCGACCCTGACGGGCGTCGCGATGGGCAGCGTCGCGACGCTGGGATCGACGTTGGCTCCGGAGATGCAACGACGCGGCTATTCGAAATCGATGACTCTGGGGCCGATCCTCGCCAGCGGAAGCCTGGCTATCATGATCCCGCCGAGTGCGCTCGGGGTCATTCTCGCCAGCCTGGGCAAGTTCTCCGTGGGCAAACTGCTTGTCGCGATCGTGCTGCCGGGCCTTTTGCTGGCGCTCGCCTATGCCGCCTATGTCGTAATTCGCTGCACCCTCAATCCGTCCCTGGCGCCGCCTTATGAGGTCAGGCCCGCGCCGCTTTCCCGTCGGGTGGCCGATCTCGTCGTCTACGTCATTCCACTGGTATCGGTGATCTTCATCGTCATCGGTTCGATCTTCTTCGGTGTGGCAACACCGACCGAGGCGGCCGCGGTCGGTACGCTGCTTTGTTTCATCCTCGCCGGAGTTTACGGCAAGCTCGGCTGGGCCGTCGTCAAGAAGGCGGTATCCTCGGCGACCTCGATCACCGTCATGGTGCTCATCATTCTCACCGGCTCCGCCGCTTTCAGTCAGGTTTTGGCCTACGTCGGCGTAACCGCCGGGGTTACGCAGCTTGCCCTGGCACTCCAGGTCCACCCGATCTTCGTCCTTATACTGATGCAGGCCGTCGTGTTCTTCCTGGGAATGTTCCTGGAACAGACGTCGATCCTTCTGGTCACGATCCCGATCTTCATGCCGATCGTGATCGGGCTCGGCTGGGACCCGGTTTGGTTCGGGGCGATCCTGCTGTTGAACCTAGAGCTTGCCACCCTGTCGCCGCCCTTCGGGCTTTCGCTCTTCGTGATGAAAGGCATCGCACCGGCGGGCACCAGTATCGGCGACATCTACAGGGCGGCGCTTCCCTTCGTCGGCATCAACATCCTGGTCATGGGCATAATGATATTCGTCCCGGAGATCGTCCTATGGCTGCCCGGATTTATGAAATGAGCCGTTCCTCATGAAGCGCCGTCACACCTTTAAGAGTCTTGTGAGTGCCCGAAATCCGGTGGCGGGATGGCCGATAGGCTGAGAAGGTATGGAAAGGTCCACAAGAAAATTGGCATACAAGGCGCGAAATCCCGAGGAAACGAAGGAAAGGATCCTGAGTTCGGCGACTGCCGAGTTCGCCGAGTTCGGATTCCTGGGCGCGCGGGTCGAACGTATCGCCCAGCGCAGCGACGTCACGATGCGCATGCTGTACCACTATTTCAAGAGCAAGGAGTATCTCTACGGCGTCGTGCTCCGGCGGGTCTTCGAACAGGTCGAGTCGGCCGAAAGGGAATGCCCCCTGGGCGCCGGCGGGCCGCAAGAGAAAATGGGCGCGATCATCGCATTCGCATTCGATCTCTTCCTGCGGAATCCGCAGTTCGTCAAGCTGACGATGGGGCAGAACTTTCTCGAGGCCGGACACCTGCGCCGCCTGAAATCGCTTGCCCCCCACCACGAAGGGGTCGCAGCGTCCGTCCGGGCCGTGCTCGAGGAGGGGCAGACCGCGGGAGTTTTCCGCCGCGACGTCGACGCCGTACACCTCTGGATGACCATTCACGGGCTCTGCTGGGGGCTCGCAGCGGGTCAGCACGCATTGGGCGCACCGTCTGTCGATTTGGCCGACCCGGACTTCCGAGCCGCACGCCTCCGGCATATCCAGGATGTCGTTCTGGCCTTCCTCAGCGCCTGATTCCTCGGTTTCTCTCGGGCGGGGCGCCCGCGCGCCGGCCCATGGGGTCCCTGCCGGACCGCCAGCGGCGGACGCGTCCCGCTATTGTTCGCCTTGGAAAAATTATTGCATGCACCATTAGACATTTTGTATGCTTCTCTGCGAAGCGGCCGCCAAGGTGGGGAAATCGCGTGAGGTCTGCGCCCTTCGAATACCACCGTGCCGAGAGCCTGGACCAAGCGGTCGACCTTCTTGCCACGCTGGGGGAGGACGCGCGGCCCCTGGCAGGCGGCTACAGCCTGGTCCCGATGATGAACCTGCGCCTGGCGCGCCCGGAACACCTGGTCGATATCAATCCGCTCGGGCTGGATCACATCGTACGGGACGGAGCGGTTGTGCGCCTCGGCGGTCTGGTTCGGCATTCCCGATACGCCGTCGACACGACGCTTCGGAAGACCTTTCCCCTGTTCGCCGAGGCGTCCAGCCATATCGCGCACCCGGTGATCCGACGGCGCGGGACGCTCGGCGGCAGCCTGGCACATGCCGACCCGACCGCGGAACTGGCATTGCTTGCGGTCCTGTACGATGGGGTGATCCACGTAAGCTCGGCCCGCGGCAGGCGGTCCATTCCCGCGGGCGAGTTCTTCAAGAGCGCATTCACCACCGCGCTTCAGGCAGGAGAACTCGTGGCGGAGCTCGAAGTGCCCGTGCCGGCGACGGGCAGCGGCCACGCCTTCTTCGAGTTCTCGGAACGCAAGGGCGACTTCGCCATCATAGCTGTCGCCGCCCTTATTCGAGCGGCGAAGGGGCGGATTGCCGAAGCGCGCATCGCCTGTGCTGGCGCCCTGTCGGCCCCGATCCGCGATGCGAATGTCGAGGTCGCTCTCGTCGGGCAATCCCTTGAGACGCCGGGCGCGCTTGAGGCCGGGCACATGTTCGCCGCCGCCCACGATCCCATGAGCGATATCCGTGCGACGTCGCATTATCGCAGACACCTGATCGCGGAATTGGTTCGGCGCGCCGTCGAAAAGGCCTGCGCCGGTGCGGGGGGAGCAGCGTGAACACGATCTGCCTGCACGTGAACGGCGTTTCGCACCGTGTTGCCGTCGAACCCAGGCGCCTGCTGGCCGATGTCCTGCGCCAGGACTTGGCACTTTCCGGCGTCCATATCGGCTGTGCCCACGGCGCCTGCGGCTGCTGTACCGTGCAGATCGACGGGGCCCCGCAACTTTCCTGCCTGACCTTCGCCGTGCAATGCGACGGCGCGGAGATCGAGACGGTCGAGGGGCTCGGCGGCCATGATGCCGGGCACCCGCTGCAGAAGGCTTTCATGGCCGAGCATGCCCTGCAATGTGGTTACTGCACGCCGGGGTTTCTGATGGCCCTCGCACCGTTCGTCGAGCAGGCGATCGAACAAGGGCGCATACCCGAGGCCGACGAGATTCGCGAGGCGATGAGCGGAAACATCTGCCGCTGCACCGGCTATCACGGCATCGTCGCCGCCGTTCGGCGCGCGATCCACGACGGCATTCAGGGAGACTCGCCGTGAGCCGGACCCTGGAGCGACCGAAGAGTATCGGGGCACGGGTTCACAGACTCGAGGACCCGCGATTTCTGTCGGGCCGGGCCCGGTATATCGACGATATCCGGCGCCCCCGCATGCTGCATCTGGCGATTGCCCGGTCCCAGGAGGCGCATGCGCGCATCGGCGAAATCGACGTCGAGTCCGCGCTCGCGCTGGGCGACGATATTCGGGTCTTCACCGGCGCGGACACCGTCGGCCTGGCGGTCACGGCGAACGCCGAATATCCGGAGGTGCAGTTCTCCCAGCAGCCCTTGTTGGCGCAGGGCCGTGTCCGCTTCGTCGGCGAGCCCGTCGCGGCGGTCCTGGCGGACGACCCCTACCGGGCCGAGGACGCCGCGGGGCTGGTGTTCATCGACTACGAGAATCTGACGGTCCTACCCGGTATCGCCGTGGCGCGCGCCGAGGGGGCGCCAACCCTGTTCGACGGCTGGCGCAACAACCTCTTCGTCGAGCGCCAAATGAAAGGCGGCGACCTGGCAGCCGCTCGCAGCGCCGCGGTGCACACCATGCGGCGGACCTACCGGACCCATCGTCAGGCGGGCGTACCGCTCGAGTGCCGCGGTGTGGTCGCCGAGTACGACCCGGCGGACGAGACGCTGACCGTCTGGTCGTCGACCCAGATCCCGCACCTCTTGCGCACCTACATTTCCGAGGAGCTGGAATGGCCCGAGACTCGGCTGCGCGTCGTGGCGCCCGACGTCGGCGGCGGATTCGGCGTCAAGGGCCAGATCTTCGTCGAGGAGATCCTTGTCGCCTGGCTCGCGCTGCAGACAGGCCGCGCGGTCAAGTGGATCGAAGATCGGCGCGAGCACCTGATCGCCAGCATCCATGCCCGCGAGCACGAACATACGCTGGAGGCTTACCTCGACGGCGACTGCCGGCTGCTCGGGCTGCAGGCGGATATCTCGGTCGATTGTGGGGCCTATTCGACCTGGCCGTTCACCGCCGCGAGCGACCCGGGCATGGTCGCGAAGGTCCTCCCCGGACCCTACGACTTCGGCGCCTACGAAGCGACCTTCCGGGGCGTCGCCACCAACAAGTGCCCGGTCGGGACCTACCGGGGAGTCGGTCGCCCCTCGGCGGTCTTCTCGCAGGAACGCCTGATGGACGACATCGCCGCCGAGCTGGGCCTCGACCCCGTGGATTTCCGCCTCAGGAACATCATACGGCGCTTTCCCTTCAAAAACGTCCTAGGCTTCACTTACGACGAAGGCTCCTATGCTGAGTCGCTCGAGAAGACACGTGCGTTTCTCGCCCCCGATATTGCCGAAGCGCGCCGCACACGATCCTCCGATGAGGTGCGTGTCGGCGTCGGTTTCGCCTGTTTCATCGAACAGACGGCCCATGGCACGCCCGACTTCACGCGGCGACGGGTGCCGATCGAGACCGGCTACGAATCGGCACGGGTCGAGATGATGCCGGATGGCAGCGTTCTGGTGGAAATCGGCCTGCAGAATCACGGGCAGGGTCACGAAACCACCCTGGCTCAGGTGGCCGCCGACGCGCTCGGGGTGACGCCCCAGGAGGTCCGCGTCCGGCACGGCGACACCCTGACGACCCCCTACTCCGTCGGCACCTGGGGCAGCCGGGGCGGCGCGCTTGGCGGCGGCGCGGTGCACCGGGCGGCAACGGAGGTCGCCGGCAAACTACGGGCGATCGCGGCTCATCTCCTGCAGGCGGAGGGACAGGAAATCGTGCTGGGCGCCGGCTACGCCGCGCTGGCGGAGGACCCCGACCGGCACATCGAGATCGCCCACCTTGCCCGCGCTGCGCACCGCAACCTGGAGCGGCTGCCTGAAGGCATGGGGCCCGGACTCGCCGCGCTCGCCGGCTGCGACGGTCCCGCCGACGGCACCTATTCGAATGCGGTCCACGCCGCCGTCGTCGAAATCGACATGAACAGCGGGAAGCTGACCCTGCGCCGCTTCGTGGTCGTGGAAGACTGCGGCGTCATAATTAATCCGATGATCGTGGACGGTCAGGTTCGCGGCGGCGTGGTGCAAGGCATCGGCTCGGCCCTGTTCGAGCAGTTCGTCTACAGCGAGGACTGCCAGCCGTTGACGACGAACTTCGCCGATTACTTACTGCCCGCGGCACCAGAGATTCCGGACATCGAGGTGCATCACATCGAAACGCCGACGCCCTTGACCCCACTGGGCGCGAAGGGATTGGGCGAAGGCGGCGCGATCGGCCCGGCCGCCGCCATCGCCAACGCCGTGTCCAATGCTTTGGGCGTATCCGTCGCGGAAACCCCATTGAACGCGAATGCCATTTGGACGCTGATCCAGTCCGCCACCGGCAGATCGGAAACGGGGGAATAGGCATGGACCTGGGACTCGGCAACAAGCGCGCCCTGATCACCGCCGCATCTCGTGGCCTTGGCCGCCAGTCCGCCCTCGCTCTCGCCGGCGAGGGGGCCCGCGTCGCCGTGGCCAGCCGGAACCGGCGGGCGCTCGACGATCTCGCCGACGAGTTGCGTGCGGCGGGCGCTCCGGACGCCCTGGCCGTCACCGTCGACTTGGCCGATCCGGCAACCATCGCGCGCGGCGTGGAGGCCGCCGTCGAACGGTTCGGCGGTCTCGACATCGTCGTCGGCAATACCGGTGGGCCGAAATCCGGGCCCCTGCTCGACATCACGCTGGAGGATTGGCGCCAGGCGGCGGAGGAGACGCTGTTCGCCATGGTTCAACTGTCCCGCGCGGTGGTGCCGCATCTGAAGGCGGCCGGGGGCGGCCGAATCATTTTCGTCACGACCGTGGGCGTGAAGATCGTTCAGCCCGACATGGTGCTGTCGGATTCGCTGCGCCTCGCCATCGTCGGCCTCGCCAAGTCCATGTCTCTCGAGCTCGCGCCCGACGATATTCTGGTCAATTGCCTGTGCCCGGGGCCGATAGCAACCGACCGCATGGATGAACTCATCGCCGCCAGCATGGCCCAAAAGGGCCTTACCCGGGCGGCGGCCGAAGCGCTCTGGTGCGACGAGGTGCCGCTCGGCCGGTTCGGTAAACCGGAGGATTTTGGGGCCCTGGTCGCCATTCTCGCCTCCGAAAGGGCCTCTTTCCTGACCGGTGCCGCCATCGCCGTCGATGGCGGCAAATCGCGGGCTTACTAGAAGAGACGGTTCGACGTGACGCAGGGATCGGGAGTCGGAACGATGAAGAACATGGGCGACGGCGGTATGTCCGTCGTAGCGTTTCTCAAGGGCGCCGGCGTCAAGCATATCTTCTCCGTCTCCGGCGGCCCGCTCAACCCGATCTACCGCGCTTGTTCCGTCCTCGACCTGCCGCTCGTCCACACCCGGCACGAGGCGGCCGCCTGCTTCATGGCGGAAGCGGCGGCGCGGGTGACCGGAGCGCCCGGCGTGGCGGCGGTCACGCTCGGGCCCGGAGTGACCAACACCGTCACGCCGGCGTTGGTATCGACCATGGCCGGCACCCCCCTGCTCATCCTCGGCGCGCAGGCCCCGACGCACACCTTCGAACGGGGCGCCGGTATGTCGTGGGACCCGCTGCCAATCCTGGGCAGCGTCACCAAATGGTCGGCGAGGGTCCTGGACGTCCAGCGCATACCCGAATACCTGGAGATCGCATGGCGCAAAATGTGGGCCGGACGGCCGGGTCCGGTATTCCTCGAATTGCCCGCCGACGTCCTGTCGGCGAGCGTCGAGGCCGATCCGTCGGCCCGACCGACCGCGCCGCAACGACCCATCGGGCCGCACATTTCGCCTGAGGCCGCCACGTCCCTAACGGCGGCATTCGCATCCGCGGAGCGGCCGATCTTGATTCTTGGCGATGAGCTCTTCTGGGATCGGTCCGATCGCCTGGTCGCGGCCATCGAGAAAAACCGGATGCCGTTCACGACCCTGCGGCTAGCCCGCGGTCTCGTCGACGAAACCCACGAGCTCTGGGCCGGGCCCGGATACGTACCTTGCAACGCCGCGCTCCGATGCGCCTTGGCGGAAGCGGACTGCGTGATTCTGCTGGGGCATCACTTCGAATTCGATCTCGGCTTCGGCGCGGGTGTCAATTCGGCGGCCCGAATCGTCCAGGTCGCGTCGGATCCCGACCTGCTCGGGCGCAACAGACGGGCCACCCTCGCCATTCAGGCCTCGCCGGCCTCGGCCGTTCCGGCGATCGAGGCGGCGCCCGAGATGCCCGTCGACGCCGATTGGGTGACCCAGGTCGTCGCCGGATGGCGCGCCGAGCGCGATGCGCAGCTGCCGACGGCGGCAGGCGATTCCCTTCACCCGGTCGCCGCAGTGGACGCCGTCTGCGAGGTCGCGCCAGAGAATGCGATCTTCGTCAGCTCGCACGGGAACGTCGATTTCTGGGCCGACGCCAGGCTTCGGCTGCGGCGGCCGGGACGGTACCTGCGGGCCGGCCAGTCGGGCGCCCTGGGCGCAGAGATCCCCTACGGCCTCGGAGCACGCTTTGCCGACCCTTCGGCCCCGGTGATCGTCTTCGTCGGCGACGGCGGGGTCGGCTATCACGTCACCGAGATCGATACCGCGGCGCGCTACGAGCGGCCCTTCATCATCGTAGTCCTGGACGACGAGATGTGGGGCGCGATCGCGCTGCCGCAAGAGCGGGTCTACCAGGAGACCTTCGAGATGGAACTGCCGCGGCGGGACTGGGGCCGGGTCGCCGAGGGACTGGGGGGCGTCACGACCTATGCCCGGACAGCGGCGGAGCTGAGCGCCGCCATCAGCGACGCCATTGCGTCCGGGCGGCCGCATCTCGTACAGGTTCCGGTCGCCAGCGTGCTCAGCCCCTATATGGACTATATTTCGAAGTAAGCGATCCAGTTGTCCGCAGCAAACCGGGAGTTCGGCATGGAAATCTGGAATTCGAGCAAGAGCGATCCCTTCACCCCACCCGACCACTTCGGCGGGCTGAAGGTACGCAACGTCGTGCCTTTCGACGGGCGTAATTTTTCGGTACAGGTGTCCACGGCGCCGCCGGGGGCCGGCGGCGAAATGCATCACCACGACGACTGGGCACAGGTCTTCTTCGTCACGAAGGGGCAGCTGACTTTCGATACCGGCTCCGAACGCTTCACGCTTGGTGCCGGCGAAAGCGTCCTCTTCGAGCCCAAGGAACCGCATTATACGATCAACGAAGGGACGGAGGACAGCGTCAGCCTCGTCATTACCATCACGCAGGGTTAGCGGTACGATTTGCCGATGAAGGTCAGCCAGAGATTCACCATTGCCGATTCGCCGGAGCGCGTATGGCGCGTCATGTCGGACGTACGGGACGTGGTGACCTGCGTGCCCGGCCTCGAGTTGACGAAGGAGCGCGACGACGGCGCCTATCTCGGCAGGTTCTCCGTCAAGGTCGGGCCGCTCAGCGCCAAGCTCGACGGCGAGGGCGTCCTATCGCGCGATGACGCGGCACTCAGCGCCAAGGTGGAAGGCAGGGGAGTCGACAAGCGCGGCGGTTCCCGTGCCAAGGGCACCATGCGCTATGTCGTGACGAACGATCCCGAAGGTGCGGCGGTCGAAATCGAGGCGGACTTCACCCTGAGCGGGCCGCTGGCCCAGGTCGGGCGCACCGGAATCATCGAGGACGTCGCGCGCAGCCTGACGCAGGAGTTCGCCGGCAATCTGGCGACGCGCTTGGCAGGCGCTCCGGAGCGCCCGCCGCAACAGGCGGTGGCCCGGCCGGCACGGTCGCGCGAAGAACCAGACAGCGCAGTTTCCCGAGCGGCGCCGACGGCTTCGTCCGTGGGCCAGCGGCCGGCGGCCAGGCAGTTCGACGCGGGGTCCGCCCTTTCACACGCGCTGTGGCGCCGGATCCTGAATTTCCTGAAGCGCCTCCTCGGCCTCAGCCGCAGACGTCAGGAGACGGGTTCCGGCGAGTAGCGTGACCTCGGCTCGGATGGCACTCTAGGTCGGATATCGAAGGCACAAAGACAGCGATGGCGAAACAGCCAAGCAAGCGAGACACCGAGACGCCGCGCCTCACGGCATCGCAGGCGGTCGCCCGGGGCCTGGAGGATGACATTCTGACCGGTCGTCTGAAGCCCGGGACGCGCCTGGACGAGCAGATCGTCGCGAAACGCTTCAACGTGTCGCGGACGCCGGTACGGGAGGCCTTTCGCCACCTCGACTCGGCCGGCCTGATCGAGCTGCGCCGGAACCACGGCGCCATCGTGAAAGTCCTCACGATCAAGGAGTTGATCGAGATGTTCCAGGTCATGGCCGAGCTCGAGGGATTGTGCGCCCGGCTCTGCGCCCGCCGGATGACCGACGAAGAGCGAGTCGACATGCGGCGGGCGCACGAGCACTGCAACGCTCGTGCCGCGGCAGACGATTATGAGGGCTTTTTTGCCGCCAACAATGAACTGCACGAGATCATCTATCGGGGGGCGCACAGCTCGTTCCTGCGCGATCAGACGCGGGCGTTGCGCAACCGGGTGAATCCCTACCGACGCCTCATCACCTATCAGCCGCACCGGATGGAGGATTCGACCGACGAGCATGAGGCCGTGTGCGCCGCGATCGAAGGGCGAGACGGGGAGACGGCCCATCGCCTGATGCGCGAACACGTCAACCTGTTGGCCGAATCGGCGGCGGACGTGATTACCGCGCTCGACCTCGCATCCGACGGGCTCACCATCCCCTTCGCCACAGGTGCGAGAGACGGCAAGACCGTCGACGTCGCGGAGTGATTGTTGATCGGGCGTCCGTCGCAGCCTCCCAGATTTCTCAGAAATTGCGAAAGAGAAGCTGGCACCATGCCAGGGTCCTTCATCGCTCAATCGCGTATTTCGGCCTTTAGATAGAGCCGATCCTTTGGGCACCTTTCAGAAAGCAACAGGTCCGCCTTTACG
>Ga0210123_1001722_pt1 | contig 10800 bp, 8 predicted proteins | sample Muzzi_PWB_D2_FD_185535 | JGI IMG/M metagenome (GOLD analysis project Ga0210123, IMG submission 185535) | Wetland microbial communities from San Francisco Bay, California, USA, that impact long-term carbon sequestration - Muzzi_PWB_D2 (SPAdes) | ecosystem: Environmental > Aquatic > Marine >... | reverse complement strand
ATATTGAGCAAAACGAATTTTCCCTTCGAAATTGTGAGGTTCACTAAACATGTTACAGACAGAGAGTCAATGCTAAGACACGTTTCTTCCATATGGCAACATCTACCCCCAGAACTGATTGCAAGAACTGAAAGTTGCATCCAGAACGCCTGCCAGCAAGCAGCAAACCAGGGGGAGGCATTTATCTTTTTCCGGGCCGATGATATTGCCGCGCCCGGCAGCCGGTTTACCCGTCTGCTGGAAGTTTTTTCTTTTCACCGGGCACCATTGTGTCTGGCAGTCGTGCCCGCCTGGTTGACGCGAACGCGCTGGCAGGCGCTGAACCGGGCCGGTCAACTGGCGCCTTCCTGCTGGTGTTGGCATCAGCATGGATGGCGGCATACAAACCATGAGACCCACGGTAAAAAGCAGGAATTCGGTCCCATGCGTTCCCGGGCAGAACTTGAGCACGATATTCGATGCGGCCGGCAACGGCTGGCGGATCTACTGGGCAAAAATTTTTACCCGGTGTTCACTCCGCCCTGGAACCGTTGCGATCAGAAAACGCTGGCCGTGTTAAAAAATCTGGGGTACGCCGCGGTCTCGCGCAGTCGGGGCAGCCGACCGCCGTCGGCCGAAGGATTGTCGAATTTTGATGTAAATGTTGATCTGCACACCCGCATGGAGAAGTCGCCGGCGGCGGGCTGGAAAAATTTATTTGACGAACTGCGCCGGGGCATCGCATCCGGCCAGTGCGGTATTATGATTCACCATCAGCGTATGAATGGCGCCGCCTTTGATTTTCTTGAAATCCTTTTAAGGACGCTGGCCAGGCACAATAAGCTTAGACTGGTTGATTTTAAAGACCTTAAATACACAGCGTCGTGATAAGCTGATGATATGCCAATTGATGCATAGGTATTGATACGCCCGTATCGGGTAGCACCTGCTAAACGCTGTGTAAGCTAAAAAGATTTAAAGCTTAAGATTTCAGTATATGTTGTTTAAGCCTGGATGAATGAATGAAGATTATATTTTATTGCCAATATGTCTGGGGTATGGGGCATCTGATTCGCAGCCTGGAATTCGCCCGCGCGCTTTCGGCGCATGATGTGACGCTGGTCGCCGGCGGACAGGACGTGGATGTGAAGCAGCCGCGGCATGTTCAGCTGGTAAAGCTGCCGGTGCTTTACATGGATGAAAAATTTACCACCCTGATTGCCGGAGATCCTACAAAAAGTGTGGCCGAGATTCAGCAGGCGCGCAAAGAAATTCTTTATGAATTGTTTGAGGAAAAGCAGCCGGATGTTTTTATTGTCGAGTTGTATCCCTTCGGTCGCTCCATATTTGGTTTTGAGCTTGAGCCCGTGCTGGCAGATATTCGGGCCGGCACCTTCGGCCCCGTCAATACCGTTTGCAGTCTGAGGGATATCCTGGTGGAGAAGAAGGATCCGGCTGCCTACGAAGAAAGGGTCATCGAAAAATTAAACCGCCACTTTGATGCGCTGCTGGTCCATTCCGATGAGCATCTGCTGCGACTGGACGAAACCTTTTCAAGGGTGAACGACATCGCAATTCCGGTTGTTTATACGGGATTTATCACCCAGCAGACAGATCCGGCGGCCGGGGCAAGCCTGCGGCAGGCCCTGGCGATGTCCGCCGACCAGAAGCTGGTTGTGGCCAGTGCCGGCGGCGGCCGGTCCGGTTACCGCCTTTTAGACTGCGTCGTTAAGGCCTGCGAACAGCTGCGCAACCGCATGTCCCTGCGGCTTGAAGCCTTTACCGGACCTTTTATGAGAAATGAAGAGATTGAAAAATTAGCCGTCCGCTCTTCGACAGGTATCCGTATCCGGCGCTATACCCGGCGCTTTCTGGATTACCTGCACGCGGCCGATCTGTCGATTAGCCTGGCGGGATACAACACCTGCATGAACCTGTTGGTTACCCAGGTGCCTGCTTTGGTTTATCCTTATGCGCGTCAGCGGGAGCAACCCATGCGGGTCAATACCATCAAAGATTTCTTGCCGATGAGGATATTGACCGAAGATGATCTGCATGTCGATCGTTTGAGTGAACACATTTTCCGAATGCTTCATTACAAAAGAACTCCGAAGTCTTTACCCATCGACTTAAATGGTGCGGCCAATGCCGCCAAATTTCTAAACCGATGGACCAATTAGCCATAAGGCCATAATGCAGCAGACATAAAAATGAAAATTATAAATTGCATTTTAAAAAAAATGGTTGATGGATCATGAATAATAGTCAGCATGAGGAGAGCTGCCTACATCCCCCGCGCGTTCATCGCAGCGACGGATGGGTGCGGCTGATTCTGATAATAATCCTCGTTTTAGTTCCGATTGCCGTCTTCTGGCCGGTACATGGCTACCAGTTTCTGGCATGGGACGACAGCGTTGATGTATATAACAACCCGTATCTTAAGGTGCCGTCACTTGACAACCTGCTGTACTTCTGGCGCAGCCCTTATGAAACTCTCTATACTCCTCTAACCTACACGATTTATGCCTTGCTGGCATGGACGCCAAATTTGCTCAAAGCGAATCCCGGTATGGCGGTGGTGCCCGATCCGAGGATTTATCACAGCTTTGGTCTCCTGATGCACGTGCTCAGTGTCCTGATTCTATGGCGCCTTTTGTGGCTGCTTTTGAGTCGCACACAGCCCGAGACAGAGGTGATAGAAAATGCCGACGCATTGCCGCTGGCGTGGGCGGCCTGCGGCGGTGCTCTGCTGTTTGCCCTTCACCCCATTCAAGTCGAACCCGTGTCCTGGGTGGCCGGTATAAAGGATGTGTTATTCGGCGCTTTAGCGCTGATGGCCGTCTGGCAGTACCTGGTGTATGTCGATGCTAAAATGCTGCCGGGCCGACGGCACCTGCGTCCCGGCTTCCATTACGGGCTTGCCACCGGAGGATATCTGCTGGCGCTTTCAGCAAAACCGACCGCCGTTGTGGTGCCGATTATGGTTTGGTTGCTGGCCGGATGGGGGTGGCGGCAAACTTGGCGTGAGCAACTATCCGGTCTGTGGGTGTGGTTCGCTCTTGCTGTGGCCTGGGGTATCCTGACCCGTTGGGTGCAAACCGGTTCCACTCTTGCTTTTGAGCCGCCTCTGTGGGCACGTCCTTTAATTGCGGGCGATGCGGTTGCGTTTTATCTTTACCAGCTGGTGTTGCCGCTGCGGTTTGGTCCGGACTACGGACGAACGCCGGAGTATGTCCTGGGACATGGCTGGCTGTTTATAACCGGATTGGTGCCGTATATCCTTGCCATATGGCTATGGTTGAAGCGGAAGCAACTGCCGTGGCTTGCGGCAGCGGCAGGAATATTCGTCGTCGGTTTGCTGCCGGTTTTGGGGTTTATTTCATTTGAATTTCAGCGCAATTCAACGGTTGCAGACCGTTATGTCTATTTAGCTATGATCGGGCCGGCGGTGGGATTGGCCTGGGGATTGACACGGCCCCCCAAAAAACTTGCGGTCGTCGGATGCATTATTGTTTTAGGACTTTTGCTAGTGCGCAGCGCCCGGCAGATCCCGTACTGGCATGACACGACAACTTTTTTTGAACACGCCCTGCAGGTCAACCCCAATAGTTTTGTGGCCCTCAACAATCTGGGGTTTGCAATGGCCGACCAGGGAAAGGATGTGGATGCTATCCGTCTCTTTAACGAGGCCTTGCGCATCGAACCCGATGCGGCCGTGACCCATTTGAATCTCGCCAATGCACTGGTGCGTCTGGACAAGTTAGAGGAGGGTATTCAACAGTATTATGAAGCCCTTCGTCTCGTGCCCAATTATGCGCGCGCCCATACCAACCTGGGACTCGCTCTGGCCGAACAAGGCCGGCATCTCGAGGCGATCGAACACCATAGAGAAGCATTGCGCCTCGAACCCAAATTTGCAGAGGCACACAATAATTTAGGCTTTGAATTGGCGCAGCGCGGTGAATTCGAGGAGGCCATGCAGCATTATACGGAAGCCTTGCGGCTGAATCCCGGCTATGCCGGTGCGCATACCAACTTTGGAATTGCACTCGCACTTCAGAAACGGTTCGACGAAGCGGTGCACCACTTTTCCGAAGCACTGCGCCTCAAGCCTTCGGCCCAGGCACATGCCAACCTGGCCGGCGTGTTTCTACAGCAAATGAAATTCAAGGAAGCCGAGTTACATTTTACAGAGGCAATCCGGTTAAATCCGCACTATATGAAGGCACACCTGCGATTGAGCTTGATCCTGGCTTCACAGGGCGAGTTCGCCCGGGCCAGGCAGCATGTGTCCGAAGTACTGCGTATGGATCCTGGTAATCGTGCGGCGCGCCAGATCCTTGAGCGGATCGAATACCTGGACCGATCCTCCAAATGAGTCGAAAAAGTGAGTATATTAAAGATTTTTCGCCTGTCCTTTCCCATCCAATAGCAGAATCTCTCTTGATTTCGGCCTGTTTTAATTTCGGCTGACGGCCTGCATTACCTGTAATCCCGTATATTGGACATCCTTGCAGTTTGACTGATTTCCAGCCTTATCCCTATAGTGCTGTGGCATAGCCCTGACCCGCCTCTTTTTGCTGAATTCGAATTAATGTGAACTAATTGAACGGTTTTACTCCTTTAGGGAAGCGCTGCGAAGTTGCCATCGATGGAGGGGTCCCATGGAAGTGAATTCTTCGATTACCGGCAAAGCGATGCAAAAGGATGCCAGTTGCATCAATATTCAAACCTGCGAACAATATATAAGATGCCTGTTATCAGAGGTGCCCCATGATAAGCTTTTCGATGGAATTACCGGAAGTAAAAGTTATCTTGTCACCGATGAAGAGACCGGCAAAGTCACCCCCGTTACCCAGGAATACCTGCTTCAAGGCAGCAACTGGATATCCAATGAACTGCTCGGCAGAGTCTATCGCAATACCGTTGCCATAGCTAACGACCCGGCTGCGATTTACAAAGCCGGACGCAATATTTTTAAAACCGCCGTGGGGACCCAGGTATTCTTAATGCGTATGGCCGGCGTTCAAAGCATCATCAATCGACTCCCCCAGGAGAATGCCAAGTTCAATCGAAACCGCTCCATTAAAATAATGGAAAACAAAGACGGTTTGGCTGTCGTCAGAATTTACTGGGACAAAGCACCCGGCATCAACCAACATTTTTGCGAAATGAATAAAGGCGTTTATGAAGGTCTCGGGAAACTGACGGGTAATCCGGCCACAGTTGAAGAGAAAATATGTCAATTTAAAGGCGGCGATTTCTGTGAATGCCATATCAAATGGCGGGCCAAGCCTTTTTACTCCCGCGGCATGGATTTTATTCGCTTGCGCATCGCACGCGAAATTATCGAAGAACTTGAGCGCCGGATAGAAGAAGTCAACAGCATTCGCCTGAGACAGGAAAGGACAATCGAATTAAGAACCAGGGATTTGCGAAAGCAAAAAAAGATCGTTGAAAAGGCCCATAAATTTTTAGCTAGATACGTACCGTCCCAACTGGTCAGGAAAATACTGGTCGGGGAGGTTGAGCCGGTCCGGGATCATGGCCGCCAAAAATTGACCATGTTTTTTTCCGACATTAAAGATTTTACGCGCACAACAGATGCCATGGAACCCGAGGATATGGGCCACCTGTTGAATGAGTATTTTTCGTGCATGAATGACATTATTCAAGCTTACGAGGGAACTCTCGCCAACATTACCGGAGATGCACTGTTTATCTTTTATGGTGCGCCCGACAGGACCCATGACAGGGATCACGCCCTGCGCTGTGTGCGCATGGCCATTGATATGCAGCTAAAAATGAGAGAGCTCCAGCAAAAATGGTTCAATGAGGGAATCGAACATCCTTTACAAATTCGATGCGGCATCAATACCGGCATGGCGACGGTCGGCAGCTTTGGTTCCCGGCAACGAAGTGAATACAGCGCCATGGGCATGCAGGTCAACCTGGCCTCCCGGCTGGAGACAGCCTGCAAGCCGGGAAGGATTCTGATCAGTCATTCCACCTGGGCCCTGATAAACGATCAAATTGCAACTTTGCCCCATGCTACAATTGAGGTAAAAGGATTTTCGCGGCCGATCAGGGCCTATGAGGTTGTCCTGGGGGATGATAACGGCAGGGATCCAGCGGCTCTGGCCGTATCCCTGACAGCCTAAAAATGATAGTTCGTTATTTGTTATTCGTTATTAGGTCCTTTTCGGGTTTGCCCGGAAAACATGTTGTAAGAAACTTAAGGTTTCAGGTTTCAGTGTTCAGGTGTCAGAATCTAATGACTCGCCTTCCTGGCACCCGAAACCTATAGTAATGCCTTAATGGCACACGCGCTGCGCTGACCGGCGCCACTTCTTCAAAGATCGGTCTTCGAAGAAGCCTATAGTCTTAAATGCGAATCCGTTGCATTGCCACTCTATTGACCAATAACCAATAACTAATAACGAATAACTGTCAACTTTTACCGGCTTGCTTGCGGCAGGAGGCACAAATCATCCCTTTGACGTCACCGGCTGTAAATCTGCGTCTGTAATCGGAATAGCTCTCACCACGCCAGATATCCACCAGACTTTCTCTGGACAGATCCCCCATTACGCTGCGTTGCTCCCAGTCGGCACAGCACTGCACCATTCGTCCGTCGTATAGAACATAAATTTGTTCCACCAGGCGCCGGCACCAGGAAAAGGCCTTCAGTTTCCGGTTGCCGATTGCCGAATCACGGATATTTTGCTGATCGGCCCTATTTTCAACCGGCTCTATATACAGCTTAATATCCCGCTGTTGCCAGTACCGCTTTATATCCGGGATCTCGCTATGGGTCTGAATCGAATCGACCATGACGATTTCAAGACGCGGCAATTTATAACCCCCCTGTTGTTTAAGCGCTAGCAAACGATCGATGTTGCGCAAGGTCTTTGACAGTTCCAGCCCCATGATATCATGGTAGGTTGCCGGGTTAAGACTTTGGACTGAAATTTTAAGTTTGTTCAGACCGGAATCGAGCAGTCCCCGTGCCATGCGTTCCGTCAATAGGCCGCCATGGCTGGTGACTTTGACGTACTGCGGCTTTTTGATCCTGGCACTGACATATGCCACGCGTTGCGGAAGTTCGCGATCCAGCATGGGTTCGTTCATCAGATATAGCGAATATCGACGAATCCCCAATGCGGTGCTCTGATCCACAATTGAGCGATACAGATCCCAATCCATGCGCTGCCCCCCCGGGATTTTGCGCCGGGTTTTGCCGTTGGGGCAAAAAATGCATTTGGCATTGCAGCCCGTGATGGTCTGGATCTGGATATGATCGGGGACAGCCTGTCCGTCTTTGGAGTCTCCTGTGAGGTGAATATCGTTTTTTTGCATATTTTAAACCTTTTCAAAAATATTTTTTGGTGTCAAGGGCTGGATAAATTCTTTTTTCACGCTTGACACAAAACCTTCTGTTGCCTACATTGGTTTTGTGCTTCAAAACCTGGGGACAGTCCTGCCACCGGCTGGAGTGCCAAATTCGATTGCCTTGGAGCACTGAAATAATGGATTCGAATTTTTCTTTACTCCGCCCTTCCCATTATAATTGCGAGCAGTAATGGTAAAATATTCGGGAGCTCATCATGGAACCTGGCCTGACTAATATTATCGAAAACTATGTGGATGCCCACACTGACGCAGTTTCATTTCTGCTGGAAGAGCTTATGGTGGAAACTGAAAATATTACCGGGCGCGCTTTCTGGAGTATCGGTAAAGTCGAGGGCAAACTAATGCAACTGCTCATTAAAATGTCTAAAACCAAACGGGCGGTGGAAGTGGGTACTTTTACCGGATACTCCGCCCTGGTCATTGCCGAAGCGCTGCCGGATGACGGTATCCTGACAACCTGCGAAAACAGCAGGGAGTACGCCGACATCGCCCGGCGCTACTTTAACAAAAGCGCCTATGGCCGGAAAATTCAATTAAAATTTGGACCGGCGCTGCAAACCCTCAGCAGTATTCCGCCCGACAGCGAAGATTTTGTCTTTATCGATGCGGATAAGCCATCCTATGGCGACTATTTTGATGAAGCCCTGCGAATTTTAGTTCCCGGCGGGCTCATTTTTGTGGATAATGTATTTTGGCGTAACAAAATATTTAAAAAGAAATTGACGAACGAAAATGCCAAAGCGATTGCCGCTTTTAATGAAAAAGTCAGGCAGGAAGATCGGGTGGAAAAGGTGATGCTGAGCATCCGAGACGGGGTATATCTGATACGCAAGAAATAAAAACATGCAGGGTCATAACAACCAGTCTGTTTGGCCGATATATCAGTGTCTTTTAGAACTATCGTTTAGGAATCAATATCATTTACACTACCCCGCAACTATGTTAAAGATTTTATTTGCCAATCGTTAGGCAACACGTTACAGATAGGCAATTGCGAATCGTTCATTCCTGAATAAGAATACTCCCAGTATCGCGAAACTAAGCCGGCCCGCCGGTATGCGGGAATTTAGCCATGTTAATGTCCGTTCGGCGAATCGCGCTGGTGGAAAACTGCTTCTCGTTCCTTCTATTTCCACCGGATTTCAGGTTTGTGAGAGTGAGGATCTGTTTATGGGCGCCAGAACAATTTTATCCGAATCGGAAACTGAATCTGAGCAAGTGCAACGCCAGGTCAAACTTCCCTTCATGAAATCGCTTGAAATTTCGCTTAAAAGCATTAAAGTCCGTTTTTTCCGTTCCCTTATCACCACCTTGAGTCTTGTGCTGGCCGTTTCATTTTTAAGCTTTATCGGTGTCAGCAACGACGTCGCCAATGGTATGCTGGACAAGCAGGATCCCGAACTGCGGCGCGTGCTGATCCGGTCCGGCTATGACGTTGAAGCCGGGGAAACCTCCGTGAGCAGCAGTCCCAAACAACGCTGGCTGGTAATACTCTCGCTGTTGGTTTGTGTCGTGGGGATTGTAAACGCCCAGTTGATGGCGGTCACGGAACGTTTTCGCGAAATCGGCACCATGAAGTGCCTGGGAGCGCTGGATCGTTTTATCTTGCGTCTTTTTATTCTCGAAGCTGGAATACAGGGGCTGGCAGGTGCCGGTATCGGGGCCATATTGGGTGCCATTTTCTCAATTCTCAGCGGATGGTTGCGTTTCGGCACGGTGGCGATCAGCGCGATATCCTGGAATAACGTGATCACGTCAATCGCTATTGCTACCGGCGTCGGCTGTCTGCTCAGTCTGGTGGGCGTATTTTATCCTGCCTTAGTGGCCGCCAGAATGCAACCGGTGGAGGCTATGCGGGTGGAGCAGTGATGACCGAGCGCAAAGCGCATAGGGCAAAGCGCATGGCGCGGAGGGCATGGCACAGGGGGCAGAAGACGGGCAGGGAAGTCGAAAAAAGGATCAAGGTAAAGGACAGGATAAGGTTTCAGTGTCCAGGTTTCAGGTGTCAGTGAAAAGATAACAGATGACAGATCACAGAGTTCGGAAGACAGAAGCATTGGTTTTGGATTGGATGGGGAAAAATAAATACTAATTTAAGAAACGCTATGCCCTATGCGCTATGCTCTATGCGCCTTGCGGAGCGCAGCGACAAGGAGAGGCCATGGCAGATATTGCTAATGTCGTACGAGTTACGGGTGTTACGAAAGTATTCAAACTGGGCAAAATCGATGTCCAGGCCCTGAAGGGCGTCGATCTGGCGATTGCCAAAGGAGATTATATTTCCATAATGGGGCCTTCAGGGTCCGGCAAAAGTACGCTTTTTAACATGATCGGGGGGCTAGATAAACCCACTACCGGAAAGGTCTTCATCGATGAGGTGGACATCGCCCAGCTGGATGCCTACGAACTGGCCTGGCTGCGTTGCCGCAAAATCGGCTATATATTTCAGACCTTTAATATCATTCAGGTTATGACCGCTTTAGAAAATGTGACCCTTCCGATGGTATTTGCCGGCATGCACAATGACGCCGCGATTGAAAAGGGCATGCAACTCCTTGATCTGGTGGGCCTGGGAGACCGGTTCAACCACAAACCCTTTGAACTTTCCGGCGGCCAGCAGCAGCGGGTTGCGGTAGCCAGGGCACTGGCCAATGATCCGGCCATCATTTTGGCCGATGAGCCCACCGGTAATCTTGACCTGACAACCGGCGAGGAGATCATAGCGCTTTTAAAGCGCTTAAGCCAGGAGCGGGGTGTGACGGTCATTTCTGCAACCCACGATTTTAAAATGCTCAATGTCTCCGATCAGGTCGTTTGGATCCGGGACGGTCGCGTGGACAAAATCGAAGATCGCGAAGAATTGTCCATATCCATCGGACAAATTGGTTCAAGGGAATAGTTACTGGATACTGGTTGCTGGTTGCTCGATGCTGGTTTCTGGTTGATGGTAGCTCGGTTCTGGTAGCCGGCAGCTGGATACTCGATGCTGGATGCCTGGATGGTTTATACTATAAATTAGATGAAAACCTATCCCGTTTTGCATACGATTGTTTAGGGTAAAAGATAAATCGATGGATTTATGAAAAAAAGGCAACCAACATATAAGAAATATGAGTATGCTCGACTGGCTCCAATAAGTAAATACCGAGTATCCAGAACCGAGCATCCAGCATCGAGTATCAGGCATCGAGCATCCAGTATTCAGCATCGAGAAGCGAGCCGCCAGAAACCAGCAGCCAGCAGCCAGCAGATAGAAGCCAGAAGCCAGAAACCAGTATCGAGCAACCAGCACCCAGGATCAAGCAGCCAGCAGCCAGCGGCCAGCAGCCAGATCCTTGCCACTGTTCTGGTTTTTATTCTGATGTGGGGATTCGGCATCGATGCATTTGGATCAAATCCTGAAAATAC
>Ga0210123_1001721_pt1 | contig 10806 bp, 7 predicted proteins | sample Muzzi_PWB_D2_FD_185535 | JGI IMG/M metagenome (GOLD analysis project Ga0210123, IMG submission 185535) | Wetland microbial communities from San Francisco Bay, California, USA, that impact long-term carbon sequestration - Muzzi_PWB_D2 (SPAdes) | ecosystem: Environmental > Aquatic > Marine >... | reverse complement strand
GGGCTCGATCACGGCCATCGCGATCGGTGTCCCCGGGGCGCCCCCGGCCGTAGCCACCACCTTCGACGGATACCCTCTTGCCAAGAAGGGGCAGGCAGGGTTGGCCCTCAGCGTGTCCATCCTCTCGTCCGTGTTCGGGGGGATCTTCGGCGTCATCGTGCTGATGCTGGCATTCGGCCCGATCGCCCGGTTCGCGCTGGCCTTCGGGCCAGCCGAGTATTTCGCGCTCGGGGTGTTCGGGCTATCCGTCGTGGCGAACATGGTGGCCGAGAACGTCATCAAGGGTCTGATCAGTGTGGTCCTCGGCCTCCTGATCTTCGTGGTCGGACTTGACGTGTTGAGCGGCTATCCGCGGTTCACGTTCGGGACCGCGGCCCTGTTGGACGGGATCGACATCATCCCGGCGCTCATCGGCTTCTTTGCGATCGCCGAGGTCCTCAGGCTACTCCATGCGCCGCCCAAGTCGGTGCCGTCTCAGGGCCGGATCGCCACGCAGTTTCCTTCGCTCGAGACGCTCAAGGGCCTCGTCCCTTCTCTCCTCAGGGGTTCGACGATCGGCACTGTGATCGGTGCGGTGCCGGGAGCGGGAGCCACGATCGCGTCGCTCGTCGCGTGGAACGAGGAGCGGCGATTCTCGAAGAACCCGGCGGAGTTCGGGACGGGAGTCCTGGCCGGCGTGAGCGCGCCGGAATCGGCCAACAACAGCTCCGTCGCCGCGGCGATGATCCCTCTGCTCTCTCTGGGGATTCCCGGTTCTGCGAGCACGGCCGTCCTTTTGGGCGGACTCATGTTCCACGGCGTGAACCCGGGCCCCCTCCTGGTCACGGAGCAGCCGGGCCTCGTGTACACGATCTATGCGGGGTTCATCGTCGCCACCGTCGCGATGCTCGTCGTGGGGATGGTGGGGATTCCGCTCTGGACCCGGATCATCTCGCTGCGCCCGTCCATCCTGATGCCCATGGTGCTGGGCATCTCCCTGGTGGGGTCCTACGCCCTCGCCTACCGGATCTCGGACGTATGGCTTGCCCTCTTCTTTGGCGGGCTCGGCTACGTCATGCTGCGCTTCGGCTTTCCCCTGGTCCCGGCCGTTCTGGGACTCGTCCTCGGCGGAATGGTCGAAACGAACTACCGCCGGGCCCTCGCGGTCTCTGGCGGTGATCACCTCACGTTCGTCACGCACCCGATCAGCCTCGTTCTCCTGGTGCTGACCGCGTTGAGCTTCGTCATCCCCTTCGTCCGAGCGAGGGTCGGGGCCGCCAGGTTGAGGAGACCCCGTCCGGTGGAGACGCCGAGTGAAGCCTAAGGAAGAAGTCCTTCCAGGAAGCCGAAAGTTCGGGTCGTCGCTCCTATCGGCACCGGGGCTGGCCGGCTATCTTCGGCGCCGTTCGCGAACTCGTGCAGCCCCTGGCGGGCCTGCCCTGAGCACCGGGAGGGAGGCCAAATGACCGTGGATCCGTACCGTCTCTCGCGCTTCCAGTCGGTGGCGATGATCGTCGCTGCGGCGCTCCTTCTCGCATCGAGCATGGTTGGTGCTCAGGAGCGAGACACTCCCGTGGGGGAATGGCGCCAATGGGGGGGAGACCTTGGGAGCACCCGCTACTCGCCCCTCGATCAGATCAACGCGGAGAACTTCGAGGACCTCGAGGTCGCCTGGACGTGGCGCGGCGACAACTTCGGTCCAGAGGTCGACTATGTCCTCCGCTCGACGCCGATCTACGCTGCGGGGAAGCTCTTCACGGTCGCAGGGGCGCGGCGGACCGTAGCCGCCATCGATCCTGCCACGGGTGAGACGCTCTGGACGTTTCGCGAGCCCCACACGGTGCGGTACGAGCGTTCGGAACGATTCAACTACGGCCGGGGCGTCACGTACGCCGAGGTCGACGGACGAGGCGTGATCTACCTGGTCACTCCCGCGTTCTTCCTCCACGCGCTGGACGCGGAGACGGGCTGGCCACTCGAAGGGTTCGGAGGTCCGATCCCCGTCGAAGGATTCTCGGAGACCGGTACGGTGGACCTCTTGGCCGACCTGGGGCACCCCTACGATCCCTACGAGGGGATCGACCGCGAGGTAGGCACGATCACCAACTCCCATCCGCCGACCGTCGTGAACGGTGTCGTCATCGTGGGTAGCGCGGGGATGCGCGGGCGATACCAGACACGCGAGGAGAACGTACCGGGGGACGTCCTGGCGTACGACGCGCGGACGGGAGAGCACCTGTGGACGTTCCACGTGATCCCGCATGAGGGAGAATTCGGGATCGACACGTGGGAAACCGATGCCTGGTCCCGCGTGGGGAATGCCAACCCGTGGGGAGGCATGTCCGCGGACCCCGAACTCGGGCTCGTGTATTTCGGGCCGGATGCGGTCATGAACGACTACTACGGGGGCGCGCATCCGGGACAGAACCTGTTCTCCAATACCATCGTCGCGGTCGACGTACGGACTGGTGAACGGCGGTGGCACTATCAGCTCGTTCACCACGACGTCTGGGACTTCGACGTTCCGGTTCCGTCGAACCTCGTGGACGTCACGATCGACGGGGAGCGTATCCCGGCCCTCGTACAGACGACGAAGCAGGGGAGGGTCTACGCGTTCAACCGGGCCACGGGGGAGCCACTCTGGCCCATCGAGGAGCGGGAGGTCCCGCCGTCGACGGCGCCCGGAGAGCATGCTTGGCCCACCCAGCCGTTCCCGACCAAACCCGCACCATACGAGATGCAGGGGCTGTCCGACGACGATCTCATCGACTTCACGCCCGAGTTGCACGCGATGGCGCTCGAGGCGGTCGAGGACTTCTATCGTGTTCCCGACCACCCGTTTGCCACGTGGATCGCGCGTGACAATCCCGACAGCCTCGTCGCTACGATCGGTTGCCCGGCGAACCAGGGAGGCACAAACATCCAGGGTGGCGCGGCCGTCGATCCCGAAACCGGGATCCTTTACGTGGAGTCCGCGAAGCAGTGCGTGGCGAGGTTCCTGGTGCCGGGGGAGGAGAGGGACACGCCCGACTCACCGCTGACGGCGGGCCGGACGATCTCCCAGATGGTCGCCGGCACCACGGCAGTGCCGAACGTGGAGGGCCTGCCGATCTTCAAGCCGCCCTACGGACGGATCACGGCGATCGACATGAACACGGGCGAGACGTTGTGGTGGATCCCGAACGGGGGCACCCCCGAGTCCGTGCGAGACCACCCGCTCCTCGAGGGTCTGGACATTCCAGCAACGGGCTATCGCAGTCACGCGACCATTCTCGTGACCAGCACGCTCATGATGTACGGCGAAGGCCGGAGTGGTGAGGCCCTCTTCCACGCGGTGGACAAGCAGACCGGAGAGGCCCTCGGCACCATCGAGATTCCCGCGCCCACCAGCACGGCTCCCATGACGTTCGAGCACGAGGGCCGCCAGTACATTGCCCTGTCCATTGGCGGCGACGGGATGCCGGGCTCGGTGGTTGCCTTGTCCCTGGAGTCCGACTCGGGGGGCGGCCGTGGTGGCTTCGGGGGGCGCGGCGGAGGTAGAGGCGGAGGCGGGCGCGGGGGAGACGGAGACGATGGACCTGGCGGGGGACGCGGCGGACCGTCCAACTGAGCGGCCGCCCTGCCGGTTTGCTGCCCGAGGTCAGGGCTGTCCCGGTGCCTCCGAATCTCCGTCCAGGGCGAAGGTCCATATGCGGGCCGGCACGGCGCCCCCACCCTGGGAGCCCGTCATTACAGAGATGTACTGTCGACCGTTCACCGCGTACGTGATCGGCGCGACGGGGGATGGCCCGATCTCCCCTTCCCACAGCTCCTCGCCGGTCGCAGCGTCGCAGGCCGACAGTCGCCCGTCGTTCCAGCCCGCGAACATCAGGTTTTCACCGGTCGACAGGGTGCCGGTGGCCCGGATGTCGGACGGAATGCGCCATCCCTCTTGGTTCAGGGCTGGATTCCACGCCAGCAGGAAGTCGGAGGGCTCGAGCGGGGGTGGGGAACTGTCCGGCCGGCCACGGGAGGTGCCGGTGCTGAAGCTGCCGAGCTCGGGGACGAAGTCGGGGTCGAACCGTTAGAAGCTCTGGGTATTCCTCCCGGCGAGGTAGATGAGGCCGGTGTTCGGATGATAGGACATTGGATTCCAGTTGTGCGCGCCGCCCTGGCTCGGTGAGACCCAGGCCCCTTCTTCGTCGAATCGGGCCTCGGGGTTCACGATGGGCCGGCCGGTCTCCATGTCGATGCCGGACGCCCAGTTGATGTACTCCGTGATCGGTTCCGCGGAGATCAGCTCACCGGTGATCCGATCCAGTACGTAGAAGAAACCGTTCTTGGGCGCCTGCGTGAGTACCTTCCGCTCCTGGCCGTCGATGACCACGTCCACGAGCGTCATCGTCATCGTACTTGTGTAGTCCCATGTGTCGCCGGGGACCGTCTGGTAGTACCAGACCAACGCTCCCGTGTCCGGATTCAGCGCGAGGATGCAGTTCAGGAAGAGGTTGTCACCCGTCGACTGACTCCGGTACTCGTAGCTCCAGGGGGCTCCATTCCCGGTGCCGACGTAGAGGAGATCGGCCTCGAGATCGTATGAGAAATTGTCCCAAGCAGTGCCGCCGCCTCCCCCTTTCCACCATTCTCCCGCCCAGGTCGTCGCGGCCATCTCCATCGCGGGCGACTCGAATCCCAGTGAGGGATCCCCGGGAACGGTGTAGAAGCGCCAGGCCTGCTCGCCCGTTTCCGCATCGTATGCGGTCACGTATCCGCGCACGCCCCAGTACTCGGCCCCGCTGTTCCAGATGATGACCTTGCCCTTCACGACCCGGGGGGCGCCGGTGATGATGTACTCGGAGTAACCTCCGTAAGGTGTGGTCTGAACTGACCATACGGGCCTCCCTGTTTCGGCGTCGAGCGCCACGAGGCGGCCGTCGAGGAGCCCTACGTAGATCTTGCCGTCGTAGAGAGCGACTCCTCGGTTGGGCGCTCCGTTCGAGACCGTGGGCCCGCCAGCCTCACGGCCCCCACGGACGATCGCGGGATCCCAGTGCCACTTGATCTCCCCGGTCTCTGCGTCCAGCGCGAACATGGAGCTCCAGGCTCCGCTCGCATACATGACTCCGTCGGACACGAGGGGAGTGGCCTCGATCCGGCCGTCTCCGCTGACGAGGTCGTGGGTCCACGCGAGCCCAAGCCCGTCCACGTTCTCGGCGCTGATCTGATCCAGTGGACGGTATCGGGTCTCGGCGTAGTCGAGACCGTAGGACAGCCACTCCCCGACGGGGGGGGCACCCAGGACCGCATCGTCCACGACCGTGCCGGACGACTGTTGTGCGGAGCCTGCAGTGGCCGACACGCTCATCGCGAGCGCGACCGGCAGATACAGGGTGAGGTGCTTCATCTTGGCCTCATGGAAGGAATTGGATGGCGGTCGGGGGAGAACGTCTCGGGGGCCGTTGGGTCGCAGAGTGAACTTCGCGCGGGTCCCTTCGCCCGCGCTGAGAGGCGCCCGAGACAACCGGGCCGCCCACGCTATCATTGGCGGATGAAGAGGCGCCAGTGCTGAGCGTGCGTTGTCATTGCCGGAAGCGACCCGTAGGTTGGTCGGCCCTCAGGAAGCTCCCGCCCCGCCGACCCCGGGATGCATGGCACCGAAGACCCTCGCTCCACGCGACCGCCGCTCTCTCTGCGGCAAACCCCGCGTAGCGATGTCGCGCATAGACCTCTTCTCCTGTCCAGCGTGGCCACCACGCCTGGACCTCGCGGATGTCTCGCCCGCGATGCCCTGACCGACTTCGTCTCGAGAGGCAACCGTGCATCCGGTCCTTATACTCCTCCTCGGCATGGCTACGGTCATCGGCGGGATCGTGGTCCTGCGCCAGAACGCGTTCCTCGCCCTGATCGGCGCGGCGATTCTCGTGAGCCTGCTTTCCCCGGGAGACACCGGGGAGCTGATCACGCGGGTCGCCGAAGCCTTCGGGTCCATGGCTGGTGGCCTGGGGATCGTGATCGCCGCGGCGGCCATCATCGGCAACGCGATGAAGCACAGCGGCGCGGCGGATCGGATCGTCAAGTCTCTGCTCTCTGGCCTCGGTGAGCGCCGCGCGGGGGGCGCCTTCGCCCTGAGCGGCTACGTCCTGGCAATCCCGGTCTTCTTCGACACGGTCTTCTTTCTCCTCGTCCCACTGGCCCGGTCCGCCTATCGCCGGACCGGACGAGGCTACCTGAAGTACATCCTCGCCATCCCCGCAGGGGGTGTGGCCACCCACGCGCTGGTCCCGCCTACCCCGGGTCCCCTCGCCGCGGCGGGAACGCTGGGGGTGGACCTGGGCGTGATGATCGGCGTGGGTGCCGTGATCGCGCTCTTCGCGGCGGCGGCCGGCCTGATGTTCGCCACCTGGGCCGACGCGCACTATCCGCTCCCCGAGAGCATGCGCGAGGGAAACGACGACCATGATCCCGTGGATGCCGACATACCGGACGACGACCTCCCGGGCCTGCTGTCGTCGCTCCTTCCGATCATCCTCCCCGTGGTGCTCATCGCCGCGAACACGATCACCACGTCCCTGGCGGCAAGGTTTCCTGAGAGCGTCTGGGCCTCCCTCGCCCCCTATGCCTCCGTCGTCGGGAACGCCAACGTCGCTCTCCTCGCTGCCGCCGCCCTCGCCATGTGGACGTATCACAAGCAGCGACGGCCGAGCCGGAAGGAGTCGGGTTTGCTGGTTGAGGACGCCCTCATGAGCGCGGGGCTGATCATCTTGATCACGGCAGGGGGCGGAGCGTTTGGGGCCATGCTCAGGGCCGCTGGGATCGGGCCGGTGATCGAGGGGATGTTCGGTACGGGAGCAGGAAGCGGCATCCTGTTCCTCTTCATCGGCTTCGCGGTCGCCAGCTTGCTCAAGATCGCCCAGGGTTCGAGCACGGTGTCGATCGTGACGACGGCGGCCATGATGGCGGCGATGGTCAGCGGACCGTCGGCTCTCCCGTTCAACGGCGCGTATCTGGTGGCCGCCATCGGCGCCGGGGCCATGGTGGGCTCCTGGATGAACGACAGTGGCTTCTGGGTCTTCGCAAAGATGAGTGGGCTTACGGAAGTGGAGGCACTCAAGAGCTTCACGCCCGTGCTTGCGATCAGCGGCGTCGCTGCCATGTTGGCGACGGTGGTGCTCTCTACGATCCTCCCCCTTCAGTAGCCGATCCGGAGGAGACCCATGCCCGAGACCCCTTCGGACCCTCTGCGCCTCGTCCAGCTCCTCGACGTCGAAGGGCGTCGAAGGGTGGCCGAGGTCCTGGACACGGGGCGTCTCCGATTGCTGGGAGGAGAGACGACCACGTACGACCTGGCCTTGGAGGCCATAGAGCTGGGCGAAGGGCTCGAGGCCGTGATCGGACGTCTCTCACGGGAAGCCGAGGTCGGCTTCGAGGAGTTGGCGGCGGAGGGTCGCCTATTGCCTCCGCTCGATCATCCGGACCCGGCTCACCTCCTCGTCACGGGCACGGGGCTCACCCATCTGGGGAGTGCCGACGCTCGCGACAAGATGCACGGAGGGGAGCCCGAGCACCTGACGGACAGCATGAGGATGTTCAGGGCGGGTGTGGAGGGAGGACGACCCGTGCCGGGCGAGGTGGGTGCGGATCCCGAGTGGTTCTTCAAGGGCACGGGCGCCTCCCTCGTTGCAGCCGGTAGGCCGCTGACCATGCCCGGGTTCGCTCTCGACGGGGGTGAGGAGCCGGAGGTGGCCGGACTCTATGTCATCGCTCGCGACGGAACGCCTTGCCGGCTGGGGTTCGCGCTCGCGAACGAGTTCTCGGATCACGTGCTGGAGCGTAGGAACTACCTCTTGCTCGCCCACTCCAAGTTGCGCGCCTGTGCCGTGGGCCCGGAGCTGCGGGGTGGTCCGTTGCCCGCCCATGTCCGGGGCATGAGCCGCATCCGACGCGGGGGTGCCGTCCAGTGGGAGAAGGAGTTCCTGACGGGGGAGGACAACATGTCCCACACCCTCGCCAACCTCGAGCATCATCACTTCAAGTACGATGGGTTTCGACGCGCCGGGGACGTTCATGTCCATCTCTTCGGAACCGCCACGCTCAGCTTCGGTGACGGGGTGCGTTGCACGCCTGGCGACGTCTTCGAGATCGAGGCCGACGCCTTCGTGCTCCCACTCCGCAACCCGCTCGAGCGGGCCCCGGACGAGGGCCTCGTAACGGTTTCGACGATCTGACCAGGAACGTGCTTCGGACCGACCTCACGGAGTCCGGTGGGTTGAGTTTGCACCGGGCCGCCCGCACGACGAATTTCACCATCCAGACGTTTGCCGACTCTTGGCACCGCCGCCTCACTCGATGACGACCATGACCAACATCGCCTCCGAATCCCCTCCCCGTCTTTCGCACTTCATCGCCAATCGGTTCGCCGACCCGGAACCCGACGGCTACGCCTCCCACTCCAATCCATCGGACTCGGACGACGTCGTCTCTCTCGTTCCCGGTGGTAGCGCAGCCGCCGTGAACGAGGCCATCGACGCCGCCCACAAGGCCTTCCCGGGATGGCGCTCCCTTCCGGGTCCCGCCCGGGCGGAGCACCTCTATCGGTGGGCCGGGGTGATCGCCGATCGGAAAGAGGATCTCGCCCAGACCATCGTGCGTGAGGTGGGGAAGCCGATCGGGGAAGCTCGCGGAGAGGTGAACCGCTGCGTGGTCATCTTGCGTTACTACGCGGGGGAGGCCGTGCGCAGCATCGGGGACGTGATTCCGGCCCAGGTGCCCGGCGCGCTCCAGTACAGCCTCCATGAGCCGCTCGGGGTGGTCGCGCTGATCACTCCCTGGAACTTCCCGGTGGCAATTCCGCTGTGGAAGGCGGCCCCGGCGATCGCCTTCGGCAACACCGTCGTCCTCAAGCCCGCGGCCGCGTCGTCGCTCATCGCGAGCAAGCTCGCCGAGACGGCTTTGGCGGCCGAGCTGCCCTCGGGGGTGTTCAATGTCATCCTGGGCAAGGGCTCACGGGTGGGCGAAGCGCTGCTGAGGAACGAGTCGGTCCGTGCCGTGAGCTTCACGGGATCCACGGCGGTGGGCATGCGCGTCGCGGCGATCGCCGCCGAGAGGAACATCCGGTACCAGACCGAGATGGGCGGGAAGAACGTGGTGATCGTCGCCGCCGACGCCGACCTCGACCTGGCCGCCCGCCTCTCGGCGGCCGGCGCGATGAGGTTCGCGGGTCAGAAGTGCACGGCGACCAGCCGTGCGGTGGTCGTCGAGTCGGTCCAGGAGGAGTTTCTATTGCGTTTGCGCCGCGAGGTCGAGGCCCTGCCCCTGGGGCCGGTCACCGATCCTTCCTCGGCCGTGGGTCCCGTGATCGACCAGGGTTCCCGAGAGCGGATCCAGGAGGCGCTGGTCGGCGCCGAGAGCCAACGAGTCATCGGGGAGAGCCTCCCGGACGACGAGGCGTTCCGGCGCGGCTGCTTCTTCCCTCCAACGGTGCTGCGGGACGTCACCTCGGATTCCCCGCTCGCCCAGGACGAGCTCTTCGGTCCCGTGTTGGCTGTCCTTCCGGTGGATGATCTGGAGTCCGCCATCACCACGGCCAACCATACCCGTTACGGGCTGAGCGCCTCGATCTTCACGCGCGACCTCCGGACGGCGATGGACTACATCCGTGACATCGAGGTCGGACTGGTACGGGTGAACGGAGACACGACCGGAGTGGACCCGCATGCTCCGTTCGGCGGGGTCAAGGACTCCAGCTCCGGAAGCCGCGAACAGGGCCCGGCCGCCCGGGAGTTCTACACGGAGATCAAGACCGTCCAGATTAATCCGTAATTCGCCCGGAAACCGCTCCGTTCCTCGCTTGCACCAACGAGGGGGACCGCCTATGATCTTGCCCCTTTTCCCGCTGTACGGGGACTCCAGGGACCTACACGGGAGGCAACCATGCCCTTTGTGAACATCCGTATCCTCGATGATATCCTCGGTGACGGGGCGGAAGAGAAGAAGGCCAACATCTCACGCGTTGTCACCGAGGCGATCAGCTCGGCCGCGGGCATCCCCGAGGACTACGTCTGGGTGGTGTTCGAGGACATCCCTGCGGCCGAGTGGTACGTGGGAGGGAAGAGCGTCACGAAGAACAGGGCGGAAGGATGAGCGAGGTGGTCCACGACCCGCGTTTCCACGACGTCGTAGGCGAGAATCTGGAGGCCGAGCAGCTCGGGACCGGCTTCGGCTTCACCGAAGGCCCGATCTGGCACCCCAGCAAGGGGCACCTGCTCTTCAGCGATATGCCGCAAAGCAAGATGCGGCTCTGGAGCCCGGGAGAGGGCATCACGATCTTCCGCGACCCATCGAACATGGCCAACGGCAACTGCTTCGACGCGCAGGGGAGAATCCTGACCTGCGAGCACGCCACCAGCCGGGTGACCCGCACGGAGCTGGACGGCTCGATCACCGTCCTCGCCACCCACTGGAACGGCAAGGAGCTGAACAGCCCCAACGATATCGTTCTCGCGGAAGACGGATCCATCTACTTCACCGATCCGACGTACGGCAGGATGGAGGTCTTCGGAGTGCCGCGTGAGCCGGAGCTCGACTTCCGGGGGCTCTACCGCATCGTGCCCGACAAGGGGGATGGCCACGAGCTCCAGCTTCTGGTCGACGACTTCGGTCAGCCCAACGGCCTCTGCTTCTCCTTGGATGGTACGCGTCTCTTCGTGAACGACACCGACAAGAACCACGTCCGGATGTTCGACGTCCACGGCGAGGGGCTGCTGGATGGCGGCCGCGTGTGGTGCGAGGTCAAGGGCGAGGGCGAGGGCGCAGCGGACGGCATGAAGATCGACAGCGCCGGGAACCTCT
>Ga0210123_1001720_pt1 | contig 10807 bp, 12 predicted proteins | sample Muzzi_PWB_D2_FD_185535 | JGI IMG/M metagenome (GOLD analysis project Ga0210123, IMG submission 185535) | Wetland microbial communities from San Francisco Bay, California, USA, that impact long-term carbon sequestration - Muzzi_PWB_D2 (SPAdes) | ecosystem: Environmental > Aquatic > Marine >... | reverse complement strand
CCGGCTCCGAATGCGCTTCACCCTCAAGCCCGAGCCGCCAACAAGCTCTGCCTTCCCGGGTGCTCGAAACCCCTCAAACGGCGAGCAACCGGACATTTCGGAGCGGGGGTAGGTCAGGAGGTCTGGAGTTCTTGCGCGAGGCGGCGCGAGGGCGTGAGTACATCCACCGCAGCCAGGCGGCGGCTGTCTGGCTGCTCCTGGATCACCTTCGGGAGAACGGGACGTTGCCCGTACCTGAGGTGGAGTTTGATTATGCCGACTCAAAGCCTAGGCCGAAGCCGAGATCCTCCGTCTTCGCAGAGCTTTACGCTCACTGATCTGCCACAACTCGGCATAATCTGGCACTCCGCATAACGTCCTCGGTCAGGAACGGGATCGATTCCGACCTCCAGGACATGGAAACGCCGTATCACTGGAGCCCGTCCGGTAGGCCCACCGTTGCGGTTGCGCGTCCTTCGCAACCTCACCTGAGCCCGTAGAGCGCCAGCAGCGCAGCGTAGCCGCTGGGCAAGGGCTGGGGCGGCTCCTCGAGGTCCGCGTACCGGACGGCCGTCTCCAGGAAGTATCGGGCGTGGAAGAACGCTTCGAGGATCGGACGGGTCGCGGTGGGCCAGATCGTGTTGTCTTCAGGGGTGAAGGTCTTGCCGGTGCCCGCGTCCACGATCTCCTGGAACCAGGGGTGGAGCGATCGGCCGGGGAGCAGGCTCTCGAGGGTCGCGACGATCTTGCGCGTCGTCTCCTGGAGCCAGAAGACCTTGAAGCTCTGGTGGTAGAAGCGGTAGACGGGGTCCTCGAAGCCCCAGTGGTCGCTCGACGCCTCGAAGAGCGAGCCGAGCTCACTCGCCCGGGACCGGAGACCGGCCAGAAGCGTCTCCTCGACAGATCGGCGATTCCCCGGGGGAGCGCATCCGTCGCCCGCTGACTCCGTGCCCTCCCGCGCGCAGTCGGAGCCCTCGGCTGGGTCCTGCTCGAGCGGTGGGCTGTTGCCCTCTGCCGCCTCGAACGGCCGGATCCACTCCACGCGACCGTGGGTGAAGCGGACGAGGTACTCCACTCAACGCCGGGCTTCGGGGTCGCCGCCAGGCTCGGATCTGTAAATCCGGACATCCCCGTGAAATGGCCACTCCACGTCAGGCTATCGCGGTCAGGGCGGGGGCCGAAGGGTCATGAAGGGCCGTTCTTTATGCCGCGCTCGGCATAAAAGACGGCCGTCCATGACCGCACGGCTACCGAGCTGGACGCTTCCGGCGATTTCCGTCTCTCAGCTCTTCCTCGGAAGCAGCTCTGGCAGTCAGCGACCGGGATAGGGACAAATATATTTGCCGTATTTGCCATGGAGGCCACTGAACGATGTCCCAGCTTGACGTCTACGTCCCGAAGAGTCTCGAAGAGGAAGTACGCCGCAGGGCGGAGGCCCTGGGGGTTTCGGTTTCCCGCTATCTCGGGCAGCTCGTGCGGCGCGAGGTGGGAAGCGAGTGGCCCACGGGGTGGTTCGACGAGGTCGTCGGCGCCTGGAAGGGCGAGCCTCTCGAGCGGCCTGAGCAGGGCCGCTACGAGACGAGAGACGAGCTCGACTGATGTACCTCCTCGACACCAAGGCCTGCATCCGCATTCTCAACGGCAGCTCGAAGCCCCTCGTCGAGCGCCTCCGTCGGCACGATCCGTCGGAGATCCGGATGAGTGCGGTGGTCAAGGCGGAGCTCTATTACGGCGCCCGGCGAAGCCGGCGCGTGGCCGAGAACCTCGAGGTGCTCCGGCGCCTCTTCCAGCCCTTCGTCAGCCTGCCCTTCGACGATCTGTGCGCCGAGCACTACGGGGTCATCCGTGGTCAGCTCGAGCGGGAAGGGCGGCCCATCGGACCGAACAACCTGCTGATCGCCGCCACGGCTGTGGCCCATGACCTGGTCCTCGTGACCAACAACAGCGGCGAATTCTCACGAGTCGCCGGCCTGGCAGTTGAAGACTGGCAGGGAGGCTGAGGAGGGGTCGCCTCAGCTCCCGCCACCCAGGGCGGCGCGGTCGAGGGTCTCTTCGATCCTCCCGAGGAGGGCCTCCCCCTTCTCCAACCATTCTTCTGGCGCTCCGTCCGGGGCGGTGTCTTCCAGGCCTTCGGACCGCATCGCCTCCAGCAGGCCGAGGAGCTTGACCCCCTCCGTGGCGAGCGGGCCGAAGCGCTCTTCCAGCCGCTCGCCGAGGTCGAGGACGCTGTCGCCTTCGATCCCCGCGAAGCGGGCCAGCCCGATGAGGCCGTCGTCCAGCGCCTCGGCCAGGGGGGTCATGGCCTCGGCGCCGAAGCCGTGGCCGGCCAGGAGCCGCGTCATGCGGAGCTTGCGCCCGGCGGCGGCGAGACGTTCCCGGGCCGCGGTCAGGCGCCGCCGCCGGCGCTCGTCGCGGCGGTCGGAGGTGGCGGACAGGGCCGACGAGCGGTGCAAGGGCTCGCCCTCGGAGCCGTCAGCGCCGTCCATGCCTGGAGAGAGCTGGAGCACGCCGGCGTCGGCCAGGCGGCGCACGGTCTCGTAGGTCGCCCGGTCCAGGACCTCCAGCCGCGGCGCTCCCGGGCCGTCGCCGAAGCAGCGGTCGACCGTCGCTTCGATCTCCGGCCCGGCTTCCACGAGGCTCTCCCCCGGGGCACTCTCCAGGCGATCCACGACCACCAGCACCGTGCCCCGTTTCGGCCGGTCCGGGAGGGAGTCCCCAAGCGCGTCCGGAGCCAGAGCCGGGGCCGGTTGCGAGAGGAGCTCCCGCGGCAGGAGGTCGAGCAGCAGGAGCCTCTCGCCCAGGAGCGCCGTGAGATCCTGGCGCAGCCGCTCCGATGCCGGCACCGCGGGCGCGGCATCCGCCGCCGGGGCCTCGCCGGCCGCCTTCTCAGTCCTCTCGAGCAGGCGCTGCTCCAGGATCTCCTCCAGCCGTTCCATGAAGGCCGCCCGCCCGGAGGGCAGGGGCATCTCGTCTGCGCCCTGGCCGTCCAAGACGCCGTCCGCCAACGCCTGCTTGCCGGCCAGGAGCCCCTGCATCCGGTGCTCGATCGAGTCTTCGGTGACCAGGTGGATCACCTGGACGGAGCGGGGCTGGTGCTTGCGCCAGGCCCGGGCAATGCGCTGCTCGAGCTTGGCCGGGTTCCAGGGCAGGTCCAGGTTGACCACGGCGCTGGCCGCCTGGAGGTTGAGGCCGAGGCCGCCGGAGTCGGTGGAGAGGAAGAGACGGCAGTCGGGGTCGTCCTTGAAGCGCCGGATCTCCTGGCGGCGCTTGCCCTGGGGCACGGAGCCGGTGTGCCAGGCGAAGCCCACCTTCATCTCGGAGGCGAGCTCCCGCACCAGCTCCAGCATCCGCTCCCATTCGGAGAAGACGAGCACTTTCTGGCCGTCCTCGCCCAGGAGCTCCTCCAGGACCGCCTCGAGCTCTCCCAGCTTGGGGCAGATGCGGCACTCGGAATCGAGGATGTACGGGGTGTCACACAGCATGCGCATGCAGGCCAGGTACTTCTGGAGCTTCTCGAACTCTTCCCTGGTCAGGTGCCGGCGCTTGGCGATGGCGGCGAGCTTGGCCACCCGGCCCTCGTAGTCCGCGTAGCGGAGCTTCTGCTCCTCGTGCATGGGCACGTAGTAGGTGTTGACGGTGCGGCCGGGGAGCTGCTCTTCGACCTCGGCCTTGCGCCGTCGGAGCAGCACCGGCCGGAGGCGCCGGTGCATTTCGGTGAGGTTCTTGTACCCCACCGGGCGTCCGCGGTCGTCCAGCTCGTGGAAGTCCCGGTTGAAGCGGAAGAGGGGGCCGAAGACGCGGGGGTCCAGGAACTGGACGATGGAGTAGACATCGTCGATGCGGTTCTCGAGCGGCGTGCCCGTGAGGACGAACGCGTAGCGGCTCTCCAGACGCTTGACCGCCTGCGCCGTCTTGGTGCGCCAGTTCTTGATCCGCTGGGCCTCGTCCAGAATGATGACGTCCGGCGCCAGCAGGCGCTGAAGGTCCTCGCCGTCGGAGAGGATCTGCTCGTAGTTGGTGAGGTAGAAGAACGAGCGCTCCCGGTACTGGCGCAGGCGGACCGCTCGGGGCCCCATCACCAGGAGCGACGGCAGGTCGGTGAACTTGGCGATCTGCTCTTCCCACTCGGCCTTGAGCGACACCGGGCTGACCACGAGCACCCGCTCGATCCCCCGAAGGCGCCGGAGCAGCTCGCAGGCGGCGATGGCCTGGACGGTCTTGCCGAGGCCCATCTCGTCGCCCAGGAGAGCGCGCTCGGCGAAGGCCAGGTGGAGCGCTCCTTCTTCCTGGTAGGGGTAAAGGCGGTGGCGCAGCAGGTCGAGGCTCCGCTTGCCCGCCTCGACGTCGGCTTCGAAGCGTTCCCGGGCGCTCCGGCGGGCCGCCCGGCGGGCCTCCTCCTGCGCCCACGGGGGGAGCTCCGCCGACAGCCGCACGCGCTCCCGCACGCGCCGGGGTGCCGCCTCGAGACGCCGGGCCAGGGCCGGGACCACCGCCTCCGGCGGGGCCAGGAGCGTGCCGTCGGCACCGAAGAAAGGCCCCAGGAGCTCTTCGACCTTCTTCGAGGGCCGCCCCGGCGGGCGAAGCACGCGTACCCGGGGCGCCGTGGCGGAGCGGTCGAGGAAGATCTCCACCCGCCGCCCCGCCCTGGATCCGGGTCCTCCGGGCTGCGCCGGGGAGCCGCTCCCGTCGCCGACCTCCCGGTCGAACCCCTCCTCGGCCAGCCGCCGCAGCACCGCCTCCACGTGCTTGCAGGTGCCCAGGCCGTTGATCCGATGGTCGGGGCAGCTACAGGTGTTCAGATGCTCACCGAGCGAGCGGATCTCCACCCGGTACTCCACCTGGTGCTCCCCTCGGTCCTTGGAGCCCCCGTCCGGCTCTCCGGCAGCCGAGCCCACGGCGAACGTGGCAAAGGGGTGGTGGGTCTTCTCCAGGGGCCGGACCGTCAGAGGCTCGGCCTCGGCCCGGAGCCGGCGGCGCTCGACCTCCTCCTCATCGGTGGTCCGCCAGCCCTGGAACCGGGGCTGGCGCTTCGTGACCTTTCGGGCAGCGGAGCGGGATCGTCGTTCAGCCATCGACGAAAGATGTTACCTCCGTCGGCGGCGCCGGTGTGGTCCAAACGCGGCATCGAGCGCCTCTGGCCTGCTAGCCTGGACTATTCATAAGTCACCTACTGCGAGCCGCAAGTGGATGCAATCTCAGGGCGTACTCGCTCTTTGCTCCTCGACGTACTGCCCAGTACGCCTGCGTCGCGCATCGCTGTGTGCGCCCTGATCTCACACCCACTTGCGGCTCTCGCGACGGCGTCTCATGAATAGTCCAGGCTAGCGCGGTCCGGTCGATGAGGATTCGCGAAGGAGACGGACCTTCAATCGGGCGGAGTCCGCGTACCGAGCTCCTTATACACCTCGGACCGGTGACCGATCCGGAGAATCCACAGTTCGTCCTGGTGCATGGTGAACACGACCCGCCAGGGACCGGCCCGGAGCGACCAGAGTCCGGACCGGGTGTAGGCCAGAGGCTTGGCGAACTGCTCGGGATGTGTCGTCAACTTCCGTTCGATCGCCGCTCGGATCCGTTTCCGGGTCGGCGGATCGAGCTTCGGAATGTCCTCGCTGACGACCTTCGGGTGGTAGCGGAGGGCGAAGTCGGTCACCGCGGCTCAGCCTATTTCCAGGCCTCGTCGTGGGAGACGGCGCGGGACCGCTCGAACGTGCTCAGCCGTTCCTCCCCTTCTCGCGCCCAGTACCGCTCCTCGTCCTCCGCGTACTGCCTGGCGAGGATGTCTCGTACCACGACGGAGACGGACCGTCCCTCCTGTTCGGATCGCCGCTTGAGCCAGGCGGCGAGCTCTTCGTCGACGACGGCGGTGATTCTCGGTTTCGTTGCAGGCATGATCGACCTCCGCACAAAGTGTAGCACAAGTGCTGCACTCGCACCCGCCGAGGATCGCGCTTGCCCGGACCGGCCGAAGAGTACAGGCGACCCGACCTGAGCCGGCCGTGTGCCAGGTGGATGGAGGAGGAGGCGGCCAGCCTTGACGACCATGCACCCATGCATGTATACACAGACCATGGCGACCAAGACCATCTCCGTCGACCTCGAAGCGTACGAGCGGCTGCGCCGGGCGAGACTCTCACCCGATGAATCCTTCTCGCGGGTGATCAAGCGTGCGCGGTGGCGCGACGAGCGCAAGACGGCGGCCGGGCTGTTGAGCGCCCTCGAAGAGGCTCCCCGTCCGGACCCGGCCGTCCTGGAACGGCTCGACGAGGCCCAGCTTGCCGACGCTCCGCCGGAGGACCCGTGGCACGCCGACTGAGCCTGGACACCACCTTCCTCATCGACCTCCAGCGGGAGCGGGCCAAGGGGAACGGGAACGGACCGGCCCATCAATTCCTGGAGCGGTCACCGGACGCGGAGCTGTTTCTCTCGACCGTGGCCCTGGGCGAACTCGCCGAGGGTTTCGCCAGCGTGGAGCATCCCCTCGTCCGGATCGTCCGGCGGCAGCACGCCCCCCTCCCCGTGGACGAAGAGACCGCTCTGATCTACGCGGGGCTCGTCCGCGACCTGCGCACCCGGGGCATGCTGATCGGCGCCAACGACCTCTGGATCGGCGCATCGAGCCTTCGCTTCCAGTTACCGATCGTCACCGCCAACGAGGAGCACTTCCGGCGGATCGAGGGCCTCGAGGTCCTCGGTTACCGGGACGGCGCTCCGGGGTAGGCAGCGCGAAACGACCTCCAGGGCTCCGCCCGGCATCCACTGGAAGAAGTTGGCGTGCAGGAAGTCGCGGCGCAGCTTCGGATCGCCCTCCCCGAACATCCGCAGCTCGAGGATGTCGGGGTTCTTGACGAGCATGTCGTAGAGCGAGCGCTCTTGCTCGATGCTCCGGCCGTCCGCCGAGAGAATGGCCAGGCCGTTGTCGATCGCCGCCATCTCGTCGAAGAGCTCGGGAATTCTCCTCGAACGGGACGTGAGGACCGCGACGCGACCGTCGGGGAGTCCTTCAGCGTAGTGGTGGACAGGCAGGACCCGTTTCCAGAGCCGCTCGGCGTCGAACGCGAGGAGCGTCAGGAGCACAGGCGAGGAGCGCTGCGAGGGCACCGGCCAACGCCAAGGAGCGGAGTCCGGGCCGCGCGGGGTACGTCTTGAGGGCCTCCATGGCGCGACGGAGAATAGCAAGCAAGGACTGAAACAACCATCGCGGGGAGCCGAAGCCCTCCGTGCCGGCCGCTGTCAATCCAGGAGCCCGACGAGTCGGTCCGGGAGAGGGACTGCTCTTCAACAGTAATTGCAGGCTTCGGATCTACCGTCCAGGCAGTGGCACGAGAGCTGCGTGCCGGTGCAGGTGAAGCTCTGGACACACCCCCAACCACAGAAGGCCTTGCACTGTTGGTTGTAGGCCGCACAGAAACTGCAGGGCGGCGGCGGCACACCGAGCCCGTCGGGGTAGCAGAAGGAATCGGTGGTTGTGTCGCAGGCGAGCTGTAGTGGCCGCTGCTCGAACCCGATCAAGAGCTCTCCCCCTTCAGTAGGCCCGCCGTCCAATTGGCTGCTGTTCGCGAGGTCCTCACAAGAAAGAGTCAGGTTCTTACCTTGTTCTCCGCCCTTTGCGTCAGCGGCACCCACTGTGACGAATAAGAAGACTGCGATTGCCAGAACAGTTGTAACGCCACGTTTCGTCATCATGTCAAGTCTCCTCGCCTGCTGGACTTGGTTCGCAACGGGCACACCATCGAGCGCGCGTCTTGGCCTGAGAGCCAGCTCCCCGATCGCCATTGTCGGAGGCCAGATCCGGATCTTCCCGGCTTCACGCCTGACTTCACGATCAACGTTGCCCCATCTACTCGACTTGCCATTCAGTTCTATGTTCCAGTACAAGTTACCATCATTAAGGCTTGCAGAGCAAAATCCGGACCCTTCGCGAATGGTCTCAGGGCTGGCTCGACGTGGTCTGGGGGCGGGTCCCGCCGGACGGGACTCTGTTCGTGGTCCGCACCGGGATCTCACAGGTCCGGCCGGTGCCGGCGGAAGTCTTCACCATGGAGGTCGAGCGGGCCTGGGTGTTCGGGACAGGGCGAGGCCCTGAGCCAGTCGACGCTACAGCGGCCTGTAGTAGCTGCTCCTGGCGTCCGCCGCCTCCGACTTGCGGTTTTCGGCCAGGAGGGTGCGTAGGCCTTCTGCGGCCAGTTTGCTCGCGTCGGCCTCCTTCCCGGAGCGTAGCCCTGCGAGCCGTTCCGCCCTGGCCGCCGCGGCCTCGAGGCGATGCGCCGCCTGGGGGAGGAGTCGCGCTCCTTGGTCGAGGAGGCGCCGCAGCACCACCGCCTCCTGCTCCACTTGGCGGCGGAGGTCCGCCGCCGAGCCCTCGCTCGCCGCCAGGAGGCGGGACGCGGCGTCCGCCAGCCGGCGCACAGGGTCCAGCCGCCGCCGGAGCTCCTGCCACTCGGGCTCGGGCAGGTAGAGGGCGTGGTCGCTCCAGGCCATGGCGCAGGGGTTCTGCATCGCCTCGGCCGCCCGCCACCACGCCCTGACGCGCACGCCGCGGGCGGTGCCGCTTTCGAGCATCCGGACGGGCGGCCGGTCGAGGAGGCGCCAGAGCGGGCCGAGGTCCTCGATGGCCACCACCGCGGAGGCGGCGTCGGCCACTCCCCAGGTCATGTAGCTCTCCCAGAGCTGGCGCCCGAGGACGTCCCGGTTGCAGGCGAGGTAGGCGAGGCCCTGCACCGTGCGAGGCTCGAAGCGCGCGTACTGCTCCTGGTACATGCGGTCGGTGTAGCGTCGCGGAGGTTTGGCCCGCGGGCCGGGCGGCCGCAGGTCGGCACGCACCGCGCGTTCCAGGATCTGGCGGAGGAGCTCGGTCAGCATCCAGAGCCTGTCGGCCTCGTTCTCAGTCTCCACGTTCGCGCCGCGGTCGAAGGCCACCATGATCTGCTCCACACCCTCCTGCAGCCCCTCCGGGCGGCGTCGGATCAGCAGCTCCGCGAGCTCGCGGATGAGGAAAAACGTCGCCAGGACGAAGTGAGACTCGACGTAACGCACCAGCCGGGGAACGTCGGAGTCGGCGGCGAAGAGGGGCACGGCCTCCGGGCCGAGCCGGCGTGCCTGGGCGTACCCTTCGCGGGCGTCGTCGCCGATCTGCCAGAGGGAGCCGCACTCTCGGCACACGAAGAGGCCGGCGACGCCCCGCCGCCCCACGAGCTTCGAGCCGCGGAGCGCCGGAGCCCGGGTCGCCGTCACCCACGCCTCCGGCAGGGTCTGCTCCGAGGCAGGTCCGTAACCGAGGGCGAGCTGGGCGCAGGCCGGGCAGGGAGAGTGGGTCACCAGGCGACATCTTACGGCCTGACCGGGCGGGTGGCCAGGAAGGTCGCTTCGGGCATTGGCGAAGGGCGAAGGGCGAAGGGCGAAGCGTGACGGCGGCGGGCCGAGCCCCGCCGCGTTCCGTGGGACGCCGCTTTACCGCCCTACCCCGTCGCGTTGGACGAATCGGGCGTCGGTTGCATAGACTTGTTCGCAGCTTTACCGAACAGGAAGTCGAAAAGAGGACGCGTGTCCGGCACGGGCCGCGATCTCGCGGGCCGTGCGATTCGCCGTTGAACGACCAGAGGAGCTCGCCATGCTTCATCGCGGAGTTCGTCGAGTTCGAGTCGCGGGGGCGGTCGGTGCCCTCGTCTGCCTGCTGGCCGCAGCGCCCGCTGTCCAGGCACAGTGGCAGATCCAGACCGAGGACGGCACCAGCAGTATCAAGTTCGGATTCCTTGTCCAGGGCAGGGCCGAGTCCCTGGACGTCGGGGACGACACCTCGCAGAACCTGTTCTTCCGCCGCCTCCGGTTGCTGGCAGGGGGCAAGATCAACGACAAGCTCTCGTTCTTCTTCGAAACCGACAGCCCGAACCTCGGCAAAGGGGACGGGAACGGGGGCAAGAACAACGGGGATGTCTACATCCAGGACTTCGTGATCACCTGGAAGCCCCAGAGCGACGCGTTCAACCTCGATATCGGGATGCTCCTGAACGAGGTCTCGTACAACTCGAACCAGTCGGCGGTCTCCCTCATGGCCACGGACTACGGGCCGTACTCGTTCGTCTGGTCCGGGCCGATCACGGCGCGGGTGGGGCGCGACTACGGCGTGCGTGCTCGCGGCTATCTGGCCAACGACCACGTGGAGTACCGGGCGAGCGTCCTCCAGGGAAACCGCGGCGACAATGACTCCAACTCGTTCCGCTTCCTGGGCCGGGTCATGTTCAACGTCTTCGACGCCCAGAAGGGGCTCTTCTACACCGGCACCACCCTGGGCAAGAAGCAGCTCCTCTCGTTCGGGGCGAGCTACGACACCCAGGAGGACTACGAGGCGTACGGCGTCGACGCGTTCTGGGACCAGCCGATGGGTGGCGGCAACGGGCTGACGCTCCAGGCGGACTGGAGCCATCTGGACGGCGACGTCTTCCTGCCGGCTCTGCCCAAGCAGGACAACCTCCTGGTGGAGGCCGGGTTCTACGTCGCGTCGACGAAGCTCCTGCCCTTCGTCCAGTACTCCGAGCGGGACTTCGACAACCCGGCCCAGGCCGACCGGGACAAGCTGCAGCTCGGTCTCGGCTACATGTTCGCGGGCCACAAGGGCAACCTCAAGCTGTCGTACGCCCAGATCGGCACCGACGGCGGTGACGACGTCGACGAGATCTGGCTGAACTGCCAGGTGTTTACGTTCTAGCCTGCACTATTCATGAGGCGCCGTAGCGAGAGCCGCAAGTGTGTGTGAAATCAGGGCGCACACAGCGATGCGCGACGCAGGCGTACTGGACAGTACGTTGAGGAGCAAAGAGCGAGTACGCCC
>Ga0210123_1001719_pt1 | contig 10814 bp, 12 predicted proteins | sample Muzzi_PWB_D2_FD_185535 | JGI IMG/M metagenome (GOLD analysis project Ga0210123, IMG submission 185535) | Wetland microbial communities from San Francisco Bay, California, USA, that impact long-term carbon sequestration - Muzzi_PWB_D2 (SPAdes) | ecosystem: Environmental > Aquatic > Marine >... | reverse complement strand
ACATGGACCGCCACTCCGTTGCGCTCCAGCACCTCGACAACCGAGCGGCCGACCTCGGGAAAGAGATAGCCCGCCGTGCATCCGGCAAAATAGGCGACGTTTCGACTCCCCTCCTTGCGCGCGGTGAGCCCTTTGTGCTCGGCCCAATGAAAGAAATTCTGTGCCGGAATGACGGGGAGCTTGCGCTCGGGATGAAGCTTGAGCGCTTTTCGCAGCAGGAGGCCAGTGGTCTTGCTCGACTGCAAAGTCCTGGTCAACCGGGGGAAGCTGCCGGCCAGCCTGGCCATGCGCGGAACAGCGGCGAGCAGCCGGGTCGCCAGGGGGAGCCCCTCGGTGTCGACGAAAAGGCTCTTGGCCTCCATCACCTTGATGGGGATTTTGGGGCAGGGGCAGATGCCGCAGAGGGTACAGAGGTCGGTCAGGTGGCGCAGTTGTGCCGCAGCAATGGGTACCTGATGCTCCTTTTCCTGATCACAGAGTCGATAGATCTCGGGGAAAAAGGCACAATCCTCCTCCATCAGGGTGCGGCAGACGTCGCAGTCGGCGCACAAGGTCATGACGCTGCGGAGGATCTCCTGGGGGTTATTTTTCACTCTCAAACTGGGGCTCTCCATCTCCTCTCCTCCCTCTCGCCAACCTGCCACTCGGACAGCTGGCGTAGCATTTGAAACAATAGTATTGAAGGGTGAAGCTCGTGGCGTGGTTCAGGCGCCTGAATTCGGGGCTGCGCAGCAGCTTCTTTTGTTCCTCGACACTGCTATCGATAAACCTGGTCCAGAAGCCGATCGTGCCGCCGATGCCGTAGGGTTGGGAGTGGGCCAGGCATTTCATCTGCGCGGTCTTCCCTTTTTCTTCTAAAGCGTCAGCGGGACACTGGTCTACACAGATATTGCAGTCATTGCACGCTACCTCGGTGACCGGCGGATCGGGAGGCAGCTCAAGGTCGGTCAAAATGGTACTGAACAGTACTCTGGCGCCGAACTGCGGATGGATCACCAGATTGTTACGTCCCCAACTCCCCAGTCCGGCAGCGATGGCTGCGTGGCGATGGGAAATGTCGCCGATCAAGCCAAATTTTCCCTCCGGCGAAATGTTCAAGGGGTACGACATCGGCGTTGACATGGCCCGGGCCTGGCAATCGCATTCCAGAAAATGCGTCAGCTTGTAGTCACACGCCTTCATGAATTCCATAATCGCCAGACGTCCGCCCATGGCGATTCTCATATTGTCGCTTTCGCAGTGGGAGGCTTCCCGAAACACCATGACGATCAAGCTCTTCACCCCGGGGAAAATACTGTGCAGGTCTGGCGTCAGGGGACTGTCATAGTCGGCCACTGCGGCGAAGCCCACATCGTCGGCACCAAGCTTCAGGGCTAAATCTTTTATTTGCCGTTTCCTGCCTTCAAGCATCGTCCTCAACCTTTTGCCATGACGCTGTGGAGGTTTCTGGGGGAAGCGTTTGAATCTAACCGCAACAATCTGTGGCGCGTTCATTCATCTCAAGCGGTTTTTCCAGCACGATTTCTTTCGCCGGGTTGACCAGCAGAAAAAACACCGCGCCGCAAACTGTGAGCAAGGTCGCCGCCATTAAAAAGAGACTGTAGCCGCCGGCATCGATGAGCAAAGACCCCACATACGCCCCGGTAAATGTGCCGAGATGAACAACCAGCATCATCATGTTTGCGTTGTATCCTCTGAATTCAGGTGTTGTGATCAGGTACATCAAGGAATTCAGCGGCGGAATACACAAGCCCATGCCAATGCCAAAAACAACGGCGATGGACATTGCCCATGCTGAAGCGGGCAGCATGAACAACAGGACAAAGCCGGCTGCGGTTATCAGCATTGATGCGGCCACCAAAATCACCTTGGAGAGGCTGTCAAATATCCTTCCGCCAAAGATGCGGATGGCGACCATGACACCCATCTGGATGGTGAAGAAAAACCCGGGGTTACTCAGACCTCTTTCTCGCGCAAACCCCTCCAAAAAGTAAAAGAGCGCAGAGAAGAGGGTGAAATAAACGCCATTCATCAACAGGATAGACAATACTGGCTTACGGAGCAGGTTCCTGGTTCTTGCAGATGTCGTTGGGGTGCTCTTTTCAGGGATGTTTCCCTGGGCAGCGCCCTGCGCTCGGACCAAGGAAATCAGGCCCGCCGCAGGGAGAAGCAGGCAACCCGTCATCATATAAAGCATCGTTGGGGAATCAAGCCATGGCCGCACCAGCTCCGAAACAGCAGGCATGATGGAATAGGGAGCCAGCAGAGCCACGGAATAGAGACTGAAGGCATAGCCTGATTGTTCCGCCGGAATAATACTCACCAGCACCACCATGCACGATGCCAGAATCAGGAACCCACCTGCTCCACCGACCATTCTCACCCCCGCCAACAGCCAAAACCCCACCGCAAAACGGTAGGCCATGGCGCAGCCTGCGACCAGAACGATGCCGACCACCATCGCCCGGTAGGCATTCACCAGGGTGATCCGCTGACTCACGGTTGCATACAAAACCATGGCGGTAAGGGAGTAAAGACTGATCAGGAATCCGGCACTTTTGGTTTCAATGCCAAGACTGAGGAGATAAGCATGAAAATCGTAGAAAACCGTAACATTGCATAACGTCAGAAATGTCAGACCACACACCGATATGAATTTGAAATCAAGCACGCTATTGTTCACAATAATTGCCTCAGGCAGGCGGTTTTAGTCGCGGATTTCAGGGCGCGGAAAGATCTCGGGGGATACGACCCCCGGAACATGTTGTTCGGCCCACTCCCGCATGGCCGCCAGAACCCTCCCGAGACCCGCCCCTTTGGAGGTGAGATAGTACTCGCCGCGCGGGGGGTTGGTCTGGTAAAGCTCCTTCTTGATGATATCGGCCGCTTCAAGCCGCTTGAGCCGCTCCGCCAGGATGTTGGTCGGGATTCCTTCCGGCGATTCGACAAACTCCCCATAACGGTGCTTGTTCAGGAAGAGGTCGCGAATCACCAGCAGGGTCCACTTGTCCCCGAGAATATCGAGGACGCAGGCAATCGGGCAGGTCGAGCGGAAGTCCTTGGTAAACAACGGATCGATGTTCGGTTTCTTGTCCATGTCGACAGTAGAGCATAGTCACTTGTGTTTTGCAAGTAACTATGCTTAGCTTGTGTTACTTGCAATTCGAAAGTGACTGGCAGACAGGAAGCTACTACAGGTTTCCGCGGAGGCCGTCAACGGCGATGAGAAGCTGGTCGCGACCGCAACGAGCAATTTGATGGTGTTCGAAGCCCAACCTCGAATTCTACGCTGCCAATCGCATGGCGCGACTGCATAAGCCTTTCCTCACAAACCCGAAAGCGTTTGGGTTAGCGAACAGATTGGCCGGCCGGTTATCAAGGCCTGGAATACGGTGCTGTCCCACTCCCTTTCCGACAGGGGAACGCCGGAAGGCACACTGGGACGCATCGCCATCCCGATCGCGGGCGACGATGCAAAGCGAAGGTAACATCCATGCAGCTAGTGGGAACCACAGGGTTCGACGCACTGGATGCGGGCACGCTCGCCGAATCCTGGCGGCAGCAGCCTGGCACACCGGCCTACTGCACCGAACTCACGCTGGATGAATTGAAATCCGCACTGGCGTCGGCCGACAAACAGCGCGCTCCGAAGAACCGCGAAGTGCTGCTTAAGGAATTCATGGCGGGCAATGGCAAGTTCACGCATGACGAAATCGTCGCTCGAAATCGCGCCGTCACTGCGTGACGCTGAACTTGATCATTTACGAAAGGAAGAAATCATGAGAATTGCTATCCCCGCCCATCCACCTGGAGCCTATTTGACTCAGGGATTGAGGCGATTACTATGCTATTCGCCTCAGTTCGTTCCGATATTCCGATCACCAGCAGGCTCCTGGTCGTGACCAGACAAAAAGAGCCTGATCTTTTCCTGGTTCTGCCGACAAGGCTTGTGCCGTCCGCTAAGCCATTCTCCTACCTGCTCAGGATCGCGACCCATTTCGAAACCGAGCTGTTCCAGGGTCAGTCCGTTAACCTGTTTGTACCATGCCAGTCCTTCCATGACATCTTCAGGACAGGGGATGGGATTGTATCCGAGGAAGGTGATGATTGGGGGGATGAACCGGAAATCGACGGTCCACCCGTGCTCCCAATTCCAGACGGTGGTGGCGGTCACACCGAGCCTGACCGCCACCTCTTTCTGGTAAAGTCCGAGTTCGATGCGGCGGCGGCGCAGGTGGTCGCCGAGGGTGACGGGTTCTTTATCGAACTCTGGAAGCGGCTGAATATGAAGGGGAATTTCGATTTTGTGGGCTTGGCTGGCCACTTCAGAAAAGTAGGAAAAGATATACGCAACCCTGCCCCTGCGGCTATCTGGGCGACACCCAGCACTCCTGCACCTGCACCCCGCTGCTGCTTCAGCGCTACCGCACCCGCATTTTCGGCCCCCTGCTCGACCGCATCGACCTGCATGTCGAAGTGCCCCGCGTCCCCCACCGCGACCTGGCCGACCCCACCGACGGGGAGCCGAGCACCGCCATCCGGACGCGGATCGAAGGCGCCAGGAAGATTCAACGGAAACGGCTGGCGCCCTTCGGGCTGCACGCCAACGCCCGCATGCAGGCCCGCCACCTGCGCCGCTTCTGCGCCGTCGACGAGGCCGGCCGCAAGTTGCTGGAAATGGTCACCGACCGTCTCGGCCTGTCGGCCCGGACCTATACCCGGGTCCTCAAGGTCGCCCGGACCATCGCCGACCTGGCCGGGGAGGAGCAGATCCGCCAAGCCCACCTGGCCGAGGCGATCCAGTACCGGTCGCTGGACCGGAAAACGTTTTAATCGTTGCCGGCCAATTTGGGCAAGCAGACAGGTTATGGTTTTGATAAACTCCAATAAAACCTCCCTCCCGAACCCATAGCTGCACCATGGACCAGCGTCATTATAAAGCGGCCCAAATCGCCAACACGCTCTCTCCGGCCCTCGGTTTCCTTCTCAGCCTGCCCGGGCTGGTCGCCCTGGTCATTCAGGCGGTCCGTTACGGCAATGCCTGGCATGTCGTGAGTTGCTCCATTTACGGATCGAGCCTCGTCATCTCTTACGCCGCCTTTACCCTTTATCACCTTTTCAAGTTCCATGAGCGCTGGGGCAAACTCTTCAAGATCCTCGACCACTCGACAATCTATTTTCTCATCGCGGGAACCTACACGCCCTTTACGCTGGTCTATCTTCGCGGCCACTGGGGCTGGACCCTGTTCGGCGCGGTCTGGGGACTGACCGTTCTGGGCGTTCTGTTCAAAACCTTCTTCGTCCATCGGTTCAAGATCCTGGCGCCGATCCTTTATCTCCTTATGGGCTGGCTGCTCGTTTTCGCCATTCAACCGGCGGTGGCATTGATTCCCCGAGCCGGTCTCCAACTGCTCTTGGCGGGCGGACTGTTTTACAGTTTCGGTTTGATTTTTTACGCCACGAAACGGCTTCTCTTTCATCACGCCATCTGGCACCTTTTCGTTCTGGCGGGGAGTGCCTGCCATTATTTCGCCGTTTTCTACTACGTCATTCCCCGTCCCGGGGCCGGAATCGGCCTGTAGTTTCGGCAGCGGACCTCTACGCCCGCCTCCCGGGCGCCGAACCGGTTCAACCTGCCCCGCAAGCCGCCAAATTTTCAGGGGAATATCGGCCTTGCTTTTCCAAAGCCAATCGTGCTACGGTGCTTTCACTTAAGAAAGTTTGTGTACGTTTTTTATCGCTCACAAGTTGGCAGGGTGCCGACTTGGATCAAAACACGCAGACCCACTTGGGCTGGGTGTTTTTTCATTTTCCGGGCGATCGGGACATACACACCAAAAAAAATCCCGTCAGGGAACATGGAGAAGAAAATGGCAGAAGGTACAGTGAAGTGGTTTAACGACGCCAAGGGTTTTGGTTTTATCGAGCAGGACAATGGACCGGACGTTTTCGTTCATTTTTCCGAAATCCAGGGCGATGGCTTTAAATCTCTCGCCGAGGGGGACCGGGTCAGTTTTGAGGTCACCCAGGGGCAAAAGGGCCCGCAGTCGGCTAACGTGCGCAAAATTTAAGTTATTTTTTATTTGTTTTTTGCTCTTGAGCCCCACGAAACTTCGTGGGGTTCTTTTTTCCGACAGCGATTTTCTGCGAAATTTGCCGGTTCCCAGCCCGAAAGCAAGCAGAATTGCCGGCAGAAAGGAAGATCAGATGGCCAGAAAACCGAATTTCGGCTATGAGAAGCGCCAGAAGGAACTTGCCAGAAAAGCCAAAAAGGAAGAAAAGAGAAAACGCAAGCAGGAGGAGGACCCCAAGGAATCCGTCGAGGAGAACGATGGATCGGGAGATAGCCCTGGTTAACGTCCCTCCCGGCGACCTGAACGGTCGTTCGGTATCCCGCCCTTTGGTGCGACCCCGCCCTGAGCAATAACTCCGTCACCCCGGTTCGAAGCAAAGACAGCGGCTGGACAGGGACTGCCCCTGGGGGCGGCAGAGTCTAAAATCCCTGCAGTAAATCCGCCCCGAAGCCGTGACGGGTTGATTCGGTCCGTCCACCGTAAACCGGATATCCGGACAATGATCGCCGAAGGCCGGCTTCCGGCCCCCCGCCCCCCAAACTCCTTATTCACATCCCGCCTGGTCCAATAAAGGCGTCGCGGGTGCCGGTTCCCGGTCCAGGGTCGCGAGACGCAGGCCCGCCATCGCCGCGCCCCCGATCAGCAGCAGGATCAACACGACCACCCCGGTCCACCCCCACCGTCCGTAAAAAAATCCTCCCCCCGTTCCCGAAATGCTTGATCCCAGGTAATAGGAAAAGAGATAGAGCGAGGAGGCCTGCGCACGTGAATGGCTGGCCAGAAATCCGACCCAGGCAGAGGCGACCGCGTGGGCGCCGAAAAATCCGATGGTGAAGATCACAATGCCGGCCACGACAGCGGGCAGGCTGGAAAAAGCGGTGAGCAAAAGTCCCGACGCCATGATCGCCAGGGAGGAAAAGAGCAGCCGGCCGCGGCCAAACCGGTTGACCAGGGCGCCCGTTAAACTCGATCCGAAGGCGCCGAAGGCATAGGCGAGAAAGATCAGGCCCACTTGGGTCTGGCTCAGGCCGAATCCCGGTCCCAGCAGCCGAAAAGTGACATAATTGTAAAGGGTGACGAAACCGCCCATGCAGGCGAAAGCGGTCAGAAACAAACAGAGCAGTCCGGGGTTTCGCAGGTGATTCAAAAGCGATCCGGCGAGCTGGCCCGGATGGAAGGGCCGGCGCTGAAAATTGCGCGAGGGAGGGAGGAGGACCAGGAAGAGCAGCCCGAGGACCAGGCTGACCAGGGCGATCACGCCGACCGCCGAACGCCAGGGCAGGAAATCGGCCAGCCAGGCGGTCAGGATGCGACCTGTCATGCCCCCGAAGGCGTTTCCCGCTATATAGAGGCCCATGGCGCTCCCGAGCGCCCGGGGCTCCATCTCTTCGCTCAGATAGGCCATGGCGACCGCCGGAACCCCGGCCAGAGCAAATCCCTGGACCAGACGCAGTGCAAGAATGGCCGGCAGGGATGCGGCGGCGGCGGTGGCAAGGGCCAGCAGCGAGGTCAGGATAACAGCCGTGCCCATCAGGACCCGTCGTCCCAGGGCGTCGGACAGGGAGCCGGAGACCGGCAGGGTCCAGGCCAGGGCGAAGGTGGCGAAGGAGAGTGAAAGGCTGGCGACGGTCGGGGAGATCCCGAATTCGCCGACCAGGTTCGGAAAGAGGGGCTGGAAATCGTAGAGGGTGGAAAAAGTTACGAAGCCGGCAAAAAACAGAGCGAGATTGGCCTTGCTATAGTCCCTGGTGCCGCGCTGGATGAATTTTGCTGCCGCCATCATGATGATTCCCCATTTGAACCCGCAGGTCTCTTTTGCAAAAGGTTACTTCCGGCCTTTTCATAAGTAAAATATATTGTTATTATCATGATGATATATTTTATTTATGAATGGAGGATCGGATGGATCTGCGCCAGTTGCGGGTTTTTGTCGAGGTCGCCCGGCAGGGAAGCTTCACCCGGGCCGCCGAACGGCTGCACGTCGCGCAGCCGGCGGTCAGCATCTCGATCCGCAAGCTCGAAGAGGAGCTCGATTTCACCCTCCTGAACCGTCAGGAAAAACGCGTGACCCTGACGGCCGAAGGGGAAAGGCTACTGGACCATGCCGGGCGGATTCTCGAAGACTGTTCGGCGGCGGCGGCCGAGATGGCCGAGCTGCGGGGTCTCGGGAAAGGGGAGGTGCGGATCGGTATCACCCCGATGATGAGTTCCTATTATTTTCCAGGCATCATCAGAGAGTTCCGGAAGCGCTACCCGAACCTCACGCTCACGGTCAACGGCGAAGGGGCCGCGAGCATCCAGCGGCTGATCGCCCGGGGGGAGATCGACATGGGGGTGATCGCCGGACACAAGGTTCCCGAGGGGCTGGAATGCCAGCGTTTCCTGCGCGAGGAGATCGTGGCCTGCGTCCCCGCCGACCATCCCTTCGCCGGTCGCAAGGCCATCACCTGTTCGGACTTTCTGCGGGAGCCCCTGATCGTTTTCAAGGAAGGGTATTACATGCGGGAGCTGATGGATGATCTGGTGGAGGAGAGTGGCATGAAACCGCAGATCGTCTTTGAAACCAACCTCTTTTCCCTGGTGCGGTCGCTGATCAAGGAGCGGCTGGGGACTTCGACCTTTCTGAGGATGGTCGTCCGCGGCGATCCGGAGCTGGCGGCCGTCTCCTTTGACCCGCCCCTCCACCTCGACATGGTGATCGCCTGGAAGGAAAACCGGTACCTGTCACGGGCCAACCGGGCCTTTATCGATTTTCTCCTCGAAAGCACTCGGGAGAAGGAGATGGCCTGAACTGAAGCTTCTGGTGCATCCCTTGCGGAATTTCAATACACCAAATTACCCACCGCTCCGAACCGGCATGTCCCTTTCCTCCCGAAAATCGATTCCTTCGCCGCCTTGTTTCACGTCTTCGACAACCATTGCCGGGTCGCCCAGGAAGGCAACTCTCGGCCCTTCGACTTCAATCGTATTTCCTTCGTCGATACGGATATCCTGCCGGCCGGCAGACACTTCGTTAAAGCCGTCCCAACAATTTCAGGAGTCCCTGCAGCAGAGCGACCGGCGTTGGCGGGCAGCCGGGGATGACTGCATCGACGGGAATGACGTTCGCCACTGGCCCGCAGCTGGCGTAGGAGGTGCCGAATTCCCCCCCGCAACCGGCGCAATCGCCCATGGCGACCACCAGTTTGGGCGCGGGTGTGGCGGCATAGGTACGCTTCAGGGCCTCCTGCATGTGGCGGGAGACGACACCGGTAACCAGCAGCAGGTCGGCATGGCGCGGGGAAGCGACAAAATGGATGCCGAATCGCTCGATGTCGTAGAAGCCGTTGTTGAGCGCATGCATTTCCAGTTCGCAGCCGTTGCAGGAACCGGCATCGACCATCCGGATCGCCAGCGAGCCGCCGAAGCGAGCGGCGATCTCTTTTTTGAAGGTAGCGCCGAGCTGCACCACCACTTCCCCGGCGGGCGGCAGCGGCTCGGTCAGACGGCCGGTGCGGCGGATTTTGTCGTAGATGCGAAACATGGGAAACTCCGGCTAAATATCCTTGGACCGTTGTCGTTTTCCTGAGCGGCGTATCTTAAGGTTGATCAAAAATGTCCAGATCTCAGGAGCCCGATCCCCTAAAGATCGTGCCCCGCATAGGAGCCGTTCACCGATTTATTGCAGACCGGGAAATCGGGGACGATGACCCCGTCCAGCAGCACTTCCAGCGCCGGCCAGTTCAGCCAGCTCGGATCGCGGGGGAAGTAGCGCAGCACCCGCCCCTCGGCATCGAGCCGCAGATAGGCCAGGGTTTCACCGCGCCACCCCTCGATCAGGCCCAGGCCCTCGACCTCTTGGCCGACCGGCGGGCAGTCAACGCGCAACGCTCCCTCCGGCAGCTGCTGCAGTAACTTATCCAGCAAACCCAGGGAAACGAGCACTTCCTCACCACGGACCCGCAGCCGACCGGTGACGTCGCCGTCACAGCAGGCGGGAACCGCGACCGTGAGCCGATCGTAGGGGGCATAGGGGGCGTCGCGCCGCAGGTCGTCCTGCAGGTTGCTGGCGCGACCGACATAGCCCAGGGCGCCGAGACGCCTGGCCTCCTGCGGCGGCAGCGCCCCGGTGCCGCGCAGCCGGTCCTGCAGGCTCGGATATTCAAGCAATAGGGGCAAAAGTTCCTCCATCTCGCTGCGCAGATCGGCGATCTCCTCCTGTATGACCGTGATTTGCCCTGCGCCGAGATCGCAGGCGACCCCGCCGGGAACGACTCGGTCCATCAGCAGTCGATGACCGAACAGCTCTTGGTTTTGCCGTTGCCAGAGCTCCCGCAGGCGGGTCATCTGGACCTGGGCGAAGGCGAAGCCGACGTCGTTGCAGATGGCGCCGATGTCGCCGAGGTGGTTGGCCACCCGCTCCCGCTCAGCGAGGATCGCCCGCAGTGTCAGGGCGCGCGTCGGAAGATTGACGCCGAGGGCCCGCTCGGCGGCCTGGCAGGCGGCCCAGCTGTGGGCCACGGTGCTGTCGCCCGAAACCCGCCCGGCCAGCCGGGCCACACGGTCGAGGTCGCGACCGACGGCAACCTTTTCGACACCACGGTGCACATAGCCGAGATGTTCCTCCATGCGCAGAATAGTCTCGCCGACCGCCTGAAAACGGAAGTGCCCCGGCTCGATGATGCCGGCATGCACCGGGCCCACGGGAATTTCATAGGCCCCCTCGCCGGACACGGCGGGGAAGGGGTAACCGGCGTCGGC
>Ga0210123_1001717_pt1 | contig 10826 bp, 6 predicted proteins | sample Muzzi_PWB_D2_FD_185535 | JGI IMG/M metagenome (GOLD analysis project Ga0210123, IMG submission 185535) | Wetland microbial communities from San Francisco Bay, California, USA, that impact long-term carbon sequestration - Muzzi_PWB_D2 (SPAdes) | ecosystem: Environmental > Aquatic > Marine >... | reverse complement strand
CCGCCACGGGGGCGGCCGCTACGTGTTCATTCAGTTATTGGAGCGAAATCCGGTTTCGTCGCCTCATCGACCCCCCTTATTCCCCCTTGGGCAAGGAGGGATATAGCGCTGTAAGTGTCGATGTGGGCCGCAAGGCTTACGACTACTCGTCATCCGTCGAGCCGGTGGCCTCCACACCGATTCTCAATTGCCCGTTGTCAAGATCGAGTTGCCAATCAATCCCTTCAGCGCCGCGAGGTCAAGCGTGCGCGTGTTCGGGCCGGTGACGCGTGCGGCGTCGAGGAGGGCCGGATCGATTTCGCCGCCGTGTACGGCGATCGAAATGCTGCCGTCGGCGTCGCCGATGCCGTCCATCGAGAACGAACGTACTTCACCGGTGTTCGGGTCGTACACCACGCGGATCGTGCCGCCGACGAGCACCTGCAGATCGTTATCTTCGCGCAGGGAGATTTCTATCTCCTCCAAATCCTCTTCGGACACCACCTCGCCATCGACACTGCCGTCCGTGGCCTGCGCGGATTCCACGACGGTGCGGACCAGGGCGGCCATCGCGGCCTGATCTTCCAGTGGAATGCTCAACAGCACGGTGCCGTCGCCCTGCGGTGTCACCGTGGCGCCGACGTCGGAGGCGGAATCGAGGATGGCCTCGATGACCTCCTTCACGCCGTCGGAGCTAAGTGCCTCGAGCGGTTCCTGCAGCCCGTGTCCAAGATTTCCCTTCACCACGGCTTCCGGAAGGACGAGAAGCGTCTCCGTGCCCGGTGGCAGTATGAAGCTGAGAATGGCCTGCGCCTCGGCATCCGGAATGTGCAACTCCCGCACGAGAATCCACCCGCCACCACCCGAAAGCCCGAGCGAGGCGTCGATGCGAATGGGCCCCTTGCTGGGGTCTTCGAGCACCGTGACCAGCACGTCGCCGGCCACGGTTTTTTCGGCGACTTGTAGATGACCCGACAACGTCACCTCTTCGATGACGACAGAATCGATGTTCAACTCGATGACCGAGCTTCCCTCTAGTTGCTGGTCGAGGGCGGCGAGGATCTCGGCCGCCTGCACTTTCGGGACCGAATGCCAGGGAATAATCAAGCCGGCGACCAATACAATGGAAGCCGCCAAGCCCATGGCCGGAAACAGGCGGCGCGAGCGCGGTGCCCTGTGATTGACACTTGCACGCGCGGCCTCACCGCGAAGCTGTGCCAGACACCGGGCACGTACATCACCCGAGACGCCGTCCGGGGTGTCCGTGGATCGGCCCAGGGTTTCGAGATTCTCGTGAAAATGCCGATCGGATTCGTTCGGGGTGGTCATGATTCATCCGTCCTTTCGCCTTGATCGAGGATCGCGCGAAGGCGACCTCGTATTCTGTATAAACGCGATTCCACCGATTTGGTCGATACGCCGAGCTCTTCCGACAGATCGCTTTGCGAGCGGCCCGCGAAATAGAAGTCGAAGACCAGTTGCTGCTGGGCGGCGGGGAGGGCGGTCACGGCGTGAAGCAGGCGGGTGACCGTTTCCTCGCGGACGAGTTCGTCCTGTGGCCAGACCTGCGATTCCAGCTCTCGGAGCAACCGACGCGATTGCTCCGCGTCGTCCAGATCGATCCAACCGTTGGTCTTTTTCACTTGACGCCAGTGGGCTTTGATGAGATTGCGCGCAACTCCTCTCATCCAGGCCTCGCAGGCGTCGTCATCGCTGAACTTTTTGCGACCATCGGCCACGACACAGCAGGTTTGCTGCAAGAGATCGTCGGCCACATCGCGACGACCCATCACACGGATCAGTATGAAGCGGTAGAGACCGTCGGCCGTGCGATCGAACACGCGCTCGAGCTGATTGGCTCTGTGTTCGTGTGATTCCGTCACGGGGAATGGTCCGATTCTGATCGCGGTCGCGGCCACACTCATTCCAGCGTCTCCACCTAGTACTTTGTCAAGGACAGAACGATGGGTGGCACGGTCTGACCCATAGGGGCAGGCCGTGGTGATCACAGGCTCCACGGCCTGGCTTCGCCAGACCGTGCCACCCACCAGTCAACGATGGACCGAGTACCAGTCGGTGTCGTCTGACGACACTTCATTATGCGCCTCGACGTGGGAACCCCTCGCGGTTTGTACGGATTCTTACAAGGAAGGCTTGCCCGGGTCAGAGCACCGGGCGCCAGCCGGGTGACTGGGGTTTGGCCGTATCGCACTGGGCGCAAGCCCCGTGACCGGGGTTTGGCTGGCACGCACTGGACGTGAGCCTAGTGACTCCCCGGTGCGAATGGTCCGTTGGCTCGCGCCAACGGCTCTGACAGAGGTGCTTCCCATCTACGGCTTTTTGCGTCCGCCGATTCTCTCACGCACCCTCTGTATCCGTCCCCCACCCTTCGCTTCGCGAAGAATGGGCACCCACCGAAGAATGGGACACCCGCTGAAGAATGGGGCACCCGCCATCGAAGTATGAGGCACCACCGAAGAATGGGGCACCCACTATAGTCGGGCGACTCCCGAAGCCCCTCACTTGTGTTCCGTCAGCGTAGATTTGACCAGTGGGTGTGCCACCGCACTCGAGCGGTGTTCTCCGCGCACGCCAATCGGTCACAAGAGTTCGGTACTGCTCGAGAGCAGTGACACACGTAGAGGTTATTGCATTTTCAGGCAAAACATAGCGTTCTGGATCGGCTTACCAGTTTGCGAAACATCCTGAGCCGCGGGCTTGAGCCCGCGCGGTCCCTCGGATTCGTGGGACACACAGAAACGCGTCACCGCGCAAGCTGAAGCTTGCGGCTCGGCTAGCCGCAACGTCTAAACTGAAGGTGCTCTAACGCACAACTCGTGATTCCAATGCCGACGGCACATCGGCACAGCGTTTCACGGGTCCTGCGATCTGCCGGGCGGGAGAAGCATACGGGCATTCGTGCTGCGTCGCTGACGGCCCGGCTTCACCAGGTCGCGCCACCCGCGATTGTGGTCGCGAGACTTATGAAGCATGGTACTCGCGACCTGTGTAGAACAACACGGGATCAATGTCTGGGCTGATTCCGAAACCGTCGCACACGCACCGCGAAGAGCGTACAGGTGACGAATATCAGCGGCAAGAGCCCCATGGCTCCGCACTCCGGGATCGGCGCCGCATCGACGCTGCCGCTCGCAAGCACAGTCTGATTGCGATCACCGCCGAGCGGACACAACAATCCGCCGTTCTTGCTCTCGCCTGAAATGACCTCGAAATCACCGCTCATGAGACCGGGACCGATCGGCTGCGAGCAACTCGTGTGAATGGTCGTGTTGAGTGCGCCATCGACATAGAGGGCGATCTCCGTGCCCAAGGTGCCGGCAAAGCCGCCACTACCGCTCGCCGGTCCGACGACCGTAAACTCCTCGCCAGGGTTGACCGTGCCGCTGAACACCGGATCCGTGGACGGGCCACGCTTGGCGTCTATGGTGATTTCTGCGCCATCGACACTGCCGTTGTAGCGCAGCGTCAGCGTCGTGACCTTGCCGTCACAGTCTTCACATTCGTCTTCCTCGGTGTGGCAATCCGCGGAGCAACCGTCGCCGCTCTCGTTGTTCCCGTCGTCACAATCCTCGCCGGGATCAAGATTGCCGTCACCGCAGATCGGCTCGATTTCGCAGTCGGACGAGCAGCCATCGCCGTCCTCGTGGTTTCCGTCGTCGCATTCCTCGCCCGGATCGACGTTGCCGTCGCCACAGTCGGATTCGAACGTGCAGTTGGCCGAGCAGCCATCGCCGTCGACTTTGTTTCCGTCGTCACATTCCTCACCGGGATCGAGGTTGCCGTCGCCACAGTCGGATTCGAACGTGCAGTTCGCCGAGCAGCCGTCGCCGTCTTCGTTGTTTCCGTCGTCGCATTCCTCGCCGGGATCGACATTACCATCACCGCATTCGGGCTCACCGCCGCCCAACGGACAAAGCAGACCGCCGTTCTTGCTTTCACCGGACACGACTTCGAAGTCGCCGCGGATGAGACCAGGACCGATCGGCTGGGAACAGCTCGTATGAATCGTCGTATGCAGCTCGCCGTCGACGTAGATCTGGATTTCCGTGCCGAGCGTGCCGTCGAAACCTGAATTTCCGCTAGGTGGGCCTACAATCGAAAACTCCTCGCCGGGGTTCAGCTCGCCATCAAACACCGCGTCCGTCGATGGGCCTCGCTTCGCGTCGATGGTGACGTGCGCGGTTTCGGCTCCGTTGTAACGCAGGGTGAGCATGGTGACCTTGCCGTCGCACTCCTCGCAATCGTCGCCTTCGGTCCGACAATCGGCCGAACAGCCATCGCCATCCTCGTTGTTGCCGTCGTCGCATTCCTCACCGGGATCGAGCGTCCCGTCACCGCACTCGGGCTCACCGCCACCCAACGGGCAAAGCAGGCCGCCGTTCTTGCTCTCGCCGGAGACGACTTCGAAATCGCCACTGACCAGACCCGGGCCGATCGGCTGGGAACAACTCGTATGAATCGTCGTATGGAGCTCGCCGTCGACGTAGATTTTGATTTCGGTGCCGAGCGTGCCGGCGAAACCGCCATTTCCAGTCGGTGGGCCTACAATCGTAAACTCTTCGCCGGGATCCAGCGAGGCATCGAACACGCCATCCGTCGAGGGGCCGCGCTTGGCATCAATGGTGACCTGTGCGGTTTCCGTCCCGTTGTAACGCAGGGTCAGCGTGGTGACCTTGCCGTCGCATTCCTCACACTCTTCCTCCGTCGTGCAGTTAGCCGAGCAACCGTCGCCGTCGTCGTTGTTCCCGTCGTCGCACTCCTCACCCGGGTCGAGATTGCCGTCACCGCAGAACGGTTCGATCGTGCAGTTGGCCGAGCAACCGTCGCCGTCGTCGTTGTTCCCGTCGTCGCACTCCTCACCCGGATCGAGATTGCCGTCACCGCAGAACGGTTCGATCGTGCAGTTGGCCGAGCAACCGTCGCCGTCGTCGTTGTTGCCGTCGTCACACTCCTCACCGGGGTCGAGATTGCCGTCGCCGCAACGGGCGGCCACGAATCCGATGTTCCCCTTGGCATTCCCGCGAAAATCGACGGAGAAGTCGCCGTCAAAACTGGAGTTCTCACTTGTGAGAACGACGCCGATGGACCCTCCGTCGAAGAGTGGCGCCATCGATCCGCCTGTTAGCGAGAATTTGAAGTCGAACCGGCTTGTCGCACCGCCACCAACATGTGCCGCAAAACCGAAATCCGTAATCTCACCGGTCAGAAGCACACCATCGTAGTCGACGGAACCGTTTCCGTCCGAGTCCACTTCGCCCATGACAATGAGGTCGTCGCCGGGTACCCCGCCGATCAACGCACCGCTGTCATCTACGACGATGTTGATGGAGACCGTCTCTGTCGCCGGCTGACCGGTAGGTACGACGAGGCGTGGGGGATCATTGAACGCAAACCTGGCTGCGATCGGGTTTGCGTCGACGGTAAACACGTCCGTAGCGGCATTGTATGAGGTTGATCCCTGGCTATCGAATACGATCACCGGAGAATCCAACTCTCCGCTTACACCAATCAGCTCAGCCATCGCAACCGCAGCAAACGTCACTCCGATGATTGACGCGGCAGTACAAGTGCGTTTCAGAAACATAGTCCGTCCTTCCCCTTCACATCGACGCCTGCCACAAGCTCGGCATCCGTTTATCGCGTCGCTATCATCTTCCCCTAAACAATGCCATCACCTCGGCATGCCTGAGCGTTTTTCTTGCACTTGTTGGCGATATACATTCGCACGACGTACACCTAAGCGATAGGTCTGGCTAGCTTGAAGCGGTGCGGCGCCTTGTCCAGCAGGCTAGAGCTGCCCCCACAAGCGCCAGCAGGCCGGATTCCGGCAACGGTACGACTGGCGCCACATCCGCCAACCCGCTGCCTGTACCAGACGAACCGCCCATGAGATTATCGAAGTCCGATTCGAAAGTGCCGGTGAAGCCGCTTTGCGTGAGAATGAGCCCGACAGGATCGCTTTGGTAGTAGCTTGCGGCGTCACCGCCCGTCAAGCTAACCAAGAATTCCAGCGGAGCGCCGGCGTCGGCTTCGAAGCCGAAGTCGACGATATTGCCCGTGAGGAGCGTGCCGGAGTTGAGACCCAGACCGGGTATCGTACCGCCGATCTGCACAGACCCACCGGAAAGCATTCCGAGCGAGTCGATCATGGCGTCCAGTTCAAAGGTCCCGTTGTCGATCCCGAACGGCACGCCGATCCCATCTTCGTCGAATTCGAGGGCAAACCCGTCGACCTCGAACAAGTCGTTGATCGAATCGTAGGACACATCCAGGAAACCGGATATGAAGTCCGGTGAATCGAGGAGTTCGAGGTTCAGCGGGTCGGCAGCACTCGCCCTCCCCACACAAATCAAGAACCCGATGACGGCGTAGCACGGAATAGTCTTGCGAAACATGGTGCGCTTCTTTCCTCTGCCCGGTTGGCCTTCCCCAACGCCAACTGGCTGGGCTGTTTTCAGCCAGCAAACGACAACTAAAGAACGACTCGTATCTTACTGCCCAAATTGGGCTTACGTCAACTCTGCGCAGAAAATAACAGCACACAGTGGCACTGGAAGCGGTCGCCGAGTATTAGGACGTTCGGCGGGCTGGCGAAGACGGTGGCGTTGCGACATACTTCCGTCGTCGAGTGATCCGGGCAGCGTTTGCACCGATCATTCGTACGCTTGTGGAGGTCTTGGTGATGCAAAGAGCTGGCTATTATGGGAACGTGCTGATCCCGGTGGCGATGGTCGCGGTGATGGCTGTGCCGGTCCAAGGCCAGGAGTTGCCGTGGTTCAGCTTTACGGACGGCATCACGGGCCAGGTGTGCGACGTTGTCCACACGGACAGTCTCGAGTTGGTGGTATCACGAGATCCTTTGACCGGACTGGACAATTTCGTGATCGTCACCGGCAGCGACGTGCGCTTGGAGGATACGGAGATTTTGGAGAACAACGACGTCCTCTATCTCGGTCAGCCCGCCGGCTTCATCGTCTTCGCGGAAGATGACGAGGGGTTCCTGGCCCTCTGGTGGGTTGGACTCGGCAATTCTGTGGTCACCGTCGATCTCTTCACGGGGGAACCGGACGTCACCAACTTGCTCCCCGGCGACCTCGTCGTCTCCACCTGCGACGCCTGCGATTTGTGGGATGACCCGAATGCGTGCCCGACTGTGCCCGATATTCCTCCGATTGACTTCAACTTCTGTGGTGTGAACACGGCGCTGGCCATGATGATGACCATGGTGGGTCTCGTGGGCACCCGCGTCGCGCGGCGTCGGGTCCGTCGCTAGCACCCAGCAAACTCCAATGATGAGATAGGAGAGGGCGAAGTGAGCAACACGATCAAGTGGAGGGTGACATGGGCAAACTTGTTTGCCCGTGTCTTCTCCAAGAAACCACGGGCAAGCTGTCGCTTGCCCATGCCACCCGCAAGTATGAGTGTGGCAAGGTACTAACTTCGAAAGACCACAAAAACGAAACGGGAGCGGAAAACGTGAGCAACACGATCGAGCGGATCTTCGAGCAGGGTCAATCCATCTGGTGCGACAATATCAGCCGACACATGCTCGACACCGGCGAACTGCAGCGGCTGATCGACCTCGGTGTGGTCGGGGTGACGTCCAACCCGACGATCTTTATGAAGGCCATCACCGGCGGTGACAGCTACGACGAGTTGTTTCGCTCGCTCCTGGCCAAGGGGCTCAATACGCTCGACATCTACGAGGGTCTGGTGCTGCCGGATATCGCCGACGCGGCGGATCAGCTTAAACCCGTGTACGACAAGACGGACGGGCTCGACGGTTACGTCAGCATCGAGGTGAACCCCAAGCTGGCCTTCGATACCGAGGCCACGGTGGCCGAAGCGCGACGTCTGCACAAGGCACTCGATCGCCCCAACATCTTCATCAAGGTCCCCGCCACCAAGGAGGGGTTTCCGGCCATCGAAACGTTGATCGCCGAGGGCATCAGCGTAAACGTGACGCTCATCTTCGGGATCGACGCCTACGAGAACGTCATGCAGGCGTACATCAAGGGTGTTGAGCGGCGGGCAGCATCCGAGGGTGACGTATCGAAGGTGTCGTCCGTCGCATCGTTCTTCGTCAGCCGGGTCGACTCGCTCGTCGATAAGATCTTGGAAGAAAAGAAGGCTGCGGGTGCGCCGGTCGATGGGTTGTTCGGCAAGGCTGCGATCGCCAACGCGCGGTTGGCTTACGCTCGGTTTGAAGAAGTCTTCGCGGACGAGGGCGCATTCGCCCCGTTGGCCGCAAAGGGCGCCCGCGTGCAGCGTCCGCTGTGGGCCTCCACCAGCACAAAGAATCCGTCCTATCCGGACACGATGTACGTCGACGAGCTGATCGGACCACACACGGTCAACACCCTTCCACCCGCCACGATCGAGGCCACATTGGATCACGGCAAGACGGATGATGTCATCCGGGCACACCTCGATGCCGACCGGAAGTTGATGATGGACCTGGCCAACCTCGACATCGACATGCAAGCGGTCACCGACAAGCTGCGCGTGGACGGTGTGGCCGCATTTGTCGACTCGTTCGACCAGCTTCTAGCAGACCTGGCGCAGAAGCAATCCAAGCTCAGCGTTGCGGGGTAGCGATTACACGATTAGTGCTGCCTGACTGCCTGGCCGGCAGACCCGTAGGGCAGGTCGTTGCTCCGCGCCAGCGGAGCGTTGACCTGCCTTTGCTATAGATGTGCAGATTCTCCTGACGTACCTATTCAGTTTCCGGCGGGCCACGGTACACTGCGCCTATCATGCCAACCTACGTTCGATGGCGTGAAGAAGGCGCTTCTTACTTCTTCACTGTGGTCACCTATCAACGCCGGACCATTTGCAGACCCCACCTCCCGGGACCTCCTACGCGCCGCAATTCAATCCGTGCGCGAGCGACACCCGTTCGATATCCTGGCTTTCGTGCTCCTGCCCGACCATTTGCACTGCATTTGGACGCTACCTGAGAACGATGACGACTTTCCCAAGAGGTGGCAGCAAATCAAAGGTCGATTCTCACACGACTACATGAGCGCCGGTGGACGCGATCGCGCGACCACCGTTCAGCATCACCAACAAAAACGCCGTGGCATCTGGCAGCCTCGGTATTGGGAACATCGCCTGCGAGATGAGGCCGATTATTTCCGCCATCGCGATTACATTCATCTCAACCCGGTCAAGCATGGATATGTGGAGAATCCCGGAGAATGGCCCGGGTCGAACCCGGTCGATTTGCCGGATGTCGACGAATAGAATGGGGTAGATGTGAGTGGCGCAGGCCGTTCGCGCAAACGCATTGCCCTGATATTCGAAGGAGGTGAAGGCAGGTCAACCCTTCGCCTGCGGCGAAGGAACGACCTGCCCTACATCAATCCAGCAATCTGGCCAATTGCTCACCCATTCCCGAGTCCAGCGATCGTAGACGCGCCAGGGCGTTGACGGCGCATTCTTCCTTGCCAAGCATATGGCACGTCCCGCCGAGGTTATACCAGGCAGGGGCGAGGGTGGGATTGAGTCGAACGGCTTCGCGAAATGCGGAGAGAGCTTCTTCCGGTCGGCCGCCTTGTAGCAAGGCCGAGCCGTAGCTGTTGAAGATGTCGGCGTTGTCCGGTGCCAACTCGGCTGCTTTTGCGAGATTGTCGACCGCGGCGTCGGTGCGCCCGGAAATTAGGGCCATCATGCCCAGGTCGTGATATGCCGGTGCGAATTCCGGATCGAGTTGGATCACGCCGCGATAGCCCTTCTCCGCCTCGACCAGGTTGCCCGCCTGTTGCTGCTCTCGCGTTTCGTTGTAGTAGAACTGCACGAACTCGCGTGTCGGTTGCCAGGCTCCACCGGCCATAACCGCACCGCCGTCAAGCAGAAGCAAAGCAATCAGAATGAGACACAACACATCAGCAAACGGCACGCGACGCCCGAGCAACGGGATCGGCTGCATGTCCCGGCCTAGACGCCACCCCAGCCAGAGCAAGCTGAACATGACCGGCAGCACGAGCGATAGCACGAAGCGATCTCCGTACGCCACCTGCGCATACCAGGCATAGCTGAACAGATAGCCCACAACGAACAGGACACAGAAGGTCGCAACGTATGCACGCCGCCTGATTATCTGCGCGAGACGCTTCCGCTGCCGCAGGGCCAGCACCACGCACAATCCGGTCGCCGCGGCCAGATATTTCGCATACGGACCGCGCAGCGCCAGACCCGCGAGCGTCGAGAACCCGTATGCCAGACGGCGTCCCATCTGAGACGCGCTGTGCGTACGCCAGTAATTCCGCAGACTCGGGATTTGCTCGGGCGGTGCCTGCGGATAGTGAGAGGCCAAGTCGTGGGCGTCGGCAAAGGATTTGGCCTGAGCCCAACTGTCACACCACATGAAGAACGTCGAATTGACGTTGTAGAAGAATCGACCGAAGCGGGCCTTGTTGGCGGTGAGATAGGGAGACGCCACGGCGAGGAATACAAGCACCACGATGCCGGTGTCGCGTAGGACACGCCACATCTCGCGGCGGCGCCTATCAGGTGCGTCACTCCCCTTCGCACTGCGATACCACAGAATGACAATGCGGCAGAGACCCACGACGAGAAACGCGACCAAGGCGCCCACCGCCGATGCCTTCGCCAGGTACGTCACTCCGAGCACCAGGCCGCAAACAACTGCCGCCGGCCAACTCGACCGCTGCAGAAGGCGGCATATCATCAGCCACGTCGCGAACAACAGTCCGTAGTACGCAAGCTCCGCCTGCACGAAAGACGCCTTGTAGGGGAAAATGCACACCGTTGGTATCAGCGCGAGAACGGTTGCGGACCAGAACGGCAGATGACGGTAGGCC
>Ga0210123_1001716_pt1 | contig 10830 bp, 10 predicted proteins | sample Muzzi_PWB_D2_FD_185535 | JGI IMG/M metagenome (GOLD analysis project Ga0210123, IMG submission 185535) | Wetland microbial communities from San Francisco Bay, California, USA, that impact long-term carbon sequestration - Muzzi_PWB_D2 (SPAdes) | ecosystem: Environmental > Aquatic > Marine >... | reverse complement strand
CCGCCAATAAAGCCAAGTTGGGCGCCAACGCCATGCTGGGTGTCTCCATGGCGGCCGCTCGAGCCGCCGCCCAGGCATTCGGGCTGCCCCTCTACCGTTACCTGGGCGGCATAAACGCGCGCGTGTTGCCGATACCCATGATGAATGTCATTAACGGTGGCGCGCACGCGGCGAATAATCTGGATATTCAAGAGTTCATGATCATCCCTTTCGGGGCCAAATCCTTTACCCAGGCCATTCAAATGGGCGCCGAGACCTTTCATGCCCTTAAAAAGACATTAAAGGCCAAAGGGTTGAACACCGCCGTGGGTGATGAAGGTGGTTTTGCCCCGGATATGGGGTCGAATGAAGAAGCCTTGGCCTATATCATTGAAGCCATTCAGGCCGCCGGCTATACCCCAGGTAAGGATTTGGGGTTGGCGCTGGACGCGGCGGCCAGCGAATTCTACAGCAAGGGCAAGTACGTGCTCAAATCGGAAAACCGGAAATTGAGCGCCAAGGAGATGATCGATTACTATGCCCAATTGATCGAAAAATATCCCATCCTCTCCATCGAAGACGGCCTGGCCGAACAGGATTGGAAGAATTGGGAGTTGATGACCGAGCAATTGGACGAAGTCATTCAACTGGTGGGCGATGATATCTTTGTCACCAACCCCAAAATTCTGGCCCAGGGCATTGAAGACGGGGTGGCCAACTCCATCCTGATCAAACTCAATCAGATCGGTACGGTAACGGAAACCCTGGATGCCATTGAGATGGCCAATCAGGCCGGTTACACCACGGTCATCTCCCATCGGTCGGGAGAAACCGAAGATACCTTCATCGCGGACCTGGCCGTGGGGGTCAACGCCGGCCAGATCAAGACGGGGTCCATGTCGCGTACCGACCGTATCGCCAAATACAACCAGCTGATACGCATTGAAGAGGAATTGGGTGCAGCGGCAAAGTACGGCCTGGATTTCTTTATCGGCGACTAAACCCAGGATGGCGTATTAACCATATGGTAACAGCTTATCTGAAATCGATATGTGCAGCGTTGCGGCAGCAGGGCTGCGTCTGCCTGGCCATCACGCTTTGCATCGCCGGCTTATGGAATTCTCCGGCCCATGGTTACGTTCTCAAGGGTCCCCATGTCCTTGACTTGATGACCCACAAACTGGCTGGTGCCAAGACATTACTGGTGGATCAACAGGTCATCATCGAAGATCCGGCCGTGGCCGGTCAAACCATCGAGTTGAGCGAGAAACTCAGCTACATATTCCCGGATCGCTTTCGTTCGGAAATTCAGCATGCAGATAGCCATCGCATTCAGGTCCTGTCTCAGGGGCAAGCCCTGACCATCGTCGATGACACCATTGCATCGGAGCAGGAAGGACGCTTTGACCGATACAAGGACCTGCTGCTTTATAACTCCCGTCAACTGCTGCACAAAATGCTCTACACCCACGGTGTGGACGTGGGCATTACCAGCTTGGGACGGATGGATGACCATATTGTCTGGGTTGTTGGTGCCAACTACCCGGACGTATCCGTTTCGCAGGTGTGGGTGGATAAGGAGCGCTTTGTTCCTTTGCGCTGGATCAATGTTTTTCCTTCCGAAAATGCCGACGGTGGATCCGACCGGGTGGAGTTTGTATACAGCAACTGGCAAAACCTGGATGGTGTTTGGTATCCCATGCAAATTGAGACCTATCACAACGGGAAACCCGTCAGGCGGGTCCGGGTCGTCAAGGTCCAGGCCAATGCCGTCATCCCGGGAGAGTCGTTGAATATTTCACACCTGATGACGGTCTATAAGAAAGCGGACGCGGCACACCCTGATGATGCGCCACCGGCGACCGGTGTGGATGAGGTGCAACAGACCATAGAAGATTTCCGGAAGAAATTCGAACCTTAAGGGCTCGCGCATAAAAATGTAAATTTATTTTTGTGCGTACCCTTAGCGGACAACCGAAGTATTTATCTCATGATGCTGCCGCGGTTTCCAATGCTATCCTTTTGGAGCATTGGGGTAAATCATGCTTTTATAGCCCATGGGTTTATGATAACGATGTAAGAAAACTGAGCAGATGTGGGGAGGGAATTGAAAACGCATGAATGGAAAAACGGCAAAATATATTTTCGTAACTGGCGGCGTATTATCATCTTTGGGCAAAGGGCTGGCATCGGCGTCCATGGGCGCATTGCTGGAGAGCCGGGGACTGACGGTTACCATTCAAAAGCTTGATCCCTACATCAATGTAGATCCCGGAACCATGAACCCGTTTCAGCATGGAGAAGTGTTCGTTACCGACGATGGTGCGGAAACCGATTTGGATTTAGGGCACTACGAACGATTCACCCACGCCCGGTTGGGTCACGACAATAATTTCACCACCGGAAAAATTTACAATTCCGTCATTAACAAAGAGCGGCGCGGCGACTACCTGGGCGGAACCGTGCAAGTCATTCCCCATATTACCGATGAGATCAAAAACAGCATCCGCCTGGTCTCCAAGAATGTAGATGTTGCCATCATTGAAATCGGCGGCACCATCGGCGATATTGAAAGTCTGCCTTTTTTGGAAGCCATCCGTCAGTTTAGAACAGATGCCGGCAAGGAGAATGTGCTTTACATTCACCTGACCCTGGTGCCGTACATCGGAACAGCCGGTGAATTGAAAACCAAGCCCACCCAGCACAGCGTAAAGGAACTGCGCAGCATTGGTATTCAGCCGGACATCCTGTTGTGCCGGACCGACCGTTATCTTTCTGAAGATATCAAATCCAAAATCGCCTTGTTCTGCAACGTGGGCACGGATGCCGTCATTACAGCAAAGGATGTGGATAATATCTATGAAGTGCCGTTGGTATTTCGCAAGGAGGGCTTGGACAACAAAATTGTCGAACTGCTCAATATCTGGACGCGGACCCCGCGCTTGGATCCCTGGGAAGATCTTTGCCACCGCATGAAGCATCTGGAGCATTGCGTTACCATTGCCATTGTGGGCAAGTACGTGGACTTGACCGAATCCTACAAAAGCCTGAACGAAGCATTGTTTCATGGCGGATTGCCCAACAACTGCCGGGTGGATCTGGTGTTCCTGGACTCTGAAACCGTTGATGCGGACAACTGCTCGCCCCAATTGGCCCAAGCCGATGGCATCCTGGTCCCGGGAGGGTTCGGTTCCAGGGGCATAGAGGGCAAAATCTGTTCTGCACGCTATGCCCGGGAAAATAAAGTGCCGTACTTTGGCATCTGCCTGGGCATGCAGATCGCCGTTGTGGAATTCGCCCGCAATGTTGCCGACATGAAGGGTGCTCACAGTTCGGAGATTGATGAACATACGCCATACCCGGTGATCTATCTTATGACAGAGTGGTATGACGACCAAAACAAGAGCGTTCAAAAAAGGGATGCTGAATCCGACAAGGGTGGTACCATGCGCCTGGGCGCCTATCCTTGCCGATTGATCAAAGATACCCTGGCTTATCAGGCCTATGGAAAAGAGAATATATCCGAAAGGCACCGCCACCGCTATGAGTTCAACAACGATCTGCGGGGACGGCTCGAGGAAGCCGGTCTTATGATCAGCGGGACATCGCCCAAAGGCGATTTAGTCGAGATCGTCGAACTTAAAGATCATCCCTGGTACCTGGGGTGCCAATTCCATCCTGAATTCAAATCACGTCCCATGGATCCCCATCCGCTTTTCAGAGAGTTCATTAAAGCGGCATTGGTAAAGTCCGGCTACAGAAAAATCAGCTAGCTTCCAGTCATTGAGGCATCATACGAATCTTTGTAGTCTTAGATTTATCCCATTCCCCAATCAATAGGGCCTATCTGCGGCCGGCGCAGACTCCTTCCTTGCATTTAGGCAGCTGTGTCGGTCTTTAACCCATGGTTTTTGTAGGTTTGGGCTCCGTACCCGGCGGCGTGGGCCCAATGCCAATCCCCGGGGGCATCTGCCGAGATAACATTCAGGAAACCATGCGACGCAATGCCAATGAATTGCAAAACCGGGAAGACGACGAAAATGGGGCGAATGGCGCCGAAGAGGCAGTCAATTATTTGTCGTCGATTCATCCGGCGATTTTGATTAACGATTTTAACTATCTAAAATAATTTCATAATGCAAATTAATGGTACATGGTATGGAACTTGCTGAAATGGCTGATGACACGATGACATCCGGATCGCAATGATTCAACATGACAGGGAGTATTTATGGAAGCCAAGGATAACGTCAGCCCCATATTTCTGAAAAAGGATCTGTTGGAAGAGTTGATTGCCAAGGAAAATCCCGATGAAATGGGATTGCTTGATCTCATTTTCATGGAGGAAATCCTGAACCAGAAAAAAATGGATCGTGCCGGCTGACCTGAATCTTTTGCCGATGCATGTTGAGCATATGTGTTTTAGGGCTTATTGGTGCCGTGATTCCCGGTTATCGCATGATATTCCTGCCGTCGCCGATTATTCCGCCATCTTATTTTTTCATGATTTCCAAAGCAGATATCCGGTGCGGAATGCACTATGCAAAAACGGCTGCGCCTGAAGGGGCAGCCGTTTTGCCGTGCTCGTCCATTTGGTTTGTTGGATTTCATACGCTTTACATTGATGTGGATTGATGCGGTGCTATCGGCACATAAATATCCATTGGGAATGAACTATGGATAATCATCTGGTTTCAGCGCATCAATTCGATGGAAGCAATTCGGCTTGCTTCTATTCGATAATTTCTAACACCGTCCGTTTCTTGATTTTTGAAGAGACTGCACTGAGAATGGTTCGCATGGCTTGCGCCGTGCGGCCTTGCTTGCCGATAACCTTTCCCAGGTCTTCTTTGGCCACTTTTAATTCCAGAACCGTGGTTTGATTGCCCTCGACCTCAGAAACCAAAACTTCTCCCGGATGGTCGACCAATGACTGCGCAATGTAGCTGATCAATTCCTTCATATCATCCTCTCCTTTGTAAATATCATTCTAGATGGGGGAGCTTAACTACAAAACAAATCAGTTGCAGGTGTAACTGCACATCTAATGGATGGGTTTCTGGGTGTGTTCTAAATAAATACAATAAAATTGCTGCAAATGCAAGTACCAAAAAGATCCGGGTAATGATTTCCTGATATCTGAAGATATCATATTGATCATTCGCCGTAAGTTTGCCTATAAAGTGAAAAGCATCTTACCGTGGGGCGCCTGAACCTGCCATTCATATGATTTTTCTGCCGTTGAAACCGGAAATGCATCGCTTGCCCCATATTGCATCAACATGAAGATTAAAACATGCGAGGTGATATGGAATTCAATGATGTGCTCCCTTTGTTTGAAAAAGTGGTTCCGTTAATTGAAAAAGGTGCATTCCTCTCGGTGACGGCCGGCGATAAATCTAATACCATGACAATCGGTTGGGGAATGACGGGGATCTGTTGGCGTAAACCGATTCTCATGGTTGCCGTCCGTGATTCGCGCCACACTTTTACCATTTTGGAAACAGCATCTGATTTTACGGTGACCATGCCCAATGGCAATTTACGCGATGAGATTTTTTATTGCGGTACCAAATCCGGACGCGATGTCGACAAACTTCAGGAATGCGGTCTTAAATCTATTGCCGGTCAAAAAACAGTATCGCCGATTATCGATACGGCTGGTTTGCATGTGGAATGCAAGGTCGTCTATAAAAGCGCCATGGCACCGGATCTTCTGATCCCCGACTACCACGCCCTCTACCCCAAGAAAGATTACCATACCCTTTATTATGGTGAAGTCTTGGCTTGCTATGAGACCACCTGAATCTTGCTGTTTTTTTGGGGGGCATTGCACCTGGGCAGGCCCGGTCGCAGGGAAGGTGAGCATTCCGACGATGCTTTTGTGGTAATTGGTAAGGCTTTAGAAACCACTTCTATACAAATTCAATGGCAAAGCCTTCATCGTTGAGCCATTGAACCCGTCCCTTGCGCTTGACATGTTTTTTCCCGGTGGTGAAGGGAATACTCAGGGTAATAAGTTCTCCTGAGTAAAACTGGTTAACGCTGCTGGTGGCGATGAATGCGCCGCCTATGCTGATATTTTTGATGCTGCCGCTGTAGGCTTTATCTTTATGGGAAAAGATAATTTCCACATTGTAATCTTTTCGCTCGTGTGTGCGTTTGAATCCAAATTCTTTTTGGGATATCTTTTTCAACAGCCCTCCTTCGATAATGCATTTTGCATCATCAAGAGATCTATCGGAAATCGAACCCGGGCATCTTCCCGGTTCTTGGGCAGGCATCCTGCTGCATTTCAATTTAAGGATTATATGGGCCCCTGTTGCGGCATGCAAGTTGATTTTTGTTCTTGCCGGTAAGTTTTTATTTATTCAGCGAATCCAGTTCCTTGTTGGTGCTGGCAAATTTTTTTAGCCAAGATGAGCCATACCAAGTCAGCGCCAGGCTGAGAACTGCAAAGACGGCCAGCAAAAGAACAAGACGGTCAGCGGCTTGACGCGCCCACTCAATACGATCGCCGGAAAAAAACCAATGCCGACAAAAATCAGGGTCTGCAATGCCGCAGACAGGCCGTCGGCGATCAAGAACCTTTTCCATGGGTATCGCGCAGCCCCCGCCACGATGTATGCGGCCGACCTGATGCCGAAGGCCATTCGCGCCCAAAAAATAGTCTGAGGCGCATTTGCGGTGAACGCATCCTTGATGCGGTTTATGCGACGGCGCCCGATACGCCGACGAATGAATTTGTTGACTTGTGGATGGCGGAATACCCAATAGGACAATGCGTAGAGTATTATATCACCAGCATAAATGGCGGTATACCAAAATTTATTGGGAAATTGTTAGTTCCTTGTCAAGCTTTTGACCTGGGGGCTGGATTCCTTGCAACGGATCATCGACTGCCCCTGCGGCTTGACTTTTAAATGGTTTGACGGTAGAGGCAGGCATTCCTACCGTCAATATGCCACACCAAATAGCTCCATCGATGGTGCTATTCTTCTGATTATTGATCTATAGCCATTGGGAACGGGCGCAGGAAGGACTTGTGCATCATGAAACGAATACAGGATTTGCCTGAGGGTGATCGTCCCAGGGAAAAATTGAAACGCAAAGGGGCGCAAGCATTATCCGATGTAGAGCTCATGGCGGTATTGTTGGGCAGTGGCACAAAAACCATGGATGTGATGACCCTGGCCTCACGGCTGTTGCAGGCGTTGGATGGCGCCGGGGCCATGCCGTCCGTGGGCAAGTTGTGCGAAGTCCAGGGGGTTGGTTCGGCCAAGGCCTCATTGGTGGTGGCGGCCATGGAGTTTGCACGTCGGCGCATTCGGCCCCACGGCATAAAGATCGCTTTTCCACCGGATGTCTATCCGCTCATAAGGCATATGGCGGATCGACGCCAGGAGCATTTTTTGTGCGTCTCTCTTAATGGTGCCAACGAGGTCATCGCCGTGCGGACCGTTTCGGTGGGATTGGTCAATCGTGCTTTGGTTCATCCGCGCGAGGTCTTCGCTGATCCCATCACGGATCGAGCATCTGCGGTGATCGTGGCCCACAACCATCCTTCGGGCAATATGATGCCCAGTCAGGATGATATGGAAGTGACGCGCCAATTGCAAAAAGCAGGTGAGACACTGGGCATCAAGCTCCTCGATCACCTCATTTTTAACCAAAGCGACTACCACAGCATGCTGGAAAAAGGTCAATTGTAGCAGGCTTTATTGAGATGGCTTCTAATCGTGTGATCGGTCCAGCACGCTGCGAATGGTTTCCGCCATCTCCTTCATCAGGAACGGCTTCATTATATGGCCTTTGAAATGGTGCTGCATGGATGTTGGATCCACCAGTTCAACACTGTATCCGGAACACAGAATGATGGGCATCTTAGGCCGCAAGCGCAGGATTTCCATGGCTAAATGCTTGCCAGTTATCTTGGGCATATACATATCCGTGATCACCAGGTCGAATTTGTCCGGTGCATCGATGAACAATTTCAGCGCCGCCGCGCTGTCGGTCATGGCGGTGACATCATAACCCAAAGGCGCTAATATCTTCAGCGCCAGGTCTGTCTGCATGGGTTCATCATCAATGAACAGAATCCTTTCGTTTCCTCTTGGCAGGGTGGACGGCAGCACGGTTCTGGGCATCTCGGTCTGATTTGCCGCCGGCAGCATAACATGGAAGGTGGTGCCAATGCTCATACGGCTGGAAACGGTAATATCTCCCCCGCAGTTTTTCACGATGCCATGCACCACCGAGAGCCCCATGCCGGTTCCCTGGCCTTTTTCCTTGGTCGTGAAAAAGGGATCGAAGATCCGCTCCAGGTGTTTCTGGGGAATTCCGGCACCATTGTCTTTAACCGATAATTCCAGATAGGCGCCGGGCACGATGCCTTGGTATTTAGCGGCCTCCTCTGGTCCGATCTTCTGGTCCCGCAGGCGAATTTCCAATATCCCGCCTTCGGCCACCATGGCCTGTCCTGCATTGGTGCATAGATTCATAACCACTTGGTGCATATGGGTGGGGTCAGCCATGACATAGGCCCTGCTTTGAAGATTCCGAACAATCTCCACGGAAGCAGGCAAGCTGGCCCGCAACAGCTTTAGTGCTTCTTTGATAATGACGGCCAGTTGGATGGGCCGGGTTTCCGGATTGGATTGACGGCTGAAGGTGAGAATCTGTCTGATGAGCGCTTTGGCGCGCTGCGCTGCGGAAAGTACCTGTTGTAAGTTTGATGCCAGGGGCGATCCTTTGGGCACATCGAACAAACTGAGTTCCGTAAATCCCACCACCGCGGACAAGATATTGTTAAAGTCATGCGCAATGCCCCCCGCCAGCGTTCCGATGGCCTCCATTTTCTGTGCCTGCTGCAATTGAAGTATCATGTCCGTGCGTTCATTTTCGAGTTGTTTGCGTTGGATCAGTTCCTCTTCAAGACGTTTTTTGGCGTGTTCAATCTGCCGTGTGCGTGCTCTGACGCGTGCTTCCAATTCATCATGCGCAATTTGCAGTCTGGTCTGATTTTTCTCAAGCTGCGATTGACCCAGGGCCAGTTCGCGTCCCTTTTGAATCAGGGTTTGTTTTTCCCTGATGTTGCTGTTTTCATCGGTGATCATGAGAATCTTGCTGGAGCCGGTATGTATGGCCGCGGCCTCGAACAGATGCTCTTGATCCGGAGCATCCACTTCAATCCATATACCGGATTTGATGCAGCCGATTTTTTCCCGGTCCCAGAAGGCATAAGCCTCATTTAGAAAATTATCGAAGAATGAGAAGAAGTTTCCGGGGCTGAGCTTGCAGGTTTGGCTGGCCGTCTCCGGACAGAATTTGTTGAACCATTCCGGTGCCTCGCCAATGAGGGTAAATTGATTGTCCGCGTTCAGTCTCAGTGCGACGGCATTGCAGGCACTGAAGATATTCTCGATGGTTTCGGGTGGTGTGCTCTGCATTGAAGGACGGGATGAATTTGAATGTTTTTCGCGCCAGAGCACAAATTCATTGGCTTTTTGTTGATATTTGGCCAGTCGATGTTCTTTTAGGGAGGCATCGATCAGCAGCAAACCATATCCGTCGGCATCCTTGAACAAGTGCGCATCCAGAATGTGATCATCATCGATATTGATCATGGGCAGATGGATGGCCGGTTCAGACGTGGGCAGCAGACCTTCGGTGAAATAGAGCAGCTCGGAGATGGGTCGTTCTTCAATAGGCGTTTTTATGCCGAGTCGGTCCAAGTCCCCGCCCCATGAAACCACCATGCCACCTGCATCCAGCATAATGAAGCCGAAAACGCAATGCGTTTTCAGCCACCTGTCAAAGTGCTCGCGCACGGATTTCGGAAGCATCACTATCAGTTCTCCATCATCATGGCCGCCAGTTGATAAAAGGCAGGCTCCACCGACATACCGGTCTTGGCGCTGGTGTGAATCACCGACATGCCATAGCCGACCAATGCATCGATACGCCGGGGGGGCAGTTCCCATTGGGACTCCAGATCGCATTTGTTGATGGCCAGAATGGAAGGCACATGACCGATGGCCGCTGCAACCCGATCATGAAGTTGAGCGGCCACATCCAAAGTGGCCGTACGGGTGCCGTCGGCAACGTAGATGCAACCCGATGCGCCTCTTAGATAGGACATGCGCACCGATTGAAAATCGTCTTCACCATGCAGATCCCAAATGATCAGATCAACGGCATGGTGGCCCACCAGCACCTGCTTTTTATCCACTTTTACACCAACGGTGGTGTGGTATTTCTCGGAAAACATGGCGTGTACATAGCGTTGGACCAGACTGGTTTTGCCAACGGCAAATGCGCCCACGAGGCAGACCTTCTTTTTAATCATCGCTTCTCACCTATTCAACATTGATAAAGGCTTTGAACGTGACGCTGCGATAAACGTCGCGGGTCTTGTTTTTATGAATTCGTTTTGACAGCGATTTTGCTCCGGCACCGACAATATCCATGTTCACAGGTTCGATGCCGTTATTGGTCAAATACCCCAACACGGCCTGCGCCCGCTGCCGGCTGAGCAGCAGATTGAAATCATGCGCGCCCAAATAATCCGCCTGTCCGATGATGATGACTTTCACCGTTTCACCCATTAACTGCTGAAGGTGTTGAATAAGGTTGATTTGCTCTGTCGCAGCCATCAGCGACCTCTTTTGATTGTCCTGCAAGACGGAAGCGCCCACCTCAAAGTAGATGCTTTGCTTCTCCAATGCTGCAATGGCAGACACCAGTCGCATCATTTCATGATCCTGCAGCTGAGTATCGTCATATGCGTGAACACCTGCAATGGTCACGGCAAGACGTTGAAACCGTTTAATCCATCGGTGGGAAGCACCC
>Ga0210123_1001714_pt1 | contig 10834 bp, 7 predicted proteins | sample Muzzi_PWB_D2_FD_185535 | JGI IMG/M metagenome (GOLD analysis project Ga0210123, IMG submission 185535) | Wetland microbial communities from San Francisco Bay, California, USA, that impact long-term carbon sequestration - Muzzi_PWB_D2 (SPAdes) | ecosystem: Environmental > Aquatic > Marine >... | reverse complement strand
CCCTTTTGCTTTCCTTGTGAGGCAATTTAATTATCTTCCGGGTTGATGGGTATAAGCTTTCTTCCTATTTTAATGTAGGACCCTGCTGGCGATTTTTGTCGGCATCTGTCCTACGATCCACCGACTGCGCGATGTAAGACAAACTACGACATACAAATGCGATTGCTGCTGACAGGCAATTCAGACCTGCACCGATGGAAATCGGGGAAAAGCAACCTTATCTATGTTAGAAGCCACCCCAAAAAAGTCTTTTGATCCAATCTGGATGTTGGGGACGGCATACAATCAATGATCGCCGAATCCGTCGGCGCTATGGGAGGTATGGAAATGCTCTATCAAAAAGTATTTTTAGCGTTGTCCGGAAATGAAGATGAACTCAACGTCATCAAAGAGGCCATGCGAATCGTATCAGCCTTGCAAAGCGCGTTGACAGTGGTCCACATTAATGACCCGGCCGCAGGTTATGCCCACATGATGATGGATTCGCTGCCCAAGATAACCGCGAAAGATTTGATCGATCTGTTCTCACAGGCGGGATTCGATGCACAGGCTGAGGCCATCGAGTTCAGACTGCTGAAGGATACATCCTATGCCGAAGCCATTGCGGCCGCCACGCAGGAAGCCGACCTGTTGATCATGGGGCACCATGCAAAGAATATGCTCAAAGCGCTCTTCACGGACGGTACGGATGAACGCGTGGCGGACCGGATGCATTGCCCGGTGCTGATGGTGCCTTTGAACTGATTAGAAGCTATCTCAAAAAACGGATTTTGAGATGTCTTCTACGCTTTTTATTGCAGCTTGATCCCTGGTTCCGCGATTGGAGACGCTATATTGCGGCTTGACTGAACTAGGGAATTGTCTCTCACGCAACCAAGGCGAAGAATAAAAATAGCCGCCCGGACTGCTGCTGCATGGTTCAGCTGGCGTCGAGAATCTCCCTGAGGACCTGTGCCAGATGATGGGTTTTGAACGGCTTTTCCATGTATTTGTATATGCCCATGGCCGCGGCCTTTTGTGCATCCATGGCGTCGCTGTAACCGGAACAGAGGATGATGGGCAGGTTCGGTCGCATGCGATGCAGCATGGCGGAAAGTTCGGCGCCGGTCATCATGGGCATGGACATATCGGTAATGACCACATCGAAGCTGTTCGGCGCGGACTCGAACATCTCTATCGCTTCCGTGGGGATACTCGTGGATGTGACGTGGTAACCCAGGCGTTCCAGGATGGTCCCCCACGACTTGAGCAGAGAGGCTTCATCGTCCACCAGCAGGATGCGCTCGCTGCCGCGGGGTATGGCTTCGCGCTTGGGTGTAATGTCCTGTGCCTGGCTTTGGGTCGCCGGCAGCAAAATGGTGAAGGTGCTGCCCTGCCCTGATCGGCTGTGGACCGCAATCGTGCCCCCGTGGTTCTTTACGATGCCGTGGACCACGGCCAGCCCCATACCGGTGCCTTTGCCCATCTCCTTGGTGGTGAAGTAGGGATCGAAGATCCGGCATTGGAGATCCTCGGATATTCCGCAGCCGGTGTCGGCCACTATCAATCGAATATAGTTGCCGGAGAGGGCCCCGGGATAGCGGGCGGCGTTGTCAGCGTCCACCTCTATTTCACAGATGTCCACACGCAGAACACCACCGGTGGCCTCCATGGCATGGGCTGCATTGGTGCACAGGTTGATGAGCACCTGGTGAATCTGGGTGGGATCGGCCAACACGGCCCGTTTCCCTCTTACGATGTTCTGGCGGATCTCGATATTGGCGGGGATGGATGCCCGCATCAGCGAAAGGGTCTCTTTGACAATGGGAATAATGGAAACCGGCTCCATGCGCACATCGGAATGGCGGCTGAAGCTTAACAGTTGATGAATGACCTCTTTGGCCCTCAATCCGGCTGTGATAATCTCCATCACATTGGCCGCTTCCTGCCTGCCCTCCGGGAGACTGTCCAGCGCCAGCTCGGCATTGCCCAGCATGATGCTCAGAATATTGTTGAAGTCGTGGGCAACACCGCCGGCCAGCACCCCGACAGCCTCCATTTTCTGGGAGTGTTGGAGTTTGGCCTCCATGGCCTGCTTCTCCAGCTCGGCCTGTTTCTGCGCAGTGAGGTCATTGTAGACCGTGACGATTTCTCCGGAGGGCAGACAGTAGACGGAACTTTCCCGCCAGCCCTGCAATCGCTCGTCTTTGTAAAAGCTCGCCGGATGCAGGGCGGACTTGCCGGTTCGGGCCACCCGGCGCATCACCTCCAGCAATCCGAATTCCGCCACACCTGGGAACACGTCGGTCACCTTTTTGCCGATGATCTCCTCGCGCCGGACCTTTTCGATGCGCTCCACTGCTTTGTTGACATCCTTGAAAACGAAATCTTCGCCATTGTCCGCGGGTTCGTAAACGGCCACCCCACTGGAGGAGTGCTCGAACAGATCGCGAAAGCGGGCCTCGCTCGCGGCCAGTTCGGCCGTGCGCTGGGCCACTTTGTGCTCCAGATGGCCGACCAGCTCATTGACGCGGGCGGCCATGTGATTAAAGGTGCGGGCCAGTTGGCTCAGCTCATCGGCGCCTTGCGCTTCTACGCAGACATCCAGGTGGCCTTTTCGCAACCGGTCGGCGGAATCCGCCAGGCGCAGAATCCGCTTGGTGATGCTGCTGTTCAGGAAAACGGCAATCCAGATCGCCAGCACCAGGCCCACCAGGGTGATACCGGCCATGATCCCCACGGCCGTGTTATGGGCTCTGGCGATCCTTGCGCGAGCCAGACGCACTTCGGCATTGGCCAACTCGATCAGGGTGGCCGATACGGGCTCAACCGCGTTGGCCTGCAGGGCGAAGTCGTTGAATTTGGCCTTGATGGCCGAATCCACCGATAAGATCTTTTCGGCAGTGTCGGTCAGCCGGTCCATCAAAAAGGCAATCTCCCTGCGCTGTTTATCGGCGTAACGCGGATCCTTGCCCGCCGCGAGGCGCAGTTCAAATGCTGCATTGAAGGCCGATTGCATCAGGTGCCGTTTGCGGCTGATGCGGTATTGCTGGATATTGGTCAGTATCTGGTCGAAGTAGGGTTCCAGGCTCTGGGTGGTGATCTGAGGGCGCAAGGCCGCTATATGAGCGGCTATTTGGGCCTCCAGGCCCCTGCCGGGAGCGGCCAGTTCGGTGACCAGTTCGACGGATTGGATGGAGGTGTCGGCAAAGCGCTTGGCCGATGAGAGATAGAGGTTGAGATCCACGCGGGTTTTACGAAGGGCTTCGCTGACGGGGGATCTGGCGATCAGGTCTTTGAGATGCTGGCTGATGGAGATCACTTTGGCGACCTGTCTGACCGAAGGCTGGGCAAAGCGTTCGTGCGCCTCGGAGAGTCCCACCACCGGATATTGCAGGTAAAATTCCGCATGCAGATGCCGGGCCCTTTCCATGCCCCGGTCCATCTCCAACACCAGGCGCCGGATCTCCGTGCTGGTGCGTATGGCGTTTTCCGTATGGCGAATATGAATAATGGAAAGATATCCGGTCAGCGCCACGGTTACGATCAGCGCCACCAGCAGGCCCACACCCAGGCTGAAGCGCAAGGTGATGCCGCCAGACGCGAGTGTCCGGGAGATTCTATGCTTCAAATTCATCAGCGACGCTGGTTCCCTGGTTTGAATGTAAACATGATGCTGGACTGCAAGCCTTCAACACCGGTGGCCGGATCATTCAGCCGCAGGACGTTGAAAACCGGATCGGCGCAGTCGCCGAAGGCGTCGCAGGTCAGGCTTCCTGAAACACCATCAAACCCCTTGGCAGCGTACAGGTAGTCCCGCAAGGCCTGCCGGCCAAGGTGCAGGGTGCCGCCGGCCTCGCGCACCGCCACCTTCTCCAGCGCGGCGAAGAGCAATGCGGCGGCGTCATAGGCGGAGGTATAGTAGCTCGTTGCCGGCTGCCGGTTGTACCTGGACTTGTAGTCTGCGGCCAGGGCATCGATGCCGGGTCCGGACGGATGCGCCGGCCCCACGAAATACATGCCGGTGGCGCGCGCTCCCACATCCTCGATAAAGGAGGTTTCGATCAGTGCGCCGTCGCTCATCAAGACAATGCTTTCAAAACCGGGTGTATTTCTGGCCTGCAGCAGGATGCGGTTGCCCTCGGGTTGGAACAAAGGGAAAAAGAGCAGATCGGCCTTGGCGTTAAGGACCGCCGTGAGCACCGGCTGCATTTGTGTGTCGCCCTTGTCCACCGATGTGGACAGCACAATGCGGCCCCCAAGTTGCTCGAAGGCCTGCTCAAAGCCGCTGGTGAGACCGGTGGTATAGATATCGCCGTCGTTGATGGTGGCGGCATTGCGAATGCCGAGCTTGTTATAGGCGTACAAGGCCGCGGCCTTGCCTGATGTCTCTTCATTGGGGGCCGTGCGGAAATAGCCCGGTTGCCAATGGGGTGCCCGTTGGCCGGAAATGGCAGTCAAATAAGGTGCGCTGTTGTTGCCGGATATCATGGTCAGCCCGGCGTCGGACATGGCATTTGCGGCTGTGGCCGCAGCCCCCGAACAAGTGGTGCCTAATATGGCCACCGTCTGCGGATCGGCGATGATTTTCAAGGCGGCGTTGGCTCCACCCTCTGCCGTGCAGCCGGTGTCTTCGGTCTGCAGTTCGATGGGATGGCCCAAAAGGGTGCGCCGGCGCTTTTCCAAAGCCAGTTCGATGCCACGGATCTGGTCCTGCCCCAGCGGCGCCACCTTGCCGGAGAGGGCCTGCAACAATCCGATTTTCACGGGTTCACCGGCGCCGATACGAACACAACCAATGGCGTCACGGCATTCGTAAGCCGGCGCAGCCTTTTGACACCCCACCAGAAGGACGCCTGCAAGCGGAACGCATGCCAGGATATAAAAAACTTTTGGAACGGCTTTCAAAATCCGATACCTCCTGCAACTCCATCTATAACATCTGGTGACAGCCAGAGCAGGGCAGCACGTCGGGGGGCTTCCATGAAATTTTGTTTGCGTGACGGCCGCTGTGCCCTATATCGGCAGATCGCGTGCGTTCCTGTATGTTTAGTACACCTTGGGTTGTCTTGTCCACCCATTCCATGGCGCCGCCATCACTATTTGCCGTCGTGGTTGGCGTACAGCCTGTATCGGCAAAGGCCGCTGTATACCAGCGATACAACCCGCCGCCTTGACAGAATTCGGAAATTGGCTTTAACTCAACCAAGGCGACGGCGGTTTTACCGGCCGGTTGCCACCATTCCGGATCTGTCTGCAACCCTTTGCGTGAGGCTTTTATGAACCGAGAAGATTCTGTTGTATTCCGAGATATCCTCAATGCCATGGAGGACGGTATTTACATCACCCGTGAGGATTATACCGTGGAGTTCATGAACAAGGCCATGGTGGAGCATTTCGGCGAGGGGGTGGGCAAGAAGTGCTACGAGGTGGTCAATTCCAGCGAAGTACTGTGCCCCTGGTGCCGGGCCAAGGAGGTGTTTACCAACGGTGAGACCTCCCATTCCGAGATCTACATGCCAAAGCTGGACCGCACCTACCGCATTATCGAGGTGCCCATCCGCAATTTGGACGGCACCAAGCTCAAGCTCAACATATACCGGGACATTACCAAGCGCCGCGACCAGGAGCTGAAGCTGCGCGCCACCGAGCAAAGCTACCGCCGGCTCTTCGACCACGTGGGGGTGGGGGTCTATATCAGCACCACCGAGGGGCACTTTGTGGATGCCAACCAGGCCCTGCTGGACATGCTGGGCTATGAAAGCAAGGAAGAGTTTCTGCAGATCGATATTCAGGAGAAGCTTTATAAAAAGCCGGAAGACCGGGTCATGTTCCAAAACATGATAGAGAAAGAGGGCCGCGTGGTCAACTACCAGGTGGATTTCAAGCGCAAGGACGGCACCACCATCCCGGTCCTGCTGACCAGCCATGTCTACTACAACCATGCCCGCCAGATATCCGGCTACGAAGGCATCTGTATCGACCAGAGCCAGATCGTGACCATGCAGAAAGAGCTCAAGGAAGCCCACGACTTTCTGGACAATATCATCCGCAGCTCGCCCAACGCCATCATCGGCGCGTCCTTGAAAGGCATCATCTTCGCCTGGAACCAGGGAGCGGAGGAGACCCTGGGGTACAAGGCCGAAGAAGTGGTGGGCAAGATGGATGTACGCCAGCTCTATCGGGGCAAGGACGCGTATCACGTTATGAAGAACATGCGCGGTCCCGACTACGGCAGCCCGGGCAAGCTGCGCACCTATCCCATGACCTTCCTGCACCAGGACGGCACGCCGGTGGAAGGTACTTTGTCGGCCAATATTATCTACGATCAATCCGGGGCCGAGTTTGCCTCGGTGGGCTTTTTCGTGGACCTGGGCGAACGCCTGGATATGGAGCGCAAGCTGCACCGCACCCAGGAGCAGCTTTTGCAGTCCGAAAAGCTGGCCGCCATGGGACGCCTGACCTCCCAACTGGCCCATGAACTGAACAACCCGCTCTACGGTATCATGAACACCCTGGAGTTGATGAAAACCGAGATCCCGCCCGCCAACAAGCGCCGCAAGCTTTTGGATATGGCGCTTTCCGAATGCATGCGCCTGACCGATATGCTGCGCAAGACGCTCTCCTTTTCCAAACCGGACCAGGAGGAGCGCTGCACCGTGGATATCAACACCATCCTGGACGAGATTCTGCTGCTGCACGACAAGCAGCTGCGTGAAATAGACATCAAGCTCAAGACCGGCCTGGCCGAAGGCCTGAATCCGGTGATGGCCTCCAAGAACCAGCTGCGCCAGGTGTTTCTCAACTTGATCTCCAACGCCAAGGATGCCATGCCCGAGGGCGGTGAACTGGCCATCAGCACCCATGGCAACGGCAAACAGATCCGCATTCAAGTGGCGGACACCGGCATGGGCATCAAGGCCGAAAACCTGGATAAGATTTTCGAGACTTTCTTCACCACCAAGACCGACAGTGTCAAAGGCGTAGGACTGGGGCTGTCGGTGTGCTACGGCTTTATCAAGGACCACGGCGGGGATATCCAGGTGGAGAGCCAGCCCGGAGTGGGAACGACGTTTACAGTGATTCTGCCGGTGAGTGAGGTGCCCCCCAAAGCCTGCCCCATCGAAGAGTAGGGAAGCCGAGAGCCCCATATCTTGTGTTGCCATGGGTTCGCAGTAGGTCAACTACGGCTTCGTCCCTGGTCGCCTTGGCTCTGGGGCTCTCCGGTTTCCCTACTTTGCTTTTAAGGATCGATACCGCAACCGATCCCGACGCCGAGAGTCGAGCACACTTTCCCACCGGGGTCGCTGTCGCTATCGGTTTCGGCATCGAAAAGCCAATGAGGCGGGTGCGGAGCCCCGCTCTGCGAAGACCATTGCTTTATTTGATGCCGAGACCGAAATGTAGGTCCGCCCTCTGTGCCGGACGGGTCAAGAACGTAGCTCCTCCCCACAAGACCACGCAGAACTTCGGCAAGACTGCCGAAGCGTAGGGCCGGCCTCTGCGCCGGCCGGGTTGGGAACCCGGCTGCGGGTGTGGCGCCCTGCAGCAACCGCGACTTGCTGAGTTAATTTTGCCTGTGTCGCGGCGGGACGCCGCTCCCACAACTTGCCATTTGCACCGAGGAGATTTTGGCACGGTGCTATAGCCTTCCTATGCTTCAGTTTGCCAAAATTAGCCCTAACTGCATGATATATAAAATATTATATCAATTTGGGCCCTTTATTCACAATCTCAAATATATATAATAACTAAAATAACTAAACTATTTACTCATTTTAATTATAGTTATTTTAGTTATTGCAATTTTTTCTCTTGACATAGATAAAAAGATCAGTCTATAGGGGAATAAAGTCACCAAAAATATGAAAGGGGGGATTTGCGATGGAAGACACCCTTACGGTCTACAAAGCCAGCCAAATGTGCAAGGTCTCCTCCAAATCGATCATCAATTGGATCGAAGCGGGCCATATTAAGGCATACAAGACGGTCGGAGGACACCGTCGCATCAAGCGGGGGGATTTGATGGCGTTCATGCAGCGCCAGGGCATGCCCATACCCAATGAAATGCCTTCCAACGGCCGCAAGCGGATTCTGGTGGTGGACGACGATCCCATTATCGTCGAGACTATCGTGCAGGCCCTGGAAGAAGACGAACACGACTACGAAGTCATATCGGCGGCCGACGGGTTCGAAGCCGGGTTGCAGGTCAACCACTTTCGCCCCGATCTGATGATTCTCGATATCATGATGCCCGACATCAAGGGCAATGAGGTATGCAAGCGGATCAAATCCAATAACGACACCTGCCATACGAAGATTATTGTGCTGTCAGCCTACCTGGATGATGAAAAGTTCGAGGAGATGAAGTCCTACGGCGCCGATATGTGCTTTTCGAAGCCGTTGCCGCTTCCTCAACTCAAAGAAGAGGTCGCTCGACTGCTGGAAATGGCATAGCCGCTTCAAGGGTTGAGATTCAATGAAAGGAGGCAAGCCATGAAATTGAAAGAGGCGCTGGGGACCAGAAAATTTATCGTAACCTCGGAAGTGCAGGCGCCCTTGTTCGACGCACAGCCGGAAGACCTGGTGGAGTGCCTGAAACGGATCCGCGGCCGCGTGGACGGCGTAGCGGTGACAGACGTCGAGTTGCAGGGGGTCGTGGGCGACACCATTCAGACCTGCGAACTGCTTCAGCAGAACCGTTTCAATTCGATTTACCAGACCACCACCCGGGACAAAAACCGCGTCCAACTGCAAAAAGATCTGACCCATGCCTACCAGGCAGGGGTGGAGAACTTGCTGGTGTTTACGGAAGACTATCGCATCTCCGGAGACAGCCTGCAGGAGACCATGTTCTTCCACGTGGACTCCGGCAAACTGGCCTCGGTGTTAAAGCATATCCGCGAAGGCCGGTCCGTGGAAGGCGAGACGTTGCCCGGTCCGGTGGATTTTACTTTGGGTTCGGGCGTCGAGTCCTTGTGGGGCAAGAACGTGCCCAAAAAAGGCATGGAAGAGATGGAGACCATGCGCGAAATCGGCGCCGGTTATTTTCTGACCACGCCCATCTTCGATCTGGACCAGTTTCACAAATTTACTGGCCAGGTCAACACCTTTCGGGTGCCGGTGATCGCCGAAGTCCTGTTGCTCAGAAACCCGGCCATGGCACGTTTCATCAATCGCCATTTCAAATCCGGCCTGGTGCCGGAGTGGGTGGTCGAGAAGCTGGACAAAGCGCCTGACAAAAAGCGCGCCAGCATCGAATTGTTCGCCGATCTGGTCAAAGGCATGAAAGAGCTTTGCCAGGGCGTACACATCATTACCATGGGCGGGGAAGACCAGCTGCAGCCCTACCTGGATGCTGCCGGGCTGCGCTGACGCTTTATTAAAAACTGCGCCATGGGTGCCGGCCGGCGTTTTCGCCCATGCAGGGAGATGTTCCATACCCTGACATGGGCATTGGCCCGGCAGGCCGAAGGACGTTGAAATACATTTTGTTCAAGATCCGGATACTGGTTCTACCCTGTTCTGAGTTCGATCGACATTCACAGCCATCCATAGTCATGCTACGCAACCCATGCGGTCGCTCCAAAGGCGCCGCCAGTTGCGTAAAAGCGTTTAAATACTTGATCCTTTTAGTATGATTTAACCTCGACGTCGAGGTAACGTATTTTGGCTTTCCAACCCCATTTAACAGGAGGATAGTCTCATGACTGTGCCCATTGAACTCGATGAACTGGACAGCGAGTTTAAGGCCGCTGTCCTGGAGAAGGTGCCCGCAGCCAATTTCGATCTATGCTTGACCTGCGGGGCCTGCACCGGAGGCTGCCCGGCATCGGAGCTGTTCGATATGGACCCACGCAAGCTGGTGCGCATGCTGGTGCTGGGCCTGGATGATGAGGTCCGCAAAACGCCCTGGGCCTGGGTCTGCACCATGTGTGCGCGCTGCGTCAAGCAATGCCCCATGCAGATCGACATTCCCAAGCTGGTCTACAACATGCGCGGCAATTGGCCGCGGGACAAGCGCCCCAAGGGCATCCGCGGCTCATGCGACAATCACATTCGGGCCGGCAACGCCATGGGCGTACCCACCGATGATTTTACCTGGACAGTGGAAGACGTGGCCGCGGAGATCCGCGAGACCCAGCCACAGTTCAAGGATCTGCAGGTGACGGTGGATCGCAAGGGCGCTTTTATGGCCATCAACCAGAATTCCCGCGAACCGGTTACCGAACCGGACGAGCTGGCGCCGCTGTGGAAGGTGCTGCACCTGGTGGGGGCCGACTGGACTTATCCATCGGTGATGTGGGCCGGTGAAAACTACTGCCTTTTCCTGGCGGACGAGGAGGGCTGGCGCTACATCCTGGAGGAATTCGTCTACCATATCGACAACAACCTGAAGTGCAAGCAGGTGGTCAATACGGAGTGAGGGCACTCCTTCTTTGCAATCCTGGAAGGATTGAAAAAATTCAAGATTCCGCACAAGTTCGAATTTACCAGCATCATCACCCTTTACGCCCAATGGATTCGTGAAGGCCGGCTCAAGATCAATGCCGACTGGAACGAGGATCTGGGCATCAAGTTCACCTGCCAAGACCCCTGCAACATCGTGCGCAAGACCATGGGCGAAGCCATGGCCGAGGACCTGCGCTTTGTGATCAAGACCATTGTGGGCGAGGAAAACTTCATCGATATGGTGCCCTGCGGCACCAACAACTATTGTTGCGGCGGCGGCGGGGGCGCGCTGCAAGGCGGCTACCCGGAGCAACGCCGGGCCTACGGCAAGGTCAAGTTCGACCAGGTCATGGCCACCGGCGCGCAGTACGTGCTGGCCCCCTGCCATAACTGCCATGCCCAG
>Ga0210123_1001711_pt1 | contig 10858 bp, 10 predicted proteins | sample Muzzi_PWB_D2_FD_185535 | JGI IMG/M metagenome (GOLD analysis project Ga0210123, IMG submission 185535) | Wetland microbial communities from San Francisco Bay, California, USA, that impact long-term carbon sequestration - Muzzi_PWB_D2 (SPAdes) | ecosystem: Environmental > Aquatic > Marine >... | reverse complement strand
TCGAGCCCGCATACCTCGACTACCTCCACTACAGACTCATCGGGCCTGGACGCACACAGATCCACCAACCCGATTCCCATCGAGAACCGTGAACACTGTGCCATCAATTAGCGTGACCGCTCTCACCGCCGCCAACCGTTCCCGGGAGACGAACGCCACGTCCGGGCCGCGGACGGTGTCCGGGTGCCGTGCCAGGACGAAACCGGAGTGGTCGACCACCCGCCCGAGGTTCCTGGGCCGCACCCAGGCGTCGAGCAGTGAAGCCATCCGCACCGCCACCGCGCCGTGGCCGAAGCTGGGAAGCGGCTCGCGGATGATCAGCCCGCGGTAGAGCTCCTCCCGGGCGTCGGTCTCCGGCAGGGCGTAGAACTCCTCGGCGAGATACGAGACGAGAGGAGAGCCGCCGGGCTCCGACGGCAGCGGGTAGGGGGTGTCGGCGGATCGCGTCATGCGTTGAATGCTACCATGAAGACCCGCCCGAATACCGCCTCGCCGAGCCTGCCGCACCGTCCGAGCGCCTTCGATGCTCTATGATGCCGATCCCATGACGAGAGACCATCATCGCTGCGATTGGGCCGAGGGGCATGAGCTCCTCGCCTCCTACCATGACGAGGAGTGGGGGGTGCCGGAGCGGGACGACCGGGCGCTCTACGAGAAGCTGATCCTGGACGGCGCCCAGGCGGGGCTTTCGTGGCTCACGATCTTGAAGCGCCGCGACGGCTACCGGCGTGCCTTCGAGGGGTTCGTGCCGGAGCGGATCGCCCGCTACGGGGAGAAGGACGTGGAGCGGCTCCTCGCCGACCCGGGGATCATCCGTAACCGGCAGAAGGTGCGCTCGGCGATCGGCAACGCTCAGGCGTTTCTCGATCTGGTCGAGGAGACGGGCTCCTTCTCCGACTACCTCTGGGGCTTCGTCGACGGGCGGCCGGTGGTCAACCGCTTCCGCTCGATGGCGGAGCTGCCGGCCTCGACCCCGACCTCGGAACGGCTGAGCAAGGATCTCAAAAAGCGCGGCTTCTCGTTCGTCGGCCCGACGATCGTCTACGCCTTCATGCAGGCCGTCGGTATGGTCAACGACCACGTGGTCGACTGCTTCCGCCACGCCCCGCTCGCCGAGTAGGCCGAGCCCCCCCCCAGCAGAGTAGGGTGCGCTTCAGCGCACCGGACCAGGTCCTGGTGCGCTCAAGCGCACCCTACCGGACAGACGAAACGGGGAGGGCGTTTCCGCCCTCCCCGCCCGATCCGATCCGGTTGTCCGTCGGCCTACGGCGAGAACGCCACCCGGTCCTGGAGACCGGAGACATCGTCCGACTGGGCGCTCACCGTGGGCAGGTTGTAGTAGTTGGTCTGGCCCGAGGCCGTCTGGCGCACCCAGACCTCCACCTGAGACGGCGTGAAGCGGCTGATCTGCACCCAGAGGAAGCCGTTGGGCCGCGGGCCGATGAGCTTGATGAACACCTCCGGCCGGCCGGCCAGGGCTCCGCTCGCGCACAGGCTCTCGACGATACAGACCGGCTCGTTCGCGCCGAGGACCGGCGAGCCGCCCGCGGGGGTGATCTGCACCTGGAACTCGAAGCCGGGCTGCTGGGGCGTGGTCAGCCAGACCGCGCTCGGCGGGTCCGGATCGCCCTGGTTGAGCAGGACCATCTGGACCGCCGGGTCCCCGAAGGTGTTGGCGAACGCGCCGTCCAGGTTGTCGTTGCGATCGTCGCAGCCCTCTTCCGGCGCCGGACCGCAGGCGCCGAAGAGCTGGCCCACCACCTGGCCGTTGTCGCGGATGATCGGCCCGCCGGAGCTGCCGCCGAAGTCGCCGCCCTGGAGCTGCACGGTGTGGATGAAGAGCGAGGTGTTGTCGACCTGGCGGCCGTCGGGATCGACTCCGCACAGGTTGATGTCGGCGTCCGGGATGCGCATGAATTGGGTGTAGTGCTGGGAGAGGATCGCGTTCTCGGGCGCCGGGTAATGAAGCCGGTTGTAGGTCTCGGACACCGGGAAGTTGTGGGTGTCCTGGGTCGTCCAGCCGAGGAAGGTCCGCCCGGGGGGCACGGTGTTGAGCCGCACCAGGGTGTAGTCGCTCGAGATACCGGTGGCGACGAGCGTGCTGCCGTTCGAAACCGGTTGACCGGAGCGCGGAGGCACCGAGCCGTTGCAGGTCATGGTGGTCCAGTCCCAGACCGCTTCGAGCGTCGAGGCGACGGCCTGGGTCGAGAAGCAGTGGTTCGCGGTCAGGAGATTGGGCGTCGCCGTCTGTTGAACGTCGTTGAGCAGGCCGCCGCTGCAGGCGTACTGGAAGGGCCCCTCGACGAAGACGAGCTGGGCGACCGCCGCGCGGGCCGGGTCGACGACCGTGAAGTCGGTCGCGTCGACGCAGGTGGAGTCCACGAGGCAGCTCGAGTCGACGGCGGCGGGCAGGGCCACTGGGTCACCGGTGATCGGAGAGCCGCTCGCATCCAGCCGGACCGTCTCCATCACCCGGTCGACCACGAACCCATAGGGGGCGCCCGCAGCCTGGCGGTCGATGGCATCGGCCGGCAGCTCCACCTCCAGGCGCAGCGCCGGGCCGGCCACGCTCGGCGTCCAGAGGCCGCCGTCGTAGACGAGCTCCAGGCCGAAGGGCCCGCGCACCTCGCCGTCCTCGCCGTAGACCCAGAGCCGGGCGTCGTGGGGCAGGCTCACCTGGTCGAGGTGCACGCGCAGCCGATAGGCCTCATCCACCCGCACCTCGCTCCCCCAGACCGCGGTCGCCGCGCCGAAGCGAACGTAGGCACCGCCGTCCGCGACGCCGGCCGGACCGGCCATGGAGGCGTCGAACCGGACGGAGCGCGACATCGGCAGGGGGCGGGCGAAGCCGGTTCGCATCGGCAGCTCGCCAGCCCGGTTGTGGGCCGCGATGGCTGCGAGCTCGTCGATGGCGCCCACCCGGGCCGGCACCAGCTCGGCCATCGGGGCCACGCCGAAGCCCTCGGCCACGCGGACCGGAGGCGCGCTCTGGGAGGCGGCGGTGACCGGCGCCGGCGGCGACACCAGCATGGGCACGCTGATCGGCTCGGCCGCTTGAACACCGCCCACCAGGACGACGCACGCGAGGGCGACGGACAGCATCAAGATCGAACGGAATGACAGATGGCTCTGGGGCCGGGTCGAACAGATCAACATCGATTCCTCCTGCAGTGGCTTGCTCCAGGCGGCGAGGGTGTCGAGGGCGACACTCCGCCTACCCGAAAGATCGGCTGGTCGGCGATACACTCCGCCGATCATACGACGAGGTGTTCAGGAGCCGGTCACGGCTCCCTGAGCCAAGACAAGGCGCCGGTCACGGCTCCCCTGTTCGGGCTTCAGGGCCGCTGGTGCCCCGAGCGGGTCGTTCCGGCGGCCGGCGGTGCGGTCCGGGCGGGGGTGATGGGGATGATCGACCCCGGCTGATGGCGGGCGACGTCGTCCCACGAGGAGACCTGGTGGCGACCGCCGCCACCACCGGCGATGGCGCCCGGCTGGCCCAGGGGAGCGCCGGTGGTACCCGGCCGGCGGCCCCTGCCCCCACCTCTGCCACCGCCGACGTAGGCTCCCGGCAGGTAGGAGACCACACCGCCGCCGTAGGGGGAGATCACGGCCGGCAGGCCCTGCTGAGAGCTCTGGCGCTCCTGCTCTTCCCGCTCCTGCTGAAGCTGCTGAATCTGCGCCAGGGCGAGCAGGTCGATCGCCCGGTCGAGGCGATCCGCACGCCGCTCGGCCGCGGCACGCTCCTGCTCCGCCCGCACCTGGCGGGCGGCCTCGGCCACCACCTCCGCCGGCAGCCAGCGGCCGTCGACCAGAACATAGCCGCGCCGCGCCATCAGGTCTTCGTAGGGCGTCCAGCGCCCGAGCTCGTCATCCCAGGCGAAGCCCAGCTCGTCGAGGAGCGGCTCGAGACCGTCGAGGGCGGGATCGAGCCGGGCGGCCTCGAGCGTGGCGCGGCGCATACCGGAGCGGAGCTCGTGCTCCCGGGCCCAGAGCGCGAGCTCGAGCCAGGCGGCGGCATCCGTGCTGCCCGCAAGCTCCTCGCTCCGGACCAGGTACTCCTCGAAGGGAGAGGCCGCGGTCACGACCCGCTCGACCCGGCTCATCGGCAGGCGGATGACGCCGCTCGGTAGGCGGATCGCCACGCGGTCGCCCTGGACGTCGGCGATCACCCCTTCGAAGACCTCGCCGTTGGTGAGGAAGACGTCGTCGGCACGAACCGGGCCGCTCGCCGTCAGAAGGGCGAGGGCCAGGAGAAGGAGCGACAGCGGCGCGGCGGCGGTTCGTGTGAGCATGGCCTCAGATGGCAGGATACCATGCGCCGCCCCGGCCACACGTCCACGAACCAACGACCGCCCGCACGAACGACCGGGCAGTGGCGGCCCCTGGCAGGGGCACGAGGGGATTGGAGGGAGATCCGATCGGCCGGCACAGGTCCGGCCGCTTCAAGCATCCTGTTTGAGCAGGCTGCGACGCGGAGTAGGAAGAGGGTGGCTCGCGGGTGCCTCCGACGAAGCATTTACGGAGAAGAAGGGCCGGGGGCCGGCGTCCCCTCCCTCCCGCAAGGGAGGAAGGGGAACGAGGGGTTTGGAGGGAGATCCTGACGACTTGGAGGGAGATCCAGAAGGATCACACCCGGATCTTGCGCTTCTCCCGCTCCGGATGTTGGCGGTAGAGGATCGCCACGGTGCCGATCGTCCCGGCGAGCTCCGAGTGGGTCCGCTCGGCGAGCTGCTCGGCGTCGCCCTGGCGCTCGTCCCGGTCGCCGGAGAGCTTGACCTTGATCAGCTCGTGGACGTCCAGGGCCTGGTCGACCTCGTGGAAGACCGCGGCGGAGAGCCCTTTCTGCCCCACTCGGACGATCGGTTTCAAGGAGTGGGCGAGGCCCCGGAGGTGCTTGCGTTGCGTGCTGGTAAGACCGGCCATGGCGGCGATTCTAATCGCGAACCTCCGCCGCCGACGCGTTGCGGATGAGCTGGACGTAGAACTGGACCATGCGCTGGTAGTCGGCGATCGAGATGCGCTCGTCGGTGCCGTGGACGCGCGCCAGGTCGCCAGGGCCGATGGTGAGCGGCAGGAAGCGGTAGACGTTCGGGGTCAGGCCGGTGTAGTGGCGGGCGTCGGTGCCGCCGACGACGAGCGACGGGGCGATCGCGGCCCCCGGCACCACCTGGGCCACGGTCCGTTCCAGGAGCTCGTAGGCGACCCCCTCGGCGGGCGAGACCGGGCTCGGCTCGCTGCCGAAGCCGCCGTAGGGCTCGACCGTGATCCGCTCGTCGCCCAGGGCGCGCTCGACGTGGGCCGTCACCCCGGCGATCGAGTCCCGGGGGTGAATCCGGAAGTTGACCACGGCTCGCGCCTCGGCCGGGAGCACGTTGTCCTTGGGGCTTCCCTCGAGCATCGTCGGCGCGGTCGTGGTGCGCAGCAGCGCGTTGGCCCCCGGCTCCCCGGACAGCTTCCCGATCACCACCGGCTCGAAGAGCCAGAGGTTGGCCATGACCAGCCGCTGGGCGAAGGGCATCCTCGGGGCCAGGGTCTCGAAGAGCCCCCGGACCGGGCCGTCGATGCCCGCCGGCAACGGGTTGGCGCGGAGGCGCGCCAGGCCGGCGGCCAGGATGTCGACCGCGGTCTCCGGCGGCGGCGTCGAGGAGTGCCCCTCCGGCCCGTGGGCGGTGAGGGTGAGGCTCAGGTAGCCCTTCTCGGCGATGCCGATCATCGCTACCGGGCCCTCGACCCCGGGCATCAACCCTTCGATCACCGCCTGCCCCTCGTCGACCACCAGCAGCGGCTCGACCCGCAGGCGCTCGAGCTCGGCGGCGATCCGCCGCGCGCCCCGGGTGCCGCCCACCTCCTCGTCGTGGCCGAAGGCGAGAACCACCGGCCGCACGGGGGCGAAACCGTCCGCGAGCAGCCGCTCGACCGCCTCGAGGGCCGCGGTGACGGCCGACTTGTCGTCCATGGACCCGCGGCCCCAGACCGCCTCCTCGGCGACCGCACCGGAAAACGGCGGGCGCGCCCAGCGCTCCTCGGAGCCGGCGGCGACCGGCACCGTGTCCATGTGGGCGAGCAGCACCAGGGAGCGCGCCTCCCGGGCGGTGCTGAACGGCGCCTCGGGTGGGGCGCCGGCCGGCGGCCAGACGTAGAGCAGGCTCCCCTCCCCGATCTCCCGACGGTCGAGGACCTGGTGGGCGCGGGGGAACGTCTCCACGAGGTAGCCGTGGAGCCGCCGGAGGTCCTCGAGCGGCGGCGGCTCGGCGTCCCGCGACACGGTGGGGATGCGGATCGCCCCGGCCAGGCGGTCGACGGCGTCGAGGCCGATGGCGGGGAGCTCCGCCACCTCGGCGGCCGTCTCGGGCACCTGAGCGCTGCCGGCGCCGACCCGGAGCGCCCGCACCACGAGCACCAGGGCGAGGGCCGCGGTCAGGGCCAGGACGAGCCCGATGGTGGCGAAGAGTCTCTTGATCGTCATCGGCATGCCTCCGGGAGACGGTACGGCCGAGCCCGCCGGAGCCGCCGAGCGCCGGGGCGCCCCAGGTCGGGTGCATCGCGGGTGGATCCTCTGCGCGGGCCAGGAAACGGCAACCTAACACAGGGGAAGGGCCGCCGCGACGGGGCCCGATCTGGTGCGCGTCTGGTGCGCGTCTGGTGCGCGCGGGAGACGCTTTGGTATGGTCTTGGATCATGGAGCGCTCCCTCGCGGTGACCGGCCGTTTCATGCGGCGTGACCGAGACCGCTCGTGGTGGTCCGCACTGCTCGTCACGCTGCTGGCGACGGGGGCGTTTCTCCTCACCAGCTTCGACCTCCATCCCCACGCCCAGCTCCGGGTGCCGACCGACGGCGACCTGCTGGTGTTCTCCGGGGCGAAGCACCCCGAGGACGCTCCCCACGTGGAGGCGGCGGGCCAGGCCTCTGCGCAGCACTGCCTGGCGTGCCTGCTGCAGCTCCACAACCAGGCGGACACTCCTCACCGGCGGTTCTCCTCGGCTCTGACCGAGCCCTCCGGGCTCGCCCGGGCCACCACCCCCCGCAGCATCCGCGCGCCCGAGATCCACTCGGGCGGCAGCCGGGCACCTCCGGCGGTCTGACCACCTCTTCGGCGATCCCTTACCCGGCGAGCCCGCCCCGACCGGCGGCTCTCCGGAGCACCCGCATCGTCAGAGCACCACGCTCCCCCGCCGCGCCGGCGGCCACCCCGCGTCCTCGGGAGGACCGGCCACGACGACCGCCATCACCGCGATGACCGCGGACGGCGCACGGACCGGGAGCGGAACCTGTCAGACCTGTTCGTTGGGAGGCACCCGACCATGAACCGACCGACCACCCACCAAGGCGATCGGAGCCCGCGCCGCCGCGCGTCACCGATCCGCCCCATTCTCGCCGGCATCGCCCTGCTCGCCCTCTGCGGGGCGCCCGCCGTCGCGGCACAGACCGCGAGCGACGACAGCCTGGCCGCCGTGCGCGCCGAGATCGAAGCCCTCAAGACCCAGTACGAACGCCGCATCTCGGAGCTCGAGGCACGGATCGCCGAGCTCGAAGCGGAGCGAGGCCCGGATCAGGGGCAGATGGCGCCCGAGCCGACGCCGGAGGCAGACCGCCGGAGCGAGCTGGACGCCCTCCGCGAGGCGGCTCGCCAGGCGGCGGGAGGCCCGGCGGCCTCCGTGCCCCCGGCTGCCGAGACGCAGCCCGCCGCCCCGACCTTCGGCCGCGAGCGCAACCTGAATCGCCTCAACCCCGAGATCTCGATGACCGGCAACGTGCTCGGCTTCGTCTCCGACGCCGCCCGGGACGAGTTCCGGGTCCAGGAGTTCGAGCTCGACATCCAGTCGGCCCTCGACCCCTTCTCCACCACCCACTGGACCCTGGCGGTGAGCGACGAGGGCGTCGACATCGAAGAGGGCTACGTGAGCTACCCGTCGCTCTGGCGCGGCCTCGGCGTCACCGTCGGCAAGCTCCGCCAGAGCTTCGGCGTGCTCAACCGCTACCACCTCCACGCCCTGCCCCAGGTCGAGTACCCGTTGGCGCTCCAGGAGTACCTGGGCGAGGAGGGCCTCTCCCAGACCGGGCTCGGGCTCTCCTGGGTGCTGCCCCGGGGCTGGGCCGACACCAACACCCTGACGTTCCAGGTGACCGACGGCTCGGCCGAGGTCTTCGGCGGCGAGAACTTCCAGCAGCTCGCCTACCTGGGGCGCCTGACCAACTACTGGGACCTGTCGCCGGCGACCTACCTGGAGCTCGGTCTCTCCGGCGTCGAGGGGAACACGGCCGAGGGGGGCACCGCGCGCATCCTGGGCGCCGACCTCAGCCTCGACTGGGCGCCCCCCGGGCGGTCCAAGTACCGGGAGGTGGTCTGGCGCACGGAGCTTCTGCGCTCCGAGCGGGACGACCCGTTCGGAGTTCGTCAGCAGGCCTGGGGCGGGTACAGCTACCTGGAGGGGCTCCTGGCCCGCAACCTCTGGGCTGGCGTGCGCTACGACCGCGTGGAGGACCCGCTCGACCCCAGCCACGTCAAAGAGGCGCTGGTGCCCTACATCACATGGTGGCAGAGCGAGTTCGTCCGCCTGCGAGGCCAGTACCGGTTCTTCGACGACACGGATGCAGACGAGAACAGCTTCGTCTTGCAGCTCACCTGGGCGGCCGGCCCGCACAAGCACGAGACGTACTGAGGGAAGGGGACAGACGATGAAGAAGATCACTCCAGCTCGATCGCTCGTACTCGCCGCGATCGTCACGCTCGCCACCTTCGCGCCCGCCCAGGCGCGGGCCCAGCTCCAGGTCGTCACTACGCTCCCCACCTACGCCTCGATCGCCAAGGCCGTGGGCGGCGACCGGGTGGAGGTGGCGGCCATCGCCTCGGGCGATCAGGACGCCCACTTCGTCAAGGCGAAGCCCTCCTACGCCCTGATGCTCCGGAAGGCGAACCTCTTCGTCACCACCGGTCTCGACCTGGAGCTCTGGGCACCGGCGCTGGTCGACAAGTCGGGCAACCGCTCGATCCGCGACGGTCAGCCCGGGTTCGTCTCGGCGAGCCAGGGCGTGCAGATGCTGGACGTGCCCGACTCGGTGAGCCGGGCCGCGGGGGACATCCACATCCTCGGCAACCCGCACATCCACACCAGCCCGCTCAACGCGAAGGTCATCGCCGGCAACATCGCGGCCGGGTTGAAGCGGGTGGACCCGAAGGGCTCCGCGGTGTACGACGCCAACCTCGAAGCGTTCCGCCAGCGGATCGACCGGGCGCTCTACGGCGAGGGGCTCCTCGAGGTGCTCGATGCCGCGACCCTCGACCCCCTGGCGCGGGACGGGCGCCTGATCGCCTTCCTGGAGGGCCAGGAGCTCGACGGCAAACCGCTCGTCGACCGCCTGGGCGGCTGGCTCCGCCGGGCCTACGACAGCTTCTCCGGCCACGAGATCGTCATCTACCACAAGAACTGGGTCTACTTCACGACGCTCTTCGGGCTCCGGGTGGTGGGCACAGTGGAGCCCAAGCCGGGGATTCCGCCCTCGGCGAAGCACGTCCACAACCTCATCACCCTCATGGGGGAGCGCGGCGTCCCGGTGATCCTGGCGGCGAGCTACTTCAGCCAGCAGCAGGTCCAATCCATCGCCGAGCGCACCGACGCCCGCGCGGTGATCGTTCCCCTGGGACCATCGGCGATCGGCGCCGACGGCTACTTCGAGCTCATCGACCGCTGGGTCGATGAGCTCGCCCAAGCCTTCGAAGGCTGAACCCGAGCTCGAGTCAACCCGAGTCAACCCGAGTCGACCGCAGGAGACGACCCCATGCTCGACATCCTTCTCTTCATGGCCGCGCCGTTCGCGGCCTGCCTCATCCTCGTGGGAATCCACGGCTACCTGGGTCTCCACGTGCTGCTTCGTGGGGTGATCTTCGTCGACCTGGCGCTCGCCCAGATCGCGGCCCTCGGTGCGGTGATCGCCTTCTTCTTCGGCCACCCGCCGGGCACACCGGTGTCGGTGGCCTGCTCGCTGACGGCGACGATCGTCGGCGCGGCGATCTTCTCCTGGACGCGCCGCCGCGAGCAGGGAAAGGTGCCCCAGGAGGCGATCATCGGCATCAGCTACGTGGTCGCCTCGGCGGCGGCGATCCTGGTCGCCGACCACGCGCCCGAGGGGGCCGAGCACATCCAGCAGGTGCTGGCCGGATCGATCCTCTGGGTCACCTGGCCGGTGGTCATCCGCGACCTGGTGATCTACGCCGTGGTGGGGCTCTTCCACTACGTGTTCCGGAAGCGCTTCATCCAGATCTCGGAGGACCCGGCCGGGGCGTTCCGGGATGGCGTCCGCGTGCGGTTCTGGGACTTTCTGTTCTACGTCTCGTTCGGCGTGATCATCACCCTGTCGGTGGAGATCGCGGGCGTGCTCATGGTGTTCTCCTACCTGGTGGCTCCGGCGATCCTCGCTCTCGGTTCGAGCCCGCGCTGGGGCTCGCGGATCGCCATCGCCTGGGGCGCCGGGTTCCTGGCGAGCGTGCTGGGGCTGGTGTCGAGCTACCAGTGGGACGTGCCGAGCGGACCGGCGATCGTCTGCTCGTTGGGGTTGTTCTTGGCGCTCTTCGCGGGGTGGAAGCGGCTGCGGCGGGCGGAGGCGGTCGGGAATGGGGGTAGGGAACCGGCCCTTCGGTGAGGTATGGCCGGGAGCGTCTCGGGGCGAAGGAGGCGCGAACCGCCGGAAGGTCTCCAGGAATCGGGGCGAAAAAGGCCGCTCGCTACGCTCGCACCCGGCCGGCTGAAGCCGGCCGCTTCATCGCCGGACAGCGCTTCGGAAACACCTTCCTGGCATGAAGCGGCCGACTTCAGTCGGCCGGGTGCGAGCGTAGCGAGCGGCCTCACACACCGCATCATC
>Ga0210123_1001710_pt1 | contig 10858 bp, 8 predicted proteins | sample Muzzi_PWB_D2_FD_185535 | JGI IMG/M metagenome (GOLD analysis project Ga0210123, IMG submission 185535) | Wetland microbial communities from San Francisco Bay, California, USA, that impact long-term carbon sequestration - Muzzi_PWB_D2 (SPAdes) | ecosystem: Environmental > Aquatic > Marine >... | reverse complement strand
TCGGATTCAGGCCTCCCAGGGCGGTTCGGGCTGGTCCATGGCCTCGCGACGGAGATGTTCCAAAAGATCGGGATCGACATCGTGGGTGATTCCCAGGTCCGAAGCGGGGCTTGACCGAACCGGCCGGGGTGGGGCGCGGGGCGGCGGGTCGTGCCGGAGTCCGCAGTGTTCGAGGATCTTGCGGATGAGGTCTGGGCGGGTGGCCCACCTCGTTCCTTTCGAGGTGGGCTCGCGATTTCTCGTTCCGGTTTCAAACCAGCACTCGACGAACTGACGTTCCGATCGGGCATGGAATCTCAAATCGATGCGTGCATTCGAGAGCTCGAGCTAATCGAGAACCCACGTCCAAAAGAAAGGACGTGGGCCACCCGACCTCCTTGATCGAATCGCGTGATGGTCCATATTTCCCATCTTAACATGGTTCCTATTGGCGTTTGGCAAGGGCAGTTGTTCGTAACCGTGACAATATGTTCAATCAACAGGAAATTCGGTCGGCAGGGGGCCGCCATGTGCTCGAATCGTCTGAGTGGTGGATCTACCTGTGGTCGGTGAATTCTACGTGATAATCAACAAGGGTTTTATGCGCAAGCGCGGGCGATGGGGAATCCCACGCCCGGAGCCTGCGACCGTAGTTGGGGAAAGGCCTCTTGATTCTCCGGCGTATCCGGCATGGTGAACGTAACCCATCCACGAGTTTGGCGTGAAGCCCGTTCCATAACCAGCCTTCCTCGGCGGCACGCTCCAGTTGTCCGGCCGATTCACCCACCAGTCGGCGTAATGCCGGAAGGCTCAGTTTGGCCCGTGCCCGACAATAATCACCGGTGCCCCCCGATGGTGGGCGTTGCCCCGGTTTGCAGCAAGTAGGTGGCAATGTCAGCCACCGCGGCCGCACACGCGGCACCCTTCCCATCACGAAGAGTCTGGGCGAGGAAGGCCCAGAGGACGATTTCGGTGGAGAAGATATCGTCTTGGGCAAATAACGCACCCTCTTCGCGAAAGACACGCTCGATCCATTCTGCGTTCAGCACATCCGAAAATGGAAGCCCCTTGTCTTGCAGAAAAGGGGCGGCGACGGCATCGAATCCATTCTTGTGATCCGCACGACGTGCAGTTACCGTAGTCATGACAAAGCCCTCCCTGGCTTCGTTGGACACCTGGCCAAGGAGGGCTAAAGATCTATCGGCCAAGGAAGGCCTGAAACAGCATAGCATCCGACGGTTACGGAGCAAGAGACCAGCGCAGGACACACGCTCACAGAAAATCCGTCCTGTGCCAGGAACTACTGCGCGCCATCGGCGCCAAATCACACGGCAGTGCCATTCGTGACTGTCCCGGTTTGTCCCACGGTTTGTCCCATCGGCCGCACGCACTTTCGATACACGCAGTACATCAACCAAATGCACGGGCGAAGCGGGCATCTCTGGCAGAACCGCTTCTACTCCTGCGCCTTGGGTGACGTGCACACCTGGCGGGCGTTGTGCTATGTGGAGCGGAATCCGGTACGTGCGAAAATGGTGCGAGTTCCCTGGCGGTATCCCTGGTCGAGTGCCGCCGCACACGTCTCGAACGACACGGTTTACCCCTTCTTCGCTCTTCGCTTCTTCTTCGCCCCTCTTACAGTTGCACTTCTACACAGGAGGACAATTGGAAAGTGTCTTGATGTTTGGCGCGCGCTTTTGGCTTGGCTTGCGTTTGTAGTGTTTATTGGCTGAGGTTGTTTGGTTAGGGGCGGAGATTCCTCCAAAACATGCGTCGAGCCGTGCGAAATCAAGTAGACGCGGCTGCAGGCGGTCACGATGCAGACCCGGCAAAAGCGGAATAAGCGAAGTGCGGGAGGAGAAGTAAGGTTACAACGTAAGAAGGGTCGGGAGTTGACCCTTAGGTTGAGTTGGTTCAGTATATACGGGAGTAACGAGATGAGACCGAACAATCTATGTCTGCAGATGCTGGGTGTATTGGTGGCCCCGGTGGCGGTGTTCGCCAACGCGGGGTTGCCTGGCGAGGAATCTTCTGCTGCGGTCCCGAATGACGCGCCAATGGAAAGCCTCTCAACGAGTGAAGGGAATGATTACTTCCTCCTTGATGAGGCGCCAGAGGAAGGCGTCGCCGTTGGCGCCTGGGATGAGGACCAACACTTCAATTGGTTTACGCTCGACAGGTCGGTATTGGAATTCCGGGTAACGGAGTCCACGGTCGCAGATTACCTGGCCGATTCGCAGTTACCGGAATTTGCAGAACTGCTGAAGATGGAACCATCCGTGACATACGTGGTGGGTCGGCTTGAAAACGACCGAAATATCTGCGCCGTCGAAGCAGTTCTTATTTCCACAAGTAACGACGAAGGTCGAAGAACCCACGTCCTGGTACCAGTTGACGACACCTCTGAAATAACAAATCCAAGCGGCAGAATAGCCTGCAGTGTCGCAGAACCTCCGTGCCTAGCCATTGCCGTTGATCCTGGCATCGGAGGCTGTGTCGATGCAACGCGTTGCCGCGTTAGCAAATGCTATTGGGCGGACTGCTGGAACTCGGGCGGTGTGCAAGGCGGTTATGGCGGTGAGGCCTGTACGGTTGTTTACATCATTGAGGTGGCCGCGTGCTTGCCGTCCTGGCTCTTTTCCTAGGAGCCATGCCATTGCAACGCTGAAGAAAGTAAGTTGCGGCGCCCGACAATGTGGTTATGACCTCACCGGCCTTCCGACCGATGGGAGATGTCCCGAGTGCGGGATGTCGATAGCAAAATCGCTTGCTCTCTTCCGGGCGCGAACGGTCCAGTACTCGTCAGCCGAACTTGACAGTCAGAAATCGTGGGGCAAATGGCTTCTCGTGCTGCTTGCTGCCCAACCGATACTGGTCGGGCTCGCACTAACGATTGACGGGCTAGTCTTCGTGGTTGGGGCGATCACCAGTATAGGTATCGCAGGGTTTGCGGCAAAGCGTTTCAGCGGCATTTCGGGATTCAAGTTCCTCGGGGCTGTCGCCGGGCTTATCGCACTTCGGGCACTGCTCGATATGTGCGGCATTCTCCCGTATGAAACGTTGATCACTGCCGGAGGCACCTCTCTGGCGCTCGCCGCTGGAGTTGGAGCTTGGTTTCATACCATCTCTCGCACCTGGCGGCGAATCGATGAGGACCTAGCCTCTGAGGGTCGAGAAGTGTGGAAGATTGTGGTCTCGTTCAGCGCAGTCTTGATAGGATGTGCATTCTTCCAAGTCCCAACCCCTCAAGCGGCACCGGGAATGGTGTTTCTTGGCAATGTCGTGACGTTGGGTTGCAGCGCAAGACTAATTTGGCGATACGTGGGCATTTTATCGACGCGTGTCCCGTCCGGAAAAGTTCGATGGGAAGAAAAGGAAGAGGAAGAAAAGATGGACAGTCACTGATTTAGGCAGCGTCCGTCGGTATGGATGCACGGTCAATGTGCTGCCGCTTTCCGTTGGTGCGGGAATGGGCCATGATACGGCCATGCCTCGTGAGGACGGAACATACGAAGGAGAATCGTTGCGGCGGTCAACCGGTGTGATCGTGATCATGGGCGTTGTCGTCCTGGTCGCGGCGCTGCTGCGCTTGATGGGGGTCGGCGCGAGGTCGCTGTGGCTGGACGAGTTCTGCACGTGGCACGTGTCGCAGATGGGGCTGTGGGACAGCCTGCGGTGGGCGCCGGAGCTGACCATACCGCCGCTGTATCAGTTCGCGGTACGGCTTCTCGCTGATTCGACGCACCCGCCGGAGTGGCTGCTTCGCATGCCGGCGGTCATCGCCGGGGTGCTATTTGTGCCGGCGTGTTTCTGGCTGGGGCGCATGCTCGCCAACTGGCGCGTCGGGCTTGCGCTGGCCATCCTTGTGGCGTCCAACGTGCTGCAAATCGAATACAGCCGCGAGGCCCGCCCTTACAGCATGCTCGTTCTCGGCTGCACGCTTTCCTTCGCGTTGTGGTATCGACTTCTCACCGATTCGCGACGTCGCTACGTCATCTTGTACGTTATCGTCACGACGTTGTCGTTCCACGCGCATCTGTTGACATCGCTCACCGTTGCCGCCCAGGTGGTTTGGTGGGCTGTCTTCATCCGTAAGAGCGAGGGAAAGGAGCATTGGCGCCGGCCGCTCGTCGCCATCCTGATGACCGCCCTGTTGTGCATCCCGCTTCTTTGGCGAAGTGTCTATTATCGGGGCTCGATTTCGCAGGCGGTCGAGTGGATCAATCCTCCGACATGGGATCGCGTGGCCGGCACCTTGGGTGATCTGACGTTCGGTTGGCTTTACATGCCACTGGTACTGGTGCTGGCCGTTGCCGGCGTATGGTGGGCAAAACGGAACCGCATAGCCCAGCCCCGTTCGGCCGAAGTGATGTCTTCCACGGGCAACGTACCTGTTCCCGAAGGGCTTCTTTGCATCTGGCTTTGCTGTGCCTGGCTGGGGCTCTTATTATTATCATGGCTGGTGTTGCCGATGACGGTCACGCGCTATGCCCTTCCCGCAGCAGTCCCGGCGCTTCTCTTACCACTGGTGTTGGCCGCCCGCTTGCACCGGCATGCCCCGATCGTACTCGCAACGGTAATCGTTTGCGGTACGGCGCCGCAGTGGTTCGCCAAGGTGACGACGACCGAGCCGGGGTTTCGCGAGATGGTCGCGTACATCCGTACGCACGCCGACCCGGTGACGGATGGCGTCGCCCTGGTGATCGAGCCGTCGGAGGCGCCTAACTGGGCCGACATGCGCCGACTCGCGCTGCAGTATTACCCGTTGGATGATCGTGAGGTACAGGAGCTGGTGCTCGATCCACTTGCGGCACAATCACAAAGTGAAATCCTGAACGACGGTCGACGCTGGTACCTCATGGTATTTCGGAGTGATCCCGTACCCGTCTTCGTGGCCGCGGGGCGCAGGTTTGAGTCCTTCGCCGGTGACGGCACGACCTACCGTCAATTGGCGTTTGAGCCCTATCGACTGCTGAAGGTCGCGCCGATCGTCGGCGGCGGGTCGAACTAGTGCCGCTTCCCGAAGGGTCGTGCCATTTCCTGTTCCCCTCATTGCCAAGGCGGTACGTGTTTAGTATGACAGCGCTAGATTTGCTCAAGCTTTTTGGCATGCTCTGACGATGTCACTCTTAGTTGAACAATCAGGAGGGCCGTTCATGAATGCCGATCAGTTGGGATCGTTGCAGCCGGCGCTGGCTGCGCTGTTGGAGCAGTTTCGCCCGTATTTCAAACGCGAGCCGACGTTCAAACATATGCAGAGCTATCTTGCAGGGCTCATGGCTGATTTGAAACGCAAGAGCATCGAGCCGATCGCGCTGGCTGCCAACGTGCCGGTCCGCACTTTGCAGGAGTTCCTTTCGCAGTTCGTCTGGGATGATGGTCGAGTGGACGATCATTTGCAGCGTCTGGTCGTAGACGAGCACGGTGGCGATCACGGCATTGGCGTACTCGACGCGTCCAGTCATACCAAGCAAGGCGACAAGACGCCCGGTGTGCAACGACAATGGTCGGGGGAACACGGCAAAGTCGATCCTTGCGTGGTCGGCCAGCACCTGTTGTATACGGATAACGATCCCGACAACCCCTTCAGTTGTACGCTGGCCAGCGATCTCTATCTCCCGAAATCCTGGGCCGAAGATCGGGAGCGATGCCGACGAGCGTCCATACCGGATGATGTCGAGTACCTCCCCAAGTGGCAGATCGGACTCCACCAGGTCGCTCGTGCCATCGGCAACGGTGTTCGTTTTTCATGGGTCACGTTCGATGAAGACTACGGCAAAGTTCCGATGTTCTGGGTCTGTCTCGACGCCCTCGGGCAGAGAGGGATCGGCGAAGTGCCCCGTAATTTTCTTTGCTGGCCTACGCTGCCGAGTTGCCGTTCTTTCCAAAGCGCTCACGCGGCCAAGCGAGTAGACAACGTCTGTCGATACAGCCCGGTGTTCACGAAGAAGGAATGGAGGACCGTGAAGATCAAGGACACCACGCGCGGCGAAGCGAAGTGGGAAATCAAGTTGGCACGCGTTCACCTGCTGGACACCTCGTGCGGCGTGTCGGAACCGTCGGATCGGGAATACTGGCTCATCGTCGCCCGCCACCCGGGCACGGACGAGGATAAGTACTTCGTAAGCAACGCGGCGGCGAGTGTTCCGATTATTGCCATGCTGCGTGCCGCATTCGCACGCTGGCATGTCGAGAAGTGGTTCGAGCGAGCCAAGCAGGAGGCAGGCTTCGGTGCGTTTGAGGTTCGCACCTACAAGAGCCTGCTCCGGCACTGGCTCTGCAGTAGAATCGTGATGTATTTCCTGGCCGATCAGACCCAGCGGCTTCGAGGGGAAAAATCGGAAGATCACGCTGGAGCAGGTCGCGGACGCGGTCAATACGCTTTCGCCGAAGATATGGAAGACGTTCCCGCATTCGTGGAAAGAGCTGATTCGACGATGCGAGTACTAACAGAAACGTAACACGGCATCTCACGAAATCGCATCATTGCACCATGAACACCTACGGCATGAAGGGAACGAACGGGTCAACCGGCGGGAAGTCGATCGACTCGCCGATCGCCGGCGGCGGGGTATGCCGGAGGCGACTGTCGCGCCATGTCAGGAATCGGTAGCGCGGTTCATCGAGCGAGTTCGGACACGTGACGCGAAAACGCCGCAGACCCGTTTCGTCGACGTCCATGATTTGCACCTGGAACAGATCGGTTTCGTACCGTTCGCCTACCGCCGGCGGATCCGCGGTTTCTCTGAATACCCTTTCGAGAAGATTGTCGACGAAGGGTCTGTCGAGGGTCTCGATGTCGAACGTCTTGTCGTCGATACGCGTCCAGCGAATCGACCGGGTTCCGAATTGCATTCCCCAGAAACGAACGTCGCGATCGCCCGTGTCGATCCCCCAATCGGAGACCTCGATCCCCCACGTCGAGATCGCGTTGAAAGGAATCAGGCCTGTCGGCGCGTTCAATAGGAAGACCTCGCGCTGACCGAGTTCCTTGGGCCCCACGTCCGCCGAGATGATCGCTTCGCGCAGTTTGCGTCCGAGATCGGCCGTGAAGATCCCCGTCCCGGCCGTGATAACCGGCGACAGCATGGCACCGTAAATCAGCAACAGGATCGCGAGCAGGCGGTGCCGCATAGGCGGCACCTTCACAGCATCCGCGCGACGAACATGATGGATGAACAGCGCCAGTAACGCTGCGCTGCCGATGGACGGCAGAAACAACAACCGCTCACTCAGCGGCGCCCCGGCCTGAGGAAACATCGTCAATCCCACCCACAGGAGCAGAAAAAGCCACGCGGTATGACGTCTCGCGTAGCGCAAGACGACGCTGCCGGCCCAGAGCACAAACGGCGCCGTGCCTATGATCGACGGCCACACCCAGTGCGGCTGGTACGCCAAACCGTCGATGGAGAACCAGACCATCAAGCTGGTCACGCCGGCCGTCATCAATGCCAGTAGCCTCGTGAAGAACACCGCGGGACCGGTCCAGGGCGTGTAGTAAAAATCGCACTTCGCGCCGTAGCCCGCCCAGGCGAGAAGCAGGACGTAGGCCACGGCCATCGCCACGGCAATCACCGCGATCGCCGGCAATCGAATACGCCGTGCGGCTCCTTCATCGGCGTTGCGGTCAAGCAGCATCCGCCCCACGGCAATCACCGCGAAGAACACGACACCGGATTCCTTGCAAAGGCAGGCCAACACCGCGCACCCAAGCGCGGCGAACTCCGCACCGCGGCTTACGCGTCGGTGTCCGGGTTTCGGAAGCGCAAGATTGACGGCCACTACCCCGAACAGCGCGGCCAGCAGGCTGTTGCGGTTGGCCAGCCACCCGACCGGCATCGAGGTACTATCGCTGGCGGCAAAAAGCCAGAGCGCCAACAGTGCCGTGGACACGGGTAACCGCAGCCTGAGATACATGCGATAGACGGCCACGAGCAGCAGCCCGAACAAGACCAGGTTGGTGGCGTGATAGCCCACCGGATTCGCCGGCCACAATTGATGGTCGAGCCAAAGAGATAAGCTCGTCAGGGGTCGGCAGAACCGAACATACCAATCACCGTGGCACCACCACGGCAGCCCTCCCACCTTCCACGCCGGCGAGTCTTTCGGTGGAATCCCACCGAAGTCGTACAGCGCCCACGGACGCATGGTCGGGTGTAAGCCCATGTCGCGCAGGATGACCTGGTGCCCGTAGTCGTCGAGGACGAAGCCCGACCACAGCCATGGAAGGAAGAGCGCGACACCCGCAATGACCACCAGGTAGACTCGCCCCGATCGACCGAAATCGTGAACGCCGACTAGTGCCGCAGCCTCGGCATTATCCGAATCCATCATACAGCTGTCGTCTTTCTGAATAGAGCGTCAAGTCGCGGCGGCGCCATCCACGGCAACCGAGCCCCTTTGTCGCTTGTTCAGGCTCCCTCACCGGTCGCCTTCACCTTCGCCCCTTCGTCGCTCACCTACTCAATCCACCACAAGTTGCTCTTCCTCGCTCAGCCGTTTCATATCCACCCGCGCCTGCAGGCGAAACGCGATGGAACGCAGACCGATCAGGTGCCGGGAAATCCACGTGTCCACCGGCAAGGCTCGGTAGAAGCCCCTCTTCGGGATCTCGCCCATCAGCTCGATACCGCGCCGCAGGAAGGCGGGATCGCTGAAATCGAACGGTCCTTCGTGCAGCAGGTAGCCGCAATACCAGTCGCCCATTTCCTCGATGAATTTGATATTCTCCGCGTCACGGGGGTTGTCCGGATCGAACCCGTGCGTGTGGATCATCGTCTCCCGATACGCCTCCTTGCCCTGAAGGAACGTCACACCGACTTCCTTGTAGTAAGCCCATTCGTCATCCGAGAAGACCCGGCAGCAGCCGAAATCGATGACACCCATCCGGCCGTCCTTCATGAAGATGTAGTTACCAGGGTGACCGTCGGAATACCAGATCTTCGCGGTGTGGGCGATACGAAACGAAGACCGCATGATCAGCGTGCCGAACCGGTCCCGCTCCTCCTGGCTTGGATTGGTCTTGAGATAGTCCTCCAAATGCACGCCGTCGAGGTATTCCATGGTCAACACACGTTTCGTCGAGTATTCGTCATAGACCTTTGGAATGACGATGTCGTCCTCCTCGCGGAACGCGGCGCGGGCACGCTTCAGAAACGAGGCCTCGCGCTCGTAGTCGGTTTCCCATTCCAGCATCTGGCAGATGTCGTGCCACTGATCACGCAGCGAATCCCACTCCCTTTGCAGACGCATGGGCGACAGCAACGCCATCATATTGCGGAAATCGCTTTGAATCGTTCTTGCGATGTTGGGATACTGGATCTTGACCGCCACGACCTCACCACTCTTCAGACGCGCGCGGTGCACCTGGCCCAGCGAGGCGGCGGCGAACGCCTTCGTATCGAAGGATTCAAACACCTCCTCCGGATCGCTACCCAGTTCCTTCCGCACAAACTCGCGCAGCAGCGAGTAGTGCATGGGTGGCGCCTCGAAGTGCAAGGCGCTCAGCATATCGACGAACTGATCGGGCAGCAGATTGGGATACGCGGCCAGCGCCTGCCCGATCTTCATGATCGCGCCGCGCAGGTAGCTCATGGAGCCCAACACCTTGACGGCCGCTTTCAAGTGCGTTTCGTTCAGTTGGCGCTGTTTCTCGTCAGCGTCGGCGTACGACGAGCGAATCCAGTGTACGAGATACGCGGCGCCTACCTTGGCTTGCAGGGTCCCCAATGCCCAAAGCCGGCTGAACGCGCCGACCGGAACGGGCTTGTGCGACAACTTGGCGATCAGGTCCTGCAGGGCGCGCTGTGGCGAATCGTCGAGTTGCGCTTCATCCGGCAGTTCGGCCACGAGTTGATTGACGTTAAGCGTCACGACTCACCTCCAGTCTGGCATGATTGTCCGAAAGAGATGCGACGAACAGCCGCATCGATTGATCCAACAAAGCGAGCGTGTCTTCCTGTTGTGGCGATTCGTCGCGCGACCAGAATCCCAGTACGCCCAGGTATAGGGTCCAGTAGAGGTGCATGGCCACGAATGACGAATCCATGGCAAAGTCGTGCCGGGACAGGCAATCGGCGACCCGTTCCATATGCTGGGCCCGGAATTCGTCAGCTTCAGGGCATAGCCGCGATTGAGCGAACGGGCTCATGGCGGCCTCAATCACCGGGGCGACGTAATTGCGGCACGGTTCGATGCACCGCAGGCAACACGCGATCAGGAGGAAAAGGTCCTCATCGAGACTCTCCAACCCCCGCCGCCGGGCCTCGTAGTCGTCGTGCCCCGCCCTCAACGATTCGGCCACAATTGCCATACCCAGGGCCTCCTTACTGGAGAAGTAATTGAAAAGCGTGCCCGTAGCGATCTTAGCGGCCGCGGCGATGTCGCGCGTCGTCGTGACATCGAAACCCTTGTCCTGGAAGAGGTTACGTGCCACCTCGACGATCCGGGCGTGTGTCTTGGCTTTCATGCCGGCTGATATTCTCATCGATCCGATCATTATATGATCATGCTCACTTTATTATGGCGCGCGGATCGGTTTATGTCAAGAAAAAAATGAGCGTGCTCATAAAAAATATCTGAGCGTGCGCGCCGGCGGGTGGCATATCTTTCGTTTGGGTCGACAGTCTGAATTGGGTTCGTGTCGAGGCGGCATGATCGATGGATTTCAAAGATCTGAGTGCGCGCATGGAATCCAGCGTAGGAGGCGGCTCGAAACACACTCCGGCGGTTCGGGTTTCAACTGAGACCTTGAAATGGCTTCGTGGTGCGTCACGTTCAAGTTCAGGGAGCCAGCGGATGAGAGATCCGCCCGAGGAGTTGTCGGTACGCCTCGGTAGCAACCCGGACGGTTCGGCGGGGTAACCTGCCGGATCGAAGC
>Ga0210123_1001709_pt1 | contig 10862 bp, 14 predicted proteins | sample Muzzi_PWB_D2_FD_185535 | JGI IMG/M metagenome (GOLD analysis project Ga0210123, IMG submission 185535) | Wetland microbial communities from San Francisco Bay, California, USA, that impact long-term carbon sequestration - Muzzi_PWB_D2 (SPAdes) | ecosystem: Environmental > Aquatic > Marine >... | reverse complement strand
GCGGCGAGGTCCGGTTCCTCTCCCTGTCGGGCGTGCCGGGGCGCTTCGCGCAGGGGCTGCAGGTCGCCTGGCGCGGTCCCGACGGGGCCGACCTTCCTCTCACCATCGAATCGGCGCGCGAGCAGGGCGACGAGGTGTTCGCCCGCTTCACCCAAATACCCGACCGGACGGCGGCCGAAACCCTCGCCGGCGGCACCCTGTGGGCCTCCGCCGCCACCTCGCCGCCCCTCGAGGACGGCACCTACTACCACCACCAGCTTCTCGGCCTTTCCGTCATCGACGAGGACGGAGCCGAGCTCGGCCGCCTCTCCGCCATCCTGCCCGGGGCCGCGCACGACAACTACGAGGTCGAGATGCCCGACGGCCGACGCTTCCTCGTGCCGGCCGTGGAGGCGTTCGTGCTTCGGGTGGACCTGGACGCGGGACAAGTCGTCATCCGCACCGCGCCCGGCCTGATCCCCGACCCGCCCAAGCCGCGCCCCCGCAGGAAGGCCCGCTGACGCCGTGCGCGCCGAGGTCGTCACGCTCTTCCCCGACATGGTCCGCGTGGTCCTGGAGACCAGCATCCTGGGCCGGGCCATCGCCGCCGGGCATTTGGTCTGCGGGATCACGGACCTGCGCCCCTACGGCCTGGGGGCCTACCGGCGGGTGGACGACGTGCCCTACGGCGGCGGCGCCGGCATGGTCTTGCGGCCGGAGCCCGTGTACGCCGCCGTGGAGGCCGTGGAGGGGCGCCTGGGCGAACCCACGCGCCGCATCCTCACCTCGCCCCAGGGGCGGCCCTTCACGCAGGCGATGGCCGAGGAACTGGCCCGCGAGCCGCGCCCCCTGCTCATCCTGTGCGGCCACTACGAGGGGGTGGACGCGCGCGTGCAGGAGGGCCTCGCCTTCGAGGAGGTCTCCATCGGCGACTACGTCCTCTCCGGCGGCGAGCTGGCGGCCCTGGTGATGCTGGACGCGGCCGCGCGCCTCGTCCCGGGGGTCCTGGGGGACGCGCGCTCGGCGGCCGAGGACACCTTCTCCGAGGCCTCCGGAAGGGGCCTGAAGCACCCGCAGTACACCCGGCCTCCCGTGTTCCGGGGCATGGCCGTGCCCGAGGTCCTGCGCTCCGGCAACCACGCCGCCATCGCGCGCTGGCGCGCCGAGGCCGCCCAGGGCGCCACCCGCGCCAAGCGGCCGGACCTGGGTCCGGAGGCCGACTGACCCATGGGGGCCCTCCACCTCGCCCTGGTGCACGGGCCCGTGGTGAACAAGCGCGGCGAGCCGATCACCACGGCGGTCACCGGCCTCAACGTCCACGACATCGCCCGCACCGCAGCCACCTACGGGCTCCGCGGCTATCACCTGGTCACGCCGCTCCTTCCCCAGCAGCGCCTCGTCGAACGGATCGCGGCCCACTGGCGGGAGGGGCACGGCGCCGCTTACAACCCCACCCGCAAGACGGCCCTGGACCTGCTGCGCGTGACCGCCACCCTGGAGGCGGCGATGGCCGACGTGGCCGCCCGCGAGGGGCAGACGCCGCGCCTCGTGGCCACCTCGGCGCGCCCCCAGGCGGGGGTGGCGGCGGTGCGGTATGGCGAGCTGCGCCGGCTCCTGGCCGGCGACCCGCGCCCGGTGCTGCTGATCTTCGGCACCGGCTGGGGCCTCACGCCCGAGGCCCTGGGCCGCGTGGATGGCTTGCTTCCCCCCATCCAGGGGCCCGGAGACTACAACCACCTCCCGGTGCGGGCCGCGGTCGCGGTGGTCCTGGACCGCCTCGTGGGCCGGCAGGAAGCCGCCCCGGGATCTTGATTTAGGGTCGGGATCGCGGGCACAATACGGGGTTTTCGGCCCAAGAGGCCCATCCGAGATTTCCGGGAGCCAACGCGCCATGAACCGGCTACAGCGAATCGAGCGGTCCCTCGCCCCCGGCGCCGACCGCGTCGCCTTTACCGTGGGCGACACCGTGCGTGTGCACGTGAAGGTGGTGGAGGGCGGCAAGGAGCGCATCCAGGTGTTCGAGGGGGTCGTCATCGCCCGCGGCGGCGAGACCAACCGCGAGACCTTCACGGTGCGCAAGGTGTCCTACAACACCGGCGTGGAGCGCATCTTCCCGGTGGGGTCGCCCAAGATCGACAAGATCGAGGTGGTGCGCCACGGCCGCGTGCGCCGGGCCAAGCTCTACTTCCTGCGCGAGCGGCGCGGCAAGCGTGCCCGCATCGCCGAGAAGGAGCGGCCGGGACGCCCCGCCCCGGTGGAGGCCGTTCCCGGCGAGGAGGAGGCCGAGCAGCAGGCGGCCCTCCAGGAGGCCGCGCTGGCCGAGGAAACCGCCGAAGCCCCGGAGACGGCCACCCAAGAGGGAAATGCCCAAGAGGGGAATGGCGAGGAGGGGAATGCCGAGGAGGGGAGCGCCGAGGCCACCCCCGAGGCCGAACCGGCCCCCGCCACGGCGGAAACCCAGGAGCCCGAAGGGGAAAAGCGGGACGGCTGACCCCCGCGATGGGGCAGACGCCGCCTACCTGGCAGTTCGAGGCCGCCGCCTGGGGCCGTGGCGCCCGCGCGGTGGCGGGCGTGGACGAGGCCGGGCGCGGCCCGCTGGCGGGCCCCGTGGTGGCCGCCGCCGTGATCCTGGACCCGGACCGGCCGGTCCGGGGCGTCGCCGACTCGAAAACCCTGTCCCCCGCCCGCCGTGAGCGCCTGTTCGGGGAGATCCACGAACGTGCCCGCGCGGTGGGGGTCGGCATCGTGTCCCACGGCGAGATCGACCGCATCAACATCCTCCAGGCCACCCTCCGGGCCATGACCCGGGCCGTGGAAGAGCTCACGGCCGCGCCGGATTACCTGCTCATCGACGCCCTCACGCTGCCGGCGGTGGCGCTGCCCCAGGAGGGGATCGTGCGGGGCGACGGCCGCAGCGTGAGCATCGCGGCCGCCTCCATCGTCGCCAAGGTCACCCGCGACCGCCTGATGGCCGACCTGGACCGCGCCTACCCCGGCTACGGCTTCGCCGTCCACAAGGGCTACCCCACGGCCGCCCACCGCAGCGCCCTGGCGCGGCTGGGGCCGTGCCCGGTCCACCGGAGAAGCTTCCGGGGCGTTCCCCCAGGGCGGGGCGCCCCCTCCGAGGCCCGGCCGTGACCGGGGCGGCCGCCGAGAATCCGCGCCAGACCCTGGGCCGGGCCGCCGAGGGGGCCGCCTGCCGGCACCTGGAGGCCCGCGGCATGACCGTGGTGACGCGCAACTACCGCGCCCTGAGGGGCGAACTTGATATCATTTGCCGGGATGGGGACGACTGGGTCTTCGTCGAGGTCAAGGCCCGCACCTCCGAGGCGTTCGGCGGGGCGGCCTACTCGGTGCCCCCGGCCAAGCGCCGCCAGGTGGCCAAGGTGGCCCGGCACTACCTGATGACGCGGGGGATGCTGGGCCGGGTGGGGTGCCGGTTCGACGTGGTCCTGGTGGACGCCGGGCGGCGGCCCTACGAGGTGACTCACATCCCGGACGCCTTTCCGGACGATCCGGCCTGACGGCCGGATGGTCTAGTCTGGTCTAATCAAGGGGCCCCATGCAGACCGGCTTCAACGAGAACGTCGAGGTGGAGGGCCGCCACTACCACGTTCAGACCGAGGACGTGGGCGACCGCAACGAGATCGTCTCCCAGGTCTTCCTGGACGGCCAGGTGCTGCACACCTACCGGGTCTCCTACGCCGACTGGCGCGCGGAGGCGGGCTGGGAGCAGCGGGTGGCCGACCAGGCCCGGCGCCAGCACACCCTCATGGTGGCCGCCGCCATGCGCGGCCGGATCAAGCCCGAAACCGGGAACCCGTGATAAACTGGGGGCTTCGCCCGGCCGTTCAGCCGGGCCGCCACCGAACCGAAAAGTCCTTACGGACGAATCTTTTGAGGAACCTGCGCTGATGAACGCCCGCAACCGCCGCTCGGCGGGTGCCCTCGTGGCCGTGGTGCTCGCCCTCCTGGTGGGCTGCCTGATCGGCTACTCCTTCGACAACCGGGCCATTGCCCAGGGGGAGCCGTACGACGAGCTCAAGGTCTTCACCGAGGTCCTGGCCCACATCCAGAACAAGTACGTGGAAGAGGTCGACCCCGAGGAGCTGATCGACGGCGCCATCCGGGGGATGATGGACACCCTCGACCCCCACAGCTCCTACATGAAGCGCCGCAGCTACGAGGAGCTGAAGGTCGACACCCGGGGCGAGTTCGGCGGCATCGGCATCCAGGTCAGCGTGCGCGACCACAAGCTGGTGGTCATCGCCCCCATCGACGGCACGCCCGGCGACCGGGCCGGCATCCAGGCGGGCGACCAGATCACCATGGTGGACGGCGTGGCCACCAAGGACCTCACCATGCTCGAGGCCGTCGACAGGATGCGCGGCGCCAAGGGCACCAAGGTGACCCTCACCCTCGTGCGCGGCGACAAGGAAGACGAGCCCATCGACGTCGTCATCACGCGCGACATCATCAAGATCGAGAGCATCCGCTCCAGAATGCTCGAGCCCGGCATCGGCTACGTGCGCATCACCCAGTTCCAGGAGCAGTCCGGCCCCGACCTGAAGGACCAGCTGGGCAACCTGGAGAAGGACGGGATGAAGTCCCTGGTCCTCGACCTGCGCAACAACCCGGGCGGCCTTTTGACCGCCGCCGTCGAGGTGGTGGAGCAGTTCGTGCCCGAGGGCAAGATGGTGGTTTACGTGCAGGGGCGTGACGGCAAGCGCGAGGAGTACTACTCCCACGCCGCCCACACCCACGGCGAGCTGCCCATCGTCGTGCTGGTCAACCAGGGCAGCGCCTCGGCGTCGGAGATCGTCTCCGGGGCCCTGCAGGACCTGGGGCGCGGCGTGGTCGTCGGCACCCAGACCTTCGGCAAGGGCTCGGTCCAGACCGTGCTGCCGCTCTCCGACCAGTCGGGCCTGCGCCTGACCACGGCCAAGTACTACACGCCGGCGGGCCGGTCGATCCAGAACATCGGCATCTCCCCGGACATCGTCGTGGAGCAGGACGCCGCCGGCGAGATCCCGGCCGCCCGCAAGCAGGCCTTCATGCACGAGCACGGGATGATCGAGGGCGACATCCTGGCGCCCGAGGCGAAGCTGAGGGCGGCCAAGGAGAAGGAGCCCCACATCGCCCAGGGCCTCGAGAAGAGCCCCACCATCGGCGGCGAGGGGGCCGAAGCCGAGCCGGAGGTGGAGCTCTCGCCCGAGGACGAGGCGTACCTCAAGGACACCCAGCTCCAGGCGGCCGTGGACCTGCTCAAGGGGTGGCGCATCCTCAAGGGCGGCCCCCCCGTGGTCATGACCGCCGGCGGCTGAAGCCTGACCGGGGCGCACGCCCCGCCGGGCCTCTCGCCCGAGTTTCCGTGACTCCCACCACGCTCCTGTGGATCCGGCACGGCGACGCCCGTGCCGACCGCCGTGACGTCCTTCACGGCCACACCGACGTGAACCTCTCGCCCGACGGACGGGCCCAGGCGGCGGCCGCGGCCGAGGCCCTCGCGCGCCTCCCCGTGGCGGCCCTGTACGCGAGCGACCTCATCCGCGCCCAGGACACGGCGGCCCCCGCGGCCGCGGCTCTGGCGCTGGAGGTGCGCACCCTCAAGGCCCTGCGCGAGCGCCACTTCGGCGCCTGGGAGGGCACCGCTCCCGCTACCCAAGCCCGCGACGCCCCCGACGCCTGGGGCCGCATGTGGCGGGACCCCGCCTTTGCCCCGCCGGGGGGCGAGTCGCTCGACGCGCTCATCGCCCGTGTCCTGTCCGCAGTGGCCGACGTCGTCGCGGCCCATCCCGGCGCCCTGGTGGCGATCGTGGCCCACGGCGGCCCGGTGCGCGTGGCCCTGGGGGACGTCCTGGGACTGTCGCTGCCGGGCCTCGCACGGCTCTCCCTGACCCACGGGAACGGTACCCTGGTGCGCCACTTCCCCGACGGCGCCGCCCAGGTGCTCGGCATCAACCTGCCCCCGGAGGCGTGGGGCGGCGCCCCTCGCGAGGCGGCGCGCCCCGTGGTATCGTGACCGCGGACCCGATGCCCACCCCCCACGCCAGCCCGGTCCGGCCCCGCCGCCAGCGGCGCTCCCTCGCCCTGGTGTTGTGCCTCGGGCTCGTCGGTCTGGGGTCCGCCGGGCCGGACCACACGGCCGCGGCGCGCGAGGTGGTGGCGCCGGACGCGATCCGGGCCGACCAGCTCCAGGAAATCTCCCAGACCTTCGTCCGGATCGCCCGTCACATCACGCCGGCGGTGGTGGGCATTTCCACCACCCGGGTGGTGAGCGACGGCGACGAGTCCCTCTTCTCCGACCCGTACTTCCGCTGGTTCTTCGGCGACCGCGGGCCCCACCCGCGCGAGCGCGAGGAGGAGGGTCTGGGATCGGGCGTCATCGTCTCCGCCGACGGCCTGATCGTCACCAACGAGCACGTGGTGGGCGGGGCGGACCACATCAAGGTGACCCTCTCCGACCGCCGGGCGTTCGACGCCAAGGTGATCGGCACGGACAAGAAGACCGACCTGGCGGTGCTTCAGGTCGACGGCCCCGACCTGCCGTGGGTGCCGTTCGGCGACTCCTCCAAGCTCGAGCCCGGCGAGGTGGTCCTGGCCGTGGGCAACCCCTTCGGCCTGACCCAGACCGTCACCATGGGCATCGTCAGCGGGGTCGGGCGCCAGGGGGTGGGCATCACCGACTACGAGGACTTCATCCAGACCGACGCCGCCATCAACCCCGGAAACTCCGGGGGCGCCATGGTGAACACACGGGGCGAGCTGATCGGCATCAACACGGCCATCTTCACCCAGAGCGGCGGCTACGAGGGGATCGGCTTCGCCATCCCCGCCAACCTCGCGCGCACGATCTCCGACAGCCTGGTCAAGAACGGCCGCGTGGTGCGCGGCTGGCTGGGGGTGTCGATCCAGGAGGTCACCCCGGAGCTCGCCGCCCAGTTCGACCTGGACACCCCCAAGGGCGCCGTGGTCACCGAGGTGCTCGGCAACAGCCCGGCGGAGAAGGCGGGCGTCCGGCGCGGCGACGTGATCGTGGCCCTGAACGGCCAGGAGGTGGAGAACCTCGCCCGCCTGCGCCTGCTGGTGGCCGCCGCCCCCGTGGGTTCGCGCATGACGATCCAGGTGGTGCGCGACGGCAAGAAGCGGCGCATCGACGTGACCATCGGCGAGCTGCCCGAGGACGTCAGTCTCAAGCGCAAGCCGCCGAGCGTGGAGGGCGACTTCGACAACGTCCTCTCCGGCCTGAGCGTGGGGGCCCTGTCGCGCGAGAACGCCCTGCGCTTCCAGCTCGACCCGGGCGGCAACGGCGTCGTCGTGCTCGAGGTGGCGGCCGGCAGCCCGGCCTCCCGCGCGGGCCTCATCGAGGGCGACGTTATAATGGAGATCAACCGGCAGGAGGTTGCCACGCTGGCCGACTACGATCGCCTCGCCCGCCAGATCCGAAAGGACAAGGGGGTTCTCCTGCTGATCGCGCGCCGCGGACAGACCCTGTTCGTCGGCGTCGAGCCATAACGGAACGGCCGGGCCCGAGGGCAGGGTACCCGGTCAAGGTGACGAGCGCCCTTACGGATGGGGACGGCCCGCCGGGCCGGAGAGGGGCATGGCGGCATCCAGACGCATCACGTCCATCGCACAGGTGCGGACGCTCGACGACCGGGTCCTCACCGACTGCTACGTGCTGGGAATCGGCTTCTCGGGGCTGACGGCCATCGCCGAGCGCCCGGTGCCGGCCGCGACCTCGGTGTTCGTGGACCTGGCCTACGTCAACGAGGCCGGCAAGCTCGAGGGCGAGACCCTGAAGGCGCGCGTGGAGCGGTGCGAGCACCGTCCCGGCTCGCACCTGCTCAACATGCGCTTCCTGTCCGACCTGCGCGAGCGGCCCCGCTCGCGCCTGGCCCGCCACGTGCGGCGTGAGTTGGACCTCAGGGCCCGAAAAGGGCCGCCGCCACCCGATCGTGAAACCGGGGACGAAATGCTTTGATGCCGTGGGCGTCCGGGTCGGTGTAGACGCGGTTCGTCAACAGCACCACCACCCACTCCCGCTCCAGGTCGATCCACACCGACGTGCCCGTGAATCCCAGGTGCCCCACCGCGTGGGGGCCGAAGTGGCTGCCGGCGCTGGAGGGCGGTGTGGGGGTGTTCAGCCCGAGCACCCAGCTCCCTCCCGCCGGACGGGTCTCCGGCGCCAGGAAGCGCCGCACGGCCGTGGCCGGCAGGGGCCCGGACCGCCCGTGCCACGCGGCGAGCAGGGCCAATGCCCAGCGCCCCACGTCGGCGGCGGTGCCGAACAGGCCCGCGTGCCCGGCCACCCCGCCCATGGCGAAGGCGTTCATGTCGTGCACCACGCCGCGCACCGGTCCGCGCCACGGGCAGGTGCCGGTGGCCGCGACGCGCGCGAGATAGGGCGGGTCCGACCGGTTGCCCGGGTTGAAGGTGGTGGCCGAGAGCCCCAGGGGCGCCGCCACGCGCTCGGCGAACAGCTGCTCCAGGGGCGCCTCGCCGGTGCGCGCCGCGATCTCCCCCAGCAGGATGAACCCCACGTCGCTGTAAAGGCCGCGGCTGCCCGGCGGGACCTCCAGGGGCTCGGCCGCCGCGGCCGCCACCACGTCCCGCCGCGCGAGGTCGCTGTCGACGTAGCCCGGCTCGCCGGTCTTTTCCGCCCGCTCCCGCACCGCCTCGAAGTAGGGCCGCCAGGCGGGCAGGCCCGAGGCGTGGGAGAGCAGGTCCCCCACCGTCACCCGGCGCCGCGTGGCTGCGTCGGGCCCGTGGGCGAACTCCGGCAGGCGCACCGCCACCGGGTCGGTGGGGGCGATCCGGCCCTCGGCCACGAGGCCCATGAGGACCGTGACGGTGGCCAGGGGCTTGGTCAGGGAGGCCAGGTCGAAGACGGTGCCCGTATCGGCCGGGGGCGCCTCCGGACGGTCGTCCAGGCGTCCCACGGCCGCCTCCAGGACGGTCTTTCCGCCCAGGGAAACCCAGGCGCAGGCGGCCGTGAAGACCCCCGTCTCCAGACCCTCCTCCAGGGTTCGGTGAACCCCGGACAGCCCCTCGATCGCGGTCACCGACGCACCGCAGGTCCGCGCCCCGGGCGGGCGCGCGGTGAAACTTGTTTGACCGGCTTCGGTCGGATGTCGTAGTATTCCCGCACTGTCGACGCGCCGGACCGGATGGGATTTTCAGGGGTCATCGTCCTGACCATCGACTACCAAGGGGAAGCCTAGCAAAGGGGAAGCGATCCATGGCGTTGATGATTACCGAAGAGTGTATCAACTGTGCCGCCTGCGAGCCGGAGTGCCCGAACGAGGCGATCCACGAGGACGATCCCGTATACGTGATCGAGCCCGACCTGTGCACGGAGTGCGTCGGCTTCCACGACGAGGCCCAGTGCGCGGCCGTGTGCCCGGTGGACTGCTGCGTGGCCGACCCCGACCATCCGGAGACGGAGGAGGAGCTGCTGGCCAAGAAGGAAAAGATCCACCCGAACGGGTAAGGCCCGCCGCCGCCGCCCTTGGGGCGGCTCGAACGTCTTACGGCCCGCCCTTCCGCAAGGGCGGGCCTTTTTTTTGCCCGCGCCCTGCCGTATCCTGCCCCACCGGGAGGAGAGGGATGCCCCACCGCGCCGAACGCCAGATCGTCCTCGACACCGAGACCACGGGCCTCAGCCCCGAGGAGGGCCACCGCATCCTCGAGATCGGGGCGGTGGAGCTGATCAACCTCCACCCCACCGGGGTCACCTTCCAGCGCTACCTGAATCCCGAGCGCGATATCCCGGAGGAGTCCGCCCGCATCCACGGCATCACCGCCGAGAGGGTGGCGGGCTGCCCGCGTTTTTGGGAGGTGGCCGACGAGCTGCTCGCCTTCCTCGGCGGCGACCCCCTGGTGATCCACAACGCCGCCTTCGACCTGGCGTTCCTCAACCACGAGCTGGCCCTGGCCGGGCGCCCGTCCCTGGAGGGCCAGCCGGTGGTGGACACCCTGGGCGAGGCCAAACGCCGCCACCCGCGCCAGCGCAACAGCCTGGACGCCCTGTGCCGGCGCTACAACGTCGACAACTCCCACCGCGCCCTGCACGGGGCGCTCCTGGACGCCGAGATCCTCGCGGACGTCTACGTCGCCATGCTGGGGGGCCACCAGACGTGGCTCATGGGGCTGGAGAAGGAGTGGGGCGATACCGCCGGGGCCGCCGCCGGGGGGTCCGGCGACGCGCCGGTGGAGAGCGCCTACACCCTCCTGCCGCCGGGGGCGCGCCTGCCCGCCGGCCGCCGCCCGCTGCTCGCCCGCGCCACGGAGGAGGAGCTGCGTGCCCACGCGGCGCTCCTGGGGCGCCTGGGCGAGGCGTGCATCTGGCGCGACGCCGCCGCCGGGGCCTAGGGCCCCGATCCCGACATACGCCGGGCCCCTGCGGGGGGCCTAGAGCCGGTTCTTGTAGTAGAGGACCAGGTCGCGGACCGAGATGATCCCGACCACCTCGCCGCGCTCGGTGACCACCAGGTGGCGGATCTTGTGGGCGCTCATGATCTCGTTGGCGTGGGTGATGGACTGCTCCACGTCGATGGTGATCAGCGGGGCGCTCATCACCTGGGACACGGTGCACGTCTCGGGGCCGAGCCCCTGGGCCAGGGCCCGGCGCACCACGTCCGTCTCGCTCAGGATGCCGACGTAGTCGCCCCCCTTCTTCACCAGGAGGGCCCCGACGTGGTCGCGGGCCATCACCTGGGCCGCCTCCTTGATCGTCTTGTCGGGCTCGATGGCGCAGATGGTTCGGTTCATCAGGACAGCCAGGGGCATCATGGCGCTTGTCTCCCGGAGCAATCGGCAGAACAGAATCTTAGCACCGGGCAAGGCAGGCGGCAAAACGCCCGCTTGGGGGCGGTGCTATG
>Ga0210123_1001707_pt1 | contig 10880 bp, 8 predicted proteins | sample Muzzi_PWB_D2_FD_185535 | JGI IMG/M metagenome (GOLD analysis project Ga0210123, IMG submission 185535) | Wetland microbial communities from San Francisco Bay, California, USA, that impact long-term carbon sequestration - Muzzi_PWB_D2 (SPAdes) | ecosystem: Environmental > Aquatic > Marine >... | reverse complement strand
CGGGCAACCAGTCGTCGTCACCAACGGGTCACGACGCCTGGCATGTTCAAACTGAACCGCCGTGTACGGAACCGTTCGCACGGTGGTGTGGGAGGACGGCGGGGGCAACCCCGCCTCCTACCCGATTCGACGGATCTGGGCGGTCTCCTGATTGTTCTCATTTCTGGCGAGCGTTATCCTCAATCTCCACCGCCCCTTCGCCACGGCGCTGGGCATCGAGGACGCGCAGGCGCCGCAAAATGCCACGAATATCGTCCTGAATTGCTTGCGAGAACAGGTTTGTCAGCTTCGCGTCAAGGCATCGTATTACGATTTCCGGCGGTTGTGGGAGATCGCCGATTCTGGTTCTGATAGCCGTTGGGCGCCCTACCTCGGAAACGGTCGATCTTTGATAGTAGGCCCTTGTCTCCATTCGCGCCACAAGTAGCTCGGCAATCTCGGCCCAATCGGGATGGCGTTGGACGACTTCGAGCTCATTTCTCAACTCCTGGATCGGTGCCGTCGACAATACGTCAAGACGACCGATTGCGAGTTCTTCGGTCCATTTCAACCCCGGAGGCTTGTCCCCTTGACGCGGCGAAAAAACGGGAAAGAGCGTTTCGATCGCGTCCGTCGCCTCGCCTGGTGCTTGGACAACGGTCACCGTCCTCGTACCGAGTTCTTCGTCGCCGGACAGCAATGTCACGGGGACTTCGCCCGGGCGGTTGAACAAGGGGACGACCCGGAACGTGTCCTCCTCGCCAGGAACCCGCTCGTAACTCTCTGCGAGGCCTGGAATGTGTGAGAGCAGGACTATCGTTCTTCCATTTTGAGAGACTGTTGGCCCGGCTCTTTCGACGAGCCGGACCGGTTGACGTTGGCCCACGCGAATCATGAGCCGTCCACATCTTCGTAACGGCAACTCAACAACTACAACTCGACATCCGCCCACGTACACTCGGTCTCGATCGAGTGCCCACAACACTTCACCGGTCCAAGCGCTGGTCGGCGGCGTCCCCATGCTAAGAAGCATGCTTGCGATAGCAATCACGAACATCATACATCTCCATTGAGCCATCCTTGACGCGATAGGTGACCTCCACAATGACGACGTGGGACCCCTCGATCGGAATCTCGACTCGGTACTCCGATGGGCCTTCCGCGATAATCCGACAATCCGTGTGAGTCACGGCTTCTAAATACGACTCAACCGCAGCAAAACTCGGCGGATCGTGACCCTTCTCACTTCTGTAGGCCGTTAAGGCGGTCAGCGGCAATTTGGCATAGGCGTTATATGATGGTCCACAAATAGTGGGTACGAGGACCCAAGATACAAACGCCACTAGCATGACGAACAGGAATACCAGGACGCGCGCTACCCTAGAATCGCTCACCATCGCCCGGCCCCTCGAAACCGAATCAGCGTTGTTGGCGCAAAGCGCTGCCACTCCGGGAGATTCTGCAGGACCGCGCTGTCAGCCATAAGACCTCCCTCATTGTGCTCTGTTCCCGTTGGGTTCTTTTGTCCGTTTATGTCCAAAGTGCTGTGCCCGATTTCGTGTGCGACATACTGCCAGAATTGTCCCGATGTCGGATCCAGGTGACCGTCGCGTATCGTCTCCTTGTATACGGTGCTCGTGGCCGTTACATGGAGATCTGTGTTTCGGACGGTAAGTCCCTGCTTTTCGAGTTCGTCCATTGTCGCCGTAAGAGGGGAGAGACCGAGTAGAGGATAGGGCGCGTTGAACGGGAGACAGTTAGTCGAAACCGCACAATTCTCGTGTGGATCAGGATCCGTATCTTCTCCGGTGCCCGGTTGATAGCACACGACGAAGTGGCGCAGCCAGAAGTCCGGGTAGCTATCCAAGTCCCAGCCGGATGCGACGCCCGTTCCAAAATCGTGGTCCCAGGAAACATCGAATGCGGATACATTGGATCTCCATGGTACGATTCGATTGGGATTCAGTTCGTCACTGGCCTCAGTGATCTCGATGTACGCGTCGCGATAGGCCGTGACAATGTTTCCTGTGATCACGCTTGTTTGCGGTAGCTGCCGGGGTGCCGCGAGGTCGGCAAAAAACTGATCGTCATCACGTATCGTACACCATTGTTCGAGGAAATTGATTGGATAGCCCCACAGAATTAACTCCGTGTGGGTGTTCCGTACGATGAGGAACTCGTCGCCCGAGGGAGTGACGAACGCGCCGCCCTCCCAACGGTTCTCGAGGTCGCACAGCAGGCATCCGAAATCATAGTGCACTGTGGTGAAACCGCTTGTCGGCACATTGTAGTCGACCGCAGGAGGATAGGCGTTTGTCCATTCGTTGTCCTGCAGGCGTGCGTTTAGATCAAGTGCTTCCTTGTCCATCGAGTCGACCTCCACGGTCAGCTTTCTCCAGACGGTGAGCATGGGGCTCCAGAAAGCCGCGACTTTTTGGGCCGACATATACCCGTATCGAGCAAATGTGCCGTCCGGCTGTTCGAGCACCGAGTATGCGTCGGCGTCCGATTGATCCACCTGCGGCGATGTGCCGTTCAAGACGCCATCCAGCAGTGTGGCGGCGGCTCGGTAGTTGTTCCCGGGTTGCATGGACACGGTCAAGGTTACGGTCACCTCCCCGTTCTCATCCGTTGTGCCCGTGAAACTCATTGGCTGTTCAGGCACCGGACGATTGTCCGGCCCCTCCCGATCGTTGTCTATGATTTCTACATCGGGAATGACGCCCTGGTTTCCCGGCGTATCGGGATCCGGATCCACGGCGTTCGGACCGTGTAGCTGGTCGAAGGGGTCATCCACGTCCCAGACCTTAATGTACACCTGAACACCGGCAATCGCCGGTCTGATCGTAGCCACCAGGTCCACCTTGCGCCTCGCCAGTGGATCGGCCGGATTGTCCGTAGGTGACAGCTTGCCGGGGAAAACCTGCCTGCCGTAGTTGTTCGGGCAACTCACGCCGAGCGCCTCGTTTCCCGGTCTGGCACGCCAATCCAGCGAGTAGACCCGGACCACACGTATCGGGGACGTCTGGAGACCACAGCAGCTTTGTGGTGTCCCTTGGGGCCCGTCCAACTCGCCAATGTTGCCGACGAGGGGAACGCCGCAGGCGCTAGTCCAGTAACGACCCTCAACGTAAACCTGTGCGGGCGCCGGGAGATTATTCCAATCCAAGGGCGGGTACAGCCGCTGGCTCCTTTCAGGATCCCAATAGACGTTTGTGAGATAAGCCCCTGGGTCCCAAATACGCCAAATGTCGGCTGGATCATCACAGAGCCAAACTGCGGGGGGCGGCAAAAAGAGGTCTACGGGGATCAAGTCGTTTTCACCGGCAACCGGTCCCTCGTCGAGCCAGTCGGGCGTGCCGTTGCCGTCGTCGTCATCGTTGTTCACGGGCAGGATCGTGTCCGTAACGGACATGTAGCCATTGTAGCCGTATGTTGAGCACAGTTGCAAATCGTACCAATAGCTCCCGATCTCGTGATGCTGACAATCGCCTGTAATGGCGTCGCACGAGTCATCCGTACACGCATCGCCGTCGTCGCAGTCCACCGGCGTGTGGTAGCAGCAGGGGCCTTGACAGCTATCGTCGGTACACGGGTTGCCGTCGTCCAATTCGCAATCGTCCAAGACGGGATAGTCACCGGGCTGGCAGCAGATGCCCTGGCAACAGGCTCGGGATCGCGGGCAGCAACCCTCCCCGCAACAGCCGAGCGGGTACTGACAGCATGCCAGACTCGGGCAACAGCCGCTCGAGCAGCAATTCCCGCCGCAGCACGTACACGCGCAGCAAGCTCCCTCCAGGCACCCCGGGCACAGCCCTTGCTCGATGACGACGTAGGTGATCAGATCGTCCACGCCGCCGCCGCGCGGCAGGGGGAGTGGGTACGTCACGACGGGCTGTCCGCCATCCGTGATCGGCAGCGGCATGTCCAGGCAGGGCTGGATGTTGCCGCCCTGGGAATTCGCAACGCCCGGGTCGTCCGATCCGTCCGTCGTGGGATGATACCCCATCAGGCGGGCAATGCCCGTCCGGCCCGGAGGCAACCAGCCGGTCGAATCCTCCCGCTGATCCCAGGCAACGCGGTAGGCCTCCGCCAGCCAGTCGTCGGACGCGTATATGATCTCGATATCGACGCCAAGGTCACGTTCCAGGTTGGCCAGCGCGTGCCCCACGTCGACGAAGTCGTAGAGCAGGCGATCGTACAGATAGAGTTCCCCGTCCTCGGAATTGAGCCAGTAGGCCGCGAAGCCGGGGTGGCGCCGCGGCTCGTACGGCGAATTGGCGGCGTCGAAGACCAGGAAGACGCCCTGTGATGACTCGACACGAATGCGAATGGGTTCGCTGCCGAGGGGTACGTCGGCCGCGTCCGACTCCACCGGCAGAGAATCACTCTCCTCAGACGAAATGACCCGTTTCGGCGACGCCTGCGCGTACAATCGGCCGCCGAGCGGCTGGATGAGCGCCGCGGCCGCCACAACCGTCGCCACGCCCCATGCCTGCTGTCGACGCGAGAAACGGCGTTTTTCCGGCTCCGGAAGAGGAATGCGTTTGCCCATTGGTCTTTTCTCCCCAACATGATACCGGTCGAAACGCGATGATCCCAGCGGAATCCTGGACGGCCCCGCCTCTGGGACCTGCCCAACGCATTCCGATACCCCCACAAACGTTGGCCAGAGGAAAAGCGCGCGCAAATACTGAAAGATTCTTAAATTTTCTTGCGTGCTCTGTGAAAACAGCCGCGAAGACGGCAGGCACGCGGATTTGGCCGTTGAATTCACACTGCAATGCGGAGAATCTCAAGATGGCGTATGTGACAATGGCCGGCACAGAACCGAACCGCGACCGTAACAGGCTGTCGGAATAATGCACATTGAGTATTCCGACAGGGCTCCAGAGGGCACTTTCGCGCCCAGAGACTGGGTCCCGACATCCGAAAGTACCGTCTCGTGCGCGCTCTTTCGGAGTATTCCGACAGCCTGTCACGGGCGCGGCTCGGAATAGGTGTTTTCACACACATTCCAAAACCAACTGTGGCAGCAGCTTGAGCCATTTCAGGCGATGTCGGGTGGTAACTTCAAGCAACTGCTTGTTTGTAATGTACGGCGATTCCTGTATTCGCCCGGCCGCCAAGGGGGGGCGGCCGCTACGCTTTTCAACCTATGTGACATGGTCTGGGCACCATCACGGCCGTCGAGGACCCCAAATGTCGCGCAGAAATAAACGGTGTGCCTTACCGATTGATGGGGCTTCGTGAATGTACTTGTCTAGCGCTACGCCCCAGTTGACACTGATACCGCGAGTGGCTTGACGGCGCGCAGGGCCTGGTCCAGGTCGGCCATGATGTCGTCGGGGTGTTCCGCGCCTACGCACAATCGCACCATGTTCGGTGGAATGTGCGCCAGTTTGCGAGCCTCCTCGCCTTGCTGCTGGTGCGTGGAGATGGCCGGGATGGTGGCCACACTCTTGATTCTACCGAGATCCGTGGCCCGCCAGATGCGCTGGAGATTGTCGAACATTTGCCGCGTCTCGTCCGGGCCGCCTTTCACACAGAAGGACATGAGGTGCCCATACCGATTGATGGGTCTTCCGTATCGCTCGTCGTGTTCCGCATCCGCCAGCCACATGTACCGGCTGGCCAGTTCGTGACGCGGATGATTGGGCAAACCAAGATACTCCACACTCTCCACGCCGGGATGGTCCTGCAGGAACTCCGCCACGTTCATCGCATTACCGCTCAACAGATCGACCTTGGAGCGCAGCGTACGCATGTCATTCAATGTCATTAGTGCCTGCATGGGGTGCAGGTTGGGACCCGTATCGCGATTCGGCAAGTACTTGATGTAGAGTGCAAAGTCCTTCTTCAGGTGTTCGTTGTCGATGTTCGTCGTCAGGTTGTTCCGCGCGATGACCGCGCCAGACACGCCGGTGCCGCTCGACGTCAGGGTCTTGGTGGCGGACTGCACCACAATGTCGGCGCCATGGCATATGGGACGGAATAGGGCGGGCGTGGCCACTGTGTTATCGACGATGAGGGGTAGATCGTGGCTGTGGGCAAGATCGGCCACGGCTTGGACGTCAAAGAACTCCAGGCCCGGATTGCTGGGGAGTTCGCCATACAAGAACCGCGTGTTCTTGTCGATCTTGGAGGCCCACTCGTCGATGTTCGTGGGATCTTCCACCCAGCGGCACTCGATGTCCCGCTCCTCCATGAGGCGGACGTTAAAAAGCTGGAAGGTGCCGCCGTAGCATTGGGCCGTAGCGACGAAATTCCGGGGCTCGTTCACGTGGTGCCTGGTGTGGACCAGGAACGGCTGCACCGCCGCGGCGATGGCGGCCATCCCGGAAGACGTCGAGCAGGCCGACGTCTCGCCGTCGTAGCCGTAGCCCTCGAGCAGGGCGAGGGTCCACTCGTAGTAGTAGGTCGTGGGGTTGGCGATTCGCGAGTAGGTCCACGACGGGATGAGATAGGCGAGGGCGGCGGCCATCTCGTCGGAGTCGTGGAAGGCCTGCGCAGGGCTCATAAAGCACGGCTCGATGATCGAGCCTTGATAGTCTTCCAACGCGTCCTGGACGGTGTAGAGCCCGTGTACCGCGATGGTGTCAAACTTCCACTTCTTAACCACGTCGCGGATATATGCGGACCTTTTGGCCAGGTAGGCGTTGTTTTGGTCAATGTACCGCTGCATCCCAGGTGTGATAACGACTTCGTCGCCGCCGTACATGGTTTTTCTCCATTTCAGAGCGCAGTTCGTGCGTGCTCATGCCGGAGCACGTTATGGCAAACGGCGTACCAGACTGAGGAGGCGACGAAGCGACGGAGCGACGAAGCGACGGAGGGGGCGGCGATGGGTTGTGGGGCCGGAATGGCCATACTCTTGGGGCGTGCTGGATCCAGGATAGAGGGCTACTGTACTTCGCCGACGGTTTCGGCCAATAGCAATTCCGAATTTTGGGAGCCCAGGGGAAAGACGCTGTCGGATAGGGACGCGGTTTTGAATTGCTGATCGCTGAGCAGGTGGACGGCCGCCGAACGCTCGTCCATCAGGGCCGTCGGGTCCGTGACGTGGTAGAGCCCGAGCAGATGGCCCGCCTCGTGGGCGGCCACGTTGCCGATCGCGACACCGACCGAATCCCAGCTCGGTGGAAAACCGAACACGAAGGGTTTGAAGGCCTCCGTGAAGATAATGCCGTCATCGCATCGGTCCGCGTTAAAACGGTCGAGTGCAATCGATACGCCCAACACGCTCTCGTGGAACGAGCCGAACAGCAGCGTCGTGTACTCCGCGACCGCCGGCGCGGACGCCTCGTCGGATGTGACCGTGATGACATCGAATCCCGCGAAGTTGGCGATGAATCGCTCAATGATCACGTCTTTCATCGCTACCGACCGCCCTTCGTAGATGGGGCTGATTAAGGAGGCGTTGAACGGTGGCACGATGCTGACACCAAGTAACGCGGTCGACAATGTACCGCCATCGAAATCGAGAAATACGACCTGCGGTATCGGCGGGGGGGCCTCCATTTCACGCCGGAGGGTGACGTCGATGCGGTACGTACCGAATTTCGGCTCTGCCGCCTCATGTGTGATGCCGAAGAAATAGTGGTCGGAATCATGACGCACGATTTCGTCGATCAGGCCCACGATGTCGGCACCGCCGGCGTAAGTTCTCTGGGTGGCCGCGAACAGCGACTGGTCGTTGTCGAAGACGCTAAGCAGCAGCGACGCCGTCGTATCGCGCCCTCGAAGGTCAACTTCGATCCGGTCACCGGCCCTCAGCGGCCCCAGGTCGAAAAGGTCTACGTCACCGGCGAGGTCGATACGGCCTTGAAAGGTCAACGCCTCCGATCCCGCATTGGCGAGGACCACGGCGCGCGCGAAGTCGTCATTAGGCTCGACGTCGTTTCCGGTACTGACTGACGCAACGTTCGTCGAGGATTGACTGGGGAGTGGGTCGGTTCCGTCGTCGAGCCCGTCGCCGTCACTGTCTGCCGCCAGCGGCGACGTTCCGGACTCCATTTCGTCTCCGTCGAGCAGACTGTCGTCATCGGAATCCGGATCGTTGGGATTCGTACCCAGTGCACGCTCGCGCGCGTCGGAAAGACCGTCGGCGTCGGCATCGGGCTGGGACGGCGACAGACCTCCGAATTGGAATCCGCAGCCCACAAGAGACGCGACACCACAGAGGAGTGTCGCGCCGATCACCCGGGAGACGTATTGTGATTTTCTGATCCTGTAAACTGGGTCACTCCCGGGTCATCAGTGGATTCTGCCGTCGCCCGCGCATTTCTCGCGACGATGGACTCTTTTGCGATCTCCCATCCGACCGGATACTATCGTGCAGGACCATCGGATTGAAAAGGAGAGGAATCATGCGTGTGGCCGTCACGGGTGCGACCGGCTTTCTAGGTCGATACATTGTCAATCATCTCATGTCGGAAGGGTACGCCTGCCGCTGCTGGCACCGCGAGGAGTCGGACCGCGGCGGGTTTGATGTGCGACCGGACGAAATCGAGTGGCTGCCGGGCCATCTCCAAGATCCGGGCTCCATGAATCGTCTTGTCGAGGGTGTCGATGCCGTGGTACACGGGGCGCTGGATCGTCCCGGTGCGGGATTTCGAGGCGCCGAGGGCGACCTTGTGGATTTCGTGCAAGCCAATGTGGTGGGGTCGATCGCGTTGATCGAGGCGGCTCGTCAGGCGAAGGTGCCACGGTTCATCTTCATCTCCACCTGCGCGGTTCACGAGAAGATTCTCGGCGATCGGAAACTGGATGAGACTCATCCGCTATGGCCGATGTCGCACTACGGCGCGCACAAGGCGGCGATCGAGAAATTCGTACACAGCTTTGGTCTGGGCATGGGCTACGACATTTGTTCGCTGCGCCCGACCGGTATCTACGGTCCGGCTCGACCCATCGAAAAGAGCAAGTGGTACGACCTTGTACACAAGGTGAAGAGTGGTGAGACCATTTCCAGCTCATTCGGTGGCAAGGAGGTGTATGCCGGTGACGTCGCCAAAGCGGTGGGCATCTTGCTCACGGCCGAGGGGATCGCCGGGGAGTGTTACAATTGCTACGACATGTACATCGCGGACCAGGATGTGGCTTCCATTGCCCAGGAGGTCACGGGCAGCGCCAGCGTCATTGAGTATCTCAACGAGGGGCCGAAGAACCAGATCAGCACCAAGAAATTGCGTGACCTGGGAATGCACTTCAGTGGTGACGCGGCGGTAGAGAGCACCGTACGGACGCTTCTGAAGAGCTGACCTTGGACCGTTTTCCGGTTGACGGTGCTTCGTGATGAACGACAATGTCCTAAGGCCTGCGAGCATTCCGTCTTTTCTAACAACGGGCGAGCCGTGTTGAGAGGTTGAAATCGTGAGGGTGCCGGAAATATCGCCCGAGGGCGCCAAGCGGCGCATGGAACACAGCGACGACTATTGCTACGTGGACGTAAGCACGGTTCCAGAGTTTCTTAGCGGCCACCCTCCAAATGCGTTGAATATCCCGATCGCATTCCTAAACCCCTCTACAGGTCAGATGGACGCCAACCCGGACTTTCTGCGCGTGGTCAAAGCCACTATATCATCGGAGGCACGGGTCATCCTGGGATGCAAGGCCGGACAACGATCGGCGGTAGCCACCCAGCATCTGCTGGCCGCGGGCTACCGGCATGCCGCCAACATGAGAGGTGGATTCTCCGGCATGACCGATCCCACAGGACAGATTATCGAAGAGGGCTGGTCGACGCTCGGGTTTCCAGTTGAGCGAGGTCTCGGCGGTGACAACAGTTACGATGCACTTCGCGCGAAGGCCGACGCAGCGGAAAAGTCCGAAGACCAATCATAGTGTACACGCTTCGACGGTTGGTCGATCCTTGTTGCGCACTCAATGGGGGCTGCCATGTATGCGCACGGGCAAACGAGATTGCCCATGCCACGCTGCCGGTATATCGGAGCCCTGGGTGCAAGCCCACGGACTTCCTGCGCCGTCGCGGTGTCACCGGGCTTGCGCCCGGTGCTCTGATTCGTCCACGCCTGCCGGGCGAAGCGGCTCCTGTATTTCCATCTGAATCCGAGCACCACACTGCAGTTCCACCCGGCCGTACAACTGCGTCGATGGGTCAGCTGTCTGTGTCGTGTGTATCGATATCCAGAGGTGCGTGATGGTGTTCCGAGGGGCGCGGTTCGCGTAGCACGCGGTAGTAGCAATACACCATCAAGCTGATCACACAGCCGATGCACCCGATCATGACGATGGTACCGGCAGCATTCAGTCCTTCGTTTTGCGCGAGCACGGTTAGCGACAACATCACGCACCCTCCCATCCGAGGCCGTCATCTTCGGCCTGTTTGATGGCTCTCCCGATCCTGTTTCGACAACCGATGTCGGCGAGGACGAAGATGAGAAGGAAGATAAGCAACACCCCGACAAAGACGTAGCGTGCGACCCTGGCGTCGGCCGCCGCACTGGCGGCGGCTGTCTTGGCCTGCGGCTCAAGGGCTTGCAGCCAGTCGGGCAGTTTGTCCGCCGCCGACGGCACCCCGCTTTCAACGCCCAGCACTTCCGTCACTTTCGAGGCAAGGGTGTCGCCTTCCAGGCCTTTGTATTGGGCGGCGATCTCTGTCTCGTAGATCGTCCGCGCAGCCACGCCGCCCTGTATGGTCGGGCTCATGGCCTCCAGCCGGTCCGGGCCGTTGAAATAGCACCACATGCCGAGAACGGTCATCAAAAAAATCGGGGTCACAAAGCGCAAGACGATCCACATGAACTTCGGGATCTTTATGTCTGCGCCACGGTTGGCTTCTCGAATGCCTCGTTCGGCGCCTATGACCCACCCGAAGATGATGACCTGGCCCAGCCCGGCGAGGATCATCATAAACTCGCACCAGAAGTCCGTGAAGT
>Ga0210123_1001706_pt1 | contig 10880 bp, 10 predicted proteins | sample Muzzi_PWB_D2_FD_185535 | JGI IMG/M metagenome (GOLD analysis project Ga0210123, IMG submission 185535) | Wetland microbial communities from San Francisco Bay, California, USA, that impact long-term carbon sequestration - Muzzi_PWB_D2 (SPAdes) | ecosystem: Environmental > Aquatic > Marine >... | reverse complement strand
CACCTGAGGAGAATAGTAACAATCTGGATGCGCCGGAAACAGCACCAGCACGTAAACCACGGAATAAAACGGGGCGCACAGTACCATTTGCCACTAAAGTTACCGCTGAATTCGATGAAGAGTTTCGGCGTATTGCCTTCTTTGGAAAGATGAAAAAGGTCGAACTACTTGAAAAGGCGTTGGAAGCTTACAAGAAGGTGAATAACATTGAATAGGCAAAAATATATCTTTTTATCTATTTTTCTTTTTGTCTTTTTCTCTTTTTATACTATATTGAAATGATACAGAATACCTCGAAATACCTGTCAGATAGTACGAAAAAGTGTAAAATAGATCCTGTGAAAAGGATGAAAAATGGTCTGCCACAAATACTCCTATTATGTGTGCATCATCCCAGGGCGAAACAAAAAAGCTTTCTATGAGCTCTTCGCGGGGAAAGACCTTTTTGGCTTTATCCTAATCAGGAAATGGGGAAGAATTGGCACTAAAGGACAGCCTGGAAAAAAGCAACGCTTTCTCGAAGAAACGAAAATGCTAAAGGAGTATCAGCGAGTCCATCAGGAACGGATAAAACTTGGGTACATGCAAGTAAACAAAGCTTTTCATGAGATTATCAACCAGGAAGCTGACGTCCCCATACTTTTAACACATAACCGAAAAACTTATCTTTCAACCAAACAAACAGGAGAAATGCATGAATAAAAAAGAACTGGTCGACTACATTGCGGACAGCGCTGGACTTGAGAAAAAACAAGCGACAGTAGCCCTCGATGCAACACTCAAAGGTATTACCGAGACATTGGCTAAAAAAGACAAGGTCACTCTTATCGGCTTTGGCACTTTTTCCACATCAGAGAGAGCAGAGAGGCAGGGAAAAAATCCGCAGAACGGCAAAGCTATGACGATCCCAGCCAAAACGGTGGTGAAGTTCAAGGCAGGCAAGGCATTGGGCGATGAGGTTAATGGTTGATAGTCCACCGGCTCTCGCCGTGTTGGTTTTTCAATAAGCCGTGATTGGAAATCTTTTGATCACGGTTTTCTTTTTCCATCATCAAAAAATATCCAGTAACATTATGACAAAAGCCTACGTTCCGCGCATGCACTCGGCTGAACATATCCTCAATCAGGTTATGGTGAGAAAATTTGATTGTGGTCGCTGTTTCAGTGCACATGTAAACAAGAAAAAGTCCAAATGTGACTACCATTTTAATCGAGAATTGACAGATGTCGAGGCCCAGGAAATTGAGGCGGCAGTAAATGAGGCAATCTCTGCCGACCTGGTGGTAGGCGAAGAGATGATATCTTTGGACAAGGCAGAACACCTCTATAATCTCACTCGGCTTCCGGATGATGCAACGGAAATTCGGATTGTTCATATAGGCGTTTTGACGCTTGTCCCTGTATTGGTGAACATGTCGAGCGGACAGTAGAGATCGGCACCTTCCAGCTATCCTCTCATGGTTTTAAAGATGGGGTTTTGCGGATACGATATAAACTCACCGACTCGAAATAATTTCAGCAAAATATTTCCAGACCGCTATTTTGTTCAAGCTGCGTCAGCCACCTCTGAGCAGTCTAAGTAAGAAACTTTAGGCTGTGAAATCAATCTCTACCCGCTGGTTTGTGCAAGTATCAATTTACGGCACATTTCGCCGCAAAACGAACACAGTATAAACTTTGTGGCATTGGCGCCAGGGAGACGTGCTATGAAAAAAATATTGAAACGGCATGGTGGAAACTGGCTCCAACCACGACAAGAAACAATTATCTTTCACAGCACATGCTGAAAATGGAGTAACTTTCCAATCTGACAGGCCGGGATCTTATCAAAAATGACATTCACCTTGATGATCACCAGATTGACTTAAGATATTCATGGACAATCTCTAATCTGAAATTGCGTTTTTGTTGTTAGGTTTTAAAGACAGCACGATTTCGGCTGAACAGTATCAAGATTTACTTTAGGGTCAGTGACAGTTTGGGCGATCTTGGTCGTGGCAATCTCAGCAGAGGAAATAATTTAGCAGGGCCCCTGGAATTGCCAAGTCGTTCAAGTTTCGGCTGACTTCTGTTTGACTGGTATGCAAGCATGGGTTCGTCTTGTACAGTGAGCCTAGTATTGCCGCCGAGGTAGAGATGACCCTTGTCCAGAAGGTCAATAGAGCAGAAAAAAATATTGACACATTAGACTGGGTGGTCTAATGTATGAGCTATGAAACGCATTCACAATAAAGAAGACATCATCCAGGTTGGACTCGACATCATATTAAGCAGAGGTTTCAATGCTACCGGTGTTGATGCGATCTTAAAGCAGGCAAATGTGCCAAAGGGTTCTTTTTACAACTTTTTTTCAAGCAAAGAAGATTTTGCCCTTGCCATAATCGACAAATTTGTTGCACAGAGAGAAGAAATTTTTATCCCCATCTTCAGGAATGATTCCGTATCACCGTTGAACCGGATCAGAAAAAGTTTCGAAACATTAGTTGCGAAATTTGAAAGTGATGATTGCAGCCAGGGGTGTCTGCTTGGCAACCTGGGCCAGGAAATGTCCGATCAATCGGATAACGTTCGGCAGCGACTTGAGCAATCTCTGCAACTATGGAACAGGGAGTTGACCGCTTTGCTTGTAGCAGCGCGGAATGGAAAAGAAATTCCAGCAGATATGGACGCAGAAATGCTGGCAGAAAACCTGATCTCATCCTTTCAGGGAGCACTGCTTCGCTCCAAGGTGAAAAAGTCATCAGAACCATTGAAGAATTTCATCCACTTATACTTCGACAGGTATCTTGCTCGAGAAGAGGGTCGATAAGACATTTTTTTGATATTTTATTGACAGACCGGTCTAATTGATAATCCGAAAGCCTCAGCAAAAGGTGTGTAATCCATGGAACTCGATAATCATCCGACAGTAAAGCGTTATAACGAAAGAAAAGCATCGGCGACACTTCATTCGCCTCCGCTTAAGCTGAGCGTCCGGGACCTGCGCACGATGTGTCTTGAAGCGGGGGTTGATGACGTAGGTTTTGTGGAGATCACACGTCCGTCGCTTGCCGATCACAAAGCGGCCATTCTGAATGTATTCCCCTGGACCAGGACGCTCGTCAGTTTTGCGGGACGGATTAACAGGGAAAACCTGCGAAGTCCCGCACGTTCCGTTGCGAGCCTCGAACTGCACCACGCGGAAGAACGGCTTATCAATGCCGCCAGGACACTGGCATCGGCTCTCGAACGCAAGGGAATTCGTTCATCGGCCCCGGCACCCGGATTTCCCATGGAAGCTGACCATTGGGGCAACGGCACGATGCACGTGGTATCGCACAAACCTATAGCGGTTGCGGCCGGACTCGGGAAAATGGGCCTCCACCGCAATGTCATTCACCCCGTGTTCGGGAGTTTCGTGTTGCTCAATACCGTGCTGATCGATACCGAACTGGACGAATACAACACCCCCCTAGACTATAATCCTTGCCTTGACTGCAAGCTCTGCACAGCTGCCTGCCCAACGGGCGCCATTGGCCCGGACGGATTTTTTAATCCAATAAATTGTCTCACTCATACCTATCGGGAACTGATAGGCGGTTTCACTAATTGGGTTGAAAATATCGCGGACAGCAAAAGTGCCAGCGATTACCGGACCAGAACCAGCGATGCCGAAACCGTATCCATGTGGCAGAGCCTGACGTGCGGGCCGGGCTACAAGTCGGTGTATTGCATGGCGGTCTGCCCGGCGGGAGACGAAGTGATCCCTCAGTTCATGGAGGATAGAAAGGCATTTATCAAGGATGTGGTAAAACCGCTCCAACAGAAGACGGAAACGGTGTATGTCCTGCCCGGTTCAGATGCCGAAAATCATGTTCTGCGCACTTTCCCGCACAAAAAGGTAAAGCGTGTGGGAAACGGTATCAGACCGCTGTCCGTGGCAAATTTCCTTGCTTCCATGCCCATTGCTTTTCAGCGGCACCAGTCCGAAGGGCTGAACGCGACCTATCATTTCACGTTCAGCGGCTGTGAAGAGGTCGAAGCAACGGTCGTTATCAAAGACAAATCAATCAGGATAGAGATGGGACATGCAGGCGTCCCGGATGTTCGCGTGCATGCCGATGCAAAAATCTGGCTGCGTGTACTCCACAAGGAGACCTCGATGCTCAAGGAGATAGTCTTGAGGAGGATTCGTGTCAAAGGGCCACTGCAGTCGTTCAAGGCCTTCGGAAAATGTTTCGCATAAGCTTCGGAGCGGAATTCTCCCGCCTTAGGGTCGCTTGAAAAAGCGATCCGCCTATCACTTACGTCCTGATCGTATGGGAGCGAATTGCCGCAGCGGACGGCTCCACGCTTCTTCTCTTTCATTCCGCCTAAGGAAAAAAGCTATGTCCAAAACCCCGATTGAAATCGCTGAAATCTTCTGCGGACTCTGGAGCGCCGACCGCATGGAAGACGCCCTTACCATGCTCACTGAGGATGTGCTTTATGACAATATTCCGTTCCCGACTATTATCGGTCGCGATGGTGTCCGCAAATTTCACGTTGAATTCGGGTTCGGCAAAGATTTCAGAGCCGAATTCAAGATCGTCAATATTGCCGCTACAGGGAATATCGTGCTCAGCGAGCGAGTCGACACCTTCTATCACAGCAGCGGCGGCACCATCACGCTGCCGGTCATGGGAACGCTAACCATCGAGAACGGCATGATCTCCGTCTGGCGCGATTATTTCGATCCGACCGATTTCGATAAGCAGCTCAGCCAAATCAAGCGCGAGGCCTGATTCCTTCTGATTGGAAGTGAGGCGTAAGGCGTTGATGCCTCTTTCCTCACAGGTGTCAAATTATGGAACACAAAAATGAAACTACCGAAGAAATTACTATGAAAGTTATTGCCATAAATGGAAGCCCGAGACCGGGTGGGAATACCGAAATCATGCTGAAAAAGGTGCTCAAACCTTTGGAAGCCGCAGGATGGGAAACGGAATATCTGCGAATCGGCGGCAAGTCCGTAAACGGCTGCTCTGCCTGCATGAAGTGTATCGAAAAACAGAATGAACGGTGCATTATCGACACCGACTGTCTCAACGACTACCTGGAGAAGATGTTCGCGGCTGATGCAATCATCCTCGGCTCCCCGACCTATTTCGCCGATGTATCGTCCGAGTTGAAGGCCCTGATCGATCGAGCCGGATTTGTGGCCCTGGCAAATGGCGGGGCGTTCAGCGGCAAGATCGGGGCTGCGGTCGTTGCCGTTCGCCGCGGTGGCGCGACCCACGTTTTCGACACCATCAACCACATGTTTCTCACCTCTTCTATGATCGTGCCCGGATCCATCTATTGGAACATGGGTGTGGGCCTCGACAAAAAGCAAGTGCTGGATGATGAGGAAGGCTTGCGCAATATGCATCATCTGGGACAAACCATTGCATGGCTTGGAAATGCCATGGCCTTTGCCAGGGAGTCCTCCACGTTTCCCAAGCTTGCCGTGGAACAGCATTAAGGTGGATTTTGCATGAATTCGGGCAGAGAAAAGGAAGTCAAAATGACGAAAAAAAACAGTTCATGGGTTCTGATCACAGGCGCTTCGAGTGGCTTCGGCGCTGAATTCGCCCGCCAATATGGTGCGCAAGGCCATTCACTGGTGCTGGTGGCGCGACAGCTGGACAGGCTTCAAAAACTTGCCGAATCACTTCGTCAGCAGTTCCGCATTGATGTCATCGTGGAGCCGGTTGATCTATTGGATGTTGCGGCAGTTACCCAGCTGCATGAGCGGCTCCGCGAGCGAGGCATTGCCATAGACATTCTGATCAACAATGCCGGTCACGGTTTGCAAAGCCCATTTCTGGATTGCCAACTGTACGCGACGCTTGCGATGGTGCAATTGGATATCGCCAGCCTGACCGCTGTCACCCATGTCTTTGCACAAGACATGCGGACGCGGGGACATGGGAAAATCCTGCTGGTCGCCAGTCTTCTGGCCTACCAGGGCGTACAAAATTTTGCTGTCTATGGTGCTGCCAAGGCCTACGTACTGCGCCTGGCTGAAGCCCTGCATCGCGAACTGAAGCGCGATGGCATCACAGTTACGGCGCTTTGCCCGGGTATGTCGGACACCGGATTCGCTCAAGCGGCTCATCAAAAGATCACCCCCGCCTTGAAACGGTTGATGATGCAGCCTGCACAGGTGGTGCGCGCCGGTATCCGCGCGTTGCAGGCTGGTCGCATCAGCGTCGTGCCGGGTTGGGCCAACAAGGCCGCCGTGGTCTTTATGTGGGCAACGCCACGCCGGCTGCATCAGGCAATTTTCTCGCAAATCATGAATGGATAAGCGTCTCGTTTGGCATGTAGAAGGAGGATCTCCATGAAAAAATACAATTTAAAGAAGTTTGCCGGTTTGTCGCCCAGATATCGCATCGGGATCTTTATCGGTGCAATGGTTGTCGGAGCAGGGGTTGCCATTGCCTGCGGTGCTGTTTTGGGAAAAGATCAAAACACCCCTGTTAAGTCCGCGGCCCCTCCCTATGTTCGCTCCTTTACCGTCATATCCGCCGGCAGCAATGACGCCCAATTTACCGGAGTGATTCACGCGCGTACGGAAAGCGATCTTGGTTTTCGGGTGCCCGGCAAAATAATCGAGAAACTGGTCAAAGACGGAGACCACGTCAAAGGCGGACAGGCCTTGATGCGGCTTGATCCGACAGACCTGCAACTTGCCGCCGCTGCCGCCCGGGAGGCAATGGAAGCGGCCAGGGCCCAGAACAAACTTGCCCTGGTGGATGAGAGGCGCCTGCACAAACTGGTCGCCATGAAAGCTGTTTCCGTACAGGAATATGACCGGGCGAAATCGTCGGCGGATGCCACCACCGCCCAGTTGAAAGCCGCCGTTGCCCACTCGGCGCAGCTGGAAAACCAGGTGGGCTATGCCGTTCTCAAGGCTGAAGCCGATGGCGTCATCATGGAAACGCCGGCAGACGTCGGCCAGGTGGTAGGTGCGGGTACCGTGGTGATTCGTCTCGCCCATCATGGTCCGCGCGAAGCGGTTGTCAACCTTCCCGAGGGGGAGGCAAAGATTGCAACAAAGTCTACGGCTGTAGCCAACCTTTACGCTGTTCCGGGTCAAACCTTCCCCGCGCAGCTGCGGGAATTATCGGCAATGGCCGATCCTCTTACCCGAACCTATCAGGCACGTTACACCCTGAGTGGTGCGGGGGAAAACGCTCCTCTTGGCGCAACAGTGACTATTCATCTGGATAGAGAAGATACTGATGGCGCGGTGCCGCAGTACGAAATTCCCATCGGCGCGCTGTACGACGGTGGCACGGGTACCAGCGTGTGGGTGATAGATCCTGAGACCTCAACCGTATCGCGCCAACCGGTCGAAGTCGTAAAGCTCGGCAGTGAAACTGCCCTGATCAGCAAAGGCCTCAAGCTGGGGGAACGGATTCTGGCGTTGGGGGCTCACCTCGTCACGGAAGGGGAACAGGTAAAGATAATTGCCGAGCCAGCGAAGGAGCGGAAATCATGAGCCGTTTCAACTTATCAGCTTTTGCGGTACGTGAACGCGCCATCACCCTGTTTGCGATTATCGCTATTATGGTTGCCGGGGGATATGCCTTCCTGCATCTGGGAAGGGGAGAAGACCCTGCATTCACCGTGAAAATCCTGACCGTGTCGGCTGTCTGGCCGGGTGCGACCGCGGGGGAAATGCAGGAACAGGTGGGCGATCGGTTGGAAAAACGTCTTCAGGAACTTGAATTTTACGACCGGACGGAAACCTCCGCATACCCCGGAATGCTGACCATGAAGCTCTACCTGAAAGACTCCACGCATCCAAAAGACGTGCCGGAGGAATTTTATCAGGCGAGAAAAAAAATAACGGATGAAAAAATACACCTGCCGCCAGGGGTGATCGGTCCCATTGTCAATGATGAGTATTCCGATGTTTATTTTGCCATGTATGCCTTGGCAGCGAAAGGTCTTCCACACCGTGAACTCGTGCTGGAAGCGGAAGCGCTTCGACAGCGGCTTTCCCGTATAGACGGCTTGGAAAAAGTCTCTCTTCTCGGTGAACAGGACCCCAAAATCTATGTCGAGATTTCCTACAAACGCCTGGCAACGCTTGGCGTCAAAGCGACCGACCTGTTCACCGCACTGGCAACTCAAAATGATATGACCCCCTCGGGGTTTGTGGATACAGCCGGGCCGCGTGTCTATCTGCGTCTCGATGGAGGTATCGACGGAGTTGAAGCAGTCAAGGCGATACCAGTGGCAAGCGGCGGGAAATTACTGAAAATCGGCGATGTGGCCGAGGTCACCCGTGGCTACGAAGACCCGGCAACAAAAAAAATACGGCACCAGGGAGAGTCTTCAATCATTCTCGCTCTCGTCATGAAAAAAGGCTTTAACGGCCTGACCCTGGGTAAGTTACTGAAGGCCGAAGAGGCGGCGATTCATCAAGAACTTCCTCTAGGCCTTACGTTTTCCAAGGTATCGGATCAGTCCTATGTCATTGCCGAGGCTACCCACGAATTCATGATCAAATTCGTTACTGCGCTCACGGTTGTCATAGTGGTGAGTCTTGTTACGTTGGGATTCCGGGTCGGGATCGTCGTGGCAGCGGCCGTGCCGCTGACCCTTGCCGCCGTGTTCGTGATCATGCTGTTTACGGGCAGGGACTTCGACCGGATTACCCTGGGGGCGCTGATTCTTTCCCTGGGGCTGCTGGTCGATGATGCGATCATTGCCATCGAGATGATGGTGGTCAAAATGGAAGAGGGATTGGATCGAATCCAGGCGGCGACCTTTGCCTGGACATCCACGGCCAGCCCCATGCTTTTCGGCACACTGGTTACCATCGCCGGTTTTTTGCCGGTGGGTTTTGCCAGATCAACGGCGGGTGAATATGCGGGAAACATCTTCTGGGTCGTGGCATTCTCCCTTATCGCTTCGTGGTTTGTTGCCGTGCTCTTTACCCCCTACCTGGGTGTTAAGCTCTTGCCTGACATCAAACCGATCGCAGGAGGGCACGATGCTATCTATTCAACGCCAAATTATCAACGGTTTCGTTCAATGGTACGGAGAGTCGTCGATCATAAATGGCTTGCCGCCATTGTAACGATTGCTCTCTTTATCTTGTCCGTGGTCGGAATGGGATCGGTGGAGAAACAGTTTTTTCCCAACTCGGATCGTGCTGAATTAACCATTGAGGTCAACCTTCCGCCCGGCAGTGCCTTTGCAGCGACCGACAGATCGGTCAAAAACATCGAAAAAACCATTATGGCCGAACCGGAGGCCAAGGCCGTCACCAGCTATATCGGCCAGGGCATGCCCCGCTTCATCTTGTCGTTAAATACCGAATTACCCAATCCGGCCTATGCCCAAATCGTTGTCGTTACCGATGGCCCGGCAGCACGCGATGCGCTGAAGAGCAAGCTTCGCGATATCATTGCCCAGGGTGCCTTCCCGGAAGCACGGGTACGGGTGAAACAGTTTGTCTTCGGCCCGCCGGTAACATTTCCGGTGCTCTTTCGGGTCATGGGACCGGACGAAAATGAATTGCGCCGGATTGCCGGTACAACTCGAGCCATTATGGCGGAAAATCCGAACCTGCGCAATGTGCATTTGGATTGGGGCGAACGGACTCCGAGCCAGCGCCTGGTCCTCGACCAGGATCGTTTGCGCCTGCTCGGCCTCACCCCGCAGCAAACCGGGCTGCAGTTACAAGCGATTCTGAATGGTGTGCCCACCACGCAGATGCGTGAAGGCATCCGTTCGGTGGACGTGGTAGTTCGCGCTCCCGATTCCGAGCGTCACAGTCTGGAAGATATCGAAAATATAACCTTAACCACCAGGGACGGGCGCTCGATCCCGCTGTCACAGATTGGACATCTCGAATCCCGCATGGAAGATGCGCTTTTGAAACGCTACAACCGCGAATCGTATATCGCTGTTCAGGGGGATGTTATCGATGGGGTCCAGCCTCCGGATGTAACCGCCCAGATTCTACCCAAGCTCGTTAATCTCAAAGCGAGCCTTCCCACAGGATACCGCATAGAAACGGGTGGTTCCGTGGAAGAGAGTAAGAAGGCCGATACAGCGTTGGGGAAGCTTTTCCCACCGATGGCGCTCCTCATGCTGATCTTCATCATGCTTCAGGTCCGCTCATTTGCCACTATGTTCATGGTGTTTGCCACTGCACCTCTCGGTCTGGTCGGAGCCGTGCCCACCCTGCTCCTCTTTCACCAACCGTTCGGTTTCAACGCCATTCTGGGACTGATTGGTCTTGCGGGGATCATCATGCGCAACACCTTGATCCTGGTCGACCAGATTCGCCACGATCAGGCCGCCGGACTCAGTGACTACGAGGCCATTGTGGAATCCACCGTACGACGTGCGCGCCCGGTGGTGCTCACCGCAGTGGCCGCAATGCTCGCCTTTATCCCCCTGACGTTTTCCAGTTTCTGGGGGCAGCTGGCCTATGTGCTGATCGGCGGCGTCGGGGTCGGAACGATCCTGACACTGCTCTTTTTGCCGGCTCTTTATGCAATCTGGTTCAAAGTGAAACAACCTCTCACCGTCGCTGAAGAAGAAGGAGCCTGGACATGTTCCACAGAATTGCAATCCTGAGTATCGCATTTGCTTGCCTGGCCAGCCTGGCTTCCTGCAGCATGGCACCCCGGTATAGCCGTCCCGAGGCGCCGGTCTCCGCGACCTGGCCAACCGGCCCGGCCTACAAGGATGTAACGGGGAGACCTGCCGACAAGGCAGTTGCCGATACGCCCTGGCAGGATTTTTTTGTTACCCCGCAACTGCAAAAGCTGATCAGTCTGGCCTTGGTCAACAACCGCGATCTGCGTGTGGCAACGTTGAATATCAAGAGGTCTCGGGCGCAATACCAG
>Ga0210123_1001705_pt1 | contig 10880 bp, 10 predicted proteins | sample Muzzi_PWB_D2_FD_185535 | JGI IMG/M metagenome (GOLD analysis project Ga0210123, IMG submission 185535) | Wetland microbial communities from San Francisco Bay, California, USA, that impact long-term carbon sequestration - Muzzi_PWB_D2 (SPAdes) | ecosystem: Environmental > Aquatic > Marine >... | reverse complement strand
AGACCATTGGTCGAAACCAGCGCCCTGCAGGAAGAATCGGCCTCTGCGCCGACCCTTTCAGACCGCGTCAATGATTCGGACGGTTCCTCTCTCTCTTTTCGATAGCGATCCCGATCCCGATCCCGATATTTGCCGCGGCCTCGGTATGGGGGTCGGGATCGGGATCGATGTCTTGTTCCTGAATATCGTTCAGTTAGAATCGCTGACGGTGCGTATAAACGATTGACAAAAAGCAGCCTTTGGCTTATTGATCAAAACACACCCGTCATAATAACTGAATTCATACTGCCCACCGAAAAACGGATCTCTACACGAATAGTCTCCGCCAAGGCATTTTTTCTGCTCATCGGAGGTATGCCATGATTCAAGGCGATCATATACATGATGATCGAATAGCGGTTTGGACGGCCACCGGCAGGCTCACTTATCCCGAGATAGAAGCCACAATGGCGGATCTGACGCTTCCCAGCCGAACATCCCGCGTATTATGTGATTTAACCAGGGGCACGGTTGCGGACCTGACCACCAGTGAAGTCGAAGATGTCATCAAGCTCATTATCCGGCGGATCAACGCAATTGCGGGTGCAAAGGCCGCCATTGTTGCTCATGGCAGTGTGGATTACGGTTTGGCCCGCATGTTCAGCATTTTCTCCGAATTGGCCGACCTGCCGGTCATGGTGAAGGTTTTCAGAACCGCCGAAGTCGCCAGGGAATGGTTGGCGTCCAAGGACAAGGCCTGACAAGGCGATCCTCCCCGAAAACCTTCCCCATTCAAAGATATAAATCGATTGGGCATCAGGCGGTGATGCCGCAATGCCGGTCCAATTCTTTCAAGTTTGCTTTCGCAATACAACATCCAGATAAAATAGATAATATTCAATATTTATGCCTGCTCAACTGATTGACGGGTTGACATCATAAAGTTTTATGGTTAAAAGTTTAGAGTTCAAAACATTTGAGTAGGAATTAATTTCTGCTGTCAGTTGCACTTGCTCCAAGTCACCAAACAGGGGCGATGCCTTCCTTTGACAACAGAGTCAGGCGGGATGCATCGGCTCATAAAAATGTGAAGTTATTTTTGAGTGAGCCCTTAACCTTTGATCGGTATTCTATCCCAAAGTGTTGGCAATTTGTTTTTTAACAAAAGCGAGTTGAAATGGATTATGCCGGCAGCATCCTTCAATCTTTAAGAAGGATCATTCGATCAATAGATCAGCACAACAAGCAGCTTGGCAGCAAATACATGCTGACCGTGCCACAATTGGTGTGTCTGCGCCAACTGCTTCAAGAAGGCGAATTGACACCCGGACAATTGGCCGGCGCCGTCTATTTGAGCCAGGCTACGGTAACCGGTATTATTGATCGTCTGGAGGCGAAAGGACTCATCAACCGTGAGCGAAGCACCGTGGATCGTCGTAAAATTCTCGTGAGGTTGACGGATCAAGGCCGCCAGCTGGCCAATAACATGCCTTGGCCGCTGCAGGAACGCTTTTCCGACAGCCTGACCGCCTTGTCGGAGGCTGAACAGGATCAGATCGATACCATCCTCAAGCGGCTGGTTGAGATGATGGAGGCCCCGCCTTTGCCGATATGGCCATTTGGATCTGCGGGGGCGGTGGAACCGGATCAAATCAAGATACCCAAATGAATGGAGTGCAGGCAATGCCCACAGAGACGAAAATAGTGGTTCGAAACCTTTTTAAGATTTTCGGGCCCCAGCCTCAAAATGCGTTGGAAATGATACAGAAAGGCATGTCCAAGGAGGAAATTTATGAGGCCTCCGGCATGACTGTCGGTGTTCAGGACGCCAACTTTGAGATTCAAGCCGGTGAGATTTTCGTCATCATGGGATTGTCCGGCTCGGGCAAATCCACCATCGTGCGCATGCTCAATCGATTGATCGAACCCACCGCCGGTGATGTGCTCGTGGACGGCAAAAACGTGGTCAAGATGAACCAGGACCAACTGGTCAAGTTCAGGCTCCACAACATGAGCATGGTCTTTCAATCGTTTGCGCTGATGCCGCATTTATCCGTACTGGAGAATACGGCCTTTGGGTTGGAGCTGGCCGGGACAGATCCCGAAAAGCGCCGTAAAAGGGCCATGGAAGCCTTGGAACAGGTCGGGCTCAAGGGTTGGGAAGAGGCCTACCCGAACCAGCTCAGCGGCGGCATGCAGCAGCGCGTGGGATTGGCGCGCGGTCTGGCGGTGGATCCCGATATTCTTCTCATGGACGAAGCCTTTTCAGCGCTGGACCCGTTGATCCGCACCGAAATGCAGGATGAACTGCTCAAACTGCAGGAACAGGACCGGCGTACCATTGTGTTCATTTCCCACGACCTTGACGAAGCACTGCGGATCGGCGACCGCATTGCCATCATGGAAGGCGGCCGTGTGGTCCAGGTGGGAAGCCCCGAAGAGATTCTTCAGAGCCCGGCCGATGATTATGTGCGTGCGTTCTTCAGAGGTGTTGATCCCACCAATGTCATATCGGCCGGTGATATTGTTCGTGATACACATCCAACATACATTAAAACCAAGACCGGCAGCATGCGGGCTGCCCATGAATTGTTGAGCGGCAGTGAACGCGAGCATGGATATGTTCTGGACGCCCAGCATCATTTTCTTGGCGTGGTTTCCGCGGACGGCTTGCGCCAGGCGCTGGAAAGTGGCGTGGCGGACAAACCCATCGATCAGGCATTTATGGATGGCGTCCGGCCCGTGCGCATGGATGAATCCATGCAGGATATTCTGCCGGAAGTGGCTTCCTGCAGTTGGCCGGTGCCGGTGGTGGACGAGAATGATGTTTATAAAGGGGTTGTATCCAAAAACCGCTTTCTCAAAACCCTTCACCGCACGGAAGAAGACATCGAGAATCATTATGCGGCCTGATTCTTTAGAAATTAAATTCAGGTTATGTGGAGTCTGCTATGTTTGAAGAAAAAGTCATACCATTGGATGTCTGGGTATCCCAGTTCGTCGAATGGCTGGTGGATAACTACCGGGATGTTTTCCAGGCCATCAAATGGCCCATCGAACAAACACTGAACGGCTTTGATGCCGGCCTGAATGCGGTGCCGCCGTTGCTGATCATTGTGGTCATCGGTATCCTGGCATGGCGGTTTTCGGGTGTTATGTTGGCTATATTTTCGGCGATCACCATGGTTCTTATCGGCCTGCTGGGGTTATGGGAGGACTCCATGACCACGCTGGCCATGGTGTTGTCCGCAGTGGTGTTTTGCGCCCTGGTCGGTATTCCTTTGGGTATCTGGGCGGGTCGCAGCGACCGCTTTGATGCGCTGCTGCGGCCGGCGCTGGATGCCATGCAGACGACCCCCGCCTTTGTCTACCTGGTACCCATCGTCATGCTGTTTTCGGTGGGCAACGTGGCGGGTGTGCTGGCCACCATTATCTTCGCCGTACCCCCCATCATTCGCCTGACCAGTTTGGGGATTCGCCAGGTTCATCCGGAACTGGTGGAAGCGGCACAGGCCTTTGGGGCCACGCGCTGGCAAGTGCTGATGCGGGTTCAGGTGCCGTTGGCCATGCCGACCATTCTGGCTGGGCTGAATCAAACCATTATGATGGCCCTCTCCATGGTGGTCATTGCTGCGCTCATCGGCGCCGGTGGTTTGGGTTCTCCCGTCATTCTGGGTTTGAATACCCTGGATATCGGCAGAGCGGTGATCGGCGGGCTGGGCATCGTTTTGATGGCCATCGTGCTTGACCGCCTGACCCAATCCATGGCGCAAAAAAGAAAAGCTTAGGGCTGTTTAGAATTCAAATAATGGGCAATCATTGTTAATGAACAAAAAAAGGAGACGTGATGAAGCTACTAGTAAAATCCATCTTAGGCGTACTGGCATGTGTGGCGTTGATGACCCCACCGACCCCGGCGTCTGCGCTGAACATGAAGCCGGGAAAAGGTGTGACCGTTAGGCCGGCCCGCGCTACCTGGAATACCGGATTCTTTCAAGAAGCCCTGGTGCACAGGGGTTTGGAGGAATTGGGATACACCGTTAAAAAACCAAAGGACCTGGCCAACCCCATTTTTTATAAATCGGTGGCGCTGGGTGATGTCGACTACTGGACCAATGGCTGGTTTCCCATGCATAACAATCAGCTGCCAAAAAATTTCTACGATAAGGCAGACAAATACGGCTATGTAGTTAAAGCTGGCGGATTGCAGGGCTATCTGGTTTCTAAAAAGGAAGTGGAAAAATATCATATTAAATCCTTGGATGATTTCAAGCGACCTGAGGTTAAAAAAGCGTTCGACGTAAACGGTGACGGCAAAGCCGATCTAACGGCTTGTCCGCCGGGTTGGGGCTGCGAAAAAGTAATCTCCCACCATATGAAGGTTTACGACCTTAAAGACGATATCAATCCCGTTAAAGCGGCCTATGAAGCAGGTATGGCTTCGGCTTTAGGCACTTATAAAAGCGGTGGGCCGGTCTTTTTTTATACCTGGACGCCCAACTGGACGGTATTCAAACTGAAGCCGGGCAAGGATGTGGAATGGATCAATGTCCCCGAGATCATGCCGGACGACTCGCAGAAGGTGGCCAAAGAGCGCATGACCGTCAGCGGCGTTAAAGGTGCCGTGAGCGACCCCATAAAGCTGGGTTTCGTAGTGTCCGACATTCAGATCGTCGCCAATAAGAAGTTCATCGCCCAAAATCCGGCCATTAAAAAATTCTTCGAGGTGTTCACTTTGCCGCTGAGCGATATCAGCGAACAGAACACCAAGATGAATGAAGGCGAAAAATCCCAGAAACATATCAATGGCCACGTCGATCAGTGGATCGCCAAGAATCAGAAAAAATGGGACGGCTGGCTCGACGCGGCGCGCAAGGCGGCACAATAGAAATAAAACGGTCGCGCTGCCTGCTTTTCCTGCCGGGCGCCCGTTTGTATGAGACGGGCGGCGCACCTGTACGCGCTGCTGCCATAGCTTAAAAAGCCCCCGGAATGGGGGCTTTTTGTTTGAAGCTATCTCACAGACCCTCATTCATCGGTATCGGTGACTTCAACCGTTGGTCCGCCGAGTTCTTCCGCCTGCCGGGCGGCGTCTTCCGCCTTGGCTTTATCCTTGGCGGCCTTTCGAAAAGCGGTGGATGCAGTTTGTTCCGCTTCCGTCAAAGATGTCTTCAGCCGATCCACTTGCTCCTGTTGGTCGCTCTTTTCGACGGTAGATTCGATCTCTGCCTTTATTTTCTCGACTGACTGGCTGGCGCGGTCATGCGCTTTCTGGCTTTTGGCGGCCCTGCGCTCGGCATCCCAGAGTTTATCCATGGCGTCAGCCAGCTCTCCGGGAGTCCCTTCTTCGGGCTCGGCATCGAGATCGATATCTTCCGCAGCCATGACCAGCGCCGCCAGCGGTAATTTGGGTAGCACGCGCTCCAGACTTAATCCCTGCAGATCGGTTAACTTGAGCTTGTTAAGCTTAAATGGCAAAAAAACCAGACTGCTTTTCGCGGATTCGGAAACCACCGATTCCGGGGTCGTGTCCACAACGATGTGAGCCTGAGCGTCGATACGCGCTTCTTCCAGCAACTGGTTAAGCTCCTCCTTGGCTTTTGCCAGGCGCTCACCGGTCCCTGCTGTTAATACGCGTATTTCGGCTTTCTGCCAATCGTGATGACGGGTGACCAGGTAGGCAAAGAGCAGCATCAATCGGCTGCTGGCATCGGCCTGCCACCATACATCAATGCGTCGCCCTTCGCGGTCCGATGCGACCATCGTCTCCCAGCGGGTTTCATCATAGCAAAATAAAACCAGATTAAATCCCATTCGGAAGGCTGTTTTCAGATTATGGCCGTATTTCAAGGCTTGCAGCCCACCGATGCCTTTGCCCGATTGTCCGTACCAATTGACCAATACGGTATTGGCATTTAAATGGCCGATGCCGTAACTTTGCAGTATTACAGGCAAGGCCGAGGCGATGTCATCCGCCTGTACGACCAAAGGAAAGGCGTTGAGCTTATTTTTCGTTAAGTGGCGCTGCAATTCTTCTTCTGCTTCTTTTTGAACCTTTCGCATACGCAGGCCGGCGCCTTCAAGGACTCGCACTGCCGTGATGAGCCCACTTTGACCTTCAATCCATAGGCCGAAGGTGAGCAGCGGCAAACGTCGTTCAGGGTGATTGGTAAAGGCGAGGATATGGGGGCGCCAATTGCGATCGTGTTCGGGCGCCTGCGACAGGGCGCTCAACTGGTTGCGAATCACCTGAAAAGCATGCGCACTGCTGCTGTCGGCCCAGCGGGCAGGCCCGGCTGTGTGCCGCAGATATTGATGGATGGCCACCAGAATGGCCATGGCGATGATGCCGTTTTTAATATCCAGCGCTAATATGATGCCCAGGCAGATAAAGCAACCCAGCAGGCTCAGGTAACGGTTAAACCATTTAAAGCGTGGCCGGAAAGAAGGGCTTTTGGTTTGCGCCTCGTAGTAGGTGGCGTAGTTCAGCAATCCATATGAGATTAGAAAGAACATGGTGACCAGCCGGGCGACAAGATTCAGTTGCCCCAGCCCGACGGTGGCCAGCGCGATGCCCAACGTCAGCAGAATTGCCCTGCGGGGGTTGCCGTTTTCTCCGGCGCCTTTGGCAAATGGGGTGAGCAGCGGGAAGATGCGGTCGGCGGACAAGGATTGCAAAATGCGCGGACCACCCAGAAAGCTAGCCATGGCGGAGGAGAGGGTGGCGGCAATAACGCCGGCATCGATGAGGAAACCATAGCGCGCCACATGTTTGATGGATTGATAGTCTTCCATCAAAGTCTTGTTATGCAACACACCGGCGAATACGACAGCCACCAGGAAGTAAACCCCAATGGAGATGCCCACCGCCAGGAAAGTCCCCAATGGCAGGCTCCTGCCCGGATCCTTCAGGTCGCCTGACATGCTGACGCCCTGGGTGAATCCGGTTACGGCAGGAAAGAATATGCCGAAAATCATCCAGAAAGGCGGCGCATTGGCCGGAGCCGACCAGTTGGATGCCAACACGGCAGCGTCCCATTGCCTGAATCCACCCATGAAGAAAGAGAACAAGGCCGCCACGAGCAGGACCATGACGCCATATTGAAAACGGGTGGCCCAATCCGCTCCCAGCCACGCCAAAATAAACAAAAGTCCCACGGCGGTGGTTGCGATGACCCGCGTTGTTAAAAAAGGCAGTTGCGGCGTCATGGAGACCAAGGCCTCGGCAAAACCGATGCAATAAAAGGCGACGGAAACGGATTGTGCCAGATAGAGCACCATCCCGATGGCGCCCCCGAACTGGTGGCCCAGGGTGCGTGAGATAAGATAGTAATCCCCGCCGCCTTTGACCTTCAAGTTGGTGGCCACGGCGGCCAAAGACTGACTGGTCAGAATTGAAATCAGATTGGCGATGGCGATGATGATCAGGGCCCTGGCCATACCGGCACTGCCGGTGACATAACCGAGCCGTAAAAATAAAATAATGCCCAGGATCGTCAAAATGCTGGGGGTAAAAACTCCGGAAAAAGTTCCGAGAGTGCCCGAGGTTGAATTGGAACCCTTTTTAGTCGAAGCGGCATCTTTGTCGGCGACAGGGTCTGATTGCTTCATTGGCGTTCCAAGCGATTGGATTGCAGGGTAATCTGATATCCGGGTTTTCAGCACCATACTCAATGGGTTTTATTGAGGCAACTGATTTTACACCAGACAAGATACAATACCGTTGGGTAATGGGATGGCATACCATATGTGGTGGCATTTGTATGCTGTAGATACGCAATGTGGTAGACCAACGGTGAGCGGGCATTATATTTGCTTGAAATGCTCAATGCGATAATTCAGGAACCAGAAAAACAGGTATGTAGTTTAGGGCACAGCAAACCTGCTTGCCTATTCCGGGCAGACCGGCATGATATCGAAATATGATCCGCGGGTGTCGCGCATTTTGCGGTCCAAGCTTCTACCCGCCATTAAGACGTGTTTTATTGCCCAACAAGCAGTTGATGATACCGATGATGATACGAATCGCCCTTGCCTTTTTTAAGCATTGTCTCGACCCGGGCCGATCAAAGGCAAGGTCCGGTCGACCTGAAAAAAGACCAGGTGTTTGGCCTCCCTGCGTTCTTTTTCCGGTGGGTAGCTTTTTCGCCGCAGTTGGTAGAGCAGGTCGCTCTCTTCTTCTTCGTTGATCATGGTCAGGAAAAGGCGTTTGCCTTGATAGCCGGTGCCATCTTCTTTGAAAAGATAGGCTGCATGGGGGTTGGTTTGCAGGTTGTAATGGGTCAGCCGATCGCGCATGATAAAGGCCACCGAGCCATCATCCATCACATGCGGCCGGCTGTACACGGCCGCATCCACCTGGCCGTCATAATTGGCGGTGGAAAGAATCCCTAAACCCTTGGTTTGATCGAAATATGATTTCAAATTCATGGACCTGTTCTCCTTTTTAAGATGGTCGTTAGTGGTAATATGGGTATAGATTTCCCCGGGGTCAATATTTTGTCCGGCAATACCTTTTTACCGGTATGGAAAGAAAAATCAGCGCCTCAGGTAATAGACATCAAATAGGAACGCAAATTAGTGGCTTTGTTTTTAAGCCCGAATTTGTTGCGCAGGTTCTTGCGATGAAAATGAATCGTGGTTTCAGAGACGTGCAGGATATCGGCAATCTCCTTGCTGCTCCTGCCGTCCTTGACCAGCGCGGCCACCTGCATTTCCTGGGGCGTCAGCAGGATGTTGAGATGGGTGAGGCGCTGCAGCAGGGGAGAGATAACTTCATTCAAGTGGTTCTCAATAATTTCCACGTTGGTTTTGTCTTTGGACCGCAGAGGCGCCCGCTTCAATTTTTCGATATAGGGGAAAACGAGGTCTTTGATATTGGTCAGCACCTTCTGCTCCATTTCCTGCTTGTCCTCTTCTCGCTGGCGCAGCAGCACCTTAAGGGCGATGTTGGTTTCTTCCAGATTTTTCTTTTGTATCTCCAGATCCCGGGTGCTTTCTCGAAGTGCTTCTTCAGCAAGCTTGATGGCGGTTATTTCTTCGTGGCTGATGATGATCCGCGGGGGACCGGTTGAATCCATTTGAATGGCGCGCATGTAAAACCAATGTTGACTGTCAGGTGCGTGGCACGGATAGGCATACAAAAACTCATCCATCTGCCCTTGAATTACCGCGCGAATGCCTCCGGCTACGGCATGAGCGTCTTTAGCCTGCTGGCCTGCGGTAGCGTCACAGATATCAAGGTAATTGTCGCCGATGAAATTAACAGTATCCGCCAATCCGGAACGACGCCCAAATTCCTGCCAAGCCCTGTTGGTCTCTATAATAATGCCGCTGGCATCGATAATGGCAATGTGAGCCGACAATGAATTAAGGACCGTCTTGGCCAACGGATTGTTAAATTCGCACGGTGCGCAGTCGGATGTATTGTGGATCACTTTGATCATGGTTTTTTTAGGGTGCATCGATCCATAATCATCGCATCGCCGTCAGACTTTTTCCATGGCATCGTCATCTTCAGGTGCGGCTTGATCGATATCGATGATCTTTTCGCCGCCAACATAGGGTTTGGTCTCGTACTTGGCAACACGCATGAGTTTTGTGGTAAGTTTTTTAATGCGGTCCATTTGTTCATTCATCTGTTGCAGCTTTTTGGACGCGATCTCTGTCAATTCGACCTTGGACGCCAAAATTTCCATAAAACCTTGCAGGGCCATAAGGGGTTGGTTGATCTCATGGCAGACAGCACCGGCCATTTCCAACACCCCTTGCAACCGCTCGTGGCGGTTTCTTTCCTTTTCCACACGCCGCTGCTCGGTGAGGTCGCGAATCGCAGTTTGATACACCATGCTGCCTTTATAAGTAACCGCCCGGGTATGCGCTTCAATGGGAAAGACAGTTCCATCCTTGCGGATACAATCAAAGCTATAGATGCCCGCCAATCGGTTCCTGAGGGATTCAATGAGCCGGCCGCGATCATGGGGGGCCACAAATTTAAGCATGTTCATGCCGCTCAATTCTTTAATCGAGTATCCGAACATATCCGCCAGTACCTGATTGGCGGCGATGATGGTGCTTTCTTCGCTTAATAGAACGCCTTCCATCGTAGCTTCGGACAGATGGTGATAACGCTCCTCGCTCTCCCGCTGTGCTTGTTCGGATCGCTTTTGCTGGGTGATATCGCGTGCAATGTGAATGCTTCCCGCCAGTTCATTATTTGTGCCATATATGGGCGTTACGCTGACCAGCATCCACTTATCCAGACTTTCCTCGTATATTTCGGATTGATGCATTTTCCCGTCTTCCAGAAGAGCGAGATGCGGGCAGGCCATGGGCGGTCGATCCGAATTGTGGAGCAATTTGTAGCAATGGTGGCCCCTTGCTTTTTCGGGAGAACAGGCCATCGCGTCGGCCATGGCTTGATTGACGGCGACGATACGATGGTTGATGTCCAATATGGATATCATATCCGGAGAAGCATCAAATGCCAGTTGCCAAAGATGTTTGAATTCATCCTTGCTCGGCTTCACGGTGGATGCGGAACTTTTAAATAAATCATCAGGTTCCGGAAGGGTTTGCCGTAGTTGTTTTCCATCGATCTTCATTTGAGATCCCTTCAATCATCCGCTGCAATTCTTAATAATTTAATACAGGTTAGCATCTTTTTCAACCACACGGCGCCTTGGTCGGGCAACATTGGGATTCAGGCGGGAGCGTTGTTGATGCGGGACACCAATCTGTGAATGGCCTGCATATAAGCATCGAATCCGCGCAATAAGATATCGTTGTGGTTGGCGCCTTCGATTTTCAGCAGACTTTTGTCCTGGGCCGCGCTGGCTTTATAGAGGGCCAGCCCATCGGAGCAGGGAATTATATGGTCGAATTCGGCGTGAATGATTACG
>Ga0210123_1001700_pt1 | contig 10889 bp, 9 predicted proteins | sample Muzzi_PWB_D2_FD_185535 | JGI IMG/M metagenome (GOLD analysis project Ga0210123, IMG submission 185535) | Wetland microbial communities from San Francisco Bay, California, USA, that impact long-term carbon sequestration - Muzzi_PWB_D2 (SPAdes) | ecosystem: Environmental > Aquatic > Marine >... | reverse complement strand
ACTAAAAGGCAAAGCATTGTCACACCTTCGAATGCTGCAAAAAAGGCCTACGCGAGTTGAAAAATACTTTAGGCATCCGAAGATTTCTTATGCGGCCTGATTTATGTATTTTGTTGCCGGGTTAATAACTCAAAAAAGAGGGTTTTGGTCAAAGGTGCAGGCAGGGCAGGATTTCAAACCGCAGGCATACTGCAACATGTCGAGGATGTAAATCCGGCACCAGCACCCGGATTGGGCCAAACGACTTTTTTGCGATAGCATATGGATGATAATTTGACACATGGGATAGAATAAAAGAATAGAATTTACGCAAGGAAAAGGTTAACATGTCCGACGAATTTACTCCATCGAAATGGTTCTTCTTCAGAAAAAGCGTCCTGCTCTGTATATCATTCTTTTTGATATCATCTTTAACTTTGCACTATACCTATGCCAACGATTGCGTTTCACGTTCTCCAAGCTATGCAAACAAAAAGACGCCAAATGACAAATTGAAAGTCCGGGATTTGACCGATACCGAGCAAGATCTCCTGAGAAATATGTTTCAATCCCTATCAGGTCGGTGGGAGGGAAATGCAAATGATACTGAATGTAAAGGCAGGACAGGGGAGCGTTATAAAGAAACCAGCACTTTCACAATAAAAGCCGAGGTAAAAACAGACCGCAATGGAGACTTGCGGCTGGAATCAGTTTTGTATTCCGAAGAGCAGCACACTCGCCATTCTGAAATTATCGAATTTTTTCTGACTGACAATAAACTGAGGTTTGATAACGATTCAGGTGCGGGTGATGTCGAGATTATCGATATTTCGAAAAATAGGATTAAGTTTCTTAAAAGGGCATCTATGGGTGGCGGGTGGCAGAATGCCGGACCTATCAAACGTGAGCTTTTTATTACGCTGAGCAAAGGCAATAACTTATTCACCTTTCAAATGTCGATTTATTCACAGGGCAATTTCGTTGCCAACAGGATACGGAATTACAAAAAATAGATCGAAACTGCTTTGTTGAAATTCAAAATCTCTTGATCCAAACCAGATCTGTTCTTTTGAATGGCAATCCCCACCGGGGGCTGCCAATTGATATTTGCCAGAAAATCCACTGTACGGTAGCTGATGTCCTGCTACTTTTTTTTCAGTGCGCTATGCGCCTCTAGCTGGCTTTCGTAGATTTGCGGTGCCACACCTTGACTCTTAAGCGCGTCGCCGATCTTCATGCGCAAAAAGGCGCTGGTGGTATATCGTGTTACGCCGGTATAGTAACGTTCCACCACCCTTTGAACCATCCTGACGTAAGCATCTATCAGCTCCGGCGAAATCTCGAAGTTATCGTAATTGACGATGGCAAAGACTTTGCGCTTCAGAGGGGCCAGTATGCTTTCCACGGCGGCTTCAATTTCCGCAATGGTCGCTTTGGCGCGTACGGCAAGACCTTCGAAATTGATGAAGAAGATATTTTCTTCGGGATTGTAAACCAGTCTTTCGTCCAGCGGAATGGTTACAAGATCCGGTTTTAAATTCATGGGCTGCAGGTGAAAGATACGCGCATCCATCAAGGCCGGCGGTTGATGGATCACCGGTGTAAACCCCATCTGTGACAGTATATGCTTGTCAAGATCCACGCCCGGGGCAATCTCGATCAGTTCCATGCCGCCGGCAGTGAGCGCAAAAACGCAACGCTCGGTGACATAGAGCACCGCCTGATGCTTGCGCACGGCATACGCCCCGCTGAAGGTGACGTGCTCCACATGATCCACGAATTTTTTCACCTTGCCTTCGCGTACAATTTTCAGTGAACCATTTTCAACCTGAATTTCGAGGCCGCCAGCCGTAAAGGTGCCCACAAAAATCACCTTCTGCGCATTCTGACTGATATTAATAAAGCCACCGGCACCGGCCAGTTTGGGACCGAATTTGCTGACGTTCAGGTTACCGTATCGATCGGCCTGGGCCAGACCCAGATAGGCCATATCCAGTCCGCCGCCATCGTAAAAATCGAACTGCGCCGGTTGATCGATCAACGCCTCCGTGTTGGCGGCAGCGCCAAAATTGAGCCCGCCGGCAGGCAAACCGCCGATGACGCCGGGCTCGGCGGTCAGTGTAATCAGGTCCAGAATTTTCTCTTCATTGGCAATGTTAGAAACCCCTTCGGGCATGCCGATGCCCAAGTTCACCACGCTATTGGGCTTTAGCTCGAAAGCCGCACGCCGGGCGATGATTTTACGCTCGCCCATCTCCAGGGGCGCGATGGATTGCACCGGGACTTTGATTTCACTGCTGAAGGCGGGATTGTATTGGGTGCCAAAGGTCTGCCAATGGTTTTCAGGCCGGGCCACAACAACGCAGTCCACCAATATGCCAGGGATCTTGACATCGCGGGCCTTGAGGGTGCCGCGACCGGCAATTCGTTCCACCTGTACGATGACCATGCCTTTGGCATTGCGGGCGGCCGTGGCGATGGCCAGCGACTCAAGGGTCAGGGCCTCTTTCTCCATGGTGATGTTACCGTCACTGTCAGCGGTGGTGCCCCTGAGAATGGCCACATTGATGGGCATGGTTTTATAGGCCAAATACTCCTGGCCGTCGAATTCAATCAACTCTACAATATCTTCTTTGGTTCGCGTGTTGATCTTTCCACCGCCGTTGCGCGGATCCACAAAGGTGCCCAACCCCACTGAGGTTATGGTCCTCGGCTTGTGGGCGGCGCTGTCCCGGTACATATGAGAAATCACGCCCTGGGGAAGGTTGTAAGCCTCTATTTTGTTGTCAAAGGCCAGCTTCTGAAGCTTGGGAACCAAACCCCAGTGCCCTCCGACAACGCGTTTAATTAACGCTGCATGCCCGAGATGGTTCAATCCACGCTCGGCACCGTCCCCTTGTCCGGCGGCGTAAACCAAAGTCAGTCCTCTCGGATGACCGTTCTGTAAAAAGTATTCTTCGAGGGCTATGGCAATATCCTCCGCGAACCCGGTCCCCACAAAACCGCCCGTGGCCACGGTATCGTTATCGCGAATGATGCGTACGGCTTCTTCAGCACTGACGATTTTGCCTTTTTTGGCATGCTGGGGAGGAAACGAAGACAGCAATGGATGGGTATGGGATTGTTTCTGCTTGCTGGACATGGATGAACTCCTTCAATTATTTGCCCCATATCTTAACGCATGTCGGATCACGCGTCGATAAATAAGTTTCCACAACCGTAACGTTTTGCCAAATAATGGAGAGCATGCTATTGTTTAAGCGGTTGACCTGATAAAGGGAAACCTTCGACACATAAGCATTTCTGACTTGTGCAGATGATTGAGGCACATAGGAACCTCCGCTCTAAAAAGCAAAACGGTGCTATAATTCTGTCAGCACTGAAATTCGTCAGGCGGTGGACAAATGAAAGCCATCCGCATCATAAAACGATTTTGGTGTGTAATTTCCGTTCTTATGCTCCTGTCAGCAGTGGCCAGAGCCGGTGAACGGCTGGATCGGGATTTTGCCCCCCAAAGTTACCCCTATTCCGATCATCGTGATTTTTATGTTTTTCTGCCCGACAGCTATGATGGCCATACGGCGATGCCCATGGTCATGGTGCTGCATGGCTGCCATCAAACCCGTGACACCATATTAGATGAATTTGGCTGGGATGAAGTGGCTGATCGGCATGGCTTTATCCTGGTGGCGCCGGACATCTCCACCGATGATATGATGCGCTATACCCATTGCTGGGGATACTGGGAATCCAAGGAGATTCATCAGGGCCGGGGAGAGGTGGAAGATTTGCACCGCATCGGTCAGCAGGTCGAGCAGGAGTTCCGCATCGACCCGAACCGGCGTCACATCGTGGGGCTCTCCTCAGGAGGGTTTATGGCCAATGCCGCCGCCGTGGCCCACAATGAATATTGGGCCTCCGCCGGCGTTCATTCGGGCGGCGGCTATAACGAAAGCGCCGGTACCTATGCCGCGGTATGTGCCAACCCGAGGGAATCATCCGGCCACTTTAAAGCGCCCGCTGCCATTGCCGCCGATATGCGAGCAGAAATGGAAGACAGCTACCCGATTGCGCTCATGCTGGTGCATTCAAAAAACGATTGCTCGGTGGGCTATGGTGTGGAAAGCAATCCCTTGCAGTGGGGCGGCCTGACCTCCAACCGCGATGCATGGCTGGCGGTCAACGGCGGCACCCTATTCGCCGAATCGGATTGTTCCCGCGACGGGATTGAATGCCACCATCGGAAATACGGCACCGCGGCGCACACCACCCTGGAAATCGTCAGTATCAACGGACTGATTCAGGATACGGATGCCAACAAAGGTCATTATTGGTCCGGCGGAAAAGCCGACGGGCAATGGACCAAAACCAGGGGGCCGAAAGCAGCGGATCTTTTCTGGAATTTTTTTAGCCAACATCCGCGCCGTGCCTGCGACACGTGTCCCGCCCCACCCACCGGACTGATGGCCACAGACGTGGGCGAAGACCGTATCACCCTGTCCTGGAACGCCAACCGTGAAGAAAATGTGACCGGATATCGCCTCTACCGCAACGGGACCAAGGTTATTTCCGCGCCGATCCCGGGGACGACTCACATCGACACCGGTCTCCAGCCGGCTGCAATTTATACCTACCATGTCACCGCAGTCAATGCATTGGGCGCCGAAAGCCTGCCTTCCCGCAATCTGGAGACCGGAACTGCAGGGGCAATGAACTGCCGTTCCTATTCCGGGACGCTCTCCGCGCATCTATCTCACGGACGCGCTTATCGGGAAGAAAAGTGTATCGGCTGGTGGTGCTGGTTTTGGCCCTGGCCTAAAGTTTCCGGCTACTACGCCGCCGGCAGCAGTGAATATCTGGGAAGCAGTGATAATGCACAGATCATCTTGTATACTTCGGACGACCAGAGCTACGGTACTGAAAATTGCAGCTCGGAAAGATAAATATAGAAACCTGCAGGGAATAGAGGGTATATTCCTGCAAAAAACCTCTTAATACAAGGAGCACCCCATGCCCATCGTCACGATCTCAAGAGGAAGCTATTTCTACGGCAAATCCGTCGCGGAGAAGCTGGCCGATAGACTGGGGTACAGGTCCGTATCCCGCGATGATATTATCGACGGTCTTGACGAGTTCCACTTGCCGGAGATCAAGCTGGTGCGAGGATTGAATGACGCTTTCAAAGTCCTGGACCGTTTTCCCAACGGAAAAAAGAGATTCATCACCGCCATCAGCGATGCCTTGTTGAAATGCTTTATGCAGGAAAATGTAGTTTACCATGGGCTGGTGGGCCATCACTTTGTCAAGGAAATCTCCCATGTCCTCAAAGTGCGCATCATTGCCGATACCGAAAGCCGTGTCGCCCATGAAATGGCGCGCGAGAATATCTCCGCAGAGAAGGCAAGGTATGTGCTCAAGACAGACGATGAGGAGCGCAGGCGGTGGTGCATGTTTCTCTATGGCATCGACTTGTTCGACCCGTCGCCCTATAACATGGTCATTCGCGTGGGGCACCTGTCGGAAGACGATGCCGTGGACATCATTGCCAAGGCTGTCGAACTACCGTCATTTCAGGAAACGACCGCCTCGCGGACGGCCCTGGCCGACAATGCCCTGTCCGCTGCCGTCAGCCATGCCCTGTTCGATTTTCCCAATGCCATGGTGACCACCACGAACGGGCATGTCAAAGTCACGCTTAAAATGCCGGAAGACCAGGCCCAGGCCATTGCCGAACGGGTGGATGGTATTCTTGGATCTATAGAAGGGCTGAAGCAGCAAACGGTGGTCATCGATCCCTATTATTGATGACCGCGTATGCCGGCTGCTTTCAGAGCAGTTTCCTGGACCAAGCCATCAATCCTGAAGCGCAGACGCCTCCGCCGCCAGCAGGGCCGCCCCCAGCGCACCCACCAACTGCGGATCGTCCGGCAGCAGGACCGTGCGCCCCAATTTCTCGGCCAAAAGATGGCACATGCAGGGATTTTTGGCCACTCCGCCGGTAAAGACAATATCTCCTTGTGACGAAATGCGATTGATCATTCCGGCCGCCCGGCGGATAACGCTGCTGTGCACGCCACGGGCGATTTCGCCGCGGTTCCCCCCGCGGGCAATCAGGGAGGTGACCTCGGATTCGGCAAAAACCGTACACATGCTGGAGATGCTGAGGCCCTTCCGGGCCCGCAGCGCTTCCGGGCCGAACGCTTCGATCCCGAACCCCAGTGTCGCGGCCATGATCTCCAGGAACTTACCGGTACCGGCAGCGCAGCGGTCATTCATTTCGAATTTTCTGACCCTGCCGTTTTCCAGCAGCGCAATGGCCTTGCTATCCTGCCCGCCGATGTCCAGGACGGTGTGGGCGTCCGGGAAAAAGGCCCGTGCCCCCCTGGCATGGGCCTTGATTTCCGTAACCGTGGGTGCATCGAATGAGATCTCGAAGAGGCTGCGACCATATCCGGTGGCCATGATGCGGTCGTAAGCGACCCCCGCGAGCAGTTTCCCGGCTTCGGCAATGGGATCAAAACCCGTGTCGGCCTGAAGACTCAAAAGAATCTCCCCGGTTGGATCCACCACGACCAGTTCAATGGTCCGCGAACCTATATCGATTCCGGCAAAACGCATATTGGTATAAAGCTGCGGCTAGCGCAATTGTTCGATGAAGGCCTCAACCCTGGTCTTCAATTGTCCGGCATCCTCATTGCTGTAATCGGTCTCGATACGCAGACAGGGAATATTTTTCTCCTCCAGCGCTTTTTCCACCGGAATGGCCTCCATGAGATAGGGCTGGCAGAACTGCAACCCGTAATGAATCACCCCGTCTGCCTTGTAGGCGGCGGCCATCTCTTCAATATGGGCCAGACGGTCCGGGTTGGGCGTAAAAATGGCACAGTCCACCTTGAAATATCGATCGGTGATGGCCTCCATCATCTCATCGACGGATTCACCGGAGGCATCCGTCAGGTTGCGCGTGCCGCGCTCGCCCACGCAGGACTCCTCGCCTACGATCACGGCGCCGGAACGCTCCACAATAAAAGGCAGCTTCCAGTTGGGCACCGCCTGGGGGCAGCCGGAGACGAGGATGCGGGGTTTCCTGGCAGCGCTGACACCCATCTTATTCTCTACCCGCACTTCCAGTTCATCACAGATCTTGTTCACCGCATCGGTAAAGCGGGCCGGGTTGTCGTAAAGGAAGACCTGGTTGGCCAACAAGGCATCCAGGCCGGATATGGGCGCCGGGTCCGCCTTGCGCAGGGCGGACAGCCTGTGGATGGCGGCCCGCTTGGCATTCACGGTCTCAATGGCCTGCCTCAATGATTGAACCGTAACTGCGACGCCGGTCAGATCTTCCAGCGCGGATTTGAAACGGTAGTATTCGGCCTTCAACAGGGATTTACCCTGCGCGGATTTGGCCTGCGGCATATCCATGACAAACAGATTGTCCACCAGATGGTCGAGTGTTTCATAGGCTTTTTTCTTGCCGTCGCAGGTATTTTCTCCTACCACCATGTCCGCGCTCTCCAGATAGGGGCAGACTTTACCGAGTTTGAACCCGAAGGTCGATTTGATCAGCGCACAGGTATTGCGGGGCAGGAGTCTTTCTACTGCGTCGGTGGCGAAATCGGCCCCGGCACACAACCCCACCAGGGTGGCATTGGCGGCCAGCACGAGTTCTTCGGGCACGAAAACGCAATAGCACCCGACAATCTTGCGTCCGGCGGCTTTTTCATCCAGCAGCTCCTTGATGCGCAGGCCATGGACTTCGCTCATGACGAAATCGAAATACCCCATCCCCTCAGGCCGCTCTTTTTGCGACAAAAAAATATCCTGATAGGCATTTCCCAGGACGCCCAACAGGGCGTCGTGGGCTTTCAGATCAAGCCCCAGATCGGCCCACATGGGACGATAATCTTCACTCATGGTAAACTCCTTGATTATGGTGGTATGTCATACCTTCGGGCGACTAGTGGCCATCTTGAAATACGGATTTTAGCCCAAGCTGTGGGGGGGCCTGGTTTCAGACCACAGGCATGCTATCGCATGTCGTGGAGTAAAACCCGGTCCCAACACCCGGATGGGGCCAAAACACTTATTTGAGATGGCGTCTACTTCTTTTCGGCATCATAGGGCCAGCCGTTCATTCCCTTTTCAAGGATTAGCAGGCGGTGTTTTTCGATGCCCTGGGCTTTGTAGAAATCGTAGGCTCTTTTGGCCCCGCCGGCGCCCCGGGGGCAAATGATCACGATATCATCGCTGGACGCTTTTATACCGGGCAGCAATTTAGCCAATTTTTCTTTTTCTGCCTGGGTTTTCACGGGGTAGGCATTGGTCTCAAGGGAACCCTGAATATGACCGGCGGCATATTGCGCAACCGGACAAATATCGACAATCGTCACCGGTGTTTTGGTATCAATACGGGCTTTCAGGGCTGCGGCCGAAATATAATTGTAGTCTTCGGAAGCATCCGCCCAGCATATTCCCGCAGCCAAACATAGAATTGTTAACAACAGAAAGGTTCTCTTTACCATGTTGGTCCTCCATTGATTGTTTTTGATCAAACCGCGTGTTCTGCACACGGTAAAAACTTAAACGAGCGGAGACATGCCGTCTCCGCTTTATTACCGTTTTAGGATTAAGCGCGGAGATATATTCGATGGAAATTTTCTATAAGTCAAATCGGTTATATCTATAGGTTGGTTTTAGCGTAATTGGAAATATCTATTGGAGCTTAGGGTTCGCGCAGAAATAAGTTCCCCTTTTTAGGTGTTGAGGCGCATAAAATGAGGAACTTATTTTTGCACGAGCCCTAAATGCAAGGATGGGGTCAGGACCACCGCTAATACCACTCGATACTCCGGGGATCATATGCCACCCAGGCTTGCTGACCGGGAGCGAAGCTGCTATGGGATGCCTGGGATTTCGGCAGGTATACGTTCAACATGGCATCGCCCACCTGAACGGCAGCGCCAACACGACCGGTGGACTGCTCGTAATTCAGGTGCAGCAAAATTCCTTTGAGGCCGCGTTGTGGGGCGGGAATTCGTTGAGGGTCCAGATAAAGCTCCATCCGATCGGCTGCTATGGCGGCCACCGCCGTGTTCATATCCGACGGATGGCCGTGGGCTTCAAAGACCTGGTCCGCCTGCAGCGCTTTCGTCAGCAAGCCGTCGCCATTGGTCTGCCAGGGCCCGAATATCAGGGTCTGAAATCCGCTGCCCAATATTCGCCCGCGGAAAAGGTGCAGCAATTGATCCGCAATGTCTGCCAGCCAATTGGCATCGTGGCTGGTAGCAATCAAAGTGGTGCCCCATTGCTGCCGCGCATGCAGGGCGGCCGCCTTGATCATGCGCGCGCTGGTGGCGTCCACGCTGGCGGTGGGCTCGTCCATCAGCAGCACTTCAGGCTGCAGCGCCAGCCGCGCAGCCAAGGCGACCCGCCGGGCCTCACCCCCGGAGAGGGCGAACCAGGGACGGCGGGCAAACGCCTCCGGCTCAAGGCCAACCATCTCCATGGCTTCATGCACGCGAAGGCGCACATTATCGACACCGGCATGTTTTTTAAATCTCAAACCGTACGCAATATTGTTGTAAACGGAGCGTTTGAGCAAATAGGCGTCCTGGGGCAGCAAGGCCACCTTGCCGCGAACGCTGTCAGCAAAGGTTTCGGCTCGCCTGCCTTGGTAGCGAATCTCCCCGCGGGCGGGCTTAGCGACGAAACCAAGCAGCGAAAGCAGCGTGCTCTTTCCAGAACCGTTGGGCCCTACCACGCCGGTCACTGCATCGACAGAAACGGTCCATTCGTCGATGGTCAGTACCGGTTGACCGTCGTAATCATGGACAATGTCTTTGAGTTCGTAGAGTGACATGGGTATTCCCAGGCGAAAGAAAAGTGGACACCATTTCGATCTATTTTCGTCGCAACATTGATGCCGGCAAAGTCACGGCAAAAGCGATAAGCAGCAATACCAGACCCAGGGCGATGCCTGTGGAAAACATGCCCTTGCCGGTCTCCAAGGCAATGGCGGTGGTGATGGTGCGGGTGTGCCATTTAATATTGCCCCCCACCATCATGGAAATCCCAACTTCAGTCATCACCCGACCGTAAGCTGTCAGGCCGGCCGCCAGAATTCCGTGGCGTACCTCCCAAAGGCTGGTAAAGAGCAGTTGGCGGCGGTTGGCCCCCAAGGAGACCAGCGTCGTGCGCAGGCCGGTCTCCATGCCTTCGATAGTCGTCGCGCTGAGCGCGATAACCACCGGTAGCGCCAGAATGGTCTGACCGATGGCTATGCCGGGCAAAGTAAAGAGCAGTCCCATTTCGCCCAGAGGGCCATGCCGGGTAATGAAAGCATACACCATGAGGCCGATGAATACCGTCGGCAGGGCCAACAGCGTATCCACCACCAGCCGGATCTGACGACGGCCGGGAAAGCGAAGATAACCGATGACAAAGCCCAAGGGCACGCCCAGCAACAAGCTGGCGGCCATGGAGAAACTGGAGGCCTTGACCGTGGCGGCCACCGCGGAGAAAGTTTCAGCATCACCGGACAAAAGCAGCTTGATTGCCTGAACGATGCCGTTAAGAATGTACTCCATAGCCTATCAAACCAAAATATTGACCACCCGCGCGAGAGGCGGCCTGGATTACCAGCCAGTAGCGAAGCCAAAGCACCCTTGAAAAAGATCCCTTGTTAAACCAGGCTCTGGAGTTCTCCGGTCGGCCCTGAAAATGCCGTATAATCCAGAGCCAAGGCGCCCAAGGATGAAGCTGTAGTCCTCTACTGCGAAGACCTGGCAACGCATCTCCGGCACACGTTGAAAATGCCGGAGAGCTCCAGAGCCAAGACGCCAGGGCTGAAGCCGTAGTCCTCCCTACTGCGAAGACCTGGCAACGCAGGATATGGAGTTCTCCGGCACACG
>Ga0210123_1001699_pt1 | contig 10893 bp, 8 predicted proteins | sample Muzzi_PWB_D2_FD_185535 | JGI IMG/M metagenome (GOLD analysis project Ga0210123, IMG submission 185535) | Wetland microbial communities from San Francisco Bay, California, USA, that impact long-term carbon sequestration - Muzzi_PWB_D2 (SPAdes) | ecosystem: Environmental > Aquatic > Marine >... | reverse complement strand
CCGCGCAGGATAGCGCCGAGCATATCGTTGTCGATGACGAAACTCTCCAGGCAGCAACCGAGCAAGCTGGCATGCATGCCGGCCGACTCGTAGATCATGTTGCCGCCGGCCTGAGCTGCCAAGGCGACGGTGTACCCCTTTTCGTAACCCGCCTGGGCATCCGGGACCTTGGAATCGGTCATGCCCGCGGGCAGCCCCCCGGTCAGGTCGTAGAAGTGCGCCATCTGCGCACAGGCCGCCGAAAGCACCGCCTGTTCGCCGCTGCCGCCGCTCATCGCGCCGGTCCGCAGGTCGGACACGAAGGGCCAGGTGCCGAAGATGCAGGGATGTCCCGGCACGATAAGATTGACGTAGACCAGGCCGGCCAACACCTCGGCCACTTCCTGGGCGACGGCGCCGGCTAGCGCCGCCGGGCTGGTCGCGCCGGCTTGGCCGGCGGCCAGCAGCAGCACGGGCATGCCGGCCCGGACACCGACCTCGAGGCAGCGGCAGGCGTCCTCGGCGAACTTGAGCGGCGGTACCACGAAACAGCTCGACATGCTGACGAAGGGCCGCGCACGCCAGGCCGCCTCGCCGCCCGCGACCGCATGCAGCATTTCGATCGTCTCGGTTGTGTGTTCCGGCTGAAAGAAGCTGGTACCGACGTGCTTCGTGGTGCCGGCCAGGCAGGCGTAACAGGTGTTGACGTCGAGCTCGCGCGGGTCGGTCAGGTCGCGCAGGACGATCGGGCGTTGCAGGAAATGGATGTGGTCGAGCACGTCGACCAGTCGGGCGATATCGTAAAGGTCCGCGAGCGTGGATTCGCGGTACTCGCCGGTGACGGCATCGACCATGTGGACTGCGGCCCCGGCCGTGCCGCAATAGACGTTGCGGCCCCAGGGTTCCATGTCGTGGCGTGGGTCGCGGGCGTGCAGCACGAAATGGCGGGCGGCCTTGGCCAGCGTGTCCTCGACCAGGGCGCGGGGAAACAGCAGGCGTCCCTGCTCGGTCAGGCGGCCGCCGGCCTGGGTCACCAATTCGATGCACGACGGGATCGCGTTGCTGAGCCCGATCTGTTCCAAGACGTCGAGGGCCGTGCGATGAATCCGCTCGACGGCCGCATCGGAAAGCGGCTTGTAACGGCCGCCCGGGACGCCGCCACGCACGGCCCGTTCGGCCTCCGGAATCGGCGCCGCCCGCAGTTCCCGCCGTGCCTCGCGGCCGCCGCGCCGGCGGCTGGCAACAGTTGTCTCGCTCATGCTCTTACTCCAAAGGCCTAAGGCACCATGCTCTCGGTGCACCGCGGCGATTTTACGCCTCGCCGCGAGGCCGGCTCTGATCTATGAAAGGCGCGACGAGCCTTCCGCGGGAGAGACGACAGGTGTACCCAGATCTGAAAGACAAACGCGTCATCGTGACCGCAGGCGGCAGCGGGATCGGCCGCGCCGTTGCCGAGGCGTTCGCCGATGCCGGGGCCAGGGTCCACGTTTGCGACACCGACGCCGCGGCACTCGAAAGTCTGGCTGCCGCGCGGCCGGATATAGTCGGCACCGAGGCCGACGTCGGCGATCCCGATCAGGTCGACCGTCTGTTCGACGCCAGCTTGGACCGTATGGGCGGTCTTGACGTCCTGGTCAACAACGCCGGGATTGCCGGCCCGACCGGTCCGGTCGAGGACTGCAGCGTCGCGGACTGGCGCCGCACCTTGGCGATCGATCTGGACGGCCAGTTTTTTTGTCTCCGCCGCGCCATGCCGGTAATGAAACAGGCACGCGCCGGCGCCATAGTGAATATCTCCTCGACCGCCGGGCTGTACGGCTATCCGCTGCGCAGCCCCTACGCCGCCGCCAAATGGGCCGTGATCGGCCTCACCAAATCGGTCGCGGCGGAAGCCGGCCCCTTCGGCATTACGGTCAATGCCATTTGCCCCGGCAGCGTCGAGGGCCCGCGGATGGCCCGCGTCATAGCCGCTGAGGCCCGCGCCAAAGAAGCCACGGAGCAGGCGATCCGCGACAGCTATACCCGACACGCCTCGTTGCGCTGTTTCGTCGCGGCGGAGGATATCGCCAACGGCGTCTTGTTTCTCTGTTCGACGGCCGGCGCGCGGATTTCCGGCCACGTCCTGACGATCGACGGTAATACCGAAACCCTCAGCGGCTAAGAAGAATGCGCCCGGCACCGACTCGCCTCCCCTCGCGGCCTGCCGAGACGAAGGCGCCCGACACGACCGTGAAAGATCGCCTCACGCTATCCCAGCCCGAATAGAAAACCAGTCTTTTTTGGCCTGGAATTTGCCCGCATGCGCCATTGCCGCGAGCCGCGGCGGTTCCCGCCCGGCAGGTGCCGGTACCCTCTTCCGGCGCCCTTTCGGAGCTCTCCGTCGCGTGCGGTAAAGCGAAATGCTTCGCCAGTATTTCGGGACTACCACCGGGCCGGTTCAGGGCCTCGTTGCCGGACCAGCCAAGCGAAGCTGTTTACCGATGCAACGACTTCAATAATGAAGCTCGCCCTGGTCTTTATCTACAATTTGATAATATTTAAGGCAATATTACAACTTTATGGTTCTGTTTATTTCCGTAAAATAGACGTGTCTGAAGTATAAGTTATTTTGTCATTAAGACCGCCTTAACTGTTCGCAGGGTAATCTTCACCGTTACAAGGCCCGGCGTCCATGGCGCTCGGCCCCGATTCCGGGACCGAATCGTCTTGGGTGCCACGTCGTGGTGTCAATGTGCCATTGGGGCCACGCGGCAAAGTTGCCTGTCGAACAGCCCCAGGGGAGCTACGCCCGCATGCGTGTCATTGCCTTCGCGTCCCAAAAAGGTGGGTCCGGAAAGACGACCATTGCCGGGCACATCGCAGTGCAGGCCGAGCGTGCCGGGGACGGTCCGGTCGCCATTATCGATACCGACCCGCAAGGCAGCCTCTCCGACTGGTGGAACGCGCGACAAGCGGAAACGCCTCTCTTTGCACAGACCTTCATCTCGCGGCTCGACGAAGATCTGCGCAAGATGCGCGAAGCCGGAATCAAGCTCCTCGTGTTCGATACGCCGCCGGCGATCACCGCGACGATCGAGCAGGTCATTCGTGTCTGCGACCTAGTGGTCGTCCCGACCCGCCCGAGCCCGCACGACCTGCGGGCGGCCGGCGCCACCGTCGACCTCGTCGAGAAGATCGGCAAGCCATTGGTCTTCGTGATCAATGCCGCTACGCCGCGCGCCCGGATCACCGCGGAAGCCGCGATCGCGCTGTCGCAGCACGGGACGGTCGCGCCGGTGACCGTGCATCACCGCACCGAATTCGCTTCGAGCATGATAGACGGCCGCACCGTCATGGAGTTGTCCGGCAATCCACGCTCGGTCGAAGAAATCGTCCAGTTGTGGGACTACCTGGAAGACCGGCTGGATCGGGCAACGCGGCCGGCCCACGAAGAAAACCGAAAGCACTCGTCCTTTAGGGAACAGTTTTACGCATCGCGGGCTGACCATAAAAGGGAAACGGCGTGACTGAAACAAAGATTACGGGAGGTAGAGCGGCCGGCCTGACCGGATCGCTGATGATTCGCAAGGGAACCGCAGCACCGGCCCTTGCGACACCACAGAAGGACGGCGTACCGCCACCGGCGTTGGCCCGCGCAGAGCCGGCACCGACGCACAAGGGCGCGGAATGGCTCCCGGTACACCCGGGTCCCCTGAGCCTCGTCCAAAAGCGCAGCGAGCCGGCCTCGCTGACGGGGTCTCGGCCGAGCCGGCGCTCCCGGAACAATCGCGTACGGGTCTCCCTGCGCCTCGATATGGATCGCCACCTCAGGCTCAAGCTGATCGCGGCGCACAGTCGGCGCACGCTGCAGAGCGTGTTGATCGATGCGCTCGACGACTATTTCGACAGATGTACGCCCGACGTGGTGGATAGTTCCTATCTGTCGGACCTGCACGGTCCGGCAAGGCCGATGCCTGTCGAAGAACAGCAGCGTGCCCTCGGCAAAATCGGTGCGGAGTTGGTTCGTGGATCCAATCGGCCCTGATAACGCCGTGCCGGAACCCGGCCGGGAACACCGCCTCGACGGAGACGAGGAAGGACCGGGCCAGTCTCACGATTCGGCAGGCTCATTGCTGTCCATCAAAGTGCGCCGGAGAATGCCACACCGCCCCAGAAACGACGCCGCGGCGGCGCCGAAACCGAACACGGATCTCCGCTTCCCGCCCGACCACAACGGCCAAGAGGTCGAAGAGCCGGAAGGTTTGCCTGCACGGCCGACGCCGCAAACCACCGTCCCTGCCCTCGACAGCGAGACGGGCAGCCGCGATCCATTGTTCGACTCCGGGCCCAAGCGGCCCGCCGAACCGCCGCGCCGACGCCGGCCCGACGAGATCGTGACCTATTGGTCGCATCTCCGCGCCGGCCGCCGCTTTCCGGCCCTGGCCGATATCGACCTTGGACGGATCGCGACCGAATGGCCGAACAGCCTGATGATCCGTCGCCGCGCGGGCAGCCGCGTACTCGAGGCGGAGCGTATCGGCGGCGCTCGTCCAGCGTCGGGCTCACCGCGTAACGACGACGAAAGCGAGGCGCGGTTCGACGTTTCCCCCCTGATGTTGCAGTGGCTTCTTTCCCTCGCCGGCGAGGTCACCAGAACGAGACGTCCAATGGGGGACACCGAATCGTTTCCATCGCTTAGGAAGAGCGTAGGTTACCGTGCCTTCGCCCTGCCCTTGAGCGATGACCAGAAGGAGATCGATCACATTCTGTGCCATGTCTGTCTGGAAGAGTAGTGAAGCCGACGCCGGGCGGACATCGACAGCAGGGTTAACATCTTCCTAACCGGGAAGCCGGGTAACACTTCCCTAATAAGAAGAATGCATATTTAGGTCAGTGCAAAGGGCAGAAGTCATGAAAGCGATCCATCGCGGAGGGCGATCCACCAAGATCGCAGTAGCCTTCGGCGCACTCCTCGCTACCACGAGCTGCGCCGGCATCGACACGCGTTATCCGCAGGAAGGCAACCTGCCGCCGCACCTGGATGGCGGTACCGGACAATTGCTCCGCTACTGCGAAAAGTTCTACTCGGCCGGCGATCTGGTGAGCGCTGCCGCCATGTGCGAGCGGGCCCACAACCTCGATCCCCAGAACCCCGAACCACTGCTGCAGCTCGCCGAAGTTCTCAACGCCATGAATGCGCCGCAAAAAGCGATCGCGGCCTATCGCCAGATCCTCGATACGGATCCCGGCCATGCCGAGGCCCGCTATCGTCTCGGCCGGCAATACGTCTCCTTGGGGCAATACGATCTGGCCGAGGCCGAGTTCCGTGCTGGATTACGCCACAATCCGAACGATCCCCGCCTGTATAACGCCCTGGGTGTCGCGAACGGCCTGTTCGGCGATCATCTCGCGGCTCAGGAGGCGTTCCGCAAGGGTCTCGAAGTCGATCCCAGCCAAGTGTCACTGCGCAACAATCTGGCCTTATCCCTCGTGCTCCATGGCAACCGCGAGGAAGGCATTGCGATGCTCGAGGAGCTTGGGACCGGGCCTCTGGCAAACGACACGACGCGTGAGAATCTGCAACTCGCCTATGGAATCAGGGCCGCCGCCGAGAGCGAGGCCGCCCTCGCCGAGAATCTTCCCGAGGATGCGCCCCAACCGACCACTGGCGACTCCCCGGGTCTGGCCATGACGGCCCAGCGGAACGTCGAATCTGCGTCCGATTCCGACGACGCCATGAACCTAGCGGGCGGCGGTGCCGGCTCGTCGGATTCCAGCCCGGATCAGGACGGAAGCCCGATCGCGCTCGGTATGGCGATGCGCCCGAGCGAGCCCGCAATTGAGGATCCGGCGCCCAAGAGAATCTTGACGGACAGCCAGGGCAGCGGACCACGCCGGGTCGGCGCCGTGCAAACCGCGCGCGCCGCGACCCCAGACGCGCCGGAGACCTATCAACCGAACGAAGAACTCGGCGGATATCTGGCGTCGACGATGGAGCATGGGACAGTGGGCGACGCATCGCCGGAACGGACGAAAGACCAAAGCGTCGCCACCCTCTCGCCGTCCTATGGCTCCGGCGAGTACGAAGTTCAGCTTGCCTCCTACCGCAGCGAAAGCGATGCCGTTCGTGGTTGGAGCGAGCTCAGCGCGCGCGCCGGAAATTCACTGAACGGTATGGATCCGGTCGTCCGCCGCGCCGACCTTGGTCCCGACAAGGGCATCTACTATCGTCTGCGCACCCCGGGTTTCGCCAAGGCCGATGCGCAGAGCCTCTGTCAGAGCCTGAAAGCGCAGGGCATCGACTGCCTGGTGGTGCGCGAAAGCGCAGCCCAGCCGGTGGAAAGTGCGGATCAGGGCAATACGGCCTCGACCCTCTAAAATCGCACTGCGCGGCCCGCGCCATCGAGCATTTAGAGCTCGGTTAACCATTTCGGCTTATGGATTCCAGGGGCTGGTCAGGCCCGGCCGCTCCGTCGTCTGCGCGCGTCCCGGCAAGCGCACGGTGAGGCTCCGTCTTACGGGGAGGACTCCTTGAGCGACTACTGGCACGACGCACTCGCTCACAGCCACGCCGATCGGCTGTCGGACCCGGGATTCCAAGGCGACTTCGAAGCCGGCGCAGCCGACGATCTCGAGACCGGCACCGCGATGCTAGCCGGTTCCGCGGAGCTGCCCGAAGTTCCGATGCGGTCGACCCACAGCGGTCTGGCCACCATCGTGCGGTTGCAATCGTCCGAGCTGGAGCGGCTGGCGCGCGAAAACGAGCGTCTCATGGACCGCATCGAGACTCTGCTGCGTCTTCAGGAACGCGAGCAGGTCTTACGCCAGCAAATGCAGGCGCAGATCGGCCAGCTGGGTGAGCGGATCGCCGAGTGGCAGCCGAATGCCCTCGCCGCGCCGCCCCCCGTCGCGGACGAGCGCCGCGATGACGGAGAGATCAAGCCGGTGCTGCTAGCCATGCTGGACCTGCTCGAACGCATGGCGCCCGGCGCCACCGCCCGCACGACGCCGAAGTCACACGCAAAGAACGACACCAACTCCAAGGAGATCTTTCCGGAAGTGCCTTTCGGTCCCGCGGCAACGGCACACAATTACGCGCGGATACCGGCAGCCGAGGCGGCGCACCGGCCGAATGCCGAGATCGCCGTCGAATTCGAGGCCGTCGTCGAGGGGACCGCTGCCAGTTGCGCGCTGGAGACATCAAGTGATGTCGCAAACGAGGGTCTCGGACTTCCCGACATCCTGACACGCCCCATCGAAGACCTGACGACGGCCCGTCGCTCGAACGCCACGCCCGAGCCACCGCCAGGTGCCCAAAGTTCTGCCAAGCCACAGCCCGTTCACCGCGGCCGCCCGTTTCGGGATACGGCAGAGCGCTCCGGCGCCCCGGCCATGTTCGCCTGGACATCCATATTCTCATGACCGGGCAATAGGATTGCAGGCCGACACGGCATGATCACGCTCGATGCAGATCAACCGCACGACCTTCGCGCACTGATCATCGACGACGATCCCGCGGTGCAGAAGAGCGTCGAGCTCATCCTGCGGTCCGCCAAGATCGCCTCGCGTGCGGTCGGCTCGGGCGACGCCGGATTGCAGGCCGCTTTGCGGAAGCCCTTCGATATCATTCTGCTCGACCTGACGTTGCCGGATACCGAGGGCTTGGCACTGCTGCAGAAACTGCGGCATGCGGGCTGCCAGACTCCGATCCTGATCCTCTCCGGCAGCGAAGCCCGCAACGACAGAATCGAAAGCCTCGGAGTCGGCGCCGACGACTACCTCAGCAAGCCATTCGACAAGGACGAGCTGGTCGCGCGCATTCGGGCAATCGTCAGACGCTCGGGCCATGCAGATGTGCCGCAGAAGCGGGCCGCCCTGACCGGCGATATCATCGTCCGGCGTGGCGCGGCGCAGCCCTGGAGCTTCGACGTCGCCTACGCGCCGCCAGGCACGCCTACGCCGTCGGAGGCCGCCGGCGGCCGGGTGCCGGGCCGGCGTATCGAACTGCGTGGCGAGACCCTGCCGGCACCGCCGCCCGTCAACAGCGGAGAAGATGCGGATACCGCCCCCTGGGCGCACATCGAAAATGCCAAGGTCATCGTGCTCGGCAATGCCAAGGGCGGGACCGGCAAGTCGACGACCGCCATGCATCTCATCGTCGCGCTCCTCCTCGACGGCCACAGGGTCGGCAGCCTCGACCTCGATGCGGACCAAGGCAGCCTGACGCGCTACATCCAGAACCGGCGCGCCTATGCCGAGCGGCACGGCATCGATTTGCCGCTGCCCGAACACCGGACCCTGTCGGCCGTGACCGCATCGGGCCACGAGCTGGCGGCGGCACTCGAAACCCTGGACAAGACCTGCGACCATATCCTGGTCGACACCCCAGGTCATATCGCCGCCCGGTCCTTGCAGGCGCACGGCCATGCCGATGTCCTGATCACGCCGATCAACGACAGCTTTATGGATCTCGATATTCTCGCCCGCTTCGACGCCGAAAGCGGCAAGATGACGGGGCCCAGCCACTACAGCGAGTTGGTGACCGAAGCCCGGCGGCAAAGGCTGGAAAACGCCGCCTCGCCGATCGACTGGCTGGTGATCCGGAACCGCCTTTCCAGCTTGGATGCGCGCAACAAACGACGCGTCGCCGACGCCCTGCCCCAGGCCGCCAAGAAGCTCGACTTCCGCGTCGGGCCGGGCCTGAGCGAGCGCGTGATCTATCGCGAGCTGTTCCTGAGCGGGCTAACGCTTTGGGACATCGAGCGCCCCGACGTCGAGAGCGAGTTTACGCTGTCGCACGTCGCGGCGCGGCAGGAACTGCGCGCCCTGCTCGATGCCCTCGCCGGCCACCGCGCCCGCGTCAGTGGCGCCGGCGACAGCCGGGCGCCCCGCGCCGCCGCCGCAGCGCTCTGACGTCCGTCCCGCCCGGCCGTTTGGGCTCTATTGATCCGCGCTTTCCAGCACGGTTTCGCCGCGCGCCTTGCGGGCGGCGCGCTCGGCCAACAGGTCGTCGAGCCAGGCCGGGTCCATTTCGGGCACCGAGGAGAGCAGCAGGTCCGTATAGGGATGGTGCGGCGGCGTCAGCACCTCATGCTTCAAGCCCTGCTGCACGATTTTGCCCTGGTACATGACGACGATCGAATCCGCGATCGCTCGCACGGTGGCGATATCGTGAGTGATATAAAGATATGAGACGTTGAGCTCATCCTGCAGCCGCAGCAGAAGCCGCAGAATGCCCTCGGCCACGATCTGATCGAGCGCCGAGGTCACCTCGTCGCAGATGATGAGATCCGGCTCGGCGGCAAGCGCCCGGGCAATGCAAATGCGCTGCTTCTGCCCGCCCGAGAGTTCGCTCGGCAGGCGATCGAGGAAGCTTTCGTCGAGCTCGATCAACTCCAGGAGCTCTTTGACGCGCCGCTGCCGTGCACGCCCACCCATGCCGTGGAAGAACTGCAGCGGCCGGCCCAGGATGTCGTGCACCCGGCGGCGCGGATTGAGCGCAGTGTCCGGCATCTGATAGATCATCTGCATTCGCCGCAGCAAGTCCTTGGGCCGGCTCTTCAATGCGGGCGGCAGCGGCTTGCCGTCGTAGAGTACTTGGCCGGACAACGGCGGCAGCAGGCCGGTGATCACGCGCGCCAGGGTCGACTTGCCCGAGCCCGATTCGCCGACGACCGCGACGGTGCGCCCGCGCGGCACTTTGACCGAGATGTCCTCCAGGACGCGAACGACGCCGTAGGCGGCATCGACGCTGCGCACTTCGAGCAGGATGTCCTCGCTCGATTCCTCCTCCTTGTGCAACGACCGCACCGCCCAGAGCGACTTGGTGTAGGGGTGCTTCGGATTAGCGAGCATTTCCGCCGTCGGCCCCTCCTCCACCAGCTCGCCATAGCGCAAAACCATCACGCGATCGGCCATCTGCGCCACGACCGCCAGGTCGTGCGAGATATAGATCGCCGCCGTGTTTTGCTCGCGAACGATGTCCTTGATCGAGGCCAAGACCTCGATCTGGGTCGTCACGTCGAGCGCCGTCGTCGGCTCGTCGAAGACGATGAAATCCGGCCCGCAGGCCATCGCCATTGCCGTCATGGCGCGCTGCAGCTGTCCGCCGGAGACCTGGTGCGGATAGCGGAACCCGATGTGGCCCGGGTCCGGCAAGCGCAGTCGGCGATAAAGATCGATCGCCTTGCGCCGGGCCTCCGCCTCACCCATCACGCCATGGACCAGCGGCGCTTCGCTGTATTGGTCGATCAAGCGGTGTGCCGGATTGAAGGACGCCGCCGCCGACTGCGCCACATACGCGGCGCGCACACCCCAGATCCGCCGCTTTTGGGCGTCGCTTGCCGTGACGAGATCCACGTCGTCGAATAGCACGCTGCCGCCCGTGATGAAGCAGCCGGCCCGCGTGAAGCCCATAGCCGCGAGGCCCAGCGTGGATTTCCCCGCCCCCGATTCGCCAATGAGGCCCAGGACCTCGCCGCGCCGCAGGGTCAGATCGATACCTTTGACGATCTCGATCCGGACCTCGTCGCTCTCCCCTTCGATGCGTATACCACGCATCTCGAGCAGCGTGTCACCGCGCCGCGTAGAACCGTTCGCTTTCGACTCTGCGGCCCGGTTCATTCCTTCAATCCACTCGTCTTGTGCAGGAACCAATCGACGACGAAATTGACCGCGACGGTCAGCAGAGCGATCGCGCCGGCCGGCAGAAGCGGCGTGATGTCGTCGTAATTGATCAAGGTCGCGTTCTCGCGAACCATCGATCCCCAGTCGGCCGTCGGCGGCTGGATGCCGAGGCCGAGAAACGACAACGCGCTGACCGTCAGGAAGACGAAACAGAAGCGCAGGCCGAACTCGGCCACCAGCGGCGGCAGGATATTCGGCAGGACTTCCCGCGTCATGATCCAGGGCAGGCCCTCGCCCTGCATGCGGGCG
>Ga0210123_1001698_pt1 | contig 10897 bp, 13 predicted proteins | sample Muzzi_PWB_D2_FD_185535 | JGI IMG/M metagenome (GOLD analysis project Ga0210123, IMG submission 185535) | Wetland microbial communities from San Francisco Bay, California, USA, that impact long-term carbon sequestration - Muzzi_PWB_D2 (SPAdes) | ecosystem: Environmental > Aquatic > Marine >... | reverse complement strand
AGTTCTCTAACTCCGAGCCTCCGGAGTAAGTCACCTACCAAAGGTTAACGGTACACTTGTGTACTACTTTGGAAAGAGGGACTTGAGTGATTTCTTATTTGATCAAAATGGTCATAATAAGAAATTGCCGAGGCTGTAATAAATAACATATCAACTAGAAAAAACTATTTTACAATCACTTTTGCGATTGTAATGATAACCAATAAAGTTGTTCTACTAGGGGAATCTCATGTAGGTAAATCATCCCTGGTTGCAAGATTACAAACCAAAGAATTTGATTTGGATATGCCATCCACAATTGGAGCTGCTTTTACAACTCATAGTATGAGATTGTCTGATGGGAATAATGTAACCATAGCTATCTGGGATACAGCTGGACAGGAAAGATATAGGTCTATTATTCCAATGTATATGAGGGGAGCACGATGTGCGTTGATTTGTTTCACGGAATTCAATTCAAAGCTGTGTGAATGTTATATAGACTCCGTGTACACCCATTCTGGATTTATACTTGAAATTCCAAAAGTAATTCTTGTTAAAACCAAGGTGGATATATCCCCAGAAAAAGATGAAAACATGGAGACATACGCCAAAGAGAACAATTTGGATTTCTTCTACACGTCAGCAAAAACAGGTGAAAATGTGGGAGAACTTTTTCAGTTTGTAGCAGAATCGTGTCCCACTCAGATACCTCAATTTTTTCACAATACAGAACCTGTTAGATTATCTCAAGTAAAAAATACCTCGTGTTGTAATTAAATGTCTCGATTGACTGTGAACAAAAGTTTAAGATCACCAGGACTGCCAGGGATTCCACCCAAGAGAGTTCCGTTCTGGTCACGTCCAATGTACATTGGACCTGACAACCACCTCCCAACTCCTAGAAATTCCAAATTAATACCCATAGACTCCATCAATTTTGACTATCTCCCAACCAGTTTAGATAGCCCCAAAGTTTTTTGGATGCAATTAAGATTTCCAACTCCAAACGACCTGAGAGTTGGAAGTACTGTACTTTTGAAGATAGTCTCCCCAAATTCACAGGTTCGTAAGTCTCTTCAAAATCAAAAATTTGGCGTAACAGATATTTTTGGAACACGGGTTGTACTTTCCCCTTACAGGGGAAATGATTGGCTACCCACACTTCATGGTAATGCACCACAAGGTTGGGGATACAATACAGATTTGAGAGATGTTCGAACATCTCTTCATTCCTGGAATTATGGTTACGGAAAACCTGTAGCATACATAGAATACTATCCATATTGAAATTCTAGAATGACCATTTATTTTAATAATCATTTCCAGGTTGTCTTTAAACCTGTGAAGAATTATTATTTCCAGAATGTCTGAAAAGAGGTTCAATTAAATCTTTTTCAACTTCTTTGATACTTACCAAAGAAGTTCGGCCTTTAGGCAATAACTACTTCTTTTTCCCTTTTCAGACACACCGTTATATTTCAACAAATCTTCAATGTCTAGAAAACCTTTTGATTGTGCTATTCTTAGAGGTTGATTATAGTTTGTAGATAAATCACATTTCCCACTATTAACAAGAAGTTTTATTATCTCCATATTACCTCGTTCTACACTTGTACATATAGCCTCATTCTCATTATCAGATGGATCCATTCCAGGTATATTCATCATTGATTGTACATCAGAAACATTTCCATTTTTTACAGCCCATCTGAGCCCCATGGATTTGTTGGATGTTGGGTCAAGTTTAGATTGAAACATTTTTTGGTGATCTTTACAAGTTTTGGTGAACGCCGATTGGTCACGAATATCCGAAATTTGTAAAAAAATTTCGTTTATTATTTCTCTGGGTAGAGAAATCATTTAGATCTTCCCCAGTTTTTAAAAAAGGGGTAATTTTTTTCAAAATTTTTGACCTTTTTGGGTATCGTTAACCGAGATTTTTAATTATTCTTTCTTTACCAGGATAATACGCTTTGGGGTGAATTTGAAGGGGAGAATTAAGACTTGCATCTCTTATGATCGGATATTTGGTCCAATCGGCCATGTTCATGTATGGTAGTATTTCATCGTCGCTAGCATAATGAGATATTTCTCTTACATACCTGTGGGTAAGGGGGTACAGCTTGTATTGATAAGACAATCTTCTACTCTGACCAGAACCCATGATTCCATATTGAGAATTATCTATCTGATACATGGTACCCACAGGTTTTGTCATGGTTCTGATAGGGTAGTAATTAGGAACACCTGTATACAGGTGTTTGATACTAGCTGGACCGGCTGCAACATTCTCCCATGTTGTTCCTGGAAGAATTGTTTTATACCTTGAATTTACACCACAATATTGCTTGTACGTCGGTTCCTCTGGATAGGTTGGATTATAATCATCAACCTGAATCTTGCTAGACATAAGATTTGATTTACTATTAGAAAAGTAATAGTAAACGTGAATTTAAGTTTAACTAGTGTAATAAGTAAATGTCATTTTTCGATTCTAAGGTAGAAGGGCATGAGAGAACAAAAGATCTGTGGAAGGTGACAAATAGGAAGATATCAGAAACTATTAGTAAACATCCCCTCAATCTGAGATTAAGAATTCTTGTTATAGATATTCATTATTTTGGAGGGGAATTGAGAGATTTGGAAATGAACTCCTCCATGGAATTTAAAAAACAGGCCTGGAGACGGGCAAAAAATGGATATACAGATAAGAAAAGTGATGAGCCCATCACCAAGACGGATTTAATCATATTTTCCAGGTATGCAGCTTTGTTGGCAGCTGGAAAGAATATATCTGATGAAAAATTGAACAAAATATCACATAATATTATGCTGCATTTTTTCTTCATCAAGGAGTCCTATCTTAAACCTGGGTTGTTCAAAAATTGGGAAAACTCCTGTTACCTGGACTCCCTCCTGATGTTGTTTCTAACAACCACCCCTTCTTATTACCGAGATGTTATCTTCAATACAGATGTGGATAGAATAAAATACACGTTGAAATCCAATGGAACAACGTTAGCCTGTGATGGAGCTGGAATATATCCAGACGAAACAAAAGATATAGCCAAGAAGTTGCAAGAACAACTTTTATCTGATTACAAAGCCTTGATTAAGCCTCAAAGAAAAAGTATGAAATGTACAGATATAAGAAGAATCTTAAGATCATGTGAACCAAGTTTGTTCAGTGAAACAAGAAACATTTATACCATGACAAGCGCCTCAGATATTTACCAACTTTTCACAGAGTTGTTTCCCAATTTGATCATCAGAAATGTAAAGAGGATTAACAGATCTCCTGAACCTGTATCTAGCTTTGTAGCAACAGATTTTATGGAAAGAGACGGAAATCCACCATTTATAGATTGGGATAGGTTGAACCAACCTGTAATAGTATTTAGGAACACACTTGCTCTAAACATAGACAATTTTAATAGCCCAATTCCTCAAGAATTAGAGGGGGGATTCAAGTTTGAAAAATACAGGGTGTTTGATGAGCTTATTCTAAATGGAAAATACGAATTATTTGGTGTTATTATTCACAAGGGAAGCAAACTTTCAGGCCATTACACGGCTTGCATAAAAAGTAGTTTTAATGATGTGCCTTCGTGGTATTTTTACAACGATATGGCTCCATCTTGGAAGAAACTAAAAGAATTACCAGAATCTGTGTGGAAATCTTCGTCTGCTAGCAGGCCAGAACTCTTCTTTTATATGAAGGTTTAAATCTATATCAAAATCAGATATAGATTTTTTGGGTTTACGAAAACATCTTTATCCAAACATTTCCAATATCTTCCCATGATGGTATGAGGTCAGTTTGAGATGTTTCCCAAATCTTTGATTTCAAAGAATCGAACAGGTCTGTATTCTGGTACAATTCAATAATTTTCTCTGCAGCCTTTATTTGAGATTCTTCTGAATATCCATCTTCCTCAGCAACAATAAAATCTGAGAGATATTCTCTCTCTTTGAAAACTTTTCCACTTCCAAGAATTGGGATACACCCGCAACAAACTGATTCCTTCACGGTTATACAATCTGTTTCCTCAAATCCACCCACATAATAATGGATACTTGATCTCCATCTTTCCTCTGCCAGATGAGCCTGATCTACCTTACCATGATCTGTAATTCCAGGTTGATCTAGAAGTGTCTTGATAATTTGGTGTTGATATTTTGGTAACAGTTCCATTCCATAGTAAACGTGTAATTCTACCTCTGGAATTGCCCGTTTAATTAGGGGATATCCATGTTGTAACATTTGAAATAAGCCTCTATCATAGCTGGAAGCATAGATCATTCTATAATGATTCCTTTCTTCTTCAGCCAACCTACTTTTGTGGAGCATCTCCTTGTCCACCCCGTTTTGAATACAAACTACTTTCCCGTAAAGTTCTGAATCCAAAAGGTCTTGATGAGTACGACTTCTCACCACAATTTTGTCCACTTTGTTCAAGTCTCTTTTTAGAAGCTGATTAACAGCTTCATTAGGATTATCGTGGAGATCCACAAAAATCTTTCCAGCGTTGACAGAATTAAGAACAGTTATCCCACCTCTCCAAAGAACGAGAACGTTGTAGATATCTCTTATCGAGAATTTATTCGTGGACAGATACTGAACCCCGTCAAATTCTCCCTCCTCAACATTTCCATAAACATAAACCTTGTATCCGCACAATTGCCAGTATTCTGCAAGTTTAACGACAGCTGTTTCAGATCCACCTAACCCACTTTTTCTAAAAATTCTAGGACTCCAATATACCAAATCTTGAGGGCAGTAATACACCACAGTTTTGTCATTCCATACAATGGGTTTTTCTAATAAATTACCAGTGAGCCTGGATTCCAGGAAAGTTTTTCTCATCGTCTCGGTTTGTGAAACATACCCCTGAATAACAACATTTGATACAAAGGCTGATCTACAAAATGATTTCAAACCTGATAACCAGATGCCATTTACCTCTGTTTGTTGGAAAAATGGATAAACTTCATCTCCTTCTGGAAGTGCAATTTTTGGAAACTTGGGAATAAGTTTTTGGAAAGCTGACTTTCTAAAGAGGGTGAAATCAAGATTAAACAATCTGAGAGACCGGTTGTTATAATTTTTGAAATTATTCAAAGAAACAGCTTCAAATGATCTTTCAACACCTTCGTAATCTATCACAGCTGAAACAATATCTGCATTGGTATTGACAATCTCAATAAGATCCTTCTGGTTGAAAGAAACGTTGGAATCCGCAATCAACAAAAGATCTGTATTCGACGCTTTAGAAAACCATACTGTTGCTTCCAGAGATAAACACTGGTAAAGATCTACAGATGGTCTCTCGTGTGAAATATCTATGTGTTTAATATTTATCTTCAGCTTGTTGGAAAGCTGGAACAAACCTAACAAACTGAATGCAGATTCGGTGGAAAATGATCCCTTGTGAACAAGAAGAATAGTAAGTTCCATTTTACATCATATTAGAAGAACTTTAAGGTGTGAAAAAATGAGAGATAAATACACGTTTGAGAATATCTTGATGTCGTTTTTTCCAGTGAGATGTTTTACATGTGGGAAACCACTCCCAAGGTATGAAGAATTTCAGAGGTTACTTGACAGGTATGGGTCTCAAGATGAGGCTCTTGACAAGCTCAAATTGAGAAGAGTTTGCTGTAGAAGGATGATCCTTAGTCATAATCCAGAGTATGAAAATATTATGAATCTCTATGATTACACCCAGGATCAGAACCTCAGAATAAAAATGTAATACATCTCTTAAAAGGGATGTATTACAGGTAAACTATTTACGTCAAGATAAAAACATGGGTTTGAAAGGTATTTAGTAACCTCTTTTTCTCACCCTAAGGGTGAGAAAAACACAATATTATGTTAATCTTTAGATTATACCTTTAAGAGAGGTTGATTCATTACTTTATTATTATTTTTTTAATTATGGTTTGTAAAATGATGATTGATACCCACTACTACGATGGAAAATTATGGAGCGAATTCTCCGGATCTCCTCAAGATATAATTCGAGATCGACAATCCAAGGCAAAGCTGTTGTCTGAGATAGATAGAGCCTCAATAATTCCCAATAAGGTGGAAATGTTTAGGAATCTGCAGGAGTTCCTGTCTCAAAATGAACAAACGAAAGATTACAGAACTGCCAGGGCCTGTTTAAACACTATTATTAATGATTCTTTATCAGATAGGAGAGGATCTGGTCCAAATTATGACCCCAAGAATAACCTACACGCTGAAGATCTCCTCTATTTGTGTGCAGAAAAAATCTTGGACAAGAACTTCAAATCCAGGGATGATTTTATATTTATATTTATGATCCAATGTGAAGATATGCGAACAGGTATGTGTCCACAGGGTCGCACAACAAGATTATTTCAAACTTTAATGATGATGCTTGATAATAAATGAAGATTTGTTCAACCACATTGATACTGACACTTTGTGTTATGGTTTTGATAATAATAGTTGGATACATGACAAAAACCAAACGGGAAGGTTACAGAGATCCAATTTACCTGAATAGAGAAAAAATGGTTAGAGACTGGTATCCACGTGCAAATGGTTCTATTTACGGATTTCCATATAGATATGGTGGATCTTGGGATATTTTTTCTGGTTTCGCTTATTATCCAAGGGTTTATTAGGGATCGCAAAAATGAGATCCTTAAACAGAAATTACAAGTCATCAAGAACTTGAAAAATGAGGTTTTGTTTTTTAGTAAATCCCGAAACTCAGACTATAGAAAAGGTGAAAATAACGCCAGATCTAGAAGATGTACTCATAAACAGCACCTTTGTTGAGTTCGTCTTTGGAACAATCAATGTGTTCGTACTCAATCAGGGAGATACACCCTGGAAATATAGAGAAACAGAGTTTAATGGAACCTGTTATATAGGTGGATACGTAATCTGTTCGAAAAGTGAAAAACCAAAAATAAGATCTTATGATGAGAATGAGGTCAACGTGAGAAAGTATATAGATTTCGGAGAGAAGAAAGTTGACAAACCAGAAATGTACGTCGAGATAGTTCCGTTTGTCAAAGAAGCTTCCAACAGGCTTGGGAAACCGTTTAGCAAGAAATTTTATCATATGGATGTGAGGCACAATTTTTCCACAGCTATATCACGTTATTCCGAGGAACAGATTGTGGATTTGATAAACGATTCGTTTGACCTGGTTTCTGATGGAGAAAAATTATATCCCAACACTGTTCTTGAATTGTGTGATCTTTCCAAATAAAAGTGATTTAGTATTCATTTTTTGAATACTAAATTATATCTATAAAGTCAAGGAATGAAGGTCAAACTATTCGTTTTTCGTAAATTGTGTCCAAGTTGTCCAATTCGGCCTTGTGTTCGGGGTAAACCCATTCTTGTTCGTTTTTCCAGACGGGGTAGGGTTGATGTAAGAAAGTTACATCATATTTGGGTGGGGGGCCATTTTCTGTGTAGTCGTAACCGTATTGCATCATTCTCTCTCCATCTCTAAGAGGGGTCCTGGCAAGACCAACACCGGTTCCAAAATATTTAGTACCCCTGTTGTAATAGTCTTTCTGTGTCAAACCTCTCTCAAAGGGGGTTGTTCTATCTGAATAATAATATGGGTCATACATCTGGATCTGCGTCTTTCTCCAAGGTCTATATAAATCTGGTTTGAACTTCATGAACCCCTGATTATTCCACAGACTGGGATCTATAGGATTTTGAACCTGATCCAAACCTTTAACCTCCCCCTTACAATTTTTCATTCGTCTGCGTCTACAGATGGCAAATCCGTAAGGATTTCCAATAGGAACAGCCTCAAAATCTGGATGACAAACTCTGTGGGCTCCATTGATAATGTAATGGTCTTCCCAACCTCCAAGAGTATCAAATTTCGGATCGCTAAATTTAGTAATATCCCATGTTAACCTTCCATCTTTGTCCCTCATTTCCCTTCTCTTTTTCAAAGTCCATGATGACGTCATGATGTTTATAACTAGAGGTGAAAGTTTTCTATCATCTTTATTATTTACCAATTCTCAGTTTTTAGTCTGAATAATAGGTTAACAATCGCCAATTCTTCTTTTTAAATCTGTTTAATGTGGGTTATTTTTTTCTTGCTGGTGAATAAGATGTCTACTCAAGTTGAGATTTTTGATAGAGAAACTCAGGGTCTTGTACTCAATAACGGTTCCAGGCCTCAGTTATATCTTGTAGCAGCAGGTTCTTATGCTACAGCTGCTGTTTATGGTTCTGGAGCAGCTTCTACTGGAAATTACGATACTGTCACACTAAGAGGAGACACTTCGTCTCTCCAACAGTCTGGATCAGCTTATCGTAAGGAAGCTCGCAATGTTTATTTTACCACAATTATTAGCCTTGATTCAGCTCAAACTGATCCATTCGCCAATCAAGCCACAGCTGAACTTAGAATCAGGACCAAACGGCCCTTATCTTCGGCTGAACCCGGATCTTATCTTAACCAACTTCCCCTTCCAGATCCCAATTACCCTCTCCCTCTCTTCTTTGATTGTGAAATTCTTGGTATGAATGATGGTCAACCATTGCTCCCAACTCAAGCAAACAGCCTTGTTCAGGCCCGCCTTCTAGTAGGGGGTGATATCGCCCTTGTCAGACGTGCTATGGAAGCACCCCCAGTTGACACAGCTCTTACTGCCGGTGATCTGGCAGCTTTGTTTGGTCAAGTTTCCGTTCCAAATACAATTCGTATCATCGTTAGAGGTGATTACAGAACCTCTTAAATCGGGAAAAATTAATCCTTTAGTATCAACTTGATACTAAAACGAAGTTCAGTTTGACCTGATTGATCCCATTCAGGTTTAAATATTATTCTTCTACGACCACCTCAAATTTTGGTTGGAAATCTATAGCTGTAGCACTTGAATCATCTCCAACCTCTGGACACCATAGGGGCATCCATTTGTACGGAATCAGATGTCTTCTATCAAGCCCATACCATATGTCAAAAATGTATTTATATATATCATCTTCATTTAAACCTGGGGTAAAGGGTATAATATCCGTTAAATTTGTTTTGATGTAAGTCTTCCATGAACTATTTTTAGAACTTTCATCACTTAAGGCTCCTTTAACCCTCCAAAGATTCGTTTCTGGGAGAAAGTTAAACCCATCGAACGCCATTCTTAATAAACGCTTTTCTACATAGCCATTAGAAGGTGGGTGTAAATATTTAGGATTGCAATTCAACACAACCTTTATAAGTCGTTTGTCAAAAAATGGAAGTCTAAGCTCCATTCCCAATGAAGATGCAATTCTATCTGCTCTTAGTCCATCAAAATAACAAATATCTCTCATACGTCTTACAGATTCTATCATTCCCTCTTCAGGGGATGGTGACCTTCTATTATATAGATAACCCTGAAACATCTCGTCAGCAATCTCCCCGCTAAAAAGTACAGAAATGCTGGGGAATTCCTCCCTGATTTTCTTAACACAAAGATACATTGGAACAGATGCTCTGATGGTTGTTTGATCCCAAGATCCTAAGATCCCCACAACGTCAACTATAGAATGAAGGGCAGTGGACATGTTGAAGAAATATTCGTGGTGGTCACTTCCTATGTGTTGGGCAACCTTTCTAGCTTCTAGTATATCCATGGGTAATTCTTCCTCGTTTTCAGAAAAATCATCACCCACGAGTCCTACTGTAAAAGTTTTGATCCTCATTTGAGAATATCGTGCAGCAATGGAACAAACAAGACTAGAATCAAGGCCCCCACTCAATAAAAATCCCACATCTCTATCTGATACCATCTGCTCTTTTACACTTTCCATGAGAGTTTCTCGAACAGATGTTGCTTCATCTTCAAATGTTTTGGACATAGATTTATACTTGGAAAACATCTCCGACAAACTATTAAACCATCCGCTATTATCCAAACTCACAGAATCTTGTGAAACATTCCAGAAAAAGTACGGGTATTGGACAGATTTTAGATCGTCTATATTTTTAGGTATTCTTTTTAATCCAGATAATGGCAGGTAAATATGACCTGGTGATATTCTCATGATAGATTCGTTATATTTTTCTGGTATAGCGAGCATTTCACTTGCAATTGTAATCGAATCTCCGTCCAAACCAATGAACAGTGGTCTAATAGACATTTCATCTGTGCCTATGTAAAGTTTTGATAAAGTGTTTTCTTTCCCCCGTTCATAGATAACAAATGCATAATAACCTCTCAGTGTTTGACATAGTTTTTTGGCGTTAAAGTTAAAGTGTTCAAACAATCTCAAGACAACCTCACAATCACTTCTCGATTCTGAGATTCCATATTCAACTTCAATCTCCCTGGTATTATATATTTCTCCGTTGACCATACAAAAAAGCTTTACACCAGTTCTTTCAGAATAAAATGGTTGCATTCCTTCATATCCCAAACCTCTTATTTCCAACCTGTGAAATCCCATGGTAATGTAATCAATGTTATCTCTAAAATGTAAATAATTTGACATGTCTGGCCCCCTGTGTTTCAACAGATTAAAATAATAATCTAGGCTTTTCACCCCTGTTCGAGATGTGTACATTTTCTGCACAACGGAGTTGTAATCGATATGAAAAAATATCCCACACATGTTTACGACCAGCTTTCTCTCCTATAAGATGATAATCTTTGAAAGAAATAATTACTTGGTTCAAGTAATATGCAGCAATCAAACTATAAGGTGGGGTGTGTTTCTAGTTCTAAATACCCCCTTGGAGATGATTGTAATATTACAATTTGCTGTCCAGGAACTATAAACGCCATTGTTTCAGGTACAGTTAACTCTATCATAAGTGGGGGGACTTTAAACGCCATTGTTTCAGGTACAGTTAACTCTATCATAAGTGGGGGGACTTTAAACACCATTGTTTCAGGTACAGTTAACTCTATC